>Ga0207937_1000492_pt1 | contig 13890 bp, 14 predicted proteins | sample LakMenEpi04Sep11_FD_150668 | JGI IMG/M metagenome (GOLD analysis project Ga0207937, IMG submission 150668) | Freshwater microbial communities from Lake Mendota, WI - 04SEP2011 deep hole epilimnion (SPAdes) | ecosystem: Environmental > Aquatic > Freshwater > Lentic | place: Lake Mendota, Madison...
GCCCTAATTCCAGGAAAGCCAGCACCAAAGCTACTGACTGCCAAAGACGTTTCACTGATGAAGCCGGGAAGTGTAATTGTCGACATGGCAGCTGCCCAGGGCGGAAATGTTGAGGGTTCAGCTCCAGGGAAGAGAATCGTCACCAAAAACGGCGTAATCATTCTTGGTTACACAGACCTTCCAGCGCGTCTGCCCCAGCAGTCCTCACAACTATATGGAACCAATCTTGTAAATCTTCTAAAGCTGCTAACTCCCAATAAAGATGGCAAGACAGTAATTGACTTTGAGGATGTAGTTCAAAGATCCGTGACCGTAGTCAATGCCGGCGAGATCACCTGGCCACCACCACCGGTTCAGGTTTCCGCTGCACCCGCTGCAGCTACCAAAGAACCGGTAGTCATCAAAGAGAAAAAGAAGATGTCCGTTAGGACCAGGGGAGTATTGACTGGGCTTGGACTTGCCGCGCTGTTTGGTCTGATTTCCGTGTCTCCTCCGCCTCTACCCCAACACTTCCTGGTGCTGACGCTGGCGATTGTGGTCGGTTTCTATGTGATTGGAAAAGTCCACCACGCCCTTCATACCCCGCTGATGAGCGTGACTAACGCCATTTCGGGAATCGTCGTAGTGGCAGCAATTCTGCAGATCACCGATGCCTACCTGGGTATTCAGATTCTTGCTGCAATCGGAGTTCTGCTTGCCAGCATCAACGTCTTTGGTGGATTTGCGGTAACCAGACGAATGCTCAAGATGTTCACGAAGGGAGAGAGCCGATGAATGCTGTAGCGATTGCCAACGCTGCCTACATCGCAGCTGCTCTTCTTTTCATAATGAGCTTGGCAGGACTGAGTAAGCACGAGACCTCAAAGACAGGTGTGGTCTACGGAATAGCCGGTATGGCGATAGCGCTTAGCGCCACCATCTGGCTTGCCTTCTCAGGTCAGTGGAACTCTTCCACAACTCTTGGCTTCACACTTTTGATTATTGCCCTTATTGCCGGTGCCGTGATTGGACTCTGGCGAGCACGCGTAGTTGAAATGACGGGTATGCCAGAGCTGATTGCTCTGTTCCACAGCTTCGTGGGGCTAACAGCTGTGATTGTTGGTTGGAATGGGGCACTGCACTCCCACGAGATTTCTGCAGAGCTAATCGGAGTCCACAGAGCTGAAGTATTTATCGGTGTGTTTATTGGTGCGGTTACCTTCACCGGATCAATCGTCGCCTACCTAAAACTTTCGGCAAAGATTGCCTCCAAGCCCCTGATGCTGCCTGGAAAGAACTTCCTGAATCTTGCGGCACTGGTTGGCTTTGTGGTTTTGACAGTTTGGTATGTCATGACCCCAGAGCTGGCTTTGCTGATTGCTGTCACGGTGCTTGCTCTAGCTCTTGGTTGGCACCTGGTTGCCTCAATCGGTGGGGGAGACATGCCGGTTGTGGTTTCGATGCTCAACAGCTACTCGGGTTGGGCAGCGGCAGCTGCTGGATTCTTGCTCAGTAACGATCTGCTAATCATTACCGGTGCACTGGTCGGTTCCTCTGGTGCCTACCTCTCCTACATCATGTGTAAGGCGATGAACCGCTCCTTTATATCTGTCATCGCCGGAGGCTTTGGAATTGAAGCCCCATCGTCTTCTGATGAGGACCAGGGCGAGCACACCGAGATTGATGCAGCCTCGGCTGCCGAACTTCTCAGCGGCGCATCCAGTGTTGTAATTACTCCTGGCTACGGAATGGCTGTTGCTCAGGCGCAGTATCCGGTGGCGGAGCTTGCCAAGAGACTTAGAGAAAAGGGAGTCAACGTCCGCTTCGGTATTCACCCTGTAGCCGGACGACTTCCAGGACACATGAATGTGCTACTGGCGGAAGCCAAGGTTCCCTACGACATCGTGCTGGAGATGGACGAGATCAACGATGAACTCTCCCAGACAAGCGTTGTTCTGGTAATCGGAGCGAACGACACGGTAAACCCTGCCGCCACGGAGAATCCAGGCAGCCCAATTGCGGGAATGCCGGTTCTCAGGGTTTGGGAAGCTGAGAACGTTATTGTCTTTAAGAGATCAATGGCATCTGGGTATGCGGGGGTAGCAAACCCGCTGTTCTACAGGGAAAACACTCGGATGCTCTTTGGTGATGCAAAGGAAAGAGTCGAAGACATTCTCAAGGCTCTTTAGCAAAGCGATTAGAGAGGCGGTTGACAAGTGGAGAAGTTCAAGGGCTTCTTAGCGAAGCTTCCTCACCCTGTCCGCTGGATACTGACCATGACGGTTGGATCAATTCTTCTTATTCTCGGCCTGATCATGCTTGTAACGCCTGGGCCAGGGCTACTTTTTATATTCTTTGGACTTTCGATTCTTGCCCTAGAGATCGAGTGGGCTAGAGAGCTAAATAAGCAAGGTATTCAGGGACTTGAGAAAATTGTTGCGCGCATCAAAGAATTTTTCAAAATAGGCAAAAAAGACAAGAGCTAGCTACTTTTCAACTGTGCAGTAAATCTTTCTCCAAGAACCCATATGGACTGTTAGCCTCAAACTAACGAGGGGAGCCAAATGGCTAAGAAAGAAAGAACACCCGATCAATACATTTCTCGACTTAGGTCCTACAACGTAGTTGCAGGATTCCTGCATCTGGCCCAGGCGGCAGGACTTACATACGTCCTAACACTGCTTGACACACAGATTCTGTTTCCGGTCACAATTGACTACCCGACAGGCCCTCCGGGAGTTCCGATTCCTCCAGAGAGAGTGGAACTGTTTGATATCAACATCGGTGCCGGTGTTATCGGATTCTTGGCACTGTCTGCGTTCTTCCACTTCCTGATTGCCTCCCCAATGTTCTTCAATAGATATAAGAACGGACTCAAGCAAAACCACAACTACTTCCGCTGGGTTGAGTATTCGCTTTCCTCATCGGTAATGATCTGGCTGATTGCTCAGCTAACAGGAGTTTCGGACTTCGCAGGACTGGTTGGAATCTTTGCGGTGAATGCCTCGATGATCTTCTTCGGAGCTCTACAGGAGAAGTATGAGACTCCAGGTAATGGCAAGGGTCTTCCATTCATTATGGGCAGCATTACCGGAATTGTTCCCTGGCTGATAATCATCGTCTACACCATCCAGCCGGGCAGTGAGTCTGCCGCTGAGATTCCAGGATTCGTCTACGGAATCATCGTGGCGCTGTTTATCTTCTTCAACACCTTTGCCTTCAACCAGGCATTCCAATACAAGAAGATTGGACCTTGGAAGAACTACCTCTACGGAGAAGCTACCTACATCACCCTGAGCTTGGTGGCTAAGTCCATACTGGCTTGGCAGGTGTTTTCAGGAGCGATTATTCCGGCAATCGCCAACACATAAACAGTTGGATTGGTTACCTCTCCGGAGACTAGGGAATTCGAACTCTATTTCCTATAGGCGTTAACTGCAGAAACATCGGGTGAGAAGCCTGCGCGACGATAGACCCTTCCCGCATCATTGGTTTCCTGTGCGACAATTACCCAGTTCTTGCAGCCCCGCTCATGAGACCAGATCGCTGCAATGCCTAGAAGGTGCGATGCAAGGCCCCTTCGCCGGTGGCTGATGTTGGTCTCTACAGATTGGTAGCGCCCAGTTTCACCGCAAACAACCATTCCAAGGTTTGCAACCATTTCATCGTCAAAAAACGCTCCAAACCAAGCGGCTCGTCCGCTATCGACTAATTGTTTTCGATTCGCATTGGTTTCCAAAACAAAAGACTCAATCACAGAAGGTTCATAACCTCCTTCACTTAGGCCTTCGGCTAGTTCCCTTTTGGTGAGAGTTTCCCAGTCATGCTCTTGAAAAATTCTGGCTGTGTAGCCAGCAGCAAGAGGTTGCTTCTTCGGCAGCGTGTCTGTCGATAGGACATCAAGCTGTTCAAGTGTTACTCCATGGCCTATCCACTGTTCAACGTTGGCAGGCATCTGGGGTAGGCCAATTGCTACCCACTGATTATCAGGAAAAACCTCGTTGTAGCGGTGAATCCATTTTTCAGCTTCAGCAGCTGATCCCGGGTCCATGACCAGAATGCAGTTGCCCCAGTGATAGTTGGGGTTGTGAGGAGTCCTTACAACCAAGTGGTCGCCAAAATCTGTGATTTTGGACCCAGACATTTCCAAGATGTCTAGATCTGTTTTCCAACCAGGGGATATCAACTACATCTCCTTGAACGAATCTGCCAACTAGCATAAAAGCTGACCTTGCACATGAAACTGCACAATCAAACAAAAACTCCCTCGATAAACGCCTCCACTGAAGCTCTAAATCAAGGGAGTTACTGGTGGAGAATTCGGGATTCGAACTACCGCCCTCTTGCCCACATTAATAGAAGGTTCAAGACTTCCTAAGTCGACTTCTAGGCCATCTATCTACGCCAAGTTCGTTGGTTTGCAGCACAACAGCAGTATCTAGCGTGGCTCCAGAAAACTCCTTCATAGAATACGACCATGACAACTGATTTAGAACTGGTCACACTTACGGGCCGTGGTCGAGAGTTCTTGTTGTTAGAGGTTGCAGACAACCAAAAAAAGAATGTTGCGTCTATGGCAGAGAGCTTTGCAGACGCACTCTTTCCGCCTCAAGATGGCTGGGAAGATTCGGCGATCTGGATTCGAGGCGTCACACGCGGTGGCATTGCTGCGGGGTTCATAATGTGTTCTGATTCTCCAGATGGCGTCAAAGATCCATGGATTTGGCGCTTGCTCGTTGACCGTCAGCACCAAGGGCGTGGGGTGGGCGCATTCGCCGTCCAGAAGGCAATAGAACGCTATCGGTCACTCGGGTGCAAGAGAGTTTTAACCGCTTGGTTTCCCGGCACTTCGGACGCCTCAGGTTTCTACAAAAAACTGGGCTTTGTCGAAACCGGTGAGATGCTCGACGACGAAGTAGTCGCTGCTTTCATTCTTTAACTGGCGGAGAATGGGGGATTCGAACCCCCGAGGGCTTTCACCCAACACGCTTTCCAAGCGTGCGCCATAGGCCACTAGGCGAATTCTCCTCGAGCAGTTTAGTTGGCTAATAGGTAATGACCAAAACTAGCTATCTGGGATAGGTGGTCCATTCACCGACTGGCTCGCCATGGCTGAGCTTCCCGCTTCTCATTATTGAGCCATCGCGGCGATAGAACTCCCAGTAGCCGTGCATTTCACCCTCAAGGTATTTGCCCTTGGCTTTGACAAAACCGTTGTCATAAAGCTCTAGGAACTCTTCACTTTTCTTGGGATAGCTCTGGTTTATGAGTTTGATTCTGATCTGGACTATTTTCTTGACTAGCCCTAGCGGAGGTAGCTTTTCCTTCTCAAACTGGATGGCACCCTTGGAAGTCTTGTATTTTTCTAGATCTTTAGAAAGTGAGGTAATTGTCTCAGGCCCAGGGAAGATGCTGTTGTGTTCGCTGAAACCCTCGTAGCTGAGCAGAATCACCCCACCAACCTCGAAGGATGGCATCTGGTAGAAGATCTTTTCCCTTGCCCCTGGAACCAGCCTTTGGATTTCTTTTCTGAGGGAGGTAAGAATGGCGGCCTGCTTGGTTGGGTGGCGCTTGATAAGGGCTTTGATTTCCTGCATGTTTTTCCTGTCTTTGCTAAGGGTAGTCTTGGCATAGATAAAGAGGTAAAAGATGAAGCAGATTTCCCACTGGATAAATGGAGCTGAATACAAGGGCTCGGGCTCAAGGTTTGGGGAAGTTTTCGATCCTGCCCTTGGAACGCAAGCTGCCCAGGTTTCTTTTGCTGAGGAAGCAGATATAGAGGTAGCGGTAAGTAGCGCTCAGGCAGCTTTTCCAGCTTGGAAAGACACCTCACTTGCCAAACGAAATTCCATCCTCTTCACCTTTCGCCAGCTACTGGATCAGCGAAAAGGTGAGCTAGCGGCAATCATCACCGAAGAGCACGGAAAAGTTCTCTCCGATGCCATGGGAGAGATTAATCGCGGACTTGAAGTGGTGGATTTTGCCTGTGGCCTGCCACATCTTCTCAAGGGGGAATACTCCGAAAACGCATCAACTTCTATCGACGTTTATTCAATGAAGCAGCCTCTTGGAGTTGTTGGAATAATCAGCCCGTTTAACTTCCCCGCCATGGTTCCCATGTGGTTCTTCCCGGTTGCAATTGCCGCCGGAAACACGGTCGTGGTCAAACCAAGTGAAAAAGATCCATCTAGTGCGATGTGGATTGCCAAGCTGCTCAAAGAAGCTGGCCTTCCCGATGGCGTCTTTAATGTTCTGCATGGAGACAAGGTCGCGGTCGATGGGCTTCTGAACCACCCGCTGGTGAAATCAATATCTTTCGTTGGCTCAACCCCAATCGCACAATACATATATGAGACTTCCGCGAAAAACGGCAAGCGCGTTCAAGCCTTAGGTGGAGCTAAGAATCACATGCTCGTCCTCCCCGATGCCGATCTTGATTTAGTTGCCGATTCCGCCGTGAATGCGGGCTTTGGTTCAGCTGGCGAGAGATGCATGGCCATCTCGGTTGTCGTGGCAGTAGAACCAGTTGCCGACTCTCTGATTGCCAAGATCAAAGAGAGAATGCTCACCATCAAGGTTGGTGATGGCCGCAGAGCTTGCGATATGGGTCCGCTCGTTACCAAACAGCACCGCGACAAGGTTGCCAGCTACATCGACATCGCTAAGAACGATGGTGCAGTGGTGGTGGTGGATGGAAGAGATGTCAATCCAGACGGTGATAAGAATGGTTTCTGGTTAGGGCCAACTTTGATTGACAAGGTGCCAACCTCTTCCAAGGTTTACAAGGATGAAATCTTCGGACCGGTGCTGTCAATCGTCAGGGTCAAGACCTACGAAGAGGGACTAAAGCTGATCAACTCATCAGAGTTTGGAAACGGAACTGCGATTTTCACCAATGACGGCGGAGCAGCCAGAAGATTCCAGCACGAGGTTGAAGTTGGGATGATTGGTATCAATGTCCCAATTCCAGTACCTGTTGCCTACTTCTCATTTGGTGGTTGGAAGCACTCGCTGTTTGGTGATTCCAGGGCTCACGGTGAAGAAGGCTTCAGGTTCTTCACTCAGACCAAGGTCATAACCTCCAGATGGCTAGATCCATCTCACGGCGGTATAAACCTAGGTTTCCCACAGAACTAACTGGGCTTAGAATCAAAGACGACTCCTCGCGTGGCGTCACCTTGGCTAAACCCCCCAGGACCGAGAGGTAGCAAGGGTAACTGAGCTCTGGCGGGTGCGCGAGGGGTCCCTTTACTAAAGGGAGAATCTTGGAAGACCTACTACTTGCTCTTGGTGATCTCCCGCTGCATCCCCTGGTAGTTCACTTTGCGGTAATCCTCTTCCCAATATCGCTTTTGTTTCTGATTGCCGTGGTCATGGTTGCAAGGCTCAGATCAAAGCACTTGCTCAAGGCAATTGTGGCAGTCGCCCTAACCACGCCATTTGTATTTCTGGCCCAGCAGTCTGGAGAGGCACTGTCTGAGGTTTTATATGAGCCCGAGCCACACGCTGAATATGGCGAAATGCTCATGCCGCTGGCCCTGGCAACTTTGCTGGTGTCAGTGGTTTTTTGGTGGTCGCTCAGAGGACCAAAGATTTTTAGCCAACTACTGGCAGTGGCTGTGATTTCTCTGGCTTTTGCAGGCATTGCAATGACAGTCGTGGTTGGACACTCCGGTGCTGCCGCCACCTGGAGCGGGGTTTTGCCCTAAGGGCTCATAGATGTCCTGGCTAGGTTTATTCTTACCTAGTGACCACAGCCCTCTACCGCAGATATCGTCCCGATAACTTTGCTGACCTAATTGGGCAGACTCAGGTCACAGATCCACTAAGAGCTGCACTTAAATCAGATCGTGTTCACCACGCATATCTATTCTCAGGACCCAGGGGTTGCGGTAAGACAACCAGCGCTCGCATTTTGGCCAGGTGCCTGAACTGCGAAAAGGGACCAACTGATACACCCTGTGGCGAGTGCCCAAGTTGCATCGAACTTGCTCGAGGGGGACCTGGTTCCTTGGACGTAGTTGAAATTGATGCCGCTTCTCACAACGGTGTTGATGATGCCAGAGAGCTAAGAGAACGAGCAGTCTTTGCTCCAGCCAGAGACAGATACAAAATCTTTATTCTGGATGAGGCCCACATGGTCACGACCCAGGGTTTCAATGCGCTACTGAAGATAGTTGAAGAGCCACCGGCTCACGTGAAGTTTATTTTTGCCACCACCGAACCCGAAAAGGTCATTGGCACAATCCGCTCCAGGACCCATCACTATCCATTCCGCCTGGTGCCGCCAGCAGAGCTGCTTGATTATCTAGCTGAGGTTCTCAAATCAGAGGGCTACTCTGCTGACGATGGAGTTCTACCGATGGTGGTCAGGGCCTCCGGCGGATCAGTCAGAGACGCACTGTCACTGCTTGACCAGCTCATTGCCGGTAGCGATGAGAAGAAGATTCAGTACGACAGGTCAATCAACCTGCTCGGTTTTACTCACGACAATCTGATGGCCGAGGTTATCGAGGCGTTTGCGGAACTCGATGCCGCCAAGGCGTTCAGGGCAGTAGACCGAATCATTCAGTCGGGTCAAGATGCCAGAAGATTCCTCGAGGATCTACTAGAGCGAATAAGGGATTTAATGCTGGTTCATTCACTTGGCAAAGATGCCAGAGCAATTCTGCGTGGCATTGGACCAGAACAGTTTGAGCAGCTGACAATCCAAGCCGCAAGATTTGGGCTGGGTTCTCTGACAGCCACTGCCGAAGCTACCGCCAAAGCACTAAGCGACACATCTGCTGCATCAAATCCAAGACTTCAGCTGGAACTTCTATGCGCAAGAGTCATGGCACCGGTTGCAACCAGACCTAAGGCCGTTGAACCAAAGCCTGAGAATGTGAGCGCAGAGAAACCAAAGAGTCAGCCAAAGGCAGAGCCTGCAACTACTCCGGCGGAAGTATCGGCTTCCTATTTCAAGGCCAACTGGCAGATTATTTTGGATCAGCTGGCCAAGCAGTCACGCTCTGCTTGGGCAGTTGCTTTTACATCGAAGGTAATCGACTATGAAAACGAAGTTTTGACTCTGCTTTTCCAATCCCAAAAGGATGTCGACGCCTTTAAGAATGCGGGTGGTGCAGCAGAGGTATTGAGATCAGTTGTCAAAGAACTGACAGGCGTGAGCGTCAAGTACCGAGCCAAGGTTGCTGATGCTCCATCAAAGGTTGCTAAAGCTCCGGTGATTGAACCAAACCAGGAAGATTTCTCGGATGAAACAGAGGAAGAGCTCAAGACTGAGCCAATCTCGCAGACCGACCCTCGAACCGGCGAATTCATTCTCAGAGAAGTTCTTGGGGCTAGGCCAATCAAGGGCGATAAATAATGTATGAAGGTGCTCTGCAGCAGCTGATTGACGAGTTGGGCAGACTTCCAGGCGTGGGTCCAAAGAGTGCTCAACGGATAGCTTTTTATCTAATCGAAGCAGAAAGCGATGTTGCTCTAACGCTGGCTGAAGTCCTCAAGGAAGTTAGAGAAAAAGTCAGATTCTGCGAAAGCTGCGGCAATGTCTCGGAGAGCGATAAGTGTTCAATCTGCAGCGATCAAAAGCGCGATCAGGGATTGATTTGCGTGGTGGAAGATTCCAAGGACATCGCCGCAATCGAAAGAACCCGCGAGTTCAGAGGGCTGTATCACGTGCTAGGCGGAGCAATCTCTCCTATTGCCGGAATCGGACCAGACCAGCTGAGGATAAAGCAGCTGATGATGCGCCTGGCAGATCCAAATATTCGAGAGGTGATTATTGCCACCAATCCCAATCTCGAGGGTGAGGCGACCGCCACCTATCTGATCCGAATGCTCACACCGCTTGAGATTTTGGTCAGCAAGCTAGCCTCCGGCCTTCCAGTTGGCGGAGATCTTGAGTATGCGGATGATATGACCCTGGGCCGAGCCTTTGAGGGCAGAAGAAGGGTGAACTAGACTTCCTTCAAGCGCTGGCGCTGAAATCCCACCCCAAGGAGTCAATTAGTTGTCGCTTATTGTTCAGAAGTTTGGCGGTTCCTCGGTTTCTGATGCCGAGAAGCTAAAGCATGTCGCCGCCAGAGTTCTTGCTGCCCAAGCAGCTGGCAACAAGGTGGTTGTGGTGGTCTCGGCTATGGGCGACACCACCGATGAACTAATTGATCTAGCAAGTTCGGTGACTACCAACATTAACGGCAACCGTGAGATGGACATCCTGCTAACTGCCGGCGAGAGAATTTCAATGGCGCTACTTGCCATGGCCATCAAAGATCAAGGCGGGAAGGCAATGTCCTTCACCGGCTACCAGGCTGGAATCTCAACAGATTCTGAACACGGTAGTGCCAGGATTTGGAAGATAGATCCAGTGAGAATCTCTCAGGCGCTAGATGAGGGAAACATTGCAGTAGTCGCGGGATTCCAAGGATTCAGTTTTGAAAATGGTGACACAACGACCTTGGGTCGCGGAGGATCCGACACCACCGCGGTTGCGCTCGCAGCTTCACTCAAGGCAGACATTTGCGAGATTTACTCCGATGTTGATGGTGTCTATACAGCTGACCCTCGAATTGTTCCAAGGGCCAGAAAACTCGCTGAGATTGACCTTGATTCCATGCTGGAACTTTCATCATCCGGCGCAAAGATTTTGTATATCAGAGCGGTGGAGTTTGCTCGTCGGCATTCAGTACCTCTCAGAGTCAGATCAACTTTTAGTGCCGATCCTGGCACGCTTGTCTACACCAAGAAATCGGGAGCAAACATGGAAGAACCATTAGTATCTGGGGTCGCAGCAGACAGCACCCAGTCCAAGATCACCGTGATTGGTGTTCCAGACAGACCCGGAAAGGCAGCCGAGATTTTCCAGGCGGTGGCCGAAGCTGGTGCGAACATCGACATGATTGTTCAGAACGTTTCCACAACCGAAAACCACCTGAGCGATATTTCCTTCACGCTTCCTCACAATGACCGCCACAAAGTCGTTGAGGCTTTGAAAGCAAAGCAGTCTGGCATTGGTTTTCAGTCAATTACCTATGACGATGAAATTGGAAAGCTTTCAATTGTTGGAGCGGGAATGAAGACTTCCTCGGGTGTCAGTGCCAAGCTCTTTGGTGCACTGGCCAAGGCCGGTATCAACATCGAAATGATCTCAACCTCCGAGATTCGCATATCGGTTGTGACAAGAGCTGACCAGCTAAAGGAAGCGACCAGAATTGTCCACACGGCCTTTGAACTAGACGCTGCTGAGACCGCGGTCATCTACGCCGGAACTGGAAGATAAGCAAATGAAGCCAAATCTTGCCCTAGTGGGTGCAACGGGGGCCGTCGGCACCGTGATGATTGAAATCATCAATGCACGCGAAAACATCTGGGGAGAGATCAGACTGATTGCCTCCGCCCGCTCCGCTGGCAAGAAGATTCTGGTTCACGGCAAAGAGCTAACCGTAGTAGCTCTTTCTCCAGAGGCTTTTGAGGGAATGGACATCGCCATGTTCGATGTTCCAGATGAGGTTTCTGCTCACTGGGCTCCGATTGCCGCAAGTAAAGGTGTCGTGGTTGTCGATAACTCGGCTGCCTTCCGCATGGACCCCGAAGTCCCACTGGTTGTTCCAGAAGTTAACCCGCAGATGGCACTTAGCAGACCAAAGGGAATCATTGCCAATCCCAACTGCACGACACTGACCATGATGGCCGCCATGGGCGCCCTCCACAAAAAGTGGCAGCTAACCGAGCTGGTGGTTGCCAGCTACCAGGCTGTTTCGGGTGCTGGTGCTCAGGGAATCGAGCAGCTTAAGAGAGAGTCAGCAGCGGTTTCTAAAAATCCAGAAGCTGGAATCACAACCGACAGCGTCGCGAAGACTTTGGAGTCACAGGGACTTCAGCAGTCAGACTCTCTTTGGCCAACACCAATTGCCTTGAACGTGATTCCGCTTGCCGGATCTGTGAAAGAAGGCGGCCACACATCTGAAGAGCTAAAGGTTAGAAACGAATCTAGAAAGATTTTAGGAATTAAGGATCTCAAGGTTGCCGCGACCTGCGTTCGGGTTCCGGTGCAGGTTAGCCACTCTCTTGCCGTTCACGCCACATTTGCCAACCCAATTGCTGTTGAGGAGGCGAAAGCGGAGCTTGCTAAGCAGCCCACGGTGCGACTGATGGATGATCCAGAAAAAGGCATCTTCCCGACACCTGCATTTGTCGCTGGTCAGGATCCAACCTTTGTTGGTCGAGTACGTCAGTCAATTGATTTCCCAAACACCTTGGAGCTTTTTGTGGTCGGGGATAACTTGCGCAAGGGTGCAGCTTTGAACACCTATGAGATTGCAGAGCTAGTCGCTAAAGAGCTCGCCTAGCTAATTGTTATTAGTGTCGCTGAAGGCGGGCAGTAGATCCTTATTGGCGTGAAGATGTTTGCGCCCATACCCCCTGAAACATGCAGCGGAGTTTGCTTGTATTCGCTTAGGCCTTGGGCTTGATTGGTCGGTAAATCACAATTTGTGATTAGTGCTTTTCCGCCTGGCAGACAAATTTGACCTCCATGGGTGTGACCAGAAAAGATCAGTTTTGAGTCCATCTTGACGAATTCATCCAAGACGCGCAGGTAGGGAGCGTGCGAAAGAGCGATTAGGTTCTCAGGTGGTGCGGCTTTGTGGCTGTCTCTACCAAGGTGAGGATCATCCACACCCGTGAAGTTTATTTTTTGACCATTGATTGTCAGAGTTCCAGTCTGGTTATTCAGGTTCAGCCAACCAGCATTTTCAAATTCTTTGACCATTCGATTGGTGTCAAGATCTTGCACCCTCTCATCCACTCTCGATGGACCAGCTAGGTATTTGAGGGGATTGCTGATCTTCGGGGAGAAGTAGTCATTACTACCGTTGACAAAAACTCCCGGAAATTCAAGTAGAGGCTCAAGGGCTATCAGCAAGGAATTCAGGGCGTTTTTATGCCCCAGGTTATCGCCGGTGTTCACTACGAGATCTGGCTTGAGAGTTCCGAGATCTTTCAGGAATTGAGCCTTCTTTGACTGAGATGGCGCAAAGTGTATGTCGGATATGTGAAGAGCTCTGAGACTAAATCCAAGTCCGGTTAAAGAAAGTTCCTTCAGTTCAAAAGGACCGCTATTGGTTGCTAGCCACATTTATTTGGCAGAACAATAATTGCGCTAGCTGGCAGAACTGCTCTTCCTGCCTCGGGTTGAGTTCCAAAGACAGATCCGTTTGGAACTCCTGGGTCACACTTGTTCAGTAGCTGTGTTTGGCTTGGCTGAGGAAGTGTTGCTGTAAAGCCAGCCGCTTCGAGGGCAGATATTGCCTGCTCGGTACTCATGCCTTTCACATCTGGAACGGTAACTCTGCCACCGGCAGAAATGTAAATCTTTACGAGCGACCCTCTCGGAACTGCCTGACCTGCTGCAGGCTTGGTGTAGGCAACCATTCCCGCCGGAAGTGCGGACTGCACAGCACCCGCCACAACAGCACCGCTTAGTAAGTTGTTGCCCAGCTGCACCTTGGCAGTCTCAGGGTCGATGCCCTGAACACTTGGGACCGTAATGGCAGGGGCAGTTATGAATTTAGGGTCTGCAGGAGCCCAGTCCTCTCCACCGTATTTGGCGTTGACCTCTCGCATAATCTGCTTCCAGATCACGTGTCTGATGGTGGGCACAGCATTGCCACCAATACTCTTGCCGCCCTGCGGAGTTAGGCCAACAACGTTTCCAACCCAGGTGGCGGTTGCCACTTCTGTGGAGAAACCAATCATCCAGGTGTGAATTCGATTGTCTGAAGTTCCAGTTTTACCAGCCAGTGGTATTCCATCTCCGGGATTTGATGCTGCACCTGTTCCACCTGAAACAACCGGCTTCATGGCATGCACCATGGCCAGTGCGATCTCAGGTGTTACAGCTTGAGAGCA
>Ga0207937_1000494_pt1 | contig 13871 bp, 5 predicted proteins | sample LakMenEpi04Sep11_FD_150668 | JGI IMG/M metagenome (GOLD analysis project Ga0207937, IMG submission 150668) | Freshwater microbial communities from Lake Mendota, WI - 04SEP2011 deep hole epilimnion (SPAdes) | ecosystem: Environmental > Aquatic > Freshwater > Lentic | place: Lake Mendota, Madison...
TTCGATGGGAGCTTCGTTGGGATCATCGCTATCGAACGTAGCATCGCCACTCTTCAATGCAACAATCGCATCGGCGGACTGATCCTTTAGCCGCGTGATAATACTATCAAATACCGCAGGTTCAAACGCCTGCTGGCACTGGTTGCATTTGCCACATAGCTTGTGGCTGCGCTTTCGCGATCCGATGGGAATGACGGGTATGAAGTAGAGATGAAGAAAGAGCATCGCAGTAAAGCTTCGCATTTTTGCGTAGCTGCTGCACAAACTGCAAAATCCATGCTGCGTGACTTTGTTCGAACGAAAGTAGGTATTCGTACCATAGATAAGCATATCGGCGTCCGGGGGCTGCGAAGTGTTAGAAAGATCGCTGTGTCAGGAAGTTCGCTTCGTCAAGCAGCTATTCTGAAAGCGTCAATTATAGCTAGAGACTCTTGACGCCAACAAGCCAACGGACGGCACCACCGCTACATCGCGAATGCTTCTGCGTCTTCGTCAGGAGCTACCTGATAACCACTCGGTTCCATCGAACAACCCGCTCTACCTTGGCTCAGTGATCGTATGGCGCTCGAGTAACCGAATAGCTCCTTCAGCGGAGCCAATGCCCACACGCTCGTCACAGCGCCGCGAGACTCGGTCCGTTCAATCAAACCTCGACGTTGCTGCAAATCGCCAACGACTTCACCGAGATAATCCGGAGGTGTCGTGATGTCCATCTTCATGACAGGCTCTAGCAATGTTGGAGTCCCCTGCTTGAGGCCTTCGTCAAACGCGTCATTGGCTGCAATACGAAATGCAACTTCGTCCGAGCCGGTTTCGGCCACCTCCGCACCCAAAATACTGATACGAATTCCGGTCAATGGGAACGACCCGATCAACCCGCCGCCTTCGGCGCGATTGCGTAACTCCTCTAATGCTACTTGACGCAAATTCTCCGGAAGCATCTTCTCAACAGGGGTTCGGTCGAGAACGATCACTTTAGCAGAACGATCCTCCAGTGGCTCGAACCGAACTTGCAAGCGTGCAAAAAGTTGATTTGTACCTACCTGACGATTACATTCCCCTACGACTTCAGCCATGCGGTTGATCGTTTCACGATAACTGACTCTCGGTTTGTAGAACTTCACCGCTAGTTTAAAATCGCGAACCAACCGGTTCTTGATCACTTCTAGATGCAACTCGCCCATCCCGCTGATCAATGTTTGACCGGATTCGGAATTCTCCGACGCATGGAACGTCGGGTCCTGACGCTTCAGCATATCCAGAACCTCTGCAAGCTTCTTGCGTTCGGTGGTGTTCTCGGGTTCGATCGCCATCGAAATCACAGATTGCGCGAATTGAATGGATGGCAACTCGATCATTTCTCGCGTGTCGCAGAGCGTGTCTCCTGTGATAGAATCGCGGGGACCGATGGCACATGCGATGTCACCGCACTCCAGTGCATCAATTTGTCCTTGCTTTTCACGTTTGGTCGCGTGAATTTGCCAAAGCTGTGCGACGTTTTCCTTTTTGTCGCGGTTGGGATTGTATACCCGCGAATTCGAATCCAAACGACCAGAGTAAACCCGAATCCAAAACATATCCCCTGTTTTCGCGGGCAATACTTTGAACACCAGCCCGCAAAAAGGCTCTTTCGCATTCGGCTTTCGCTCCAAGATTTTCTCTGGCTTCTTCGGATCGATTCCAGTCACCGCAGGGCGATCGATCGGGCATGGCAGATACGAACCTACCCCATCGAGCAACGGCTGAACACCAGCACCATGTAACGCCGAACCACACAAAACGGGTTGAATCTTCAATGCGATACACGCATCGCGAAGCGCAGCGCGAACCATCTCGCTCGGGATGGGTTTCTCTTCCATCGCCAGTTCCATCATCTCGCTACTATGCAAGTAAAGTTTTTCCAACATAACATTTCGCCAGTCCATCGCGTCCGCCAGGAGTTCTTCGGGAATGTCTTCAACGAAGATTGTTTTCCCAGCATCTTCACGATTGAACTTGAGAAACTTCAAATCGATCAAATCGATAACGCCGCGAAATGGATCGCTGGTGTGTGCTGGTCCCTGCCCGACGGGGATTTGAATCGCAATCGGATCCGCCGATAGACGAGGACCGATCTCTTCGAGAACACGATAAAAATCGGCTCCCTCGCGATCGAGTTTGTTGATGAAGACGATGCGAGGTACACCGTACTTGTTGGCTTGCCGCCATACGGTTTCACTCTGCGCCTCGACCCCTTCGCGTGCCGAAAAGACCACAACAGCGCCATCGAGGACACGAAGGCAACGTTCGACTTCGGCGGTAAAATCCACGTGGCCGGGCGTATCTAGCAAATTGACCGTGTAGTCTTTCCACTTGAAGGTCACGCAAGCAGCAAAAATAGTGATACCGCGCTGCTGTTCTTCGGGGTCGTCATCGGTTTCAGTCGTCCCGGAATCGACGGCACCCGCCCGGTGCTTTGTCCCACTCATGTAGAGCATTTGCTCCGTGACGGTGGTTTTGCCCGCATCGATGTGGGCGATGATTCCAATATTGCGAAGGGTTTTCAGTTCTCTTGCCATGATGTTCTGAAATTTACCGACAAACGGCTGCCAATCCTAGTCTTGATTGCTAGAACGGATTCTCGTCGTCGTCAAAATCATCCTCTTCTCCCGACATTTCGTCTCCGGAAGTTCGAAAACCTTGAAAAGCGACACCAGGACGATCGTGAAGCGGGTCCTCTTCTTGCGAAACGTCCATTACCTCCGGCTCTAGAGAATAGCATTGCGATTGCATCTCGATGGCGTATTGCTCCGCTTGCTCGTCGTCATCCGCCAAAACGCCCCAGTGAGCAACATAGGAACTCCAATCGGTTTGATCAGGCAAACACCCTTCAAACTCCGCCCAGTGCTCATCGAGCGGTTGCAAAAGACTGACATGAAACAAGAAAAGATCTTTTGGCTTTTGATCTTCCCGAAGTTCGGCAAAGTACTCTTCGGTCGCAATCCCCGCCTGCAACATTCGTTTCTCTACCCGACCGCGGAGCTTACCCGCGGAAGGAAGCATTTTGGACGCTCGCCACAATCGCTCGATGGCTGACGCGATACCGCCATTCGTGAGATCTTCGGTGTCGCACAAAGCACAGGACAAGCCACGTTCGATCGCTTCCTCTGCCTGTTGAATTCGATGGAGCAACGCATTCGCTTCGGCCAATATCGACTCGATATGGACTCCGCTCCCCTCGAATTTCTCAATCTCTAGCTCGATGGACTCAATCGCTTCCTCGGGCTTCTTGAGCTCCAGTAGTCCGATCGACATGTAATAGTATGCCCACGGTACTGGTGGAAATTTCTCAAGCAACGTTCGAAGATAGCTAACTTGAAGCTCATGCATACTGAGCGAATGGGCACGCATCGCAGCTTCGAAATACAAATCAGAAGAACTGCCTCCTTCACGAATGCAAAGATCCAATACGTAATGAGCATCACTATTGCGATCGGAGTTGGTATAGATTCTCGCAAGAGCTAATGCAGCATCCTCTCGCTTACGATCTAGTTTGAATGCTCGCGCGTAACATCGCTCCGACTCCCCCAAGTTGTCGATGTACTCAAAGATCTCGCCAGCCCGAAAGTTGTTATTCACTCCGGCGGAGTCGAGTTGCAAAGATTTTCGAACCAGTTGATCGAGCCGCTCGCTTTCGATCAATGCCGGTGGCAGGTCTTCGTCGAAGTTCTCGAAGTCTATCTTGGAGAACTGCTCAAATCTCTCGGCCGCATTGATACTCATCCCCAACCGAGCAAGCAACGATACCAGATATCCCGTCTCTTGATGGCTCGAAACCAAGCGATTCGCCCACGTCCAAATCAATCGATAATCGCTCTCTGGTGTTACCAGATAGCACATGAAGTAGAGTGCCCGACCGATATCTTCTGGGTGGCTCCAGTCACGGTTTTGGCTATCCAACAATTCACCACGAAACGCTTCGATATCAACTTGATCTGGAGGGAGTTCACGAGAAGCCTGCAGTCGTTTGGCGTAATCTTCGAGCCACTCGTATAGTGGCGTGGTCTTCGAGATCTCGTAGTATCCTGTCGGCGGTTGCTCTGGATCCCTATCCGCCGTGGATGTTTCATCGGTCGATGTTTTCGCTGTCTCGGTAATTCTGCTGTTGAGTACTCGCGAATTTCGGATAACCGTTCCGATGGGTGTCACTGGGGACAAACTATCCAAACATTGATTTAATCGTCGGAGCGACTGCCAATCATTGGCCTTCGTCGCGGCCATCTCCAAAGGTGCAGCAATACGTTTGGCTGAATCGAGATCGCCTCGCAATCGTTTGGATGCAACAATACGAATACCTGTTTCTAACCACCTGGTGGTTGCTTTGGATTGCTTGAATAACCGACTCCAGTCGATGAGTAATTTCTCTCCTTCATCCCAATCTCCTGCCAACGTATGATGCAAGGCAGCCAAGCAATCGACATCATAGTCGTATTCAGGACACTCGTCTCTTGCTGGCATTTCTCGTAACAAATCGTTGAACCTGGGGTCTGGCGGTCGACCATCCAATAAATCGAGCATATGCAATTCCAGCATCGTCGATATACGAGCCCCGAGCGAATCGTTTACGCCCGATGATTGCGATAGCTCGTACGCTTTTTCCATCTTTTGTCGAGCGATGTCGTGCTGCCCCTCGAGAATATCAATCGAACCAAGCTTGAGTGTCGCCAGCCATCGTCGATCGCCTCGATCGGAAAAATCCTCTGCTTGCTTCAATACTTGATTGCAATGGTAACGTGCTAACTCGGAGTCGTCGGCCGCGCGATGAATGTCGCATGCGTATTCGCGAAAACACCCCATGCATGATAGCTTGCCAATACGTTGGCATACCTCGATTCCACCTGTCAGGCATTCTTGCATCCCCTCCGAGTTGTATCCTTCGAGATCGCCTGTGGCTTCTGCGAGTACTTCGTACGCGCAAGCGCACATCGAATACCTGATCCCCTCGTATTCCTCCAAGCTTAGCTCAGGTTCGATTTTTCGAGCTTGCTCTTCGTTCTCAAAAATAGCGATGAGCTCAATAGCACGCTCTCGAACGGTTTCGAATTGGAAGAGTCGCTGAGCTAAGTTCATCTGAAAGAAGGTGCCGAAGACATAGTAGACGAGATTATTCTCTGACTTGGCACGTTGACGTAGCTCGCCAAACAATCGATAGGATGAGCGACAGAGTGATTTCTCCATGAGATCGCCGGCCTTTTGATTCAGGTCGGCGAGTTCTTTTTCAACATCGTCGCGTTGCGTGGATTTCTTTGCCACGTTGATTCCTTTAGGCTTAGGAGACGCCGGAAGCGTGGCTGCAAAACAGCAAGGTAACTTGAACTCTTGCTCGACAGAGGACGGGACAAAGGTCCCGTCCCGCGGAAGAAATCCAATGTCCTCTATTGATTCGGGCCGCCAAACGGACTCGCGCCACCGAAGGGACCAGCGCCGCCACCGAAACCACCTGGAGCTCCAGGCAACCCCGACGCGCCGCTCGCTGCCTTGGGTTGAATCAGCTCGTTCAGTGGAATTCGCATTCGTTTGAAGTCCGCTTCACTGACGACATAATACCAGTCCGCGAAGCGGCGATTGAGTTCTGCAACTCTCGTCTTTGCCTTTTTCAGCTTCTCTTCACGTTCTTCAACCTTTCGAGAATTCTCTTTGGTGATCTTCTCTTTGGTGGCTTCCAAACGTTCTTTCCATTCTTCTTCGGTGGGTTCTTGCGGAACGGCAGGAGTCGCAGGTGCTGGCTGGCTCGAAGGAGCCGTTTCTTGTGTCGCTGCTGGCTCCTGAGCTGCTGGCTTCGCGTCCGGCTCTTGAGTCGTGCTGATGAACTTGGCCGATGTCTTGGTTTTGCCAACTTGGGCCGCCTTGGGTGGATCCACTTTCGCTGGCTCGTCCGAATTTACTTTCGGTTCTTCGGCTGTTTTGCCGGACTCCGGCTTGGTTTCTTCTACTTTGGGTTCGGCTGGCTTGTCCGACTCAAGCTTAGGCGCATCGTTTGGGAGGGCCGGTGGGGCATCTGCCGATGGAGTCAACGCTGGGGCTGGATTCGAAGCAGCATTCTTCAATGCCTCAATTGCCTTCAGCTCTTCAACAGATTCCGGAATCTTCTCCAGAACAGCAGGAGGGATCTTCGATTCGTCCAATCGAGCTGTTACCAGCAAGAAACGGTTAATGGAAACCGATTCTTCTTTTCCTTCTTCGACTGCTGCATTGATGTCAGCGCTCGCTGAGCCACCGAATCGAAGCAAATACTGTACACCATCCTTCAGAGTGACGATCAGTTCACCGTTCTTCGAGAAGAAATCGACTACATCCCCATCTTTTTGGTTGGGATTCGGGAAGAAGCCGCGTCGAGCGAGAGACTCTTGGACCTCGCGTGTGAGCTTCGATCGATCCCCTTTCAAGTCTGCGGCTAGACCCGCAGGCTTCTTGGTGACGTCCGCGATTTTAAGGTTATCCAACGCACTCTTGATATCGTTCAATTTGGTGGTGTTGAGTTGTTCGTTCTCACCCACAGTCTTCACTCCGGGAGGGTCCGAATCAAAGGTGTTCACGCGGGTGGCTTCCCACTGTCCGCTGGCCGTTACGTAATTGATGTCCGCTTCGTAATTGCGACTCAAGACCTGTCCTTGGTTCGTGGGAAGGATTTGATAATCACGAATCCCGAATGTCTCGATGTCCGTGCTACTGAGCTGGAGAAGATCAGGCTCGATCCATTGCTTGAACTCGGTCGTCAGAGGAGTTGTATCCAGTTCGGCAACATAGATTACATCTTCAGAAGGGATACGAACGAATCGCTTTTTTTTGTTCCCGTCAACATCTTTTCCAATGATGATGTCTGCGAGCATCTCTCCCTTTTCATCTCGCATTTGAACGAGCATCCCGACACCATCACCCCCTTGGTCTTCTTTTTGTTTGTCTGGCGCAATCACGCCAAACAGAGATTGGTCTTCACGTTTCTCGCTGGCGACATCGAGTGCTTTCAATCCAACGAAAAGCGTAGCAGCGTCAGCCATCTGCTTTGAAGCATCGGCTGGGTAGCTTTCGTGTGATGGAATAGACCATACGCCTGTCTTTCGATCCTTTGAAACTTCGAACTCATCCATCTGTTCTTTCGATGAATCGTATCGAAGCAGTTTGAGCGATGCTGCGGTTAAGGGGTCGTTGAATTTTTCAAAGATCGCCTGACCGATACGGCTCGTCTTAGCATTCACCACGACGTTGCGACTGGTGGTAGCCCATGCTAGCAGAGCGACCACTCCAGCAATGACGGCGAAAATACCTGTTTTCTGTCCTTCACTCACTTTGATTCTCTCCGGTTTGCTACTTGAGTCTGTTCTTAGAAATGCCTTCACGTTCTCGCAGTCTGCGAGAGACCATCACGATGATACCCACCAAAAGAGGAGGAATTGGAGGTACGAAAACGGCAAGCAACTTGTAATAATTCTGAATCTTGGAAATCGCTTCGTCCGCTTCTCTGCGGGCGTTTCTAATTCCTGTATCCCGTTCGCGTTGCAGGCGGTCCTTTTCCACTTTGAATCGTTTGGCAGTGTTCTGTTGACGCATTGCAGCTTCGATCTGTAGCTGTTGTAGATCTTGAAACTTCGATGCATCGAGCGTTCCGTCCTTGGACAATTTCTCGATTCGATCCTTAAAGTCTCGTTCCGCTTTCGAGTTCTCTTCCTCAGCCTTCGCGATTGCTTCATTGAAGTTTTTGCTGAACTCCGATCGCTTGGTAGCCTCTTCTTGCCTTGCGATATCGGCCTGCTCTTCGACGAGCCTCAGTGTGCTAAAGAAAGGAACGTGTCGACGAATCTGTGGGTAGTTTGTTTCACCCGCTAGAACGTCAATAGCATTGAGTACGAAGGTGATATTCTGGAACTGAAACTTGATCTCTTCCAGCATCGGTGGACGATTGCGAAGATCGACGAAGGTTCGTGTCAAGCAATCGACGTCTGCGACATAAACGGCTTTGATCGGTCTTTCTCCTTCTTTCTTTTCAGCAGACGGTTTTCCCTCGACTAGCACTGCCAGAATTTGTTCTGCCGCATTCTCACCTCGACGCATTCGTAACTCTGTCGCCTGAGACAACCCAGAGCGTTCGATCAAGTCGAGATCGGATTTGGACAGTGTCCCTGCTTTTGCTCCAGTCTTTACCAATGGCAAGACTTCGACATTACGCTCGGACTCGGGTGCTGCTCGAATGGCTCCAGCATACAAGAACATGACTTCTTTGAGTCCTTTGCTGATTTCACTTTCGGAACTGAAAGCTCCATCTGCACCAGGCGCTTCTTCGCGTGCAAAGACCCAGAGGTCGGTCGCTTCCGATGTTTCAGCCAACACAGGATATGGGTTGTATTCATGCCAGCAAAGGTCTGGGGATTGCAGCCCCATCGGACCTGGTTGTCTAGGTATGTCCAATCCGAGGGTTCGCCAAAGAGGCAGGATGTCTCCCTTGGGTTGAGGTCCACCGCCACCGAACATCGCCATCGGTCCGCCCGCTTGCTTTGGCTCCCCGGTTCCGGGCATCGATTCGAGCGCAACCATCGGGTCTTCGAAGATTGCAGTGGGTAATCCCGATTTCACAGCATCTGTAAAGTTGACCATCTCTTCGGGAGACATCGATGACGGCTGTACTGCCAACAACACATCCAACTTTTCGGTATCGATCGGAGTAGCTGCGCTAACCGAAACAATTTCGTATTGCTTAGAAAGCTCTTGGACGATGGGTTGTTGCTGAGCCGATTGCATGGACCTCTGATCGAATCCTCCCATCATTCTCGCATCGGTATTAAGTACTCCCAGTTTCTTTCTGGCAGGCTTCGCGACGGTCGTCAGCGAGCGAATCAGCTCGTATTCGACGGGCACTCCTGGTTCAAAGAACGGGATCACGACTTTCTGAAGCCCACTACGAAACGCTGCCGATAGAAGGACTGGTTGGTCCGAGTAAGTACCACGTTCACGCACTCGGATCGTCTGTGGCAAGATTCCGTATTGTTGCTCGGCTTGCTTTTCTTCCTCGCTCGAAGGAAGGACCGAATCGTAAATTCTCAATTGCATCGACACCCCGTTCGCCATCGCAGTCGACTGGAATTCTTTGAGCAACGAGATCACTTGGTATTTGATCTTGGCGTACTCTTCCGGCACTTCAGCGGACAAATAAGCGTCCACAACAATATCGCGATCTTTACCCATCGCTTTGATCAGATCAGCAGTGACCGGTGAAAGCGAACTCACTTTCATTTCGGTTGCATCAAGTCGGCGATCTTTATTGCGGAACAACATCGTGCCTCCGATCGCAATTCCGACAAGCAAAGCAATTCGCAACAAATAGTGCCCGAGTTTGACATTGCCATCGCTGCCACCTGTCCAGTGACGTTTACCGATCAACACCATGCAAAGATAGATTCCCACCATGGCGACCAGCACAAAGTAAGAAATCCCTGACAAGCTCAAAACACCACGACCGAAGTCATCGAATCGTTCAGGAATACTAAAGTTCTTGATCTCTCTCGCGATACTACGATCAGCAATCGTGTCCGCTTTGAACGCAAAGGCCAATGGCGCATTGAACAAAGCACCGAGAATAAAACCTACCGTCAAATTGTTGGTCAAGAAAGACGCCACCATTCCGATCGCGATCATCGCCAACCCAATGAACCAGTAGCCGATGTAGTTGGTGAAGAACAACCCGGTGTCGATCTCTCCCTGCGTGAGGAAGGCCAATACGATGAAGGTTGAAAGTTGCGAGAACAGCAAAGAGACCGAGTAGATCGACGCTGCAGCGACATATTTGCCAATCACGATATCAAAGTCATCCGCAGGAAGCGTGAGCAACAACTCATCGGTCCCTTGTCGGCGTTCTTCGGCCCAAATACTCATGGTGATCGCTGGGATGAAGAACAGCATGATATAGGTGAACCACTTGTTCAACTGTCCTAGAGTCCCGAGATTGGAGCTAAAGAACTCGTGCGGCCAAAACGCTGCCATGCTCGTCAACAAAACGAACAAACAGAGGAAGACGTATCCGGTCGGATTGGAGAAGTAACCATAAAAGTTACGCTTCAATACCGCATACCCAACACGTCTCGTCATGGAGAGCGTCATGATGATGGCCAGTATCACGAACAGAAAGACGATGTCTAGCACCAGCAGTTTTGATAAAGCAGTCAATACGTTTACAAGCGTCACGGCAATGGATCCTAATGGTTATGGTATGACGATGTTGAGTTGGAACACATTCGCCCTTGGGGCGAATCATTTGGTATCGCGCCACTGTTGGCGAATTATTGGGGGCGAATCATTGGGAGTATGGCTAAACGGCAGCGCCAGTTAGCTTGTGGAATGCATCGGACAGGTCACCCTTGACCAGTTTCAATTCGGCGACCGTTCCTTCAAAGACCTTGCGACCTTCGTTAATCATGATCACTCGCGATGCCATGGCTTCGACTTCTTGCAAAATGTGAGTCGAAAGAAGAATTGTCTTCGTCTCTCCCAGTTTACGCATCGTGTTTCGCACTTCTCGAATTTGGTTCGGGTCCAGACCGGCAGTAGGTTCGTCCAGGATCAACACATCCGGTTCATGGAGCAACGCCTGCGCCATCCCGACCCGTTGACGGAACCCTTTTGAAAGCTTGCTGATCGCTTTGTGAACCACAGACTTCAAGTCACACAATTCGATAACCGCTTCGATACGAGTATTTTTGTAGTCAGTCGCCATCCCGCGTGCGTCTGCGAAGAATCGCAACAAACTATGCGGGGTCATATCGGGATACAGCGGGCCGTTTTCCGGTAGATAACCCAATCGCTGCGAGCCCGCGATCCGATCGCGAAACATGTCGTGGCCGGCGATTCGAGCCACCCCTTCGCTCGGGGCCAAATACCCGGTCAACATCTTCATCGTCGTGCTCTTGCCAGCACCATTGGGACCGAGAAAAGCGACCAGTTCCCCCTTGTTGACTTGAAAGGAAATCTCTCTGGCGGCGGCGAATGGTCCGTAAAACTTGGACAATCCATCCGCCTCGATCATGGCCGAAGAATTGGTGGTCGTTTCAGTCATAAGGATTCCGTTAGGCAATAATTTCCAAGGATTTTTGTATTGTGGAGGGTCGAAGTATATCCAGATTGTCTACTCAAACAACGCCTTCCGGTCTCATCGTCGTTTTTTGGAGAGAGAAGAACCGTGGAAAGTCGCCGTTCGCAAATTTCCTCCAGAAAGTGGACTAGTTTGCTCCCTTAAAAAACAACACTAGAAATCGCGCTACGCCAACCAGAATGCACGGGTTCATTTCCGAGCAAAGAATTTTAGTGGTTTGCCGTGGCGAAAAACGTCCAGTTCAGCTGCCATCTCGTCAAAATCCTCTTGTGCTAGCCTTCGGATCTTGCTAATCGAACAGTTGCGGCAGTACGCCGCGATGCCTTGCCCAGTAGTCGTCTCGATCACGGAGGTTCCGGATGCCAGCCAATCTGAGATTCATTTGCTGCCTTTGGATTGGAGCTTTGCTGAACCACACCCCACAATTCAGCAAGCAATCGTTTGGTCAAGAGAAGGACGTTCGACCATCGATCGAATCCCAATGGCAACGTCCCAGTTGGTATGTTGCGCTCTCGAATCCCTTTGGAAATTCGAACGATTCAGCCCTGTCGAGAGCAGCGGAGATTCGGACGCTCGGCAACGAAGCCAATCGCAATATCCGAAAACTGCCGGCCATCCTGCCTCGGCTTGTGGAAGCCATCGAGGATAGCGATATCCTCGTTCGTTCGACGGCGTCCAAATCCTTAAGACAGCTATCGTTAAATCTACAGCGCCGTATTTACGCTTATCGCGATATTGGAAATTGGGCCGAACTCGAGCCCCAGTTTCGGGAAGCATATGCCAAACTGACATACCGCCCATCCATGGCTCGGGACCAACGCGAGATCGAAAGACTTCTCGCATTGGATCCACCTAACTATGCGAAGCGACGTCAGATCGCACGCACCAAGAGTAAAGTGGCACCTCCGACAGAACGGTTCTTGGATGGGTTCTATCGATTCGATGAAGACCAGGTGACTGAGATGTGGCAATATCTCAACGTTCACTTTGATAAAATGGATGCTGCAAATCAAAAAGCAATCCTTCGCGAATTGGTGCGATCCGCTTCTCCTCGATTCCTCGAACTGCTTTTGATCGCATCGGATCGGTACGACGACCGAGTGCTGGAGATCGTGTTGGAATCGGATTACGTCGAATCTCCCGTAGCAGCAACTTGGTTGTTGTTCTCCGCAACACCCAGTGAATCGAGTGTCCGTACTCTGATTGCCACGCAAGCTTGTAAGCCCAGTATCAACGATGAGATTAGAGCGGGGTTGATTCAATGCCTCTGCAATAGTGCGGAATGTGAACCGAATGTGATCTCGCAAATGGTTCAAGCCTATATTGCAACACCTCGATGTGACTGGTTACCCGACTGCTTCGATTTGGTCGTTCAGCACAAATCGGCGGTGCGTCCCAACGAACTGCGAACGATCGTTCGCTATGCACACGATCGACTAGCGAATGAAAGTTTGGATGCGTGGGAGAGAGGGCAGGCGGCGACGACATTGGGAGAGTTGCTTCCCGGAGATCCATCGATTGTCGAAGCGGTGGTCCGCGAAATCGTTCGGGAGATGAATCGGGATAGCGAGCTGTGCGTTAGCTTGTTGCATGCGCTGTCTTGCCATGGAGTTGCGTGCAAAATGGCACACCCGCATTTGATTCACCTTGCGAAATCAGACGATAACTCGTTGGCTGAAGCCTCGCTCCAGGTTCTTGCTCAAACCCAAGGACTAGACTTGTCCACGGTGGAATATCTGGTCGAGCGCATCAGTATGCGAGATCTAGATGTAACCTATAAAATTGCTGCAGCAAAAGTGCTTGCGGCAAACGCAACGGCTGCACTTCCCCTCTTGAGGAAGGCGATCGTCTCCCAGTACCACTCCGACGCAGATGGACGGTGTCTCGTCGATTTAATTTGTGCTGCGGAACTGCTTAGGCAACACGATGATGAAATGGACAAAGTATGCCAACGAATCGCTGATGATCATTCTGTTCCTGCAGATGAACGCCTAGCGGCGTGGCATGCGCGCGGTGTATGTGCAACACAAACCAATCTGCTCGCTGCTCAGGTCCTAGCATGCCTGCGAGATCGACGCGAATACAATGAAATCAAGGGCGCAGCGCTACAGACGTTGGCGACCGCCACTGGCAATTGTGCCATACCATTGATTTCAGAATATACACACCATGACGATCCGGTCCTTGCCTGCGCCGCGCGATTTGCCTACCACATGGCAGGCGAGTCCAATACGGCCGTCTATCTTCTGCTCGGGTTGCTCCCCTCGGAAATGGAAGAAACGATCGAACTAGCAATTCGAGATATCGGGCTCGCTGGCAAAAAGGCCTTATTGGAAACACTCGATTCTCCAACTGCCTCCGATACTCAGCGCCAAATTGCATTTCGAACACTCGTATCTGCCAATCCGGTAGAGTGGGATAAACTGCTTGGCTATGTTGAGAAAGATGAAGATGGCGAATCGTTTGCCAAATCACTTCGTATGGCTTGGAACTTTGATGATTCCGTGGTGCCCGCCTTGTTTCGAAAGTTAGAGAAGTTGCCATCCGATTCTATTGTGACAAAAAGACTGTGGAGTCTCGCAGATGACTTTACCGATGGACTCGGCGCCGCAGGCGATGAGCAAGACTGGAGCCCGTCCGCGATTCGGCAGTCTCTCGTAAAGTCTGCCAAGCAATCCTCATCCCGAGTCGCGGAATCACCCGCCGCAACTCCGTCAATCGCTGCGGCAGCACCCGCTATGGCGGCCACAGCACC
>Ga0207937_1000495_pt1 | contig 13838 bp, 9 predicted proteins | sample LakMenEpi04Sep11_FD_150668 | JGI IMG/M metagenome (GOLD analysis project Ga0207937, IMG submission 150668) | Freshwater microbial communities from Lake Mendota, WI - 04SEP2011 deep hole epilimnion (SPAdes) | ecosystem: Environmental > Aquatic > Freshwater > Lentic | place: Lake Mendota, Madison...
TGCGGTCGAAGGAGTATCGGCACCGATCGACCCAATCTGGGAATACGATCACGTGACGGGCAAATCTATCACGGGCGGTCGTGTTTACCAATCGGATCGTCAGCCCGCTCTCAAGGGTAAATACCTATATGCAGATTACGTCAGCGGAAGTATCTGGGCTTTGACCTACGATTCGTCCGCGGGCAAAGTCGTCCGCAACGATCAAGTGATTGAGGGTGGCATTCCGGTTCTCGCCTTCGGTGAAGATGAAAACGGGGAAGTCTACTATCTCCGAGATACCAACAAAGCAGAAGCGATCTTCCGCTTTGAAAAGGGTGAGTAATCTCTCGAGTGAGACTCACAGACGATTTTTCTAGCTATTTCGAATTTGATCTCACAACAAGAGTGAACTGAACTAGCTCTATGGACGAATCGTCTGAGAAACCGCGTCGACGTCCTCGTTACGCGGGTAGAAATCCCAGGAATTTCCAGGACAAGTATAAAGAGCACCAGCCGGAGAAGTACCCAGACGACATTCGAAGAATCGTTGAGGGTGGCAAAACTCCGGCGGGAATGCATCGACCCATTATGGTCGATGACGTGATGCAGGTGTTAGCGCTTTCCCCTGGCGAAACGGTTGTCGATTGCACGCTGGGGTATGGTGGGCATGCTTCTGCGATGTTAAAAGCAATACAGCCCGGGGGATGCTTTCTAGGTGTCGACGCGGATCCCATTGAGCTTCCGAAGACAGAAGCTCGACTTCGATCGCTTGTTGCCCCGGATGCATCCATCCATCTGCGACGGATGAACTTTGCTGGCATTTCCAATTTCCTAGCCACAGCAGCGCCTGATGGTGTCGATGCGGTTCTGGTGGACCTCGGGTGTTCCTCGATGCAATTGGATGATCCGACTCGCGGCTTTAGTTTCAAATACGACGGTCCTCTCGACATGCGTATGAACCCGACTCGTGGTGTCGCAGCATCTGAGCTACTCACTTCATTATCGCACATGGAACTCGAAGCCATGCTCGTAGAGAACTCCGATGAGCCCCATGCCAACCGAATAGCCACAGCCATACTTCGCACGCATCGAAAAGTGAAAATTGAATCGACGCTGACTCTGGCCAATATCGTTCGACAACAAATGCGAGATCTTGGGGAAGAAGAACTAGATCGCGCCGTACGAAGAGTTTTTCAATCGCTTCGGGTCGCTGTCAATGAAGAATTTCAATCGCTAGACGCATTCCTTGCACAGATCCCTTATCTTCTGAAAAAGGGGGGAAGGATTGCGATGATCTCGTTTCATTCCGGGGAGGATCGCCGTGTGAAAGCTGCGTTCAAAGCGGGGTTCGAATCGGGATGCTACAGCTCTGTATCGAAAGAGATTATTCGCCCTACGTTCGACGAGCAACAGTCGAACCCACGATCCAAGTCCGCAAAGTTGCGATTTGCGATTCGAAGCGCTACCGGCCTTTAGGCCAGAGCCGACAAGAGTCGCCGACAAGAGTCAAAGTAGTAGGCACATTCCATGTGCCGTCCACCTGGGAGTACCTGCAAAAATCCATGAGCCGATGGCACGACAGAGCGTGCCTGCCACTTTCGTCAACAGAATCCACTAGGGTTTGGGATCGTGTGGATACTGTTTGGCCCATTTGCGAAAGTATTCTTGCGTCGTTGCCGTTCCGTAGTTTTCTAGTTTTCCAGCGTTGATAATAGTGTTGGTGATTCGTCCGATCTCCTTTTGGGCAGGGATGTTTCCTTCGAGGAACTTTTCAAATTCGAGAGCTGCTTTCTCCACATCTTCTTTTTTAGCGTTGAGACGGATGATTGGCTGCAACCAAGATCGTAGATTGACGTTTTCTCCTTCTTTGCTAGCAGGTTGCCTCATCATCTCTTGCATGCCCTCGAGCGATTCCAGCTTTGGAATCTCTCCACCTGCAACCTCCACGACACTCTTCAAGATCTTGGGCAAATCGACTTGCAAGCTTGGTTGGACGATGGCATAGTTCGCCGTTACCTTACGGTCTTTCCCGACCAAGATGGTTAGCATCACATTGCGGTTTAGTCCATAGCTACCAGGTCCTTCACGGCCATCTACTGAAATTCCAACCGGCGCATCCTTGGCCAATCCGTGTCGAATGCGTTTCAATGTAGCATTGGCGTTTGATTTGTCGTCGTCCAACCAAACGACTCCCGTATGTAATCCATCCTTTTTTCGGCTCGCGGTGTATGTCGAGAGGACTCTGGTCATGCTAATCGACAATCGATTCAAATCGTGAACAAAGATCAAAACGATTGGCTTGTCTTTTGCCTCGCGCACAAAATCCATTTCTTTCCCCTCGGCTTCGTCAAACACGCCGATCACTGAGAACGGCGCCAAGGGCTCTCCGACTTGCGGGCCCGAGAACACTGGCTCTTGCGCATGCGAAGCGGGACTCACGGCCAATCCCAACAGGAGGATTCCAGCGAGGCAGAGAGCCGCGAGTTTATCGTGTTCCCTCGGAATCATCTTTGTGGGAATGAAAAGTTTGCAGTGCATGCATTAGTTTCCTTTGTTCTTCGAGACTTCTGTTCTCAAAAATTCTAGCAGACAAGCGAGTTCCTTGGTTGTAAGTACTTCATCAAAGTTGCTCGGCATCAGGGATACTTCACCCTTCTTTTCTTGTTCGATGTCCATGATCGGTATCACGCGTTTCGTCCCGTTCTGTTCTGCGATGGTTATCGATGCATCGTTTCGTTCTTGGACAAGTCCTGTTACCGTCTCTCCACCATCCAATAGCAAGAGCGTGACTCGGAATGCTTCGTCGACATTCCTATCTGGCCACAAGATATCTTCGCATAATCGTTCCAGTCCCCGATTGCCGATTCCCTCAAGTTGCGGACCTAGGACATTACCAACGGAGCCCAGTTTGTGACATTGGGCGCACTTGTCGGCATACATTTTTTTCCCAATCTCCAGGTCGACGGTTTCTCTCTTGATGGAAGCCAATTTGGATTCGATCCTATCGCTGCGATTCGCACTCTTCTCCGCGAGTGTTTTGATCGTAGCCAATCGGTCCGATTCGGACTTCGAGAGACCTCCCCACCAACTCGGGGGCAGTGTGCTGACAACATCCGGAGAAAGGAGGCTTGATTCAATCCACTCGGCTAGCCGTTCTGGTGCACCTCGATACTTGGAAATGCGATGGATGATCTTTGTCTGTTGGCTCGCAGACCATCGACGAAATAGCTGCCGGTACTGTTGTTTCCAAACCGAGAAGGCTTCTGAGAAATGAAGGTCCTTTGCGTCTGGCGTCTCCCAAAAAAAGCGTCGTGCGAGATCCCACTGCTGCGTCTCCATGGCATAAGAAAGTATTTCCGTATCGATCGGTTGATTTTCCAGCCATGATTTTTTCCAGATACGCAGTTTGCAAGACTCGGAAAGAATGGGGGAGGATACCCATTTCCATAGTGCGGGACTGTGCTTGGCATCTTCAAGCCCGATCAGAGAAACGAATGATTGAATCAGAGCATAGTCCGAACGGCGCACATCCATGGCTAATGCATCGGCGCTAAAGCCTCCCACGCCTAACCATGCGTAACTGGAACCCGCATCACCATCGACCACTTCAAAAAGGACAGGTTGACCAGCGTATTCCTTAAGCTCCCACTCCACCCATTTGGCAACATCGTTGCGAGGCGGATACGCTCGAAACAACTCTTTGGTTTCGCCCGAACGAAGATCTAACGATATCAACCGTGCGAAGTTTTTTTGATGGTCGGGCATGTTTGGCAAGCCGTTGTGACCGGCAATGTAGAAACTCCACTTCTCCGGTGCAAGCATTGGAGCCGTCCCCCAGCTTCCTTGATAACTTTCCCCAAGAGGAAAACTACTGTAGATATCTAGCGGTGACGTTTCTTGTTCTCCGGGTAAGCTACGTTTACGAGGCTCAATCGGCCAATCCTTGCGGTCATCACGTTTGCCAGGTGTTGTTGCCATCCAATCAAGAACAACGGAATGGTTTTTCTCGAATCGATGAAGCCAGTCGCTAGCCAGGAACTCCATCGTATTTCGAGCCGCCGACACGACCGGTGGAGACAGTTTGCCTCGCGATTGGAGCTGCCGTTGCAACAGAGTTAGCAATCGGTTCGCATAAAGACTAGGTTTGTCAGCCGTCAGAGAATCGTCGCGATGGAGCAAATCCAGTAGGCGTTCGACATTTTGATCGTCCGCAACACCGATCAACTTTTCCATCGCCTGTCCCCATTCGGTTCTCTCCTGAGGAGAACCATTCTTTAGCGACGATAGCTTTCGATCGAGAAGATCGAGAGCGACCGAATGACATCGTGAGTCTTTCGTCGCTAGAAGCACCTTGAGCATGATCGCATACCGAGGGGCCGAGAGCGTGGATTCGGGAGCGTTCGTACTTCGAAGCAGGGAAGAGGTAGCGTTTGAATCTTTTTCCATCGCTCCCAGGATGCACTTTCGAAGGGCGATCAAGAAACTCTGCATGAGAATTGGGTCTTTCGATTGCTCCACTTTTTCAACCAACGGAAGCATGGATCTCAAAGAGCCAATGTCAGGGTTGTCTGCAATCGATTCGATCGTCTTCAACCAACGCATTGCGGTAGAAGTCTGTGTTAAATCCAACTCTGCGAGCGGTTTGTTCAGGGATGAGTCCGCGGATACATCGACGGCTGTTGAGATTCGCTCGATACGATTGGCTAGTTCTGTAGATCGGATTCGCCATAGTCGTCCGCTGGTGCGATCTCGATCGGGGTGATCGAGTGGGACTTCGTAGTGTCCGATAACTTTGTTATAGAAATCTGCAACGTACAGATGCCCATCGGGACCGAAGACCAAATCGACTGGCCGAAACCAAGAGTCTTCGCTCGTGAGGAGGTCGGGGAGTTCTATCGCTTGCGCCGTTGCGCCCGAGTATTGAAGTTGGTTGCGATTGATTCGACAGGTCATCACATTGCCACTCACGAGTTGCCCTCGCATGCTACGAGGAAAGCTGGAGTCTTTGGTATGTGCCAATCCTGCGATTGCAGTACTGCCGTGCAAATGGTCCATGGTCGCAGGAACAAAGCCCAATCCATCATCTGGACGACCAAAACTGGGATAGCATCCGCCCCGTATCAATTGTGTGATCGGTTTGCTATGACAATCCGCAGAGAACCAATTCCCCCATTCGTCTTGTGTCATTCCAAACGGGTTCACTTGTCCCTGTGTATAAAGTTCGATCCGACTTCCGTCGGGACGAAATCGAAAGACGTTACCCGAGGTCATCGATACGGAGTGTCCATCGGTTCCGGAGACAGTAGATTGATTATTGAATCCATGGCAAGCATAGATCCAACCGTCGTTGCCATCGCGTAACGAATTCACCATCCCATGCGTATCTCGGCTTGTATCAAAGGGGCCAAAAAGTATGGACCGCTCATCGCACTTGCCGTCGCCATCGGTATCGCGGAGTTTCCAAATATTAGGAATCGAAAAACAGATAGCTCCATCGTCGGTTGGTAGGATACCAATAGGAATGTTGAGATCTTCCGCAAACACCGAGTGCGTTTCAAACGAACCGTTGCCGTCACGATCTTCTAGCACGGCAATCGAATCCGTACGCTTGTCTCCTTCTTTCGCAGGAAAAGGGTAATGGGTTGTTTGCGTTACCCACAGTCGACCCTTGCGATCGAACGCGAGATTGAGAGGTTTCTTGATGGTCGGTTCTGAAGCAATCAGATCGATAGCAAAACCAACGGGTAAGTGAAAACCTGCTTGCTCTTCAGCGGGCGATCTGTGTGGAGTCGATCGAATGGTCAATCCATACTCAGCGGGAGCCGTAACCGGCTCCTTGGCGTGAAGATCGTCCGCGTTCGCATGAGTAGCGCAACAACGGGCAAGAAGCAGGGTAAAGCAAATGCAGTGGAAGAGTTTCATACGGCGAAGAGCTCAGGAAGGGTAGGTAACCTGGGGGGAGGTTGGGGGAAAATAGGAAGCTTGGGGTGGCATGGCGTTTTTTAATTGTAATCAATTTCAACACTTTCGTTAAAGTCGCCCCGGGTGTGACATTGCACTCGCGAACGTTCTTGCTGTATTCACGAGGTATATTCGTCCCGTTTATCGCGTTTGACCTTTGCAGGAGAGTAGGATGCCCATCATTGCTAGCAAATACGCCGCGAGCACTTTGTTTGTTCTGACCCTATTCGGCGCGACTGGATTCGCACAAATGGGTGGCGGTGGAGACAATTCGCCCGCATTCAGCGAACCCAAATTTATCGATAAGCTCTACGAGGCCGGCGGACCTCGTGCTCGGCAGGCAAAAGACGGATCGGTGATACTGTCGGTCAAGATCGAGGGGAACCAATCGGTCTCCGAAAACGCGATCTTGACGGTCCTTCAATCGCGAGAGGATCGCGTCTTCGATCACGATACATTCAATCGAGATATCGCAGCACTCTACCGCACGAACCTATTCAAGAAGATCGATTCCTATTTCACCGAAGCGGAAAAAGGAGTGCATATCAAATTGGTCGTTGTGGAACGTCCCATCGTTCGCGAGGTGTACTTTACTGGAAACAAGCGAGCTGAGGACCGGGCCTTGATGAAGCAGGCGGGGCTAACGAAGGGGGATCCACTGGATCCTATTTCGATCAATTCTGCCAAGTCACGATTGATCGAATTTTATCAAGACAAGGGGATGAACCAAGTTGATATTCAAGTGCGATCGGGCCTCAAGCCTGGCGAGCGAGATGTTGACTTTGTCATCAGCGAAGGTCCTGTAGAACGCCTCAATGACGTCAAGATCTTGGGCAATAAAGTTTATTCTAGCGATTTGCTCTATGCCAAACTGAAGAACAAAGGCTCACGCTACGGACTGACAAAGTACTTGTTCAATGTCGTCTCCGACAACAAGATCGAAGACGATCGCCAATTGTTGATGGGATACTATCGTCAACTGGGTTACTTTGATGCACGCGTCGACTTTCGCAAAGACTACAACGAAGCGGGAGATTTTGTCGACGTAACCTTTATCATCTTCGAAGGGGAGAGATACAAAGTTCGGTCGGTGTCTATCACGGGGACCAAGCGATACCAAGCTTCGGAATTGCTCCCGCATATGAAGTCCAAAGAGGGGGCTTATTTTTCATTGATCGATAAGAGCAAAGACGAGCGGTTTATCTACGAACTGTATGGGGTTCAAGGGCACTACTTCTGCGATGTGGTCGGCGAGTTGGTTTATCAACCAGGCAATCAGGTCGACATTATTTACAACGTTGGCGAAGGCGACATTTATCGCATTAGCGATGTCAGGGTGCATCTTGAAGGTGACTACACGAAAGAGCGAGTCGTGCTTCAACCTTTGGCTGGACTTCGACCTGGCAGCATTCTCAACAGCGTGAAAGTGGAGGAAGGGACACGACGTTTGAAGGCTACTACGTTATTCAATGTCGACCCTTCACAGGGCATATTGCCATCGTTGAAGGTGGAGCCTCCCGAAGACGTAGATTCCATCGATCGATAGCCATTAGACCCGCAAACATTCAAAACGTCCTCCATTCAACAACATGAATCCTATGCAAGTGCGAAAACTACCACAACGCATCCAAACAACGTCGAGGGTTGTGCGCCGCTCACTACTTGCAAGTCTTATCGGATTCACATTTTCATATAGTTCTGTATTGGGGCAAAACGTACCGCCAGGGGGCTTCGGTAATCCAAACTATGGTTCCGGCGCAGTTCCGAATGGATATGCACCTCTAGGAACCAATAATGTGGGCTCGCCGTACACTCCTATTCAAAACGGTGTTGTTCAGCCTGCACCAAGTTCGCCACAACCTCTTGCCGGCGGTGCACCGTCGTACACCGCACAGCCAACGTACGCCGCACAGCCAACGTACGCACCGCAGCCAACGTACGCACCGCAGCCAACCTATAGTGTGCAGCAACCAGCGTACGCGCCGCCACAGTCCAACAACCAGTTGATGATTGGCCCTGGGCCAATGAACCAGCCGATGGCACCATTGAATCAGCCTTGGCAATTGGAACCCAATCCTGGTTTTATGTTATCTGAGCCTTTTGGTTATAACCCGAGGATTCGAGACGTGCCGCTCGATGTCTATGCGCAAGAAGGACAAACAGGACGTTTCACGTTGGGTGGCTCCGTGAATAGCGATTTGGGGGTGTCTGGGCAGGTCATTCTTGAGGAACGGAATTTTGATATTCTCGCGTGGCCGAATTCTCGTGCGGGACTTTTGAATGGCGCGTTTCGAGGTGGTGGACAGAACTTTCGAATGGAGTTGATGCCAGGGAATCAAGTGCAGAGATACACATTGAATTGGACGGAGCCAAATCTTTTCGGTTACTCACCCTTTAGTCTCTCTGTTGGCGGTTTTTACTATACAAGAATTTTCCGCGACTGGACGGAACAACGATTAGGTGGTCGAGTCATGGTCGGTTATGAAATCACTCCAGATCTTTCTTTATCGACCGAGTTGAAAGGTGAAGATGTCAAAGTTTTCGATCCCGTTATCAATACGCTGCCTGCTCTCAATCGAGTGCTTGGCAGTAACGATCTTTACACAGGGCGAGTCCGCTTAGCGCACAATACGCGTGACAGTCCGTTCTTGCCAACGGAAGGCCATTTATTGGAACTGATTTACGATCAAAAATTTGGCGAGTTTGATTTTCCGCGAGGTGAGGTCAATTGGAGTAAGTACTTTTTGGTACGCGAGCGCGCGGATCAGACAGGACGACATACTTTTACGACGTCGATGCGGTTGGGCTTTTCCGGTTCTGATACTCCGTTGTTTGAGAATTTCTTTGCAGGTGGTTATTCGACATTGCGAGGTTTTAATTTCCGTGGTGCTGGTCCAGTGGAACAAGGAGTTCAAGTGGGTGGTCGATTCCAGTTCCTTGGATCCCTCGAGTATATGTTCCCAATCACAGCGGACGACATGCTGCGGATGGTAGCTTTCGTCGATTATGGAACGATTGAAAAAGACATAGAGATCGATTGGGACAATTTTCGGGTGGCGCCTGGTTTAGGTTTCCGCGTTGCGATTCCAGCGCTCGGGCCTGCCCCGTTGGCGTTTGATTTCGCTGTTCCACTCGCCTACGCCGAAAATGATGATAGACAAGTCTTCTCGTTCTCAATGGGTGTTACTCGATAATCGTCGAGTACGGGGAGTGTGCAATCCATGTTTGGAGTCGATTTGCCAGCCTATCACGGTCCGATCGACCTGTTGTTGTATTTGATCCGACGGGAAGAGCTTCCGTTGGAAGAGATTTCGCTGGCGAAAATCACTTCCCAGTATTTGGAGTATGTCTCCATTATCCAAGAGTTAGATTTGGATGAGGTCGGCGAGTTCATCGATATCACGAGTCAGCTCATCGAAATGAAGGCCAAGCGTGTCTTGCCTCAAGACGAAGCGGTGATCGAAGACGAGAAATCGATATCCCATGTCGATCCAATGAACCATCTTGTCGATAGGCTTGTTCAGTACAAACGCTTTCGGGATGCAGCCAGCTTGCTGGACGAACAAAGCCGACGTTGGCAGCTTCGATTTTCAAGAGTTGCGAACGATCTTCCGCCGAGACGAGTGGACGCCGCGCAGTCTCCCATTGCGAGAGTGGAGATTTGGGATTTGGTGAGTGCCTTTGGTCGGATCATGAAGGCCAAGCAAAAACAACCGGAGCACAAACTTCAATTCGACAATACGCCGATTCACGTTTACATGCAAAGAATACATGAATTAGTTCGATCGGAGGGAGCTGTCGAGTTGCAAAATTTGTTTGAACTCGGCATGCACAAGAGCGCCATGGTCGCCATGTTTCTTGCCACTCTGGAGCTGACAAGGCATCATGGATTGTGTGCGGTGCAGAATATCTCGGAGGCGCCGCTGGTCCTGGTACCGGGGCCTGATTTTCATGCCGTCCTCGACGTCGCGACCGTCGATAATTTCGATCCTAGCACCGTTGCCCATACGAATTTGCCGGTCGTAGCGAGATAAGTTCCTAAAAAAACGATTGGATAGGTTGTGCGGATACGGCATACGTTGATCTGCGGAAACCCGCATGTAAACCGGGAAGAAAACATTTCGAGCGTGCCAAATTGTATTGCATGATTGATCGCAACACAGAGGCTCTACGACAGTAGATTGACGACCCCGCGCCCCACGGTGTCCAGCTTCATCGAACACCTAATAACGTTCAGGGGATCATGTCCTATCATTCCGTCCATTCGATCGAGACAACCGATTTGCAGATTGGCTCGACTCTTCCTTTTGTTCTTCGAGATCCGGACGGGAACATTGTTCATAAATCTGGATTGCCGGTAACACAACGACTGTTGGATAGGCTAGCGTCGCTCGGGATTACTTCCGTAACCGTCAGAAGCGAAAGTCAGGAGTCGATCAATCCACTGGAAACTCTCGCTAGCTCCTATGATCCGGAGATTTTCGCCTCCGCCGCAAATCTACTTGAGAAGACTACTGAAAAAATCGGTAGTATCTTCCGTGACCTCCAAAATTCCGTACCCGTTTCGTCAAGCGAGATCAACGAGAGCGTTTCGGCTTTTGTGAGACAAATCGCTGGCGATGCCTCTGCAGTGTTGGGGGTACTCGCTGTCAATGGAAAACAAATCGGACGGGAACTCTCTCGGCACTTGACAGAGCGTGCGGTTCGGATGTCCTATTTTGCTGTCGCCAATGCCATAGGACTTGGTTATTCGGAACTCGACGCGACTCGCGTTGGAACCTTGGCTATGCTCGGAGATGTTTCGTTGTTGAATCATCCAGAGTGGTTCGGTGACAACCATCGAATACTGAGTTCTGTTTATTCACTACCGGAGTATAAAAATCACTCCGTCGAAAGTGCGAATATCGTGAAGCAGAATATGGCCTTCGGCGATGGTTTCATCGAGTCCATATCTCAGATACACGAGTTAGCAGACGGATCGGGCTATCCCGTTGGATTGACCGAGAATCGGATCAGCGAAGAATCGAAAATCGTCAACCTGGTAGATACATATCTTTCCATGACAGAAGGAGGCATCACCGGGAGACATTACTTGGAATGCGATGTGCTGGCGTTCATAATGCATCAATCGTCTCTAGGGAAATTTGACAAACGAATCGTGCGGGGCTTTGTTAAGACTTTTTCACTTTACCCCATAGGAGTGCTAGTGAAATTGGACGATAACTCGTTTGCGGTAGTGACTCGGACGAATCCTCGAAATCCATCTCAGCCAGTTGTCAAATGTTGCGATTCTACGGGAAGGGTCAAGGATCTTTCGGTTTCTATGAACTACATCGTGGGCCCGGCTACGGAGACATTTCCGTCGCGCGAGCGAATTAACAAATCCCAAATGGGTGATTTGCTGTGGCTACCGGACAGCGTGTGTGCGCGGGGCCATGGACTCTATCTTGACACCGCTTGACCACTGTCACCGCTTGACCACTGTCACCGCTTCGAGTTCACTTAGGGGCCTTGGGATTGGTGGTCTCCGTTTGGCGTGACTCATTTCGAACGATTTTCGTTTCATGTCAATCGATCAAATGTTGCAATTTCAGGGTGAATAGCCCATGGTTGCGCCCACCGGAGCCGATTTTTGAGCCGATCCTACCGAATTGTCACGGGTTTGATGGGAGAAGAACAGTGGAAGTAGCTCGAAAACGAGTCTGGAAGCGATTGTTGGCTTCTCCGTGGGTGGTCGTGCCGCTAGCCGTCGGGATTGTCGCAACCGCTTCGTTGGTCATTAGCGGTTCGGGCGCTGTAGTCGCTGCGACTTCTTTTGCCGTGTGTTCCGGGGTAATTGCTTACCGATTGGCGTTTGGTTTTGACAAAATCACCGAGCTGGCCGCGAACGATTCGACGGCTGCCCAGCGTGAGCTTGAGGTAGCTCAACTCGATAAACTTCAAGATCAATTGCGAGTCGACCGTGACTTTCGAACGAAGGACATTCTTGCCGCAACTAGGCAGTTGAGGAGTGAATTCCAAGAATTAGCCTCTTCTCCCGAAATGAAGCAACGGGCCAACGAGATAGGAAAACAGCTCGATCATTTGTTTTGGACAGCTATTAAGCAGCTGGAATATTCGCTAAAACTCTTCCATCAAGCCGATCGGTTGGTGGATGGTCAGAGGATCCATGTTTTGCAGGAACGCGAAAGCGTCATCCTGGAATTGCAATCTTCTGTCGATAGAATGAGGCAGGCAACCACGCACTTTCGGCAGTGGTCCAACAGCGAGCAAGGGTTGGACCTGAAGCCACTACAAGATGAATTGGATGCGTCTATGCGAGTTGCTAAGCGTACGGAAGAACGTATGCGCGAACTGGAACTCGAACACAACCACAACGAATTTCTAAAAGATTAACTACACTTCACTTTTACTATTTTCCCTTTAGGAGTTATTACATGTTCAGTGCGATCGGTCGTTTCTTTCGAGCCATCAAGTACCTGATTACAGGTAAAGTAGACCAAGCGGCTGACTCGATCAGCGCCAATCCGACGGTGATCTCGGCTACTTTCGACAAAGTCATCACCGACAAAAAGAAGCGATTGAACGAATACAAAGACGCGATCAGCGCGATGATTGCTCAAGAAGAAAGCAAGAAGGAGCGTCTAAACGCTATCTCGCAGGAAATCGAGAAGCTAGAGAAATTGAAGTCAGGTGCTGCTGCGCGTGCCAAGTCGCTGGTCGACAAGTACAACGGCGATGTGAATGCGGTGAAGAATGATCCTGAATATCAAAAGTGTCAGTCGGCCTTCAAAGACTTTACAAGCACTCTATTGGAAAAGAGACAACGAGCCCAGGAACTTGACGATGATCTGAAGCAATTGATCACCAACGTAAGTGGTCACAAAACACAGATCCAGTCTCTGATGCGCGAACTAGAAAAGATTAAAGAAGAAAAGCACGATGCGGTTGCCGACGTGCTATCCGCGAAAGAAGAAAAGCAAATCGCAGATATGGTCAATGGAATCTCCAATGACAAATCTTCTCAAGAACTACAACGCATGCGAGATATGCGTCAGAAAGCGGTTGCAAACGCGCGTGTTTCGCGAGAGCTTGCAGGTTTGGATGCGAAAAAAGCCGAGAGCGAATTCCTCGAATACGCGCAAGACCATGCCGCAGATGACGAGTTCGATGCCCTCATAGGTCTCTCTGCTAAGAAAGAAGCATCGGAATCCGCTACGCAAGAAACGAAAATTCCTGAAGCGTAGTTCGCAGTTATCGATGAACTCCGAGGGGCAGGTTTAGAACCTGTCCCTCGACGTCATAGCTATTGTGGCTGTCGCACCGACGTTTCAATCAACTGTGCGATTAGCGGCAGAAGCTGCTTCTTTCTACTAACCACATTGTCCAATTGATACAAATTGCGATCTAAGCGTGGGTAATTGATCTCGTCCCATCCCTCCGACTCGTGCGAAAGCAATAGCAACGAACCGTTGCTGACGACATCAGTGATGAGGAGTGCCGAGAAGTCGAGACGGCTCTTTTCTGCCAGCATCTCGAGCGAAGCTCTCAGATCATCTTTTCGATCCCAAAATAAATCGAATCCAATCTCCTCAATTTGTGAGATCGAGAAGCGAAAGCCGTGCTCTTCGAACTCCTTGCAATCCTCTCGAACAACTTCGTCCGGCGTGCAAGAACGCAATGCAGATCCGATCTCAAAGAACTCCGTTGCATACGTCTCGAGGTCCACTTCGCAGAGCGTTTGAAGCCACTTCAAGATGTCTCGATCGGTGTCGGTCGTCGTGGGTGAACGAAGCAACAAAGTGTCTGAAATGATGCCTGAAGCCATGCATAATGCAATTCCAGGCGTCGGCGTGATTCCAGACGCCCGAAACTGACGCGCGACCAGTGTACATGTC
>Ga0207937_1000496_pt1 | contig 13829 bp, 6 predicted proteins | sample LakMenEpi04Sep11_FD_150668 | JGI IMG/M metagenome (GOLD analysis project Ga0207937, IMG submission 150668) | Freshwater microbial communities from Lake Mendota, WI - 04SEP2011 deep hole epilimnion (SPAdes) | ecosystem: Environmental > Aquatic > Freshwater > Lentic | place: Lake Mendota, Madison...
GGCTGGTATTGGTATCGACGAACTACTCGAAGCGATCGTGGAGCGAATACCTGCTCCTGGCGGTGAAGTAACAACCTCGTTCAAGGCGATGGTGTTCGATTCGAATTATGACGACTACCGCGGTGCAATTACTTATGTTCGATTAATGAAGGGGGAGATCAAAAAGGGAGACAAGGTCCGCTTCTTAGGCGTGGGGGCCAACTACGAAGTGCTCGAGATTGGGCAATTTATCCCTTCGCGTCGTCCGTGTGAGAAACTGCGCGCGGGTCAGGTGGGGTATCTCATTTGCAATATCAAGTCGCTCAAAGACGTTCGCATTGGCGACACGGTCGCCTTGGTGAGCGATACAAATGCCGAGTTATTACCTGGTTATCAGCCACCCAAACGCATGGTGTACTGCGGTCTTTATCCGAGCGACGGGCAAGAGTTTACCGAGCTGCGCGATGCCTTGGAGAAGCTTTCCATCAACGATCCATCCTTTGAGTTCGCTCCTGAGACCAGCGATGCATTGGGATTCGGATTCCGTTGTGGATTTTTGGGGCTGTTGCATATGGAGATTGTCCAGCAGCGACTCGAAAACGAATGCGACATCGATTTGGTACAAACGGCACCGAATGTAACGTACGAGATCATCAAGCGTGGTGGGACCAGAATGGAAATCCATCGCCCGCAAGAAGTGCCAGATTCTGGAGAAATCGAAGAGTTTCGGCAACCCATCGTCCGAGTGAACTTCGTGCTCCCACAAGAGTACATTGGCATTACGATGAAACTTTGTCAGGACCGACGCGGTATGCTTCGAGGCAATGAGTTTCTTTCCGCGACACGTTCGTTGGTAACCTATGATTTGCCACTGGCGGAAGTGATTTACGATTTGCACGACAAGCTCAAAAGCGCAACGCGTGGATACGGGACGATGGACTATGAGATCATCGGTTATGAACCTGCGGACTTGGTACGTATGGACATTCTCGTGAATGGAAAGCGTGTCGATGCGCTCAGTATCATTTGCGATCGACGAGACTCGGATCGACGCGGACGCGCTGTGGTCAAGAAGCTCAAGGACGAGATCGATCGACACATGTTCGAAGTCGCGGTTCAAGCGGCCATTGGGTCGCGTGTGATCGCGAGAGAAACCGTACCAGCAATGCGAAAGAATGTTACCGCCAAGTGTTACGGTGGCGACATCACTCGAAAACGCAAACTGATGGCGAAGCAGCGCGAAGGGAAGAAACGTATGAAGTCCATCGGATCGGTCGATATTCCGCAACGCGCCTTTATGGCGGTGCTGGATACGGGCGAAGGCAAATAGGAATACTTGTCAGCAGGCATAAATAAAGAAACCTGTAAGCTACGCATCGACGACGATGTTGCCATCTGGAACACAAACGCAGGGTAGTATCTCGTTAGTCTTTAATTGGAACTGTGGCTTGCGTATGTACCGGACTTTTCCAAGTAGAAGTTTTACGGCGCACGTTCCACACGCTCCTGTTCGGCATCCGCTATTGATTGGGACATGACTCTCCATGGCAAACCCCAAGAGATTGGGGTAGGTGGATGCAAAGTCGGTCAGTTTGTTGGATTGTCGAAAGTGGACAGAGCAGGGCGCAGCTTGCCGTTCCGCAACAGGCAGGGCTGGGGGTTGGCTTTCCTGAAATAGTTCGAATCGAATGTTCTTTTCACCCGCGCCACATTCGATGAGATCGTTCTTGAGTTTGATTTGCCATGCTTCTGGGCCGCACAGGTAGAAGTCTGTTGGATGGAGGTCTTCGATCGAATTGCATACGTCACTTCCCGTGTATTTGCCTTCCTGAATGACATTGGTTGAGGATCCTTTTACACCACGAGGAAACTCGCTCAACCACATTTGTATTCGGGCTTTGGGAAAGTTATGGGCTGCGTTGAGTAAGAACTCGCCAAAGGGCATATGATCTACATCGCGGAATTGGGCAAAAAAGCTGACCGATGCGTGAGAACGTTTTAGAGTTTCCAAGAACATGGGAAGCAATGGTGTGACTCCGATACCCGCACTTAGAAGTACGATATGTCGCTGTGCACATGAATGAAGGTAGAAGGAGCCGGTGGGGCCACGCACGCGAACGGTGTCACCCACATCAATATCTTCATGCAGCCAGCGGCTCACACTAGCTACCGAAGCTGAGTTTTTCTTGACGGATATGCGCCAATAGCCTTGTTGGCAGTCATCCGAAAGACTGTAACATCGGAACTCGGTAGGTAAGCCATCGGACAGAGGACGTTCGATCAAGAGATGTTGACCTGGAAGGAATCGGGGCAACGGCGAGCCGCTCGCTTCAACAAGATAAAATGATTTTACATCTGCCGATTCGTGATCGACTCGAACGATCTTCGTGGTGAACCACTCGGCTGACCGTTCCGTGACCGATAGATTGATGTAGGATTGTTGAAGTGCGGCGGAGATTTCGGAGTCCCAGCACTGGGTCTGAATGGCAATGGTGCGCTCCATTCTGCGTTTTTGCAGGCCATTTCTTAACCAGGAGCGCGACGATGCAAACAGCAACGTAACGATCGCAGCGGCAAGCAACATGATGGGAGCGATGGTCCAGTGGCTCATACTGGGTCGTTCGTCAGCTGGTTGGAATTAAATTGATCGGAATTGTCTCAAAAGTCGGGGATTGTGCGCGCAGGGTCTCTTTACCCGGCTTGGAAGGATTGCGAGAATAAGTCGTACTGCTTGCCTATTCGGACTTTTGAGTTGGGCCAGGGAGCTGCCGTGGTTACAAAACGACAGCTCCCTCGCATGTTCTGACATTCACAACTCGCGTTGAATGGGTTTTTCCATAACCTTCAAACCCTACGTCGGATTTGGATATCTTTTGGGTATCTGTAATTGACTCCAGGGACATGTGAATTTTGTCAGATTGAAACGAATCTTGGAAACTCCAGAAACGCCGACTTTTGATGACGTTACTACTCCCGACGCCAAGCTCGAAAGATGCCAAGGCATTATCGGGTATCGGTTTCAGGATCAAGGAATTCTGTTATCTGCCTTAACCCACTCAAGTGTTGCGACGACGCGAACTCAATCCAATGAGAGGATGGAATTTTTGGGCGATTCCATCTTAGGGATGGTGGTTTGTGTGAGTTTGTTTCGAAGCTATCCAGACTATTTGGAGGGTGAGTTAACGAAGATAAAATCGGTGGTCGTCTCCAGGAGAGTCTGCGCGAAAATCTCGCGTCAATTGAGATTGGATGAGTGTTTGATAGTCGGGCGTGGTATGTTAAAGAATGCAATGCCGAGATCTTTGTTGAGCGATGTTTTTGAAGCGATCGTTGCAGCCATCTACTTGGATGGTGGGATCGATGCGGCGACGCGATTCATCATGATGCATATTGAGCCGGAGATGAGGTTAGCCGCAGACGGTCATCATGGAGGCAACTTTAAGTCATCGTTGCAGCAGTTGGCACAACGGGATCTAAAAGGTACCCCCATTTATCGTTTGGTGGATGAATTCGGTCCCGATCACAGCAAGCAGTTTCAGGTAGTAGCAGAGATTACCGGAAAGCGTTTTGCGCCAGCTTGGGGGCGCAATAAAAAAGAAGCGGAACAGCGTGCGGCCGGCAATGCGTTGTCGCAACTTCGTGGCGAGGAAGCCCCATTTACCACTATGTAGGAAAGCGTTGCAGTGAGAAGCAAAGCGAAACGAAGGCGAGGGTTGCTTTTCGAAGCATTGGAGTCGCGATTCGTAATGACCGAAGAAGGAAGCGTCTTTGGCCTGCAGCAATTCTACGACACTTCGGGGCTTGGCGGGATGGTAAGCGGTGTAGCGGAATGGGGAGATGGTCAATCCACATCGCTCTCGATTAGTAATCAACCCGTTCTCGGCTCATTGCGATTTCGATTCGACTATTCTCTCGATTCCTCCGGATTTTTTGCGGACATTCAAAGAAGGCGAGTACTACAAAACGTTGGGGACGCGATCGCATCAAAATTTTCTGACACTCTACAAGCTATCATTCCTTCGGGAGCCAGCACTTGGACGGCGACTTTCACCGATCCAACAACGGGTGGTGCAGCCACGCGCCTTAATCTAACTGTCAATGCGAATGAGATATTGGTATTCGTTGGGGCACGCTCCATGGGGAATACTCGTGGGCTTGCATCACGAGGCGGATTTAGAAATGCAGGATCAACTCAGGAATTCATCGATCTTGTGCGTGCGCGTGGACAAAAGGGTGCACTTAGCAATCCAGCAACCGATTTTGGGCCGTGGGGAGGATCGCTCGCATTTGATTCAGGGTCGAATTGGCACTTTGGAGCTGATACAACGGAACTCGATGCGAACGAATTTGACTTCGCGACGGCCGCGGGTCACGAACTGATTCATCTATTGGGATTTGGTTTGAGTCCTAGCTTCGATGCGAAACTCGTCGGTGGTGGTTTTGCGGGTACGACCGCGGTCGCTGTCGCTGGAGTATCCCCCGTACCTATGGCGGATTCGGATCACTTTTCAGCTTCGATTCAAAGCAATGGTCAGCTAACGATCATGGCCCCACACATCGATAATGGGTTGCGCCGATTGCCTACGCGGTTGGACTTTGCAGCACTACAGGACGTTGGATGGCAATTGAACACGCAGGGGGTGCAGGTATCTGCAAGTCATACGTTTGGTGATAACGCGAGTTTCAACGCTCGCATAAAACTTCGGGGCTCACTCCATGGAGAGATTGTCTACCCGTTAGTTATTGGAATCACCAATGTTGCGCCGTCACTATCTGTTACCACCAATCGTTCGACCGCGCAGGGAGTGCCAATTTCCTTACCTCGCATTGCGCAGTTCACCGATCCTGGGTTTGGAGCCCCTAGTGCGATGCCTCCCATATCGGAGTCGTTTTCCTATTCTATTTCATGGGGAGACGGAACTCCAAATGATTCCGGAGTGGCAACCATTGAATCGCTAGGCTCTGTTGGAAACCTAACGCGAGGTTTTTTTGCCGGCACCCACACCTATGCTGCCATCGGCAGTTACCTAGTGACCGTCACTATGCAAGACGACGATGGTGGAGTCGCCCAGCAACAATTCACGATCCAGGTAATACCCCCTCCTGAACTCAGAGTTCGCTTGGATCGCCAGTCTGTAGCCGAGGATGCGGGTCAAAACGCTGCGAACTTAATCGTGCAACGTATTGGTTTTGATCTTGGCAGCAGTCTCTCGGTCAACTTAACGAGCAGTGATACATCAGAGCTTATATTGCCAGCAAACGCAGTATTTCCTGCGGGCATCGACACGATCCAAGTGCCCATACATGCAATCGACGACAACCTCTTGGACGGCTCCATTGCCGTTCAATTGTTCGCCACGATTAACGCGATTCAAAGCTTGCCCGTATCGCTGAATGTTCTCGACCGAGAATCTCTTCTGCTGTCCGCAACTCGATTGGTGTTCGGAGAGCATGAAGGGGCAGGAGTATCGGTCCTTACGATTGCCCGATCCAATACCGACATCGACCAACCGTTGACAGTGCAGCTGCTTAGCAACGACCCTAGCGAGGCTACCACGCTAGTAAGCGTTACGATTCCAGCGGGGCAGCAAAGCACAACGACGGGAGTCACAGCCGTTGATGACAATCTGTTCGACGGCTCCCAAACAGTTCGAATCACCACAAAAGAGTTACGCTACTCAGATGCCTCTGTCGACTTGACCGTAATGGATTATCAGCCGATTGTTATTGTGCCGATGAAGACAAGATTGTCCGAAGAAGAGCCTGAAAATCGTTCCACCCAAACGAGAGTGGAGATTCGATCTCCTGCTCCTGCTAGCGGTGTCACGATCCAACTGTCGACATCCGTTCCGAGACAAGTGACGCTTCCGGCATCCGTTGTTATTCCTGCCGGCCAATCTTCAGTCGAGTTTCTCGTGTCACTGATGGACGATTACATTCCGCAAGGCGAACGCAACGCACGGATATTTGCGGCCGGTGATGGTCTAGTGGCAGCCACTGTCGATTTAGCATTAACAGATACGGATCCAGCGTACTGGACAAATCCGCTTGAACCCAGGGACGTCAATGACGATACTCGAATTGATGTGCTCGACGTTTTGGAAGTTGTCAATGCACTCAATCGCCTTGGGCCACTTGTACTCAATCCCAATCGAGATTTAGAATTGCCTTTCGTTGATACCAATCGCGATGGGATCATGGACTCGCTGGACGTTTTGTTGCTGGTGAACTTCATCAATAGTAGAGGTTGATTTACGCGATGCAGAACCTCACGCAATCGCTGTTTCCATTCAAACGCCGCGCCGCGCTACTTTCTATTCTCGAGCTGTCGCTATTTCTAACCGCGATTTTTCTTGCATCGATACTTAGTGTACTTTGGGTCGATTCTATTGTGCCTCTTTCGCCTTCCTCGCGATGGGGGATTAGCCGATTTGGGGCATTAGCGGGTTTACTGGCCATAGTGGTCATATGCTGCGTGGGATTGCGATCATGGAACACCAAGCGGGTTGCGATCTTGATCGATCATCACGCCGCGACTGGAGGAACTATGGCGACAGGCTGGGAATTGAATCAGAGCCAACTTCATGAATCACCTCGAGCAGCATTGCACGGTCAATCGTCTTCGTTTGCCAACTATGCCATCCGGAGTGCGGTGGGACAGCTAGAACGTTTTTCCCCGTCGCAGATTGCCCCTTGGCGGCAATTATGCCGTCCCTTGATTGCAATAGGGGGTGTTGGATTTTTCGCCATCTTGATGACACTGTTCGCACCAAACTACATGTGGAATCAATGGCGACGCATCGCTTATCCGCATCTTGATATTCCCCCATACAGTGACCTCATGCTCTATCTCGAGGACAAGGAACTGAGTATCCAGTATGGTGACGACATCAAGATCCTTGCCAGTTCTTCGAAAAAAACACGAGAACGGCTCGAGTTAGTGACACAGACCAACAATGGAAAGGAATATGTTCTACCGATGCTGTCGCGAGGTTCGACGCAGTGGCAAGCGATGTTGACAGATGTCCACGATTCGATGGATTACTTTGTTCGAAGTGGATCAGCAAGATCGGAAAGAGGGAAGCTAACTGTTCAATGGACTCCGAAAATCACGTCGAGTCGTATCCGCATCACGCCTCCCGAGTATACGAGAAAGGCTGTGTACGATGGTCCGATCCCTGAAAATGGTATTGCCGGATTAATCGGCACAGAAATCGTACTGACACTCGAAAGCAATCGAGAATTAAGCGTTGGAGAAATTCAGTTTCGCTTTTCAGACAATACGGAGTCGACCTTAGAAATGCTCCCCGAACGAAAGCCAGCGAGTAAAGAGGTCGTCCTAAAAGGAGTCAATGAAAATGCTTCTTCTCGATCGGTAAGTGTCGCGTTTACTCTCAACCGCGAAGCATCATTTGAAGCGAGAGTTCGGGGCGTCGATGAGCTTCTCTCTGTGGATAGTATCCAGTCCAAGCTTCGGATGATCCAAGACGCGAAACCCGCAGTCCGAATTGTTGAACCGAAACCGATATCGTTTGCAACACCGGACATCCAACTCCCCGTTGTCATTGCCGCCGAAGATGATTTTGGGTTGTCGTCGCTCAGGCTGTATCGAAGTTTGAATGGATCTCCTGCTACCGCAGACAGCATCCCAACCGATGGCGAAGCAAGATTGGATGCAACCGTTTCACTTGAGCTGCCCTCGTACGACTTGCGACCAGGAGATGAAATCGAGTTATTTGCTCGAGCCGAGGACAATGATCCCTCTGGGTTCAAAGGAGTTGAATCAAAGAAAACGACAATCAAGATTATCTCCGTACGTGAATTTCAGGAGATTCTCATGGAACAACAAGGGGCAGATGCGCTTCGTGCGAAATACGATGCAGCTCAGCGATATCTTGAGAAAATGTCTGCCGCGTTAGCAGTGGCCGAAGAGGCAGCAAAAAATGCCGAGCAAAGTCCGAACGATGCAGCAGCGGCTGCAGATCTACAGCAGAAGCTGATGGACGCAGAAAAGGCAGCATCCCAAGCAGCTCAAGAAATAAAGAAGATTGCTCAAAACGCATCCGAACTGGAACTGGACCAGCAACTCTCCAAAATGCTTCAAGAGATCGCATCCGATGCGGCAAAAGCTGCCGGTATGCTAAAGGACATGGCTGAAGAGCAAAAGGGGGAACGCCCGCTGTCACAGAAGGAAAAAGAAGATTTGAATTCGATGCGGGACAAAGTCCAATCGGATCGAAAAGATATACAAGAGGAGGCGATAGACACCATCGATTCGCTCAATCAAGCGATGAAGCTGCAACTGGATGAGGAACAGTTTGAGTCGCTTGCCGAGAGACAGCGTGAGATTGCTGAACGCATGGAGTCCTTGCAAACAGAAAACGTAGACGACGCAGCAACCGAGCGACGAATGGCCGAGATGGAAGCAGAACAAGAAGAACTGCGTCAGCAACTTCAGGACTTGGTTCAATCGATTCGAGAGCATGCCGAACAACTGCCAAACGACGAAGATAACCAAGGCTTGAAACAATCCGCTTCGGATTTTGCCAACGACCTACAGGAGAGCCAGGCGGAACCATTCATGCGCGGTGCTCAAAGATCATTGCTCGATTCCAAATTTGAGCAAGCGGCGGATCAAGCCGCGTCGGCTGCCGAAGAACTTGAGGAATTGATGAAACAAGGGGATCGTATGGGACAGGAGGCGCAGCAGAACGCTAGTCAGCAATTCAAGCCAGGGCGGGCTGGGTTCGATCCAAAGCAAGCGCTCGAACAGATGAAGCAAAAATTCGGAAGAGGAAAGTCACGTGGATCGCAACTTGGCAAAGGCAGTGGACAGGGCCAAGGCGAATCGGAAGGTGATGCTTCAACACCACAAGGTAATCAACGAGGTGGAAACTCTCGACGCAACACTTCGCCAGCCAATACTGGCCTCTACGGATCGAATCCGAAGCCTTCGCCATCGAGTCAAGGGCGTTCAGACAGGATGTCGCAGGGAGCCGCAACAAGTTCGGCAATTGCCAAACAAGATAAGGGAAAATCTTCCAGTCCTTCGGTTACCGAAAGTGATGCTGCAGCACAAGGGCTTCAGAGTATTCCACTACAATACCGAAGCCGAGTCTCGGACTATATGCAGCGAATTTTGGAAAAGCCGAAGTCGCCATAAAAACTTCCTTTTCCAGTTACCTTTTTTGAGCTTACACAATTCGATGGAATTCGATTCTACGAGAAAACCACAGCTGAATTTCGTTCTTGCATGGTTTTTGCTTTGCGGTTTCCCTATCGGAATCAATGCTCAGGACACGATACTTCCGAACAATGATCGATTCCATCTGGCCCTGCACTGGAAAAATCAAGGTCCCGCAGTTAAGAGTTCGCCTGTTTAAGGCCTAGGCAGCGAGTCGATCGGCAGCGGGAACGATTGCTTGATTTGGTCGCCCTCTCGCAATCGATTGGGTGAACAAACGCAATACTTTGTGCCTGTCCATTTCACTTTCACATCTTGCTCTTTCTTTCTTCCGACAGCGAAAAAAAGGTTATCGTTACATTAACATATCTTGCCAGTCGGCAAAACCACTGGTTCTATTCTATTGATCATTGCTGTTCGGCCTACACAACCAAACTCAAACGCGCGGAGTTTTCAATGCAAGTCTCAAGTCTCAAGTCTCAAGTCTCAAGTCTCAAATCGAAAATCTCGATCGCTTCTTCTTGAGCGTCTCGAACTCAGGCAGCTGATGGCTGCCGACTTATCGATAGCTTCTTTAGATTCCTTTCGAGTCGGCTCATTTCATAGCCCAGAACTGCAATCGAGGTTTTCTCCGTTAGCCGCTTCGCAAGTTCAATGGAGCGGGATGGATGGGTTGAATCTTGATGTAGACCGTGAATTTACCAGTCAAGCTGATTCTTTCGTCAAACAGTCTGGGAGATTATTCTCACCAGAAGATGAGATTCGAAACCTTCAATCAAAAATTCCAAGTAAATCTGTTTTACAAGGGGCACTGTTTGGAAGCGAGCTTTCAGAGAAAGCTGCGTTTGCACAGTTGGATGAACAGGAATCGCAAGATAGTGAAAAGAATTCGTCAGCCCAAATTACAGAAGTCGATGCCAAACTTGCGTTTGATTTCGGATTTCAAAACTATGCTGGCTTGTTTGCTCCGAAATCAAATACTCTAAACGAGAAAGATATTCTTCGTTTGTCATCCTTGAGTGCGATCGGTACAACAGATGAATCAAGAGAATTTCGGATTGGTTCTCACTGCAACGCATTTGGAAGAATCATTCACTCGAATGGTCCGCAGGGTTCGATCGTTGAATTTCTCGCGGAGGGAGAAGGATCCGATTCTGATTTGTCTTTGCCAACGCTCGATTTCCCGTCGTTGCATGTTGCATCCTATACAGGAAATCTACGAGATTTTACGCCGCCTGATTCATCATCGTTTAGTTCCGTGGGACTCGGTGGTAGCTTCACTCTTGATTCACTGACTAACCCGGATGAGTCTGCTACGGGGCAGAACTGGGTTCATTTGAAAGAAAACAACTGGATCAGTCCTTTGCAATGGAGCTTTACAGAATCTTTTGTTGCCGTTTACGATTTTTCAGATTCGGCCAGCGATTCAGGGGACTTAGAAGATTTGGAAGAAGGGCGGAGCGAGAACTCCAGCGATGGGAACCCTAACGGAGATGAAGAGACGGGATTGGATGCGAGCGGTGATTGGCAGGTCTCCGGTACGGCTTCTCGGCGCGGCATGATTCGATTTTCGATTACTATTAGCCAAGGCATTATTTCTTCATCGGCAGCTGGTGTTGCGTGGGTCATTAGTCTGTCTTACCGTGATAGTATCACCGTGGAAGTGAATGCTGGTGGAAGCGCCACGTTTACTCCATCAGATTCAAATTCCTCTAACTCAGATGGTGATTCCCGCGGATCGTCGGAATACGGAACTTCGGGAGACAGTGGCGTCTCGGATAGCCAGCCCGACTATCCAGACGACTTTTCAGCATCATCGTCATGGAACGTCGGGTTGTCGACCATGGTCAGCTCGAATGGTAACGTTTCTCTATCGGTAATTCCTGCGGTTGGGGCGGGCGAAATTCCCGAGCTTGCCATATCGGCCGCAGTGTCCTCCGAACTCAACGGCAATTCTCGAGTGAATGAAACATGGACCGCTGCGAGTCAGTCGGGAAATCTCTCGCTGCCAGACTTACCTACAGGTCCTGGAGAAAACCCACTTAGCCGTTGTCCTCCTGGAGGGGATGGCGATCCATTTGGCGTCGTAGAAGGAACTGGATTTGCGTCAATGGCAGGTGGTCAAGGCGTAGGAACAGCAGGAGGAGGTGTGTCGGGTGAAATGAGCTTCACTGGGTCAGTACGCAATGGAGTATTTGTTAGCTTGCTCGGAGAGGGATCGAGCGAAGTGGTCGGAGATAGCGGAGACACCAGTAGTTCGTTTCAACTCGATTTAGGAAGGTATCACAAGGTTGTCCCAACAGCGAATGGTTCGATTACGACTACGTTTGTTTACAAATCGAATTGGGCTGGCGACGGGAACGACGATGGCGATGGGGCAGACAATTCTTCCTCGGAGTTGTCCCTGGGGGAAAATGGAGCTGGGCAAATCGCAAACGATGGCGAGGATGAGGTCAACAGTAATGGAGATGATAATGGACAACAATTTGAGGACCTCTTTGCTGAGCGGATTGTTCTTGATGGATTGAATATCGATGATCTGAGAACGCATGAAGGTACACCTTTCGCAGGTGTCATCGACTATAATTTTTGGGACTACAAAGATCGAACCACGATCAAATTTCGATCAGACACAACAGGGGAAGGACTTGGTACAGTCGAAGCATTCGCTGCAGGTGATCTACCAGAGACAGCTAAAATCAATACTTCTATTGAGGGTGAACGGACGTCTAAGTTTACCTATGAATCCGAAATCATCAGTAACGGCCGTTGGCGGGTTAACTACGACGCACCTGCAGGTACATATCGCAAATTAGACGATGACTGGAGTATCGGCTGGACATTGATCATTGACACGAAGACGACAGGCGAGGGAAACGCCGAAAGTCAATTGCAGTCGAACGGATCGGTAAATTGGCAGTTCGACGCTACGGTTGCGAAAGAAATGGATGTCGACTACAAGTACCACGAATATCGTGAAATAGAAAATGAGGAATCGGACGCCGATGGGATGCTGACCATCAAGGCAGGGAATTATACGCGAAGGGCAGAACTCGTCGGAGGAATTGACAGCACCGCGCAAATCAATGGAAACGGTAACACAGGAGTGGATGGAGTTGGTGCAGTTTCTAACATTACCACGAACAACACCTCGACAAACAACGGAGACACCGAAGTAGCAATTGAGGTTGAGATTTCCGACCCCACCGATCCATACTTCTGGCCTTCGTGGGATGTCTTTAGTCCAACGCAGATTGAAGAGATGCTAAATGGAATGTTTTCTGCGCCAGATGAAACAGGATATACCGTCGAAGGCGATGGAGGAAGCGATGGACAGGGGGATGCTGGACTAGGCAACGGTAGTCGATTTTGGTTCGACGATCCTGATGATTCGGGCTCGAACAGCCAACAACATTTGCGAGCGGGCAGAATGGCTCGAGATCTTGGGCTTCTCGGAACCCAGCGTCATCTTGAGGCTGCGCATGGTGCCAAACAGATGCAAAGCACTTTTGCGAATGCGACGCCTGGAGTGGGTGCTGTCTTGGGCGCGGTAGATGGAGCGAATGGAGAAGATTCGATCACTGGCGAGAAACTGACCTATTTCCAACGTGGTATGGGATTGCTTGCTGCGGTACCGTTCGTGGGAGGTATGGTAAAAAGCACGGGGCGAGTTGCAAAAACTACTCGAGCAGTCGATAAAGTAGCCGATGCAATTGGCCATAACCCAGTTAGAGTAACGGGTTCTGCTTTGGAGGGAATGCGAAAGGCTTTCGCGAAAGCAAAACCTCAAGCATGGATGGATGAAGCAGCGGGCAACGCGTCCAAGTACACTTCTGCGCAATTGGAGCGTATGAAGAAGGGCTTGGCACCGCTGGGCGATGATGGTTTCTCGATGGAAATCCACCACATTATCCCACTTGCTGAGGGCGGTTCGAACGCTTTTTCAAACTTCCAATTCTTAACACGAACGCTTCAATGTCTTGGTCCCAATTACAAAATCAACCATCCTAACTTGCCTTGAGGTGAAACAATGAGTACCGAGAATATGACTACGACTATCGATGCATTACCGGACAAAGAGATCGGAAGTGGTGCGTCAGCCGAAGCAGTTCAAGCTGTAGAACAAACGCTTGGCGTAGAATTCCCGAATGACTATGACGCATTCTTACGAAGGTACGGTTGGGCGAGACTGATGTACGATGAGCTTTACGGCATAGGCGATTCCGTTCCGGAGCATTTGAATTTGATTACGAACACAGTTCGGGAACGAACTGATTTTCGCCCATACATGCCCAAATACTTGGTACCCGTCTTAGCAGACGGCGCAGGCAACCACTACTGCCTCGACTTGTCGAAGGCGGATTCAGGAGCTTGTCCTGTGGTTTTCTGGGATCATGATGAGGGGGAAACACAAACGCCCAAGGTGATTGGCTCGAGTTTTAGCGATTGGATTGTGGAACATGTAACCGAACAAGCATAGAGCCATGCCCCAAGTAGTGCAGCTAAGCCTGCTTCTTGGTGGTTTAGAGGTGCAGAAAATGACGCCGCTTGGCGAGCGCTCTCGTTGAAGGACAAAGCATTCTATGAGATCGGTCAGAAGACAATGGCATCGTCTACGTTTTCAAAGTACGCCAATCTCGATACGGTTGCTCGCGGCAAGGCCATC
>Ga0207937_1000497_pt1 | contig 13828 bp, 11 predicted proteins | sample LakMenEpi04Sep11_FD_150668 | JGI IMG/M metagenome (GOLD analysis project Ga0207937, IMG submission 150668) | Freshwater microbial communities from Lake Mendota, WI - 04SEP2011 deep hole epilimnion (SPAdes) | ecosystem: Environmental > Aquatic > Freshwater > Lentic | place: Lake Mendota, Madison...
TTGTTTTTCTGATAAAGTTATTTTCCAAACAATTGTCAATAAGCCCGAAGGTGCAATGATCAATACCGTATCTATCAATGATTTTATCCAAAGTATTGGGAAACAAGCACCCAACGCATTAGATGAAAGAATTGAATTTGGAGCTATTCAGGTTGACCCTTTAATGGCCACAGTATGGACGCCTTATACCTTTTATTTAAAAGGTCAATATTCCCACAAAGGCATCAATAGTTTTCAATTAGTTAAATTTAAAGAAGGATGGAAGATTCAATACTTGATTGATACTAGGTATAAGTAATCAACTTTTTTTGAAAATTACTATTGCTTCGAATCTTTTAATTGTTTTTGAAATTGCTGTGGCTGATTGGTTGTAATCCATTCTACGCCTTGTGCTTGCAGGATGGCTAAGTCCGATAATTCATTCACAGTCCAACTACCAATTTTTAAACCTGCATTTTTAGCAGTTGCACTCAGTTGACTATTATTTTTAAATGAAGTATAATGCAAATTAATACCGTCAAATTTATTTTGCACTACAGCGTCAATACTTAAGTCAGACTCAAGGTACAATACTGTTGCTTTTGAATACTGCTCTTTTATCCATAAAAGAATGTCTTTACTAAAGCTGATATAGACAATGCGCTTTTCAATTTTTAATTTTTTTGCTAAGGCTAGGGTTTCAATCGTTGCTAAATAGTCTTGTTCCTTATCCTTTACAGCCGCTTTTATTTCACAAATGAGCAAGGTCTTGTGCTTGTCTTGCGTACCCTTTAAAAAATATTGTTCTAATGTGGGCAATGACTCGCCATTTGACAATTTGTTTCTATTTAAATAAGCGTAGGTATTGGTTTGAATGGTATCACCAAAGTATACAGGATCATGGTTTACAACAAGCACACCATCTAAGGTTCTTCTAACATCAAATTCTGCACCATCACATTTAAGTTCGATTGCTTTTTCTAAAGATGCAATTGAATTTTCGGGTAAGTTAAATTCCTTCCATGCACCACGATGTGCAATGATTTTAGTTTGTTGGGCATTTGATGTTTGCATAAGGAATATGAATAAAAAAATCGGTAATATTTTCAACATAAAATATCAGTTTGGAATAATTAGGTATGAGATATAAAATTAAAGCTTCTTATTTTACAATTCGACTAAATATCGAATCTTAGTTTAAGTATTAAGGTACTAAAATAACATTAGTTAAACAGCATTTACAATGCTTTCATAATTACTTAACTTTGCCCTCCTCAAAACACTTTATGCATTCAGGCATCCAAACATTAAAAACGGCTATTGAGCCAAGTAGAGCGCAGTTGTTACAACATCCTGTCTACCATCAGATACAGACATTAACAGAATTGCAAAAGTTTGCAGAAGTGCATGTCTTTGCAGTGTGGGATTTTATGAGTTTATTAAAGTCCTTACAGCAAAAATTAACTTGTGTGCAAACCCCTTGGGTTCCAGTAGGATCGGCCAATACAAGGTATTTAATCAATGAAATTGTGTTGGGTGAGGAATCTGATGTAGATGAATTTGACAATCGAATAAGTCATTTTGAATTATATCAACAAGCCATGCGTCAAATGGGTGCTTCCACTAACGCAATTGAAGGCTTAATGCTTTCACTAAGGTCTGGAATTAATATAGAAACGGCTATTCAACAATTGAATTGCGCTGCTTCTATAAAAGATTTTTTGAACTTTACTTTTAAGATTGTTAATCATGCACCTGCGCATGTGCAGGCTGCTGTGTTTACTTTTGGTAGAGAGGACTTAATACCAGACATGTTTACACGTTTACTAGAGAAATTAGTAGCAGAATCGCCTGAAAAAGTATCCATATTTAAATACTATATTGAAAGACATATCGAAGTGGATGGTGGCCATCATAGCCATTTGGCTTTAGAGATGGTCTCAGAGCTTTGCGGAGATGACGATGTAAAATGGAAGGAAGCAGAACTAGCATCGATCGAAGCTTTACAAATCCGCGCTAGGCTTTGGGATGCAGTAACTGCATAAATAAATTAGCTTCTTATCAAGCGACCGTGGCATTTAAATTAAACAGCGCATAAAGCAATTTTATATTGCTTCGAACTCGCCCTTTTCAGTGTTTTTTCTGACTTTGTCTGCCTCAAAATATTTACCATTCATGGCAATATAAACGCCAGTTGGAAGTACTTGTGTGAATGCGAGTGCACTACCTAAATTAAATAAACCATCCGAGCTACCAAACTTATACGGAATCATTGCACCCGTGAGTACAATTGTTTTATTGGGACAATGTTTTTGTAAATAAAGTGCAGTGATGGTCATTGTATCTGTACCATGTGTAATCACAATTTTTTCTGAAGTAGTAGTATTGCAAGCAGATGCAATGAGTGCACGATCGGCTTCCACAAAATCTAGACTATCCTTCATCATCAAAGTTGCAATAGATAAATCTAAATTGCTTCTGCCCAAGTGAAGCATTTCATATAAATGTGTTTCCTTGAAATAAAGATTTCCACTTAACTCATTGTACTCTTTATCAAAAGTGCCACCAGTTATAAAAACTTGAATATTGAAATTCATACAATCGTTATTTTGGGTCTATCCACATTTCTTTTCTGTCTAACAATTTGTTATCAGAAAAAGATTCCTTACTTGCCAAAGTTCTTATATATTTTGGACTACGCTCGGTGGAACTTGGTTGATAAGAAACAGCACCAATAATACTTAATGCCTTGCCAAAATAAGTTTCACCCGGGTTACCTAAAGCTTTATAGGGCAATACATTGTCTTTTAAAATATAGTTAGGTGTAAAGCCACTAGCTGTTCCATAATTCGATTCTCCAATTGCATTATTTGTAAGAAAAGTAATTGGTTGAAGTCCATAGTCCCATCTCTTATTAGGATCTGTGAGGGTGAATGAGCCAACATTTTTACCATATGTATTTTCCCCAATTAAAATCACTTCCATAAATGGCTTTAAATTATTAATTACCAATTCACTTGCGGAAGCTGTATTGCCTGCTGTTAAAACAAATACACGATTGAGTGTGCCAAGGTTATTAGGTTCAGATTTGAATAAGGTTTCAAAAGCACTAGCTCCAGAATTTCTTTCTAAATAAGCAGTATAAGTTGCATTGTATACTTTTTTATTCATCAATTTGCCTACCCTTGCCGCTGCATCTTTTACTGTTAAGTTGGTAATCAAATCAGAAGACACTACATATCCACCACCGTTGTATCTAAAATCTAAAACTAATTCATTGACACCTGCAGTTTTAAAGCGGCCAAAGATGGCTCTCAAACTATCATCAAAGCTTGATAAAAACTGACTATAAGCAAGATAACCCACTTTTCTACCTGACCATGTGATTATGGTGTCTGCTAAAATTGGGTTTGTTTGTAATTCAACTTTTGTAACAGTTACAGATTTACCGTTGGATACAAATGCGCCATTGGTGAAATCACCAAGTCCAAGCTTTAAAGTTTGATTGGATAAAATGGTGGTATAGTTTGAATTTGTAATAGTTTGATCATCTACCTTTAAAATTATATCTCCTCTTTTTAATCCAGCTTTTTCTGCAGGACTTCCTTTTAAAACATAAGCAAGTACAAATGCAAGGCTAGTGTTTGTATTGTCTGTATAAAATGCATTGTTTTTAACACCCAATACAGTACTTATTCCATTTAATTGATTTTGTAAATTGGTAACACTTTCATCGATCCATGAAAAACGATCTGTTTTAGGATAGTCATTTAAAAGCGTATAAAAATAATCTGTAGGCTTAGCATCAGTTTTAGTATTTGCTATGCTTGGCATTTTGTCACTCCACAAATAGTAATAACTCATCACTTCGTGGATCCATTTGTTGGGTGCCGTATTTGGATTGGTAGCTGCTGGCGGAGGTGTTACTTTAGGTGTCTCAGTTTCTTTTTTACAAGCAAAGAAAAAAGCAGACAAGGATAGAATCAATAGAAATTTTTTCATACGATTAAAATGTTTCAGCATAAATTTAATAAAATTATTGCTAATAGAAAGAAAATAAATTGAACTTACCTGAATGACAATTTAATTGTCTAATTTTGACTACTTAGACTAGCTGTCAAAAGTCAACAAATTGATACCAGTGCTTAGTAATCGAATAATCCATGTTAAATGAGAAAATTATCTATCATTCCTTTTTTAACCTTAGTTTCTTTAACCATTTTTGCACAAACTAATACTCAAACCAATACCTATTTTGCAGAAGTAGAACAATGGCACAGCACTAGAGTCGCTGAATTAAAGCAAACAGATGGTTGGTTGAATTTGGAAGGATTGTTTTGGTTAAAAAAAGGGACAAACAGTTTTGGTTCGGCCACTGCAAATGATTTGGTATATGATAATGCTGCTTTCCCAAAACATTTAGGTGATTTTATCTATGAAAATGGTGAAGTGTTTTGGAAGGATGCCAATAAAGAAAAAATAACAATTAAAGACAAAGCGGGCCTAGCTTTAAGAGATTACGAAGCAATTAATTTATTAACAGCAACAGAAGGTACCTATACCAGTCAGTGGAAAGATTTTATTTGGGTGGTGATTCAAAGGGAAGATAAAGTAGGCGTTAGATTTCGAAATTTAAAAGCAAAAACTTTATTAGAATTCAAAGGCATTGAAAGATTTCCTGTAGATGCAAAATGGCTAGTCAAAGCAAAAGTGATTCCTCAGAACCAAAATCCATTAATGATCATGAATGTGCTGGGACAAAATACAGCCCAAAAACATGGGGGTCAATTGGTCTTTGAAATGGAGGGCAAAACCTATCATTTGGATGCCATTGATGAAGGAGGAAAAAAATTATTGGTGACTTTTGCAGACGCTACCTCTGGGAAAACGACTTATGGATCGGGCAGATTTTTATATATTGACAAACCGGATTCGAACGGATATACGTTTATCGACTTCAACAATGCCTACAATCCTCCTTGTGCTTTTACCGAATTTGCGACTTGCCCGCTTCCCCCTCCACAAAACAGGTTGAGCATTGCCATCCCTGCGGGTGAAAAAAAATATGGACAGCATTAGTCGCTCCATTAACTTTGGTGCCTAATGCAACAGTTGACACCATCCAATCCCCCCATGATTGCCGTAATCGGACTAGGATACGTGGGCTTGCCCTTGGCTTTAGCATTTTCTAAAAAATATCAAGTCATTGGATATGACTTGGACAATGCAAGGGTAGATGCGCTAAAAAAAGGAAATGATATTACATTAGAAAGTGATGCAGAGGTCATTAAAAATGCTAAGAATTTAGTTTTAAGCAATGTGTTGTCTGAGATTGCTAGTGCAACTATTTTTATTGTTACGGTGCCTACCCCAGTGCATGCAGACAAAAGTCCCGACCTGACTTCTTTATTATATGCCTCTTCACAAATTGCTACTTTATTAAAACGCGGGGATATTGTGATTTATGAAAGTACCGTGTATCCTGGTTGTACAGAAGAGGAATGTGTTCCGGTACTTGAAAAAAATTCTGGGTTAAAATTTAATGTAGATTTTTATTGTGGTTATTCTCCAGAAAGAATCAATCCAGGTGATAAGGTCAATACTTTAACAAAGATTCAAAAAATCACTTCGGGTTCTACACCAGAAATTGCAAAGTATATTGATCAACTTTATGCAAGCATTATTACTGCAGGCACTTATGCTGCACCATCTATTAAAGTTGCAGAAGCAGCCAAGTCTATTGAGAATGCACAAAGAGATATTAATATTTCTTTTGTCAATGAATTGGCATTGATTTTTGATCGCATGGGCATAGACACCCACGAAGTATTAGCAGCAGCAAGTACTAAATGGAATTTTTTACCATTTAAGCCAGGCTTGGTTGGAGGACATTGTATTGGAGTAGATCCCTACTATTTAGCACATAAAGCAAAGGCTGTAGGCTATCATCCACAAGTGATATTGTCTGGGCGTGATGTCAATGATCAAATGAGTACTTTTGTTAGCAATAAGCTGATACAATTACTTGCACAAACTGGAAAAAAAATTCAAAGTGCAAAAGTGTTAGTGCTTGGTGTCACATTTAAAGAAAATTGCCCTGATTTCAGAAACTCAAAAGTGTTTGACATCATAGCGCAACTTAAAAATGAAGGTGCGGTTGTTTCCGCCTTTGATCCTTACGCTAACTCAAATGAAGTTTTAGAAAAATATCAACTGCAATTAATTACTACACTCGAACAATACGATGTGATTCTATTAGCAGTGGCGCATGATTTTTTTAAAGCATTGGATTATACCTCATTAAAAACATGTCCAGAGGCTATTATATATGATACCAAGGCGTTTTTAGATCGTTCTATTGTTACTGCAAGATTATAATTAAAATAAAACCTATGATAGAGTCAAAAAGATTCGGTTCCAAGAAAGCATTAATTGATATAGATGAAACCATCTGCTTCTATTCTGATAAACGTGTGTATGAATTAGCCGAGCCAAATTTTGACAATATTGCAAAAATTAACAAACTCTATGATGAAGGTTGGCATATTACCTATTGGACTGGAAGAGGAGAAAGTTCAAAAAGAGATTTAAGACCACTTACTTTAGAACAATTGACTAAATGGGGCTGCAAGTTCAATGATTTGATTACAGGATATTGTCCGAACGGCGGCCCAGTAAAACCAAATTTCGATTTGGTGATTGACGACAAAGCAAAAAGGATAGAAGAATTATAAAATTCCTTTTTTAAATTAACTAAATAGCTTCTTGATCATCTGAATTAAGAAAGGGCTGAGTTTGTTCTTTTTCTTTTTCTTGCAAATGGTAAATAGAATAACCAGAAATGCGCAATGGCAGCAATTTCAAAACTGATGAGATAAAATGGCCAATCACCAATAATAAGTGGATTATTTGCCGAAGGGCGTTCTCTTAAAAACATATAATTGGTTCCAATGGCATAATTGAGGATGCCCACAGATAATACCACTAATTGAGAATAACCAAATATAACCAACCAAGATTTTGGTCTAGGTACAAAGCCATTGTGTATGATAATATACAGGACGACTAACAATAAACCTGCATGCTCAATAAAATAGCTATAAAAATTATAACCCTGAATACCGTTGTTAAATTCTGGTGTAAGTAGGGCATGAATTCCTCCTAATAAGCCCCAGTAATAAACAAATTCACCTAATAATTGGTTTTTATTAAACAAGTAGATGATACATAAGAAAGTGCTAATACTACATAAATGTGCAGGAATATTTTGTTGAATATTCCAGTAGCCATTATAGAAATTATAGAATTGCTCAATACCTAAATTGGCTATTAGTAAAATAGCAATAAAATAATCATATTTTTTGATTTGAATATTTTTAAGGTATTTAGGTACCTGAATCAATAAGAAGATACTTCCCCCAATCCATAAAATACTTTCCCACCATAGTGGAGAGAAAGTGGCAAGTGTAATTGATTTTTCAAATTGCATGCAGCAATTTACAGCATTCTGTGTATAATCTATCGACTATGGTATTAAACTATTTGATTAGATTTTTTTTGAAGGGGTTAATTACCTTATAAAAATTATCCATTAATGTAAAATGCATTTGATTAAGTCTGTATCAGCTTGATCTATTGTTTTTTTATAGATGCAAAAAAATTATCTAAACCAAAAGGACCAAAGACAAGTTTTTATATGCGACCAACAAGCCATATATGCCATGGGCTGTGGCGAACTAGCTAAAGCGCATCCAATGTGTAATGGATATCAAATACTAAAATCCTTAGACGAAATTAGCAGCTTCAATTTTGGCGTATCCCAAGGTTTGTTGATCATTGATTGTGCTATGTTTGATTTTGATTCACAAGCTGTGAAAAAGAAAATTAAAGCATTACAGCAAGTATATCCATGTATTATTTTGTTGAACAAGGACACCCCCGATTTCGTACTCTACCAGTTAATTGAACTCGAAGTAGATGTCATTGTTTCAAGAAACATGTCTAGCCTCGAGTGGAATAAAGCAGTTGAAATGGCTTGTCAACATAAGGTCTATTTTTGTCAAGATACCGCTGAAAGAGTTTTACAACTCACTCAGGCCATGGATAAGATTAATTTAATTGAGCGTGTAAATGGATTAAGCTTATATGATAAATACATTCTAATTCGCATCTGCGAAGAAGCTTCAAGTAAACAAATTGCTGCAGAACTAAAGCATAGCAAAAGAACCATCGAAGGTCACAGAACAAGACTCATGCAAACACTTGGCGTAAAAAATGTAGCAGGATTGGTTAAAATTGCTTTAATCACTAAACTCTATGAACATTATCTTTCCAATCCAGGATGGTATGCTAGTTTTTTGTTAGCTAAAACATCTTCTTTGTAGTAATGTATCGTTTTAAATTGTCCATGGACAAAACCATAGGCTTGGTCTGTAAAATTTTTGCTTTCAGCAAATCTGCTTTGTCCACCGGTGATGATGGTTTTTGCATTCAGTCTTTTTCCAAATTCTACTGCAGCTACAAAGCTGTTTCCTGTATATCCGTAACGCTTGGTGGTATTTGGATAGCGTCTACTCTCATAAGAAGGTAGTGAACCCCATTTAGAGGATGCTTGATTGACAGCTAAGCTAGGTAGGTTGTCATCGAAACTAGCACCTGGTGCAACTCTTTGAAAACGATTCATTGCACCCCATGTAATTTCCCATCCACCATACCATTTTTCGAATTGATCTAAAGTGGCTTCTAATAATTTGATTTTAGTTTCAAAAGCAACCTCTTGGTCCATACGGTTGTATTTTAAAACAATTTGTGTTCCTGCTTCTTCTGTGTTTGCAGGAGGTATAGTAGCACCCCATTTGCTAGCCCATTCTATTGCGATGCTTGTTGCAATAGAATTAGTGTCAGCAATATGATCCCAATTCGCTAAATAGTCAATTGCTTTTTTAGTTCTAGGGGCAAGATCAGCTGTTTTTGCTTGTTGTATAAAACCTGGCAATAAAATATCAAAGGCACTTAATTTTTTATTATATCCTAAAGCAATCAGTTCGTCTAAATTTATTTTATCTACCTTATTCAATAAGGTTACAGCAGTTAGCCCTCTCCCGTTTTCGCCATCTGGTGCCATATAAGCAGGATAGTTAGATGCTTTTGGACTTTGATCACCTGCGACTGTAAATGGCGTAGCATTACAATTTTGCAACCATCCGTTTGATGGATTGATGCTTTGAACAATTTCATTTAAAGCATGTACGCCCTGCCAGTCAGTTGCTTTAGTGCTGCCATCTACTGGCATTGTATAATCAAAATTTGGATTTCGCTTAGGTATAAAATTACCATGCCAGTAGGCGATATTACCTGCAGCATCTGCGTATACAGTGTTGTTGCTATTATTGGCTACTAGTTCCATTGCTTTAGTATAGTCTGCTAAGCTTTTTGATTTTGTTCTTGTCCAACATTCCATTAAGGCGTCTAAAGAACGATTGTTTTCTTGAAGGCTTAACCACTTTCCTTTCTCCATACCCACGATTGGTCCATGGTGTGTAAAATAGGTATCAAATGCTTTTGATTTTAGAACACCATTTTCTACATATTGAATATTGATTTTACGTTGACCAACTTTCTTTTTTTCTTTTTCGTAAGTATAAAATAATTGGTTGTTTATTTTTTCTGTTTGTTCTTCATAGACATCTGCAACATCTGCATAGCCACTTGTATGCATCCAACCACAATTTTCATTAAAGCCTTGATAAATAAAGAACTGTCCCCAAGTCACCGCACCATAAGCATTTAATCCTTGCTCACTCACCATATGCATTTCAGACCTAAAATAAAAAGGGACATGTGGATTGATATACAACATCGCATTGCCTGATTTGCTATGTTTTGGAGCAATTGCAAATCCATTGGACCCTCTGAGGGTCTTGTCATCCATGTCATAGTTGGTCTGATCAAAAATTGATTTTTGATTAGGCAGCGTCGTATTGATACTAACTGCATTTTGATTGGAATACAATTGTTGACCATAAAATGCTTCAACATGTTTTTCGGTAATACCAGCAGATCTTGTTGGAGAGACACTACCGTCTGTCCACATTAAATGATACCATGGCTTAAACTTTTTAAGCACCACTGGTTTTACCTCTGGGTGTTTTGATAAGTAGTAGTTAATACCATCTGCATGCGCCATTAATAACTCCTTAAACCAAATTGGACTTCTTTCAAAGTCTTTCACGGCCTCTGCACTATCTTGAATCAGTTGCATCATTAAATCTTCATAAATCATTTTAGGACCTTCCATTTCGGCACGTCGTCCTAGCATTTCTAAAAAATTCTTTTCTATCTGCGGAAAATTTTCTTCGCATTGTGCATACATCAATCCAAACACCGCATCTGCATCTGTCTTTCCATAAATATGTGGGATATCCCACTCGTCACGTATGATAGTGGTTTGTTTGGCGTGTTGATTCCATCTTGCAAGTTCTGCACTCGTTGGTTTTTGAGCAACTGCAACAATAGTAATCCATACCAAGCAACTTAGTAAAGCAAATTTTTTCATACAATGAATTTTAAATTATACCAATCCCCATGTTTTGATTCTCTCCAAATTGATTCGAGCACATTCAAGTGGTGCAATCCCTTGATAAGATTCCTGTTCTATGATAAAATGTTTTGTGCCACCTATTGCCTTTGCTAGTAAACAAACCGCTTTAGGATCCACCAGGCCATTGCCAAGAATGGTACTATCATGCTGGTCATTCATTTCACCAATAGGCACTTTAATCTCATCCTTTACGTGCACTGAAATAAAACGGCCCGGATATTTTTTGATCCAATCCATTCCCCTTGCACCAATACCAAACATATTGCCAAAATCCAATTGGTGGATCACCAGTTCGGGATCGGTTTCTTTTAAGATGATATCATAGATCAATTGTCCATTCACTTTTTCTATAAATTCAAAATTGTGGTTATGGTATCCAAACTGCATGCCCGATTCCAAACATAATTCCCCAGATAAATTAAATTGTTCTAACTGATGCATTAATGCATCATAAGAAGTCCTTACTTTTTCATCGATCCAAGGACTAATGACAAAGTCTTGGCCAAGTGTTACTGCATCGTCGATTGTGTATTTCCAGGCATCTGTAAATTCCTTTTTTTTGTTATCCCAATGATTTGCATTCAAAGAAGTATGACCACTTGGCATTTTCATGCCAAGGTCATCTAGTATTTTTTTAAACTCAATCGGGGTATAGCCATATAATTTTCTGTTGACATAATTAGCATGCTCTATGTATTGATAGCCCATTTTTGACAATGCCTTCAATGTCCCTAATGGGTCTTTAAACATATTATCACGCACTGCATACAGCTGAATGCCAATAAGGGTCTTAGCATCAGCAATGGCAGTTTTTGACCACAACGCTTTTGGCGCTATGCCCATACCTAAGATGGCTATCCCCGTATTTTGGATAAATTTTCTTCTTGAATTTTGCATAAGTGTTTAGTCTTCTACCTTCGTGTTTTTAATTGGTTTTTTATCCAAGTATTCTTTACGATCTACTTTAGAATTACCTGTTACTAACTCATCTAAATTAGCACCATTGTATAGACGACCATTCTTCATCACATACTGGATGCTATTGGTATTCTTAATATCTTCTAAAGGATTCTTATTTAAAATAATTAAGTCTGCTAATTTACCTGCACTGATACTTCCTAAGTCCTTATCCAATCCTAAACTTTCTGCACCTAAGATAGTAGCTGTTTTCAAAGCATCTAAATTACGCATGCCACCAGATTGCATAGACCATAGTTCCCAATGGTAACCCAAGCCTTGTAATTGACCATGGCTACCCACACCTGCAAGACCACCTGCTTCAACAATTTGTTTCATGCTCTTAGCATGTTTTTGAAACACATGTTCTTCTGGTAAGAACCAAGTAGCACGACGTCTTGACTTACTTGCTAGTTCTTCGTAAGGAGTATAGTATTGCATTTTTGCATCACCATATACATTTTCTGTTTCGTAAAAATAATTTTCTGCCCATGGTCCACCATAAGAAACTAATAATGTAGGCGTCACTGCCATTTTAGAATTAGCAATTGTTTTTACCACATCATTGTACAAAGGATAAATTGGTAAAGAGTGTTCATGACCAGGATAACCATCCAACAGATTCGTCATATTTAATTTAAAATCTAAACCACCTTCTGTCGTAGGCATTAGTTTTTGATTTTTTGCTGCTTGAATCACCCATTGTCTATGCTTACGGTTACCTACTAAATACATTTTAATGTACTTGGTATTGTAATACTTACTGTATTGCGCTAAAACAGATTCTGCTTGTGCAGAGTCTTTTAAATTATAAGACCAATAACCTACACCAGGACCGGTTGAGTATACTCTTGGTCCTACCATTTTACCTGCTTCTACTAAATCGCTATAGGTTAATACATCTGTTGTTGCTGTTTGTGGGTCACGTGTTGTGGTCACACCATATGCTAAATTCGCTGCGTAAATCCATACTTGATTTTTATGAATGCCCCAGCTAGGCCACATATGAGAGTGCGTATCTATGAATCCTGGCACCACAGTTTTACCAGCAAGGTTGACACGTTTTGCGCCAGCAGGTACTTTTAGTGAACCAGATTTTCCAACTGCTTGAATTCTATTTTTTACAATTAAGATGTCTCCGTTATTGATCACCTGATCTCCATTCATTGTAATGATTCTTGCATTGGTCAATAACACTGTTGTGCTAGGCATATCATTTTCATAATACACTTTTACCCAAGTCTCACTTGCTTTATATTTTGGAGCTTCTTTTTTATCGTCTTTTTTAGCAATGTTAGTACTGTCTTTTTTCGTTGTATCTTTTTTAACTGCGGCTTCTAATTTTTTTGCTGCAGCTAAGCTATCATCAAAAGCATATGCGGCATCAATATCATAAGTGAAATGAGCTGCACCTAAACTCCAATGGATGGTTTTACCATCAGCTTGCCAGTTAGGAAATTCTCCACCAATTTCAGTTAATAACTTACTAGGGAATGCAGCATTTTTAGCATCTGCCACAGAAATAGAAACAGATTTACCAGATTTTGGTAGTGTAACAAAATAGATATTATTGTTCACCTGTGCAATCGCTGCAGATCCCCTTGGTGACAATAAAATATTGTTTGCATTAGATGGAGGATTATTTTCTTTTGCTGCTTCGTCTGCGTCAAATACTTCTGGTATAACACAAGGGTCGGCCAATGGTTTACCACGATGCTCGGGTACACTTCCGAATGTAGTGATACCAGAAATTTTTGCAATTTCTTTTTCATCCCCACCATCCCACTGAATTGAAATTAATCTACCACGATTGTTTAAATAAATACGATCATCGTTTAATGCAAAATGTGGATTGTATCTTCCATTTGCTTTGTCAATTAATTTTTCATTACCCGTAGTCAAATCAATCCAAGCCAATTCATCTTCTGCATCATCATAGCTAGGCTCAATGGCATCCTTGAATTTTTGAGCGCTGGTTTTATTGAAAACTAATTTTTTACCTGTTGGATCAATTGCAAGACCTTGGTACAAAGCATTTTCTTTTGTAATTGTCTTTTCTGTATTATTCGTTAAATCAATAAAACGAATAGCACCACCATCAGGATTCCAAGTTGTGAAATAAATACCATTACCAGCTGGATTCCAAACAGGTTGTGCTTCTGTGAAATCATTTTTTGTCAAACGCTTAGGGTTGCCGTTTGGATAGTCCATTACATACAATCTATTCAACACTGTAAATGCCAACTGCTTTCCATTTGGAGAAGGCACGGCATCTCTTATCTGCGTTGCCAT
>Ga0207937_1000499_pt1 | contig 13794 bp, 12 predicted proteins | sample LakMenEpi04Sep11_FD_150668 | JGI IMG/M metagenome (GOLD analysis project Ga0207937, IMG submission 150668) | Freshwater microbial communities from Lake Mendota, WI - 04SEP2011 deep hole epilimnion (SPAdes) | ecosystem: Environmental > Aquatic > Freshwater > Lentic | place: Lake Mendota, Madison...
GACTTCCCGCTGCTGTTTTCCAACCTGGCCGGCAAGACTCTCGACGCTGCCTATCAGGAGGAGCCCCACACCTGGCGACCGATCGCCCGTCAGCGCAACCTGCCCGACTTCAAAAACGCCAACGATTTGATTGTCGCCGGTGCACTCACCCCTGAGGCACTTCTGGAGGGTGGTGAGTACAAGGCCGGCACTCTGGTTGAGGCCCAGCACACCTGGAAGCTGGCCACCTACGCCCGCAAGGTGACCGTTACCCGCCAGGCCATCATCAACGATGATCTGAGCGCCCTGGAGCGGGTTCCTGAGATGCTCGGCCGCGGTTTCCGCCGGCTTGAAAGCAACATCATCTGGGGCCTGATCACCGGCAACGCTGTCACCAGCGTGGACAATGTGGCGCTGTTCAATGCAGCCCACAACAACATGGGCGGCTCCACCGGCCTGGCGATTACCACCAGCGGGTTCAACACCGCGAAGAAGGCCATGCGCAAGCAGACCGACCTGGCTGGCAACACCATCAACCTCACGCCTTCCTATCTGATGGTGCCCACGGATCTGGAGAGCACCGCTCTGCAGTTCCTGTTCCCGTCCGGTTTCGCACCTTCCGCCCGCACCGGCGACAACGGCCCTGTGGTGAATGCCCAGACCGCCAACATGGAGCTGATCGTTGAGCCTCGCCTCGACGGTAATGCCGATGTGTGGTATCTGGCCGTGAGCCCCGGCGCTGTGGAGGGCATCGTGTACGGCTACCTGGCCGGCGAAGAAGGTCCCACGGTGACAACCACCGAAAAGCGCGACCCCGATGGTGTGGAACTGCTGGCCCGATTTGACTTCGGCGCTGCGGTGAAGGACTTCCGCGGGTTCTACCGCTCCAAGAACGTCTGATCCCAACCCTGACCCCTTCGCATTGATCCCATGAAGAACTACGTCCAAGACGGCAAGTACATCGAGTTCACCGCCGGCGCCACCATCACCAGCGGCCAGCTGGTGCAGGTGGGTGATCTCCACGGCGTGGCCGTGACCGACGTGGCCAATGGCGCCACCGGCACCCTGGCCCTGGAGGGTGTGTTCACCCTGCCCAAGCTCACCGCCGCGTCTGGCGATGCCACCACCGCCGGCGGACCGGTGTATTTCAGCTCCGGCAGCGTGTCCGGTACTGACAGCTCCGGCGCCCGCAAGAAGGTGGGCTATGCGCTGGCTGTCGCTGCTCAGGCGGCGACGACAGTGCGGGTGTTGCTTGACAACTGACCAACCCTGGCCCTGGGCAACTGGGGCCCAACCATTTTTGAGGACTGAACAATGGGCGCGGCAGTTGGATTCATCGGCAGGGACGGACAGGGCCGGACTGTGAGCACGGTTGACCTCATGCCCACCGACCCCCTGGGTATCCCCGGCGCTGCAGGTTCCCTTGTGGGTTGCAGCAGTTCTGCTGCTGCCTGCCTATGCCATGCTGGCTGAGTTCATCCAGCCGTAAAAACGCCTGTAAACTATAAACAACACCACCGATCACGCCATGACTGTTGAAACTCGCGCAGCATGGATGATCGGCACCTATCGCAACGTCGTCCTTGCGCCGAGTCCACCAAATGGCCCGACTGCGCAGAAGTTCGGCTGGGCTGATGTTCTAGCCCGGCTCGCGCTGAACCCTGCCGACCCGGCGCCTGTTGCCCGGCTCATGGCGCTGCTGACCAGCACGCAGTATCGGTTCAATGAGTCGTTCATGCCTGCTGGCGCGGGCTGGATCCTCTGCAAGCACTGGGACCGCTTCACGCCGGAGCAACGGGCCACGCTGGTGGCCAAGCTGAAAACAATCAGCGGCCTGCTCAGTCATGGCACTGAAAACCATTTCCTGATCAAATACGTCGGCGCCTCGCTATTCGCCCAGCTCTGGCCCAGCGAAACGGGTTGGTATGACGCGATTACCAAACGGCGCATGTCAAGCGCTGAGTTTGGCGCTGTCGTGAAACAACGCCTGCTGGTGACGCTGAGCAGCTATTTCGACAAGGCCTATAACGAACACCTCTCCCCGAACTACCTGCCGGTCCATCTCTACCCGCTGCACGCGCTCTATAACTGCACCTCCGACCCAGAGCTCAAGGCCGCTGCCGATGCCGTGCTCACGTATCACGCCGCAGACATGGCGGTTAACTTCTTTCACGGCAACACCATCGCGCCATTCAACCGGCCTGGCCCCTACCGGAACATCGACCCGCAGCGCAACACGATCCTCAACACCCACCTCAAGGCGCTGTACTGGCTGTATTGGGCTGAGCTGATGCCGGTCAGCGACACCCCGCCGATGCGGTTCCCGTCGCTGAACTCGTTTGAGGAGGCCCGCCACTTCGCCGTGTGCGCTGCCATCTCCGCCTGGCGCCCGCCTGCGGTGCTGACTGATCTGGCCGCTGGTGCTGGCGTGCCGTTCACCCTGCGCGGGTCTGCCGCAGGGTTCGGAGAGTTCGCCCGTGGTGATGCTGCCTACACCGAGCGCACCGTTTACCGCCATCAGGAGTACGCCATCGGCTCAGGGAACTACACCACCAACATCAACAGCCCAGTGCCAGCCCGTGGCCGTGGCCTGAGTGAACGCATCGGCCATCAGGTCCTGCTCAAGACCAGCAAACCGCTGGCCGAGATCACCTGCACTCACCCCTATTGGCGCACTGCCCCTAGCCAGTACGCCTGGCTCAGCCGCAGCTCACCGTTTCAGCAGAACGCGCAGCACGAATCCACGCTGATCAGCCTGTTCAACATCCCGGCGGTCGATCCGTTCAAGGGCCGCACCGACCGGACGTGGGAGCCGTACCGGGGCAGCGTGATTCAGCAGGCGTGGATCCGCTGGCCTAAGGGCCTCGACGAATACGCCACCGCAGACGGCTGGCACTTCCTGCGCGAGGGCTCCAGCTACGTCGCCATCCGCGCCTGGGGCCCGTCGGAGCTGATCTCCGGCGAGTTCCCCGATATGACAGTTCTGCGCAGCAGCGGCGCTCAGAACGTCGTGGTGATGGACGTGGCCACCACTGCCGAGTTCCCCTCCTTCGCCGCGTTCCGCGCTGCCGTGCTGGCTGCTCCGCTGTCGGTCGATCTGGCAGGTCCGAGCGTCACCTATGGGAGCGTGCGCGGCGACATCATCACCGCATCCTGGGGAACGTTCAACCCGGCCAGCCAGATCATCGAATCGTTCCCGCGTCTGGCGGTGAACGGCCAAGCTCAGCCTGCTCGATCGACTGCCGTCATCCAATCGGGGCCCATCAGCCTGAGCAACCGGCAGCTCAAGGTGAAGACTCCCGCTGGCAGTCTGTCCGTGGACTGGAGCGGCAGCCTGCCGGTGCTCTCCTGATGTTCTCAATCCTGTTCATCGCTGCCTGTTGGATCCTCATCCCATGGCTGGCGACATCCACCACGATCCCCCTGCCGCTGCTCCTGCTGCTGATCCTGCCGGTACTGGTGCTGTTGGTTGACCGGATTCAGCCATAGCCTGTTCCCATGACCTCCTGGACCCGCCTACATACCCGGATGTGGGACACCGCATCCCGCCGGCTGGGCCGCGTGCCCGTGGTGGCGGGCGCCGTAAGCACAACCGGAATCTTTGATGAGAAGTCCGAGCTCGTGCTCGATGAGCAGGTGGTGAGCGTGGAAAACGCTCTGACCGTCCGCACCAGCGAGCTAGGCCACCTGCGCTACGGAGCCAGTATCACCGTCAATGGCGTGGCTTACCGGGTACGCCACGAGCCGATGCGGATGGCCGATGGCCTGCTCTGCGTGATCTCACTGGAGAAAGCATGACCACCAAACGGGAGCAGATCTTGGCCGCTGTCGCCACCGCCCTGGCATCAACCAGCGGCGCCACGGGCAGGGTGTACCGCTCCAGGCAGGAACCCCTCAGCCGCAACGAATCGCCAGCGGTGGTGATCCAGCCAGGCCCGGAGCCGAAGTCTCCCGAGCCGGTCAGCACCTGCAAGATCGACCACACCCTCACCCTGGTGGTGGCCGTCTACGCCCGGGGCACAATCCCCGACCAGGTGGCCGATCCGGTGGTGAAGTCCGTTCACAGCCTGCTGATGGCAGACCGCACCCTGGGCGGGCGGGTGATGGACATCTGGCCCCTGGCTCGCGATCCGCAATTCTCTGAGGCCGACTTGGCCGCTGTGTGGGAAGTGCTCACCTACCAGGTCCGCTATCGCACAAGTGTCACCGACCTGGGGTCTTAGGCAAGCTCCATAGGCTGAGGATGCGGAATCTCAGCCCTGGGTATGCCCCGTTCCAAACCTGAGCCAGATCCCCGGCCCACCGATGGCGGCAGCTACCTGCTGTGCCCGGATACCGGCAAGTGGATCGACCAGGAAGCGCCGGCACCCGTGGCACCCGCTCCCATTGCCCCCATCGACGCCCTGAGCGATGACCCTGCTGACTCGTAAGCGGCTGCTCATGGCGGCCGTTGAATCCACCTATGGCACTGCCGCCACCTTCGCCGGCACCGATGCCTTGCTGGTGAGCAACCTCGATATCACCCCGCTGGACGTGTCCCTGCTCGACCGCGAGCTGGTGCTGCCGTTCTTCGGCAACCGCGAGAAGGTGGTCAGCCAGCGGATGGGCTCGGTGACCTTCGACGTTGAGATCGCCGGATCCGGCACTGCCGGTACCGCACCCCGCTGGGGCCGCTGCCTGAGGGCCTGCGGGTTTGGCGAGACGGTGGTAGGAGCCAGCCCCGGCCCGGCCAGCGTCACCTACGCCCCGGCCAGCAGCAGCATCGTCGGACTGTCGCTCGACTTCAACGCCGACGGCAATCGCCACCTGCTCACCGGCTGCCGCGGCACCGCCACCCTGAACCTGGCGGTGGGCGAGATCCCTCGAATCAGCTTTGAGTTCATGGGGATCTACAACGCCGTGACCGCTGCAGCAGCGACGGCGCCCACCTTCGCCAACCAGGCCGCTCCGGTGGTGGTGAACTCCACCAACACCACCGGAGTGACGGCGTTCAGCTTCAGCGCCTGCATGGAGAGTTTCTCCCTGGCGCTGAACAACGAAACGCCATTCCGGCAGCTGGCCGGCTGCAGCCAGAGCATCCCGATCGTCGATCGGGCCCCCAGCGGTGAGCTGGTGATCGAGTCCCCGATTGTTGGCAGCAGCTCCGGCCAAAAGGATTTCTTCGCCGCAGTGTCGGCGCAGACCCTTGGCGCGATCGGCTGGCAGCACGGCCAGACCGCTGGGAACATCGTCACCTTCAACGCCCCCACCTGCAATCTGGACGGCCCCAGCTATGCCGATTCCGATGGCGTGATGATGCTCAACCTGCCATTCATGCCGGTGCCCACCAGCGCAGGCAACGACGAGTTCACCCTGGTGCTCACCTGATCCAGGGCACTGTTCACCACTCACAGCTAACCCATGGCATTCGTTCTCAAGCAGTCGGCCAGCTACACCTGGCCGGTGCCCCTGCTCATCCCCGTGGATGGCGGCCGGCGGGAGAAGCACAGCTTCGATGCTGAGTTCAAGCGGCTGCCGCAGAGCCGGATCAACGAGATCATCAAGCTGGCCCGGGCCCTGGAGCTCGGCCGCGCCGATGAGGAATCGCTGGATGACAAGACCGCCGCAAAGGAAATCCTGATCGGCTGGGCGGGCATCACCGACGACAGCGGCAAGGATGTGCCGTTCAGTGAGGCTGCACTGGATCAGCTGCTGGAGATCCCCACCATCGCAGGCCAGATCATCCGCGCCTGGTTCAACTCCATGGAGGTGGCCAAGAAGGGAAACTGACGGGCGCTGTCGATCACTGGTGGCACGGTGATGGCGGCGCCAATGATGACCTGCTGGCAGACCTGAAGGCCTACGGAGCTGATGCCAGTTGCCTGCCGGAGAGTGTCCTACAGCCCAAGACATTTGAGGTGTGGCCTGAGCATGAAGACGCTGTGATGCTGTTCCTGCAGTGCCAGACCCAGTGGCGTGTTGGCGGCTCCGGCGTGGTGGGCCTCGACTATGCCGTGGTGTTGCAAATGATGGATCTTTACGCTGTGGGTAACCGGCGCCAGGCTCTGGAGGATCTGCAGATCATGGAGAGCCGCGCCAAGGAACTGATCAACAAGGCGGCTGAGCCGAAGCAGCCGAAGAAGGGAGGGAAGCGGTAATGGCGATGAACATGGAAGCGGTCCTGAGGATCGCGGCGAAGGTTACAGGTGCGCAAGAAATCAGCGCATTGCGGGACAACCTGGACTCCCTGAATCAATCCAGCGGACTGGCGCGAAAGAGTTTCAACGACGCCCCGAAAGAGGCCAACGAAGGATGGGCGTCTTCTGCGCTGAAAGTTGCCGGCCTCACTGCGGCAATCGGCACCTCGGTGATGGCGGCTGTCCAGTTTGAGTCCGCCATTGCCGACGTTCGCAAGGTGGTTGACGGACTGGAGACCCCTGCCGCATTGCAGGAGATCAGCGGCGAGATTCTGGAGCTCTCAAGCCAGATGCCAATCGCTGCAGAGGGGTTTGCCCAGATCTATGCGGCCGCGGGGGCGTCGGGCATTGCGCGAGATGAGCTGAGAGGCTTTGCAGTCATGGTTGCGCAGGTGGCCACGGCCTTTGAAATGACCGCAGAAGAGGCCGGCCGATCATTGGCTCAGCTGCGCGTCTCCCTGGGCCTGTCCAATAAGGAAGTCGGTTCGCTGGCCGACATGATGAACTACCTAGAAAACAGCACGGGCGCATCAGCGTCTCAGCTGGTGGAGTTTATGACCCGATCTGGCGCCGTCGGTCAGATGGTGGGACTCACGGCCGGGCAGACCGCTGCATTTGGCGCGGCAATGGTGCAGGCCGGATTTGAAACGGAAGTGGCCGCCACCAGCTTCAACAACATGGTTAAGGCGCTCAGCCGCGGGCCCTCCATGACTGAGCGCCAGGTGGACGCCCTGCGCCGGCTGGGCTACAGCATGGCGGACGCCAAGCAGGTCGAATCCGAGCTCACCCGAGAGGCAGAGACCGCCAGCCGCCGACGTGTGGATGCGGCCAGGTCTCAGAAGGATCAGGTCGTCCGCCTGGCCCAGGAGCAAAGCGACCGCAGGATTGAGATCGCCCGCGATGAAACCGACCGATTGAGCAGGGAGATCAACCGGCGGTACCGCAATGAGCAGCAGGCGCTGCAGGATAACTGGGACGACCAGGCCAAGATTCAAGAGGACCGCCTGCAGGATCGCGCAGACGCACAGATCAAGGCCCTGCAGCGCCAGGAACGGGCCGAGATCGACTACGTGCAGAAGATCGCTCAGGCTCAGAAAACCGACACCACAGCCGCTGTGGACCGCATCCGAGACGCTTACGAGGCGCGGATTGAAGCCGTCCGCGATCAGGTAGACCGCGAGTTGACGGTGCAGCGCCGGGCAGCCCGAGATCAGCAGCAATTGATTCGCGATCAACTGGATGATCGCAGGGAGCTTGAACTGAAGGCGAATGCAGATCGCCTCTCGCTGGTGGAAAAACAGGAAGATGCCTTTATGGATGGGCAGAAGGCCGCCGCAGAAGGCCGGTTCAAGGCCATTGAAGAGGCTGAGAAGTCTTTCGTTGAGAGGGCCAAGGCCAACGCGAAAGCAACAGGAGAGTCGCTGGCAAAGGCCTCGACTCAGAGCTTTGCCGATCGGATGGAAAGGGACGCCATTGGCACAATCACCGAAGTGCTGGGCAAGATCAGCAACCTGCCCAAGTCTCAGCAGTTGTCTGTAATCAGCGATCTGTTCGGCGATGAGGCAAAGGCACTGTCGCCATTGATCAACAACATTGGCGAGCTAGATAGGATTTTGGCACTGTCAAACGACAGCACCAAAGCCGCAGGTTCGGTACTCAAGGAATACGCTACCCGGAGCGCTACTGCCGAAAATCAACTCAAACTGCTCAATAACGGATTTACCCAGCTGAGAATTGAGCTGGGCAATGCTTTCTTGCCAGCGCTTGCAGCCTTGCTGCCGCCGCTGACGACTGTAATCAACGCCTCCGCCAGTCTTGTGAAGGCGCTGCAGCCTGCGATCAGAGCCGTTGCTGGCCTCCTGGCCTTCGGCTATGTGGTGCCTTCAATCGTTTCGTTCGTCGGTGCCATCAGCGGGGTTGTGGCGATCTTCTCCGCTACGAAGTGGATCTCAGGCCTGGCATTGCTGGCTGGGCTACCAGGCCCCATCCGGCTTCTGGCCGCGGCATTCACGCTGTTAGGTGTCGCCGCAAGTCCGCTGGGGCCAATCCTCAACGCTGTGGTGATCGGGCTAACGGCGCTGCAGTTCTTGAACTTTGCCAAGAGCTTCATTGCCTTCATTCCTGCAACGGTTGCTGCTCTGACGGGATTCATCAGCTTCCTGTCCAGCACCGTGGTCCCGGCACTGCTGGCGTTCTTCTCTGGCCCCGTCGGCTGGACCGTGCTGGCCATCGCTGCGGTGGTGGCCATGGCGATCGCGTTCCGCAAGCCGATCATGGAGTTCTTCGGCTGGCTCGGCGGCGCCATCGCCAACGGCCTGCAGGCGCTGTGGAAGTGGGGTGAGCCGATCAGGCAGTTCTGGATTGGGGTGTGGGAGGGGATCAAAGGATTTGCCACCGCCTACTTTGAGTTCTTGGGTGGCGTGGCGACCTGGGGTCTGAACAATGTGCTGGCCATCGCCAACACCCTGCTGGTACTGCCCTGGGTGCTGCTGTGGACGAAGGTGCTCAGGGACCCGGCTACTGCCATGTTCCGCTGGCTGCTGGGCACCGTCACCGCCGGGTTCAAGGCTGTCACCGTGGCAATCGACAACCTATTCGTGAAGCCCTGGGTTCTGATCTGGAGCAAGGGCATCCGCGAGCCGGTGAGCGCCGCTCAGGAGTGGTTGCGCTCCAGCGTGTTTGAGCCGCTGGGCAAGGCCTTCGCCGCCTATGTCACCGAGCCGATCACCAACGCCTGGCGTGCCGTGACCGAGTTCATGCCCCGGGCCATGCAGACCGTGGCCGATTTTGTGCAGGGCCTGTGGACCTCGATGGTGGGCAGCATCCAGAACGCCGTGCGGGGGATGTTTACGTTTATCGCCACCGCCGCCAATCGTGTGCGCAGCCTTGTGAACGTGTTGATCAGCGCTTACAACCGCCTGGCCAGCGCCGTGGGCGGAACCCAGCTGGCGCTGGTCGGAGAGATCACCGTCCCCGCCTTCGCCCAGGGCGGCGTCGTCAGCCGCCCCACCCTGGCCATGGTGGGCGAGGGTGGCGAGCGCGAGTACATCATTCCCGAATCAAAGATGCAGGCCGCCAGCTCCCGCTTCCTGGCGGGGCAGCGTGGTGCCGGGGTGGTTCCATCTGGTTCCAGTCCCTCGGCTTCCACAACCTCAGCCCCTCAAATCAGCATCACCACGGGCCCGGTGATGCAGCAGCAGGACGGCAGCCGGTGGGTCAGCGTGGAAGACTTCGAGCGGGGCCTGCAGCAGGTGGCAGAGCAGATGGTGGGCACCCTGCGCACGCCGCAGGCACGCACCGCGTTGGGGTGGAGCTGAGCGATGGCCAGGGCACAGGCGCAGTTCCTCAAGCTCACCGACACCTCGGGGATCGTGCGCGAGCGGTGGCAGTCGTTCTGGTCAACGCCCGTGACCTGGAGCAGCCAGCAGTGGGACTATGTGGAGTTCATGGCTGACGGGTTTGTCGAGGGCGACGGCGGTACGGAGCAATCGATCAGCGTCAAGCTCCCTGCCACACCCCGGGCCGTGGTGAGCTGTGAGCGGGCGCTGGCGGCCGGCTGGGTGGCGGAGCTGCAGATCTACCAGTTCGATGACTTCCAGGCACAGGCAGGGCCGATCGCCACGCAGGAACTGATCGCGCAGTTCAACGGGCAGGTAGTGGGCGCGTCGGCAACGGTGACTGCGTTCGTGCTTGAGCTCGGCAGCGCCCTGGCCCCGGTCGGCGCCACCGTGCCGCCACGGGTGCTCACCACGGCGATCATGGGCGCGGGGTGCCGGCTATGACGTTCCTCCGCGGCATTGATCCCCTGCCCCTGCTGGCGATCCAGGCCGGCGAAGTGCCGACACCGGCAGCGCAGACCGGCGCAAGTGGCGCCAACGTCTTCGACCAACCACAGCGGGCGCATGTGATCGGTGAGCCGGTGCCGATCGTGTTCGGTCGTGAGCGCAACGGCTACGGCGGCGTGTTCGTTTCCCCAGGCGCTACCGAGTGCCGGTTTGAGAACGACGAAGAGAACGCCGTGACCGCGTTCTACCACCTGGTGTTGAGCGAGGGCCAGATTGGCCAGCTCCAGGTGCGGGACGTATTCCAGCAGCAGTGCCGGGTGGGCAGTGCTGTGCAGACCTACAACCGCCGGGCCGGGACCTGGGAGCCGGGGAACTTCATCGTTGCCCGGGAGGGCTACACGATGCCGGAGGCGTCGTATTACTGCGGCACGGTGGGCCTGTACCCGGGGATCTCGACGATGGCCTTTCAGGTCACGATTCCGGATGGGTTCGACGTGTGGAACCGCCAGGTTCATGTGTTCGTGCGCAACGGGATGCAGGTCAAGCGCTGGCAGGATGATCAGGCATCGGCCAGTAGCGACTCGTTCGCTGATCTGGCCTACTGGCTGATGCAGCGCTCCGCCAGGATCCCTGAGTCGCTGATTGACACCAGCTCGATTGCCGCGGCCAGCCAGTTCCTGTTTGAGAACAACCTCACCACGAACTGCTGGCTGCGCGAGTCGGTGAACTTCCCCGACCTGATGAGCCGGTGGGGGAAGTATCACCTTCTCAGGCTGACCACCATCAACGGCAAGCTGGGGCTGAGGCCACTGTTGCCGACCCTTGAGAACGGGGCGATTAACACCTTCAACCAGACCCTGGCCTACACGTTCACCGACGACCTGGTAATCCCCGGTTCGGTTGATATCCGGTATTCCAGCTGGAACACCCGCCAGCCGTTCGTGGCGCAGATGATCTGGCGGCAGGAGTTCGAGGACTGCCCGAGCATCATTCGCACCACTGAGGTGAGGTACGCGGGCACGGCGCCGAATGGCCCCTATGAGTCGCACGACCTGTCGGCGTTCTGCACCAGGGAAGAGCACGCCGTGAGGGTGGGCGCCTACATCCTCTCCAAGCGTGTGCGTAGCACCCACACGATCCGGTTCAAGGTGCGCCCGCAGTCCCATAACACCCTGGTCAATCAGGGCAGCCTGGTGCGGGTGCGACTGGCGCGTAATCCATTCGGTGGCTCCGCCGGGTTCCATGACTACTACTACGAAGTGGAGCGGATCACCAAGACCCTGGCCGGCGATGTGCAGTACGAGTGCAGCCATGCCCCGGTGGGCGATGACCTCCAGAGCCTGATTGCCGTGGACGTGGCGAACGCTCAGGACAGCATGACATTCTTCGCCTGCAACTTCACCGGCGTGGGCTGCGACGTGAACGGGTTTGATGACACCACGCCGCTACCTGATGACGAGTTCCTGATTCCAGATGAGGATCCGCCGGGCGAGATCCCGCCGATTGATCCGGGCGGCGGTGGAGGCGGCGGCGGTGGAGGCGGCGGCGGTGGAGGCGGCGGCGGCGAGCCGGAGCCTGAGACTGACCCCGACGACGAACTCGACCGCAGGCCCAATGTGTTGCTGGGCTGCCCGAATCCTGCTCAGAACTTCTTTGATGGGCAGCCGCCTGTTGGCGTGCCCGCCAACACTCCAACGGTTGCGCTGATCGGCAACCTGGATCTTGAAGGGAACCTGATCCCTGAGTCCGTGGTGAGAGTCCCGACGACTGGATTCTCTATTCCGGTTTACCCGCCAGGCGAGCTAGGTCTCAATGCAGCGGGAGGATTCGATTGGAATTACAGATCTGTTTCGTTTGAGTATGAGTTTGAGGACGAGTCTTACACCACTGATCCATGCTTGCTAGTTGATTCTGACCCTAGCCCGCCATCAAGAGACGGAACCTACGACGCAGGCGGAAGAGATTTAACCATTAAGGGTATAATCGACGCGGATGCAACTTTCTGCGAATGCTCCGCCCCCTTCACATGCACGCCTGTGCCCAACGTATCAAAAGAACAAAGCATAACTTTAGAAGGCGTCTTAACAATTCAGGTAACTAATCTTGATTTTGACGGAGGCCCCGGCCGCACATGCGAAGGCGGCGGCCCTTCCAATTACGCAGTGCCCGGCCTAATCGTCAGGGTCACAAGAGTAGCCCAGCCAGCATTGACTATCGTTATGAACCTAGGCGGATCCAATTTATTTGTGCTCTACAAGAGCGTCCAGTGGTCGGAATCGCGTAACATTGAAATTACATTTGATGATGATCCTGATAACCCTGTCTTCATTGAAACCTTGACGAAGCTGTCGTAATGACCACATTCCCCGCCCTGGTCCCCAGCTCCCGCACCTTGACCCCTGGCGAATATCCCGCCACGGCGTTCAGTGGTTACAGCGGCGCACAGAATCGCGTCAGGCACAGCAATGTATTTCTTGCGGCTCAATTGCGGCTGTCTTTTCTGGGCTTGACCCAGGCTCAGATGCTCGACATCTGGAACCATTACAACGGCCGACGTGGAGAGTTCAGATCGTTTCCATTGCCCGCAGAGGTGGTCAGCTACGGCAGTATCACCGATTACGTTCCGGGCACCTATCTGTGGCGGTACGCAGGGCCAGGGAGTGTTGAGGATCTACCCTGCGGCGGCCACAACGTCAGCCTGACACTGGAGACGGTGCCGCCATCGGCCGCCAGTGTGGTTGGAGCTCAACTGTTCGTCTCGCTGCGATTGTCGGCTGGGGCTGCTGATGGCGGCGAATATGTGGTAGGGATCTCCGAGACGGTTGCGCTCAGTTTGTCTGCCGGGGCCGCGCTTAATGCACAGAATGGACTGAATCAATCAATCGCCTTATCCTTGGCGGCTGGCAATGTGATTGGTGATGCCAACGCTAGTGGGTTTACAACTGGGGGGATTGCCCTAAGCGTGTTCACCGGAGATGTGATTGACCTAGGAGCAGAAGGTATCAATGAAGCAATCACGTTGAGCCTGGTAGCGGGGGCGGCGGATGGCGGAGTAGTTGAGCCCAACATTGGTGACGCTTACGGCGGAGGATATTTCGCTGGCTACATCTCGCACACGGCTGATGGTGTGGCGACGCATAGGTTGATTGTGGCGCCTGCGGCGACGGGGGCGACGGGGACGGGTTACACGTTGACGACGATGCTGCAATACAAGACGACAACTAGCTCAACGACGGGGACGTCTAGTGTCTTTGATGGTGCTGCAAATACCGCTGCAATGGTGACCGCTGGTATAAACGATCATCCTGCGGCTAAGTTTTGCACAGAACTGACCATTGGCGGCTATTCCGACTGGTATTTGCCGGCTCGGTATGAATTGGATATTGCATACCACGGGCTAAAGCCCACGACCGACTTAAACAACACTTTAAGCGGTATTAATGATTATTCGGTTCCAAAGCGAACAAGTAACCGGACAACAACTGATCCCGCTCAAACATCAGTAGCGGCATTCCAGTCTACAGGTTCAGAGAGATTTCAAGCTAGTGAGCACTGGTCGTCTTCAACTGCGTCCACCAATAGCACGGGTTCAAGCGTACTTTTTACCACAGGCCTTAACAATAGCATCTCTAAAACCCTGGCTCGCCGAGTCCGCGCCTTCCGTCGCGAGGCAATCTGACATCTCCATAGCCTGACCCCAACCCCCAGACCACCATGGCCAGCCTGATCTACAACTCGTTCCACGAAGACCTGGCCCGGGGCAACATCGACCTGGACACCAACACCTTTAAGATGATGCTGGTGACCAGCACCTACACCCCGAACAAAGACACGCACGCCGACCGGGCCGACGT
>Ga0207937_1000503_pt1 | contig 13741 bp, 19 predicted proteins | sample LakMenEpi04Sep11_FD_150668 | JGI IMG/M metagenome (GOLD analysis project Ga0207937, IMG submission 150668) | Freshwater microbial communities from Lake Mendota, WI - 04SEP2011 deep hole epilimnion (SPAdes) | ecosystem: Environmental > Aquatic > Freshwater > Lentic | place: Lake Mendota, Madison...
CCATAGCCATAGCCTCTATCCCGTCTTTACCCTTGATATAGCCAAGCAGCTTGTTTTCACGGTACCACCGCATCCAAGGCTTGAAGTCGCCCCAACACATTGAGGGGCTGTAGTGTTCCTGAACGAACGACTGAATCGAGTCTAGGTCTTCCTCAAAGGCCGAGGCCACGCTGATCCTCTGGAACCGAGTAATCTGTGACAGCTACTTTACGAAGGGGGTTGGTATCACGGTAGTACTGATTAACCATCTTGTACCACTCGTTGCGCTGGGCATCGCTGGATGCCAGCATCTCCTTAGACTTGGGAATGTAAACCTCTTGACGCTCCTTCTCGTAAGCCTCTCTACGCCTCTTTTGATCTACACGATCTTCAGCGTAGGGGTCTGGTGCTGGTGCTGGCTGTGATCCTCCTCCTCCCATATATATGCTTCTGTATGCCTAACAGTTGTCAGATGTCAAGTGACTAGGTAGGGCTGGAGGTATGCGGATATGGACATACCACGGACTGCTAGATACCCAGAGGTCGAGCTGACCCTGAATATGATTTCCCTGAAGTAGTCTTGATCGATCATGGTATCACCATGAGTCTGGATTGGCGGGTATCCGTCTAAGTACTGAGGAAGATAAAGTGGAAGCACAAGCGGTGCGCTCGCTGTTGGCACAGTATTTAATGTGTCCCAATCACTATTGTCCATTGAGTATTCAATGGTTGCAACTGCATGTGAGTTATAAAACTCGATCTCGCTTTTGTTCCCAAGTTTCCTAGATCCAGCCTCACCGAATGTCATGCCCCTTGTGGCGATGCTTGTGGGTATTCCAACACCGCTATCATTTGTAGCTGACGCATCGTCAGAGTATGTTCGTGTTGCTGAAGAGTTAAAGTTATGCCCTCTTCTCCATAGATACACCCTCCCGTTTCTGTCTCCAAAAACAAGGCCAGTAAATAGTGCCGTTTCGGCAACTGAATTAGGAAGCGCAATGCCGTTTGTCGCCTGAAGTCCAGTATACGGGTAGAACCTTCCAGACCATTCGCCAATCCAGCATTTGTTGGAGGTATCGAAAGCAACCGTGATAGCACCACCAGTTACCGTCTTTGCGGAAAGGATCACCGTGTTTTCGTGAAACACCATCGAGATCTCGCTGGGCTGGGTAATATCGATCTGTTTGATCTTGTCCTCGATTGGTAGCGATATCGGAAGGCTGACCGCTTGCTCCTGTCCTTGCAGTGTACGGCTCAGAAGCCGAACTCCGTCACGGGACATAAACATAACATCAGATCCAACCCTAAGCGTTGCCGACTGGCTCAGGGCACCGTTGGCGTTCTCAACTGTTTCGACTGAGAAACCACCCGCAGAAGTCTGGGTAATACCACTTACGACAAATACCCTGTTCTCCTTGAAGACTGCGATACGGTCACCAGTCCATTCAACGATTGCCGTTATGGGAGATGAATCTCCACCAATCCTTATCGCATTCAATATAGTGTCAAAGTTAGACGTTAAAAAATCACCAACATAAAGGGTGTCTGGATTGCTTTCGGTTACGGCAAACAACCTGCCCCTTGCACTGATTAACCTATTAATCCCAGCAGGGGCTGATACTGCCCCACTGGTTGGCACGGTTGTCACAGCAGAACCATCCCAGTACTTTAGCTGACCAGCTGAAGAGCCATCAATAAAGTAGAGCTTATCTGCTACCGTGGCCGTATAAACCCTATTACCAGACGTATACGCAGATGATGCGCCATTTACCCATCCAGTATTCCAAGACGAAAGGTATCTGAGATTACCACCGTAGAATGCAACCAGCTGTGTTGTGCTTGTATTCCTGTAGGAAGCCAGACCGCTAATATAGGAACTAACACCAGTGGATGGGGCTAGAACAAGTCCGAGGCGGGTATGGGCTAATCCGTTCTCATCCAGTTCAACATTAACCAAACTAGAACACTGGTTCTCACCCAAGATTCTGGCCTGAGTGTTGGAGTCTTCCCCACCGCTAAACTGCCTCTGCCCGTCGAAGACCAGAGGCGTATCTAGGGCTTCGTCAAAAATAATAGGCATGGCTTATTGGAAGCTGATCGTACTTCCCCCGTAGTCCCAGTCATCACGGCTCCACTCGCCGTTAAACGCAGCTGAGACCTCGAAGCGGGATGCGCCTTGTGAACGCTCGACGTTGCGAGCTAATGACAAAAGAGTGAGAGCTTCGGACTGTTTGGCCTGAGCCTTGGCGTAAGCCTGCTTGTATTCCAGCATGTCGGCCTCAACAAGGGTCAGCAGTGCTTGCTCTGCGGTATTGATCACGCACACATCGTCATCCTGCTCCATCGAGCGGTAGGCAGACACGCCGTTGTTTGTTATACGGATCTTGGTTTTGCAAAGAACTGAAAGGGTTCCGCTTTCGGATGGGGCACTTAAAAGCTGAAGCCTGATATTGCCAGCGTCAGACCTTGAAAGGATTACGAAGGATGTTGTATTGCCAGACTCAGTGAAAGAGCTTGGTGCCATCATAAATGCCGAGCCGTAGTTCGCTGGGTCGATTGCGGTTGTGCCGATCTTGACTGCGACAGGGAGATCCATGTTCGTATCAGAGATTGTGACAATGGAACTTCCAGAGCTGATGGCCTGAGTGGTCACAGCCATGCTGTTCGCCCAAAGCTGGCTGTCCCATATCATTTGGTAGCGATTCCTGCAAAATGTTTTAACAGCAGCTACCGCCCCAGCTGATGTGTCGTGGGTCTTAATACAGACCTGATTAGCAATTTGATCTAGTGTCATTTAATAGTTCCTATTTGTTTTTTTAATAGCTTCATATTTTTCTAACGCAATATATCATTAAAGTGTTAGTTTCTTGTTAGACAACATTCCCAAGCGTTTGACCGCTTCCAGAGCGTGTTGCGGTATTGCCATTTAATGCTATGGCTTTTCCAGCAGTTCCAGCAGTTCCACCAGCAGCGAAAAAAACGTCTGTATTGCACATATTTCCAGCGGAACGAGCAGTTCCAGCAACTCCATTTGCACCAAGACCACCACCCGCACCAGCATAACCCCTAAACCAACAGCTACAAAAACCAGACGAACAGGCATTTGTCTCCACAACTCCTCCAGCAGCTCCCCCAGCAGTGAGTGTTGCACCGCTACCTGCGGTAAGACCAGCACCATTGCCACCATTGCTAAGAAGCGTGCCATAACTAGTACTGACGTTCACGCCACCACCAGCACCTCCACCCCCGCCGATTACACCGTTATTGATGATTGTTGTATTGTAAGAAAGAGATATTGCAGTACCGCCATTGCCACCGTTTCTTGCGCCAGCGGATGAAATAACTCCTCCTGCGCCAGCAATATATACCCCACTTCCAACATTGATTGTTAACTCAGTTCCAGAAGGCCATGTATCAGTTATAAGGGATGGCGTTCCCGTGCTAGTGCTTCCTATATTTCCGTTTATATTAAATAAGACCGAAACACCGCTGCTTGGGATTTCTCCAGTCTGGTTCGTATAAAGAGTTTTTAAGTTTACATTATTCTGTGCGGTTACATTTACGGTTACCAGATTAACGAAGTATTTATTCCATACACCCGAGTCCCTTACCCAAATGGTCTTGATTTCAGACCAGTTGCCACCGTTCTTTATAAAGGCTTTTTTTAACTTCGGCCAAGTTCCAGCGTTTCTAATGTATGTAGTCGGCATTGGCTAAATAACATAGACTATGTCGCCATCCGCACCGCCAGTTGGCGTAGCGGTATTAGTTGTAACTGATCGTGAACCGTTTGCATTTGATCCAATCGTTCCAACCGAATGTGTAATAACTCCGTTCACATGAAGTTTTGTTGATGGGGTATTTGTTCCCACACCCACATTACCTGCTGCACTAAAGAATAGTGCCCCACCTGAATTGAGTTTTGCAGGCTCGATTGTTGAATTTGCTATTTTGCCGTTATCTACAGCAAGATCTTCTATTTTTGGTCGGGTCACCGAACCATCATATATCTTTGCCGATCTAACAGCTGAGTCTGCCAGCTGATCTGTATTAACAGATAAATTGCTTGGTACTGCATTTACTTGGATTACGCCTGTAACCCTTCCCTTTGCATCAACCGTGATTTGCGGGATCGATGTCGAGGCACCATAAGTTCCAGCCACTACTGTGCTGTCCTCCAGTTTCGATGCAATGACTGCGCCCTGCTGAATCTGGCTAGTACCAATAGCATTTGAAGCTACTCCAGTCCAAGTACCGCCCGAAACAACTAATACACTTCCATTATTCGCAGCAGTTACTTGAGGTAAATTCCCAGCAAGCACAGAAATCGAATCCACATATGCCTTCGTTGTTGCATCGCTTGCAGACACTGGCGTTGCAATACCAGTAACCCGTGTGGTTCCAGCATCATAAATAGAAGATGAGTTCTTCTTTAGAAAGTTTGAGGCAGCAACTTTGCGGATTGCTGTTGCGCTATCATCAGCGATTGGAAGTGTATCGGTGTCGGCAACTGGATCTGTAAGAGCTGTGAGGCTTGTGATAGCCGTCACATTCATGCTCGCATCTTCCACAAGCTGATGGAGCTTGATATTTGTCAGCTCCTCAGTGGAGGTAAATGTCTTCCCTTTGGTAAAATTCGGCATCTCTTGGGTACTCTATTGGTAGCTTCTTAGCAGTCAAGAGCAGTTATTACAAACCTAAAAGAGACCAGCTGGGGCTTTCGCAGTCAGCCCTCCGTACCTGTATGGTCTTCTTTTGCCCCAGTTTCGCTATGGGCATAATCATCCAAGACCCAAACGGCTCAAGCCATATAGCCATGATATCGATGTCATGCTTCTTATATATGCCCCTCTTGGATGTCTTATGGCTTACACATACCCTGCACCTGCTTGTAGACCTTGATCCGACCCTGTTTAACACTGTCATCCAGCTGCTTTTGACCTGAACCTTGTGGATCTTACCACCAGAAACAACCAGCCAATCGTATGGCTGGGAGTCTCCAATAGGCTTACAGGGAACCCCACCCCTCTTAAGAACCTCCAAGCAGAACATCTGTTCGGCCAGCTCGCCGAACTTCTTGCCCTCTTTCACCTAGCAGTTCCAAGCCCTCAGAGATTTATTGATTCGTGAGTCTGGATCTTTAGCTGTCGAGCTAGATGTCAGCTTTTTCTTCATGCCAAGCATTCTGGCGCAAAAAGCCTTCCTTCTTTCCCTGTCGGCATCTGTCTTGGGGTTTGGTGCTGGTGCCTTTAGATTGCCTCCCGTAGCCCGATTGTAGCTACGTCTGCCAGCCTCGTTTAATCCACCAGATGGATCTTTGCCCTCTTTGCGCTGCCAAGCTGGGCTTTTATACGACATTTACTGCCTGCCCCTTACGCATAACCGTCTTGGTGTCGTGGCTACCCCAAGCCTTTTCAAACACACGCCTTGGGGTCTTGATGAATCCACCCTTGGATTCGATAGCCTTGTACCCTGCCCTGATCTTGTTTGCGGTAATTGTGGGATCATAGGCAGTCCCGATAAAAGCAATGCTGGAAGGTACGGTAACCCTGTTGGGAAACTTGTCCCTATCTTCAACTGGCAAAACCCTGATGGTTGTTGACCCGTCAGCCTCACGATACTCGTATGCTGGCATGCCATCTGCTTAGCAGTTATAACTTATCCTGTAAATAGAAAACCCCCCATTTCTGGGGGGTTCTCTAGACTTGCGGGGACGTACCCCAAGTCACGACTCTAGTTAAAGAGTTACGAGCTGATCGTGCGAGTTCTGCTCTTTAGAACACGAGCCTTCTTGGCGTTCAAGATTTGAACAGCCCAATGCGCTTTCCATCCAGCATAGATATTCTGGTTGAGAATATCAGATTTATCGGGTTTATCCACGATAACAACGGAAGGAGCGTAAGGGGACTGGCCACCATAATTGACCGTACCAAAGGCACCATTCGTAAGAACATATGTCGAGACCGTGTGTCCAGATGAAGAATAAGTTCCTTCAGTGGATTCTTTCCAAGCATTCGTGTGCTGTTGCACATTCACACCATAGATTTGACCGAGCTGGCCTTTGACAATGTCAGAGACACCAGTTTTGGTATTGTATTGTGCGATGTTAACAACGGTAGAATCCTTGAGCAGATCACCAGCGACAGTCGGATCAACGATAGCGTTAAACTCTTCGTTTAAGCTGACATTCTTATCCAAGCGGATGAGCGTAGCTGCATCCAAAAGGTCGGAAGGGGTCAGGTAAACAGGGGTAGAGCTTGCACCAGCGGTTGCGAGTGTAGCGAAATCAGTCGCTGCACCAGCATAGATCTTGCTGACGGTATTGCCGTAGATGTCCTGAGTGCGGGCTGCTGCGATAGTATTTGCGATACCAGCAGCTGCGGTCACACCCTGAAGGGCATTACGAACAACGGTGTCCAAGTGGAGAGCCGCATCGAGCGTCAAAGCACGGATACCTTCCTGCAGGGCTGAGAACAGCTGGCTGTAGTTAAGGATATCTGTGACCTTGAGTGCTTCACCGACTTGCGTAAGGGGAACATTGATCTTACGGAGTCCAACTTCACGATAAGATGAAATCGGGGTTCCTTCGGTCAGATTGCTCACATTAGTGCCATCGGCTGTGGTATTCCACTGGAACATGGTGATGCTGTTGTTCCCAGTGTTGGTGGGCAGGTCATACTTCGTTCCGTAATTGTTCAGAACGAGCGTTTCAGCAACGCCGTCCAGAAGTTTTTTGGAGAACAAAGCCTGAAACTGATCGCCCAACGAAGCTGGGTTACCTTGAGTCATCATAGCCATATTGTTTTACCTCAATAGAACTGATTAGAAGCCGTCAGCTTGCATCGCCAAATTCCTGACATAAGACTCAGCTTCCGCTGTGGTCATATCAGTAATCTTCTTGTCGCCCATAGGCGCAGAAGGATTGGAAGATCCAAGTGACATTCTTCCTTTCAGTTTTTGATTTTCGGCCTTTAACCGCTCGTTCTCTTTCACAACATCCGCAGCAGACTCCCCAGCGAGTTGCAGCTTTGCCAGAGCATTGGCAAGGACAAGACCGTCTGGATGACGGTTCAGGAAGTCCTTCACCATTGGGTCTTGATGTCCCATATAGGACATAGTCGTCTGATAGAGATCAGAGGACTTATCCGTTAGGTCTGGGTTCTCTTTTACAAGATTGTCCCAGTTCTGGCGTACACGACTCTCGAATTTAGCTTGCTGATCGGCTTGGATACGAGACCTGCGAAGGTCATCCTCCTCGATAGTATTTGCTTTTTTGCGAGCTTCGGCAGCTAGATCATCACGACCTTCGTCCTCCCAGTCCTTAGCGTACTGACGGAGTTCTTCTGGTGTGTAGGCTTCACGGGCATTACGGGGAGGAGCAGCTCTAAGTTGCTCAACCTCCTGTTCCAGTTTTGCCCGTTGCTCCGCAAACTCCTTCTGCTTTTGATTGAACTGCTCCCAGAGATTGCCGAGACGATCTCGGCTTTTCTGGCGTTCTTCACCAACATCAAGGCTTCTGATTTCCTTGGTGATTGGATCTTCGCTTTCAGAATCTGTTGCGGATGCTGTGCGACGAGTGGCTTTTTCAGCCGTTTCCTTCTGACCCGCAGACGGGAGTCCGTCTGTTTTACGGGGAGCTTGTGCTTCGACCTTGGGTTCGGAAAAGCCATCGACCTGTGCTGCTAGTTTTCCGAGTTCCTGTAACTCAGCATCAATACTCTTACCTGCCCCGCTCGTTTCACCCGATTGAGGTGTCGTTGCTGGTTCGGTTAATACTGCTTCATTGGACATAACGGAGTCCTTTCTTTCCCGAAGTTTAGGGGACTAAATGACCGAGATCTGCCATGTCCCCTTCGCTGGCAGGCTCGGAATCTTTACTTAGATCACTGGCACCTAGATAGTCTAGGTAACTGACCATCTCTCGACAGCCAATCGACTTACCAGCCTCAAACGGATTGCCACCAGCCATGCAGGCTCGGGCATCCCGAAGAGCGCAGTATCCAAGCAAAAGTATTTTCAGTCTTGCGCCAGACCTAGAGTTTAGAAATTGAACAAGTGCGGTACGGTCTTCATCGATCCACTTTGCTTGCGATGAATTAGAAAAGGAAAAGACACGCCAAGCTGCGGAAAAAGCCCTGATGAATTTGTATAGTGTCGCCACTTGTGGAAAGTGCTACAGCTCAACTGGCTACTGTCAACTGCTAAACAGTTATTATTTTTGGCGGGGTATCAGCCCTGCTTTTATCTTAGTTTTCTTTTGTGTCTTCTGTACGACTGGCTCCTGCTTTGGCTCGTTTCGCTCAAGCCTTGCAAGGTCTCTCCAGTCCTTGAAGTACCCGTCCTGCAGATGAGGACGTTCCCATGTAAGTGCCTGAAGGTTATAGAGTTTCCCGTTTTCAATCCCCATGCCGTACTTATGGATGTTTCCCCAGTCTGCCTCGTATCCGTCCTCTTTAACTTTTAATACGGGAACCCAGTCAATCGCCCTCCCGTAACAATGAAAGCTCTGGGGCACGGGCAAGCCCATCGCATTTGTGACGATGCGCCCAGCCTTTGTCCTACCCTGCTCGTATAGATCCTGCTGCTCCTGTGGTGTCCTGTGACCGCAATAAACATACGGAATCACACCGCCCGCAATAACCGCATCCCTCCATGCAGCCACCCGAGCTGCGAAGGTAGGCTCTAATCCCTTGAGGATATCCTGATATATGGACTCTATCTTCGCACGGGTGATCATTTGTTTCGCTCGAGTTCGAGCTGGTATTGAAGCTCATTGATTGTTGAGAGTGCATCTCTTGCCCATCCTTTCACATCCTCTCCACCATTCATCACAGCCTTAAACCGATAGTCGGTTGTAAGGAAAGTTATTGTGTCTGGAGGGAGATATCTCGCACCTGTACTAGCGCACCCACCAAGGGATACCGCTAGTGCCAGTGAAAGTACGATTGATTCTATCCTGATTCTCATCCCTCTTTTTCTTGGATGCCGAATCTACTTGCTCCCTTGGTGTCGGCATTAGCCTCAAGACGAGGTCAATGACGGCTCCAATAAGACGAATCACTTGTCGTTGATATGAAGGCCGAGTGTTTTAAGGACGGCAACGATCTTGTCTAGAACGCCATCATCCGCAGGGGTTGGTGTCAGCTTAACAATAATGCGAGCCAGCACGATTACAGCCCCGACCACAGCCATGATATTTGCGAAGTTTTCGGTAATCCAGTTCATGTAGGTAATGTAAGACTGGTCGGGGGCGAGTCAACTACTATCGGATGCTTTGCAGATATCTGAGCGCAATAGCCATATGAATGACTGCCCCAGTTATGTCTGACTTGGCGTAACCGCTTTTCACTAAGATCGTCCGAATGCGTTCATAGGCAATGGCATGCTTGGTTCCACCGTAGTACTCTGTTTCATCCTGCTGCTCGATTTGCATGGATGCCAGCTTGCAAGCCTCAAGAAAGATATTCCTGTCGTGGTGTGGTAGGAAGAACCAGATGACAGCCTTAACTAGCCAATTCATTTTTTCCACCAGTCTGCTGTATCTTTTGCCATGGATTTAATTGCCTTCTGAGCCTCCGATACGCTGGTCGTTAGATATACAGAAGGCTTTCCGTCGATATACCCAAGAGAGATAAAGCCTTCATCGAGGAGGTATTGGAGGGCTTGGATTGCTTGATCGTCGGTGTTCATTTTGCGTTCATTGCGTCGTGAGCCGCTGACATATCAGAATACCTCGGGAGTTGTGATTCGCTTTCAGTTGGCCTTGGCGAGCAGGAGCAGAACAAGAGAGCGAGGAGGAGGAGGGGCATATCACGCAATTCTTAGGATATTATCAGGAGAAACATAGTAGACTGTTCCTGCCGTCAAATTTGTTGAGGGAAAAAGATTTAATCCTGCGGTTAACTCGTTTATGGTAGAACTTGCAGTTGCCCACGTAAAGTAAGCTGAATCGTAAGAGAATTGAAGTGTAAAATTTGAATCAGCGAGCGTCATTGAGTACGGCCCAAGTAAACCTACACTTGATAATATGTAATAGCTTCCGTTTGCTACTGTAAACGCCGTATTAGATTTTTGAGTTATGAATGTAGTTCCAGTTGTTGGGGAACCAGTATCCAGCGGTATGACGTGAATTGGATTGTCCGAAATTGACCTGAAAGTTGTGAAACCTAGGCTTGTATTACTTGCGACGGACGTTACGAGTCCAAGGTTATGCCTTATCCCCGACGATGTTATAGTCTGCAATCTATTCGACGTTGAAACTTGCGTAAGAAATCTTGACCCAGTTCCCGTTAAATTGGTAGTATAGGGCGCAGTAAAAGATGTTCCACTAATAGAAGGCCGTATCAACGCTGCCATCTGTACGGCAACTGGTTCCGCAGGGACTTTTTGATAAAGAGGCATCGCCTACTCCCTAACTAATTGCAGTTATCCTTGCCGTACCTGAGCTACTAAAGATTCCGCTATGCTGAAGGGATTGTTGACCCGCTGGGGCTTCCCAATAATCTCCCGCCAGTAACCGCACCTGATACGATGTGGTGCTACAACTTGCACCAACATTTATAAAGAGTGTTCCAGTCCCCTCATTGTACACGGTTAGGGATTTCCTATTGACAGACGCTGGAGCGAGTTCAGCGGATGTGATGCTTGAAAAGTTTGTGTTAGATACAGATGAGCCTTGTAGCGGATATGTATTTACGGTTCCGCTGACTGTACATGGGAGTGAACTTGTACAACTGTTTATATCGACAACCCCTGCGATTGGCACTCTATTAAGTATCCTGTTATCTCCACCAATTGTAGCATTAAGACCTAAGTTTCTGTATGAATTGAATACTCCAGACCAGCCACCTCCACCACCACCCGTTACATCTAATCTTACATATCTATACTTGGTACTTCCAGACCACAAACTAAAGACATAGTTGCCTGCCGAGCCACTGGTAAGAGGTGAATTTATAAATCGATAGGCCGTTGGGTCGCCCTGAGAAGATGGATATTTGTCATTAAATACCGTTACTGAGCCATTGCTAGTACCAGCACCAGTTGAAAAAGGAGAGTTGGAAACAGAAAGAGCAATGTTGTGAGTAAAACCTCCGCCTCCACCATTTACCCTAAACTCGACATAGTCAGCATCAGTTCCCGCATCAAACAATCCGTAATTACCAGCACCGCCATAACTAAATATAGTTCCTGCGTTAACTAAAGAGTTGTTAAATGCTCCGATTGCTCCACTTATCGACACCCCGTTAGACATGTCAGTCTTAATAATTGCAGTATCCGCAGAAAGCGTAGTTAGCAAACCATTAGCCGTGTCGAGCTTACTCTCGACCTGATCGGTATTGAGATTAAGCGTATCGGCATCTACCGATATATTTTTGATTGCATCGAAAAACTCTTGATTGCTGGGCATTGTATTATCCTTTGCTGAAGAACTTGGTCTTGATCAACTCCCAAGATATGGAGACAGCCGTGCCGACGATGGCAGCTGCTAAGTAGAAATGTCCTTTAAGTTTCTCAAGTGCCGTCACCCGATTAACCAGATCCCCGTAGTTAGAAAGGCTCCGCTCAAGCATAGAACACAGGCCGACCTGACGCTCTTCCATTCTTGCGAGGCGTTCCCTGATATCCGACATGTCAACGTCTACGATATTCACTGCGGTAACATCTGCTGGAACTGAGCATTCTTGGTCTCAGTCTGCATAGCCTTCATAATCTGTGCGCCGATCTGCTTGGCGAGGTTCGGGTTAGTCTGTGAAAGGAACTGGATGTGTTGCTGTAAATGCTGGGTGTAGGCAGCACCGCTATCCTGAGCGAGCTGCTGTCCACGCTGACCAGCCAACTGCAGTCGATCCATGTGGATCTGAACATGCACCTCGTGATCGTCGGCAGGCTCAACAGCCACAGCACCGAAGCCTTGGTCGAGCAACAGATTCTCGCTTCCAGCTTCTTCGGCCTGCATCTGCTTCTTGAGCTGCGGATCGATCAACATGCGGTTGACAAGGTGGGGATCGTCCACCTCCAGCAGATCCTTGCGGAGTTCTGGCTGGTTAATGTACGGATCGTTACGGAGGGTCTGGAACCGCACCAAAGCCTTCTGGTACTGCATGACTCGGTTCACACCGTCAGCACTGCCCGAAGGTTTGATCTGGTAATCAAAGATGATTGCCTCGGCAGGGACAGCCGAGAACTGGTTCTGGTATTCAAAGAGAAGCTGGTCGTGTGCGTACTCAACTAGGATTGCATATGCCTGCTTGTAGATTTCGCTCAACGCCAGCCTGAAAAGTTTAATGCGGAGATCTGTGTTCACCCCCATCAGCTGTCCGATATTCTGCACCTCGGTAGCCGTGCGGGGCTTGGAGCTTCCGAGTCTTCCCTGCGTCAGGCCGAAGTCGGGCATCGACACCAAGTACTCGGAGACCTGACGCATCTGCACCATCTCCTGATCAAAGCTGATTGGGGGCTGGGGCATTAGTACTGGCTTAACTCCCGTGGGCAAGAGAACCCCTGTGCCGAATTTGATATTGTTCACATTGGGTATGTCTTGATCAGAGGAAAACATCGGTGAGTTGTAGAGGCTCATCGCATCAGCCTTGGCGTTCATGGTCTTGGTCAACGCAGCTTCAAAAGCTGCAACCGTTTCACAAACTCCACGGCTGGAATAAAAACCTTTGTCTGGAGTAAACTCCAGCATGCACGGCACAAACGGCATCTGCCCGTGGGCATAGGGAAGCTCAAACTTAGGGCGAATAGGTTCGTCAGGAGCCTGCGGGCTGAAGGTCTCCACGATGATCTTCCCCTTGTCATCCCGATAGTAGCACTCCCAGATAATGATGTTATCCCGCATGCTGCCCTCGGTCAGACCCTGCTTGCCTAGCTTGTGCTGATCATACGAGCGAACCCCAGCACCAGCCGAGTTCCCCTCGCCTTTGATCCGCTTAATAAAATCATCGTCCTGCTTGTACGCCTCATTGCGACGATACTGGCCTTCAGAAATTTCCATGATGTGGCAGATCCGATCACAGCTCTCCATGTCCTTGGTGTAGTACGGGAACACAAGATACATCGGGTTAACTGCATCAAACTTGACCGACCTGTTGGCTTCATCCCAAGATGTCTTCATAAACGAGATCCCGCAACGAAGCATGGCCGACACATAGACCATCATCTCGGTTTCAAAATTGGAACGCTCACGCAGCATGTAGTTAAACCAGCTCTCCGCTGCGTAGCGCAGAGACTGCATCTGAGGTTTGCGTGGGGTAAAGCTGGCCAGATTCTCAGCTGAGTAAATCTGGTTTATGTAAAACGGTACGAACTTATTGATGATCGAGTTCGCTAAAGGATAGTGAAGGTCGGCTGCATTCGGCCAAGGTTTACGCTTACGACGAAGTCCACCATTGCACATGGTGTACCAAACCTTCTGCCGATCCTCCCAAGTGGTTCGCTTTTTAAGGTCATCGCAAAAAGCATCGTACAGCTCTTGCGTGGTCATTTAGTCCCCAGCGTCGAAGCCACTTCTGGCATCTTCAAAGTTAGTTTGGATGGTATTGCCGAATACATCTGTCTGCAAATGACTACCACCAGCATCATTTGAGGTCAAGCTCGGTCTGGTCTTGACATAAGCCCAGATGGCTCCAGCAGCTGCATCCGCACGATCTGGACTGCTTCCACCTGTCCTTTGCTTATATTCAGCCTTGGACTCCAGCTTGATACTGCCATTGGATGTGCAGAAGAACCTGCGGGTACACAGCTGTCCGTCCATGAT
>Ga0207937_1000504_pt1 | contig 13740 bp, 17 predicted proteins | sample LakMenEpi04Sep11_FD_150668 | JGI IMG/M metagenome (GOLD analysis project Ga0207937, IMG submission 150668) | Freshwater microbial communities from Lake Mendota, WI - 04SEP2011 deep hole epilimnion (SPAdes) | ecosystem: Environmental > Aquatic > Freshwater > Lentic | place: Lake Mendota, Madison...
ATCGGGCCGGCGCTACCACGAGCTTTCGGTTGGAAACGATTGAAAGTCGGCCCCTCGCCCACGACGGCTTCGCGAATGACGAGACGCTCGGCGCGTGCTTGGTGGTTGTTTTCGGCATTGGCCACCGCGCTCTTCAACGTCTTGGCCACGAGTCCGGCAGCCTTTTTCGGCGTGAAGGCAAGCAGATCGAGGGCCTGCTGCACGGGCAGTCCCTGAATCTCACGCGTCACCTCCCGCGCTTTGAAAGCTGAGATGCGAGCGAATCGGTAGATCGATCTGGTTTCCATTTTGTTAAATTTTTCTGTGTTTGGTTTTATCGGCGGGCATCCACCCTAAGGCGGTCCCCTGCTTGAATTTGGTTTTCTTCAGACACGAGATTCTGAACAACTGCCCCGCTTAAACGGTCACGCACATCGATAATGCGAACCTCACCGATGCGACGGTTATCGCGCCACACTTGGAAAGGCATGCCAACTCGGACACCCGCATTTCTGCCGATATTGGCCACCACCAAAGCAAAGTCTGGTTTGACCTCGACGACAGAAGCATCTGTCAGCGTGGGGCCTGCGGAGGAAGGCTCGAGTTCGTCTGATCCGAGACCAAGAAGGCGATCGGCCGTGCGCAGTTCTTTTTCCAGTAAAGCACGTAATTCAGGGTCGGCATTTTCGGCTGTTTTCATGAACGCTTGCACTCCTTCAGCAAGGGCAAGCATGCGTTCGAGTAAAAGAGCGTTTTCTTTTTGCAGCACCGCAAGCTCATTGGTCTCAGCAAGAAGTCGTTCCTCTAATTTTTTTTGGTCTCCGTAACTCGGCGCCAGGGCATCAAACTTGACTTGCAAGTCTTCTGCTTGCCTCTTGAAAATTTCGGCTTCGCTGTTGGCGAGCGCCAAGCTTTCGGTGAGGTTGCGAATGGCTTCACGCGTTAGCAATAGTTGTTCGTTGAGATGCGCCATTGTGGCGGCATCTCCCGAAACTGTGTCTGTCAAAGAACGGAGGCTTTGAGCGGAGGCAAATCCGGCGAGGGTGATCGTAAGACACCCGGCCAGGACAAGCCTGCCGATCGAGGCCACGTTTATTTCGTCACCTTCGCCGTATGCGATCCGTGTTTCTTGAAGATGCGCGTGGGCGAGAATTCGCCGAGCTTGTGCCCGACCATGTTCTCAGTAACGAAAACTGAATTGAAAATTTTCCCGTTGTGCACAAGGAAAGTGTGCCCGACGAAGTCCGGTGTGATCATCGAACGGCGCGACCAGGTTTTAATCGGCTTTTTCTGGCCACCCTCGTTTATGCGATCGATTTTTTCGAGAAGATGGTCCTCGACGAACGGGCCTTTTTTGAGAGATCTACCCATGGTTTACTTCTTCTTGCGGCGCTCCACAATGAAGCGGTCGGATGGTTTGTGTTTCTTGCGGGTTTTGAAACCTTTGGCGAGTTGACCCCACGGGCTGACCGGGTGCTGGCGTCCACCGCCACCCTTGCTTTTACCGTTGCCGCCACCCATCGGGTGATCGATCGGGTTCATAACCATGCCGCGCACGGTTGGTCGAACGCCAAGCCAGCGCGAGCGACCGGCTTTGCCGCTGGATACGTTCATGTGATCGGAATTTCCAACCTGCCCCATCGTAGCGTAACACTTGCCATTGAGTTTGCGGATCTCGCCGGAGGGCATTTTCACGAGAGCATAGCCGGCTTCAAAGTTGTTGAGAAACGCCTGTTGACCGGCACTGCGGGCAACTTGGCCACCTCGACCCGGCACGATCTCGATGTTGTGAATGGCGGAGCCGGGTGGAATTTTTTCGAGCGGAAGAGCGTTGCCGACTTGCGGGGCTGCTTCGGGGCCGGCTGTAACTTTCATACCAACTTTCAAACCGTCGGGAGCCAAAATGTAGGCTTTTTCACCGTCGGGATACTGCAGGAGCGCAATGCGTGCGGTGCGGTTGGGGTCGTATTCAATCGCAATGACTTCCGCGCCGGCACCGTGCTTGCGTCGCTTGAAATCAATCAGGCGCAATTTCCGCTTGTGTCCGCCACCGATATGTCGACATGTGAGCCGGCCTTGATTGTTGCGTCCACCCGTGCGTTTGCGGGTGGTAAGAAGGCTCTTCTCGGGCTTTTTCTTGGTGATCTCCTCGAAGGTCGGGAGAACCTTGAAGCGGGAAGCGGGCGTGAGCGGACGGAAAGTTTTAAGTGCCATGACGTTTGAGCAGGTTAGACGAGATCAAGTTTTTCACCCTCTTTGAGCGTGACGATGGCTTTCTTCCAATGCGGGCGTCGCCCGAAATCAGGACGGCGCTCACGCTTTTTTTTGCCGGCGTAATTGGCCGTGTTGACCGAAACGACTTTTTTCTGGAAGAGGCTTTCGATCGCCTGCTTGATCTCTAGCTTGTTGGCCGCAGGATTAACCTCGAAAACATATTTGTTTCCCTTGTCGGTCAAGAGAGTTGCTTTTTCGGTCAGGCGGACGGTGCGAATAATATCAAAGGGCTCTTTCATGCTGCCGTCCTTTCAGAGATTTTGTTGAGTGCTTCACCCGTGAGCAGGATTTTATCGAAAGCAAGCAGGTGCTCGGCATTAACATCAGACGCCGCCATGAGCAGGACATGCCCGAGGTTACGGGCTGCCCGGCAGGTGGTTTCATCAAATGAGGGCGAAACGATAAGAACCTTGCGGGCGTCCTTGGCGTTTTTCTCGACATAGGACAAAAACTTGGCCGTTTTGCCATCGGGAATCGAAGGCGCTTCTACCAGCAAAACATCGCCGGAAAGAATCCGTGAGCTCAGAGCTTTGCGCAAAGCCAGACGGCGAACTGATTTGGGTGTCTTTTTCGAGTAATCACGGGGCTTGGGTCCGAAGACGACGCCACCTCCGCGCCAGATTGGCGAAGATTTGTAACCGGCACGAGCGCGTCCAGTGCCTTTTTGGCGCCAAGGTTTGGCACCTGAAAGATTTACTTCGGCTTTGGTCTTCGTATTGGCGGAACCCGACCGACGATTGGCACGCAGTGCGACAACCACGTCGTGAACCGCTTGCGTTCCTTTGCCGTTCTCAATGATGGCGATGTTTGCTTTTTTGGCCTCTTCGACCGTTAAAACTTTAGCACTCATGGTTTACTTCTTTTGGGCGGCGGATTTCTTTTTAGCTGGTCGAACCACCACATAAGTTCCTTTGGCCCCCGGAACAGCCCCGCTTACAAGGATAAGCCCGTCCTCTTCGCGCACTTGCACGACTTGAAGATTTTGCACCGTCACTCGCTCGTCGCCCATGTGGCCAGGCATACCCATATTTTTCCACACGCGACCGGGAGTTGAGCGGTTACCAATGGCACCAGTTCTGCGGTGCATCATCGAACCATGGCTGGCCGGTTGGCCCTGAAAGTTGTGTTTGCGCATTACGCCTTGGAAACCTTTTCCTTTCGACTGACCAATAACGTCTACGAACTGCCCGACTTCGAATGTCGCGAGGGCCAGATCCATTCCAGCCTCCCCGCTGGCTCCGCGAAATTCACGGATGAAACGTTTCGGGGTTGCCGAGGTTTTGGCGAAATGACCGGCTTGCGCCTTGGAAACACGTGATTGCTTTTGGTCGTCGAAGCCGACTTGCAGCGCAGTGTATCCGTCGGTTTCAGGTGATTTGACCTGAAGAACCTTGTTTCCCGCAGCGGCAATGACTGTGACCGGGGTGGAACGGCCTTTGTCGTCATAGACGCGGGTCATGCCGATTTTTTTTCCAAGTAATCCTAAGCTCATGGCCGCTACTAAATCTGGATGTTGATGTCCACGCCGGCGGGCAGGTTGAGGCGGCGGAGTTCGTCCACCGTCTTGGCCGTCGGGTCGATGATATCGAGGAGCCGCTTGTGGGTGCGGCGCTCAAATTGGTCCATGGACTTTTTGTCCACGTGGGGCGAGCGGTTTACAGTCCAACGCTCGATTTTAGTCGGGAGCGGCACGGGGCCAGCCACGCGGGAACCGCTGCGTTTTGCCGTCTCGACGATTTCAAGAACCGACCGGTCGAGCAGCATATGATCGAAGGCTTTCAGGCGGATGCGTATTTTTTGGCCGGGCATGGTGTAAATAGTGCTAATTGTTTACTTCTTTTGGCTGTCGACAACGGCGGCTAGCACTTGTGCTGGCACTTGTTCGAAGTGGGACGGTTCCATCGAGTAAGAGGATCGACCCTTGGAAAGCGAACGGATGGCCGTGGCGTAGCCGAACATTTCGGCCAGCGGCACTTCGGCGGTGATCGTGCAAAGATTTCCCTTCGTGTCGATGCCGAGGATTTTGGCCCGACGGCGGTTGAGATCCCCCATGATGTCACCCTGGAACTCCTCAGGAGTGATATTTTCAACCTTCATAATGGGCTCGAGTAGAATCGCTTTGGCTTTTTTGAGTGCGTCCTTGAGAGAAAAAATTGCGGCCAGTTTAAAGGCCATTTCGTTGGAGTCCACCTCGTGAAATGATCCGTCGACGATATCGACGTGGATATCGATGACGGGGTAGCCGCCGACTATTCCGTTAAGAACTCCTTCTTCTATACCCTTGATACAGGCGGGTATGTATTCCCTGGGAATCGTGCCACCGACGATCTTGTTTTCAACAGTAAGACCTTTGCCCCGCTCATTGGGTTGGACTTTGATGCAAACGTGCCCGTATTGACCACGTCCTCCTGACTGCTTGATGAGCTTTCCTTCACCATCCGCGGGCACAAGAATCGTCTCTTTGTAGGCGATCTGAGGTTTGCCGGCATTGGCATCGACCTTGAACTCGCGCATCATGCGGTCGCGGATAATTTCAAGGTGGAGCTCACCCATACCGGCAATGATCGTTTGCCCGGTTTCTTCATGGGTAAAGACGCGGAAAGTAGGATCCTCTTCGGCGAGGCGCTGGAGGGCGTTCGCCATTTTTTCCTGGTCGATTTTGGTCTTCGGCTCGATCGCCATCGAGATAACCGGATCCGGGAATGATGGAGGCTCGAGCAGGATCGGATGGTCTTCGTCGCAAAGAGTGTCGCCCGTTGTGATGTTTTTGATACCGACGATGGCCGCGATGTCGCCAGAGTAACAAGTATCGATATCTTCGCGCTTGTCAGCTTGGATCTGGATCAATCGGCTGATACGCTCCCGCTTGCGCGTGCGGGGATTGTAAACGTTGTCCCCTTTGGAAAGTTTACCTGAGTAAACACGGAAAAAAACGAGTTTACCGACGAAAGGATCACTCCAAAGTTTGAAAGCTAGCGAAGCGAAATTTCCGTTGTCATTGGCCGGCGCATCAATTGGCGTGGCGTCATCCGGATCTTGCCCTTTGGCTGCCGGAATATCCAGAGGGCTTGGAAGATAATCCACAACCGCATCGACGAGAAGCTGGACACCTTTGTTTTTGAAAGCGGATCCGCCAACGACTGGGACAAACTTGTTGGCGATTGTTTGGCGACGAATGGCCGCCTTTAGATCCTCTTTGCTGATCGGCTTTTCTTCGAGGAACATCATGCCAATTTCCTCATCAAGATCCGTCATTTGTGTGACGATATCGTCGTAGGCTTTTTCCGCCATACCCTTGAGGTCAGCGGGAATCTCCGTGACTTCGTATGTCGACCCCATCACGTCGCTATCTGAATAAATAACAGCCTTTTGGTTGATGACATCGATTTGACCGCGCAAATTGTCCTCACGGCCGAGCGGGATCAGGATAGGCCAGACGTTGGCGCCTAATTTGGTCCGCATACTCTCAACGGCAGCATCGAAGTCGGCCCCAGTCCGGTCCATCTTGTTGACGAAGGCGATGCGCGGCACGTTATATTTGGTAGCTTGGCGCCAGACCGTTTCGGACTGCGGTTGTACACCGGCCACACCGCAAAATACGGCAACCGCACCGTCGAGCACTCGGAGGGAACGCTCAACTTCGGCGGTAAAATCGACGTGACCGGGGGTGTCGATGATGTTGACGCGCTGTTTGATGCCCTCAAACAACTTGAAGATGTCTTTTTCCGGCTTCTGCAACCAAGAGCAGGTTGTTGCCGCGGAGGTAATGGTGATACCCCGTTCACGCTCCTGCTCCATCCAATCGGTCACCGTTGTGCCTTCGTGCACCTCGCCGATTTTGTGGATCATGCCGGTGTAGAAAAGTATGCGCTCGGTTGTGGTAGTCTTGCCCGCATCAATGTGGGCGCAGATTCCGATGTTGCGCGTGCGTTCGAGAGGAAATGCGCGATCGGGCGAATTGGGGTTCGCTGGGGCTGCGGTAGCTGTGGCAGTGGCGGACATGAAGGATACGACGTGAGGAGTTACCAGCGGAAATGAGCGAATGCTCGGTTGGCTTGGGCCATTTTATGCATTTCGTCGCGCTTTTTGATGGCATTGCCTTGACCATTGGCAGCGTCTTTGAGTTCGATTGCGAGAGCCTCCTTCATGGGAACGGCTTTGCGTTTGGCGGCAAAAGTCACTAGCCAGCGCATCGCCAGGGCATATTGCCGATCTGCCGGCACTTCCATCGGCACTTGATACGTGGCACCACCAACACGGCGGGACTTGACCTCCAACCGAGGACGAACGTTGTCCAGAGCCTTGTTCAGAACATCAAGCGGATCAACCGAATCGCTGCCCTCGCGACACTTTTCAATTGCGGTGTAAACGATCCCTTCGGCCACGGATTTTTTACCGGAACGCATCACGGTATTGATCAGGCGGGTCACCATCGGGCTGCCGTAACGGCTGTCTCCGAGGACGGTTCTACGAGTTGCTCTGCGTCTGCGTGCCATGGTTGTGGGAAAAGATCGTTAAGTTACTTCTTGGCGCCCTCCGCGCCGGCTTTCGGGCGCTTGGCCCCGTATTTTGAACGTCCACGTCGACGCCCATCGACACCCAAAGTGTCGAGAGAACCACGAACAATGTGGTAGCGCACACCCGGAAGGTCTTTCACGCGACCGCCGCGCACGAGCACGATTGAGTGTTCTTGAAGGTTGTGGCCTTCGCCTGGAATGTAAGCGATGACTTCCTGACCGTTGGTCAAGCGAACCTTAGCCACTTTTCGCAAAGCGGAGTTGGGCTTCTTAGGGGTGCGGGTCATGACCTGCACACAGACGCCTCGGCGCTGGGGACAATTCACGAGCGCTGGCGACTTTGACTTCAAAGTCACCTTGCGGCGCCCCTTGCGGACAAGCTGGTTAATGGTTGGCATTGATTGGTAAAAATTTCGCGCCTTTTCAGGCGACAAAAAAACCACGCGAACGTGGTTTCTTCGCGAATCCCGACAGTGTGCGGGACGGGAGAGAGTAGTGGAATACCTGTGTGGTGCAAGATATTTTCTGAAAAAAATTTTCCAGCCGCTGCACGACCGCAAAATCAGTCAATCGCACGAGCCAAAGCCAGCGCCACTTCATGGATTTGCTCGCCGCTCAGCTCAGGATAGATCGGCAACGCCAGCGATTCGCTCGCGGCTTTTTCCGACTCTGGAAAGTCCCCGACCCCGTGACCGAGAGGAGCAAAACATTCCTGCAAATGCAACGGCAGCGGATAATAAACTGCACAGCCGATGCCATCCTCCGTGAGTTTTTCGCGCGCGCGATCACGGTCCGGAACACGAACCACATATTGATGGTAAATATGATGATTCGAAACACCCGAGCCAGCGTAGGGTTCTGACGGTAGGGTAATGCGATCCAAAAGCCCTAGCCGTCGGAACTCTTCACGGTAAAGCTCCGCATTGCGACGGCGACCAGCGTGCCATGCGTCAAGGTGCGGCAGTTTGGCGGAAATGATCACCGCTTGCATCGCATCGAGACGAAAATTTCCACCGACTTTCTCATGGTGGTATTGCGCCCCCATCCCGTGGTTGCGCATCAAACGAATCTGCTCAGCCAGATCCGCGTCGCCGCAGGTGGCCATGCCGGCATCCCCGTATGCGCCCAGATTCTTCGACGGGAAGAAGCTGAAATAACTCGCCGCCCCAATCGCGCCGGCGCGCAAGGTTTTTCCCGTGGGTGAGGGGTAATCTGCACCGATAGCTTGGGCCGCATCCTCAATGACAACTAAATCGAACTCTGACGCCAGAGCATTGATGCGATCCATATCGCACACACATCCAAACAAGTGCACCGGCATGATCGAACGTACGCGGTTGCCCGCCGCTGTCACCAAGCGACCGTCCGGACCGCTGCGACATTTTTTGCGCAAGCACTCCTCGAGACGCGCCGGATCCATATTGTAGGTAGCGGCATCGATATCGACAAAAACCGGCTCTGCTCCCACTCTGTAAATGCAACCCGCCGTGGCAAAAAAAGTGTAGGGTGAAGTGATGACGGCATCTCCCCGGCCGATACCCATCGCCATCAAGATAGCGAGCAACGCATCGGTGCCGGAAGATGTGCCCACGGCGTGTCCGCACCCGGTGTAATCGCGAACAGCGCCCTCCAACTCCAGCACCGGCGCACCAAGGATGAATTGCTGGCTTTCGAGCAAAGCATCGAGACGACCACGCACCTCGTCTCTCACCTGCGCGTATTGCAGGCGCAAATCCAGCAGCGGGACAGCCACAGGTTTGTTAGCGCACCACGCCGAATTCAGCCCTGCGGTTGGCGGCCCACGCCGCTTCGCCGCTGCCCGGATTGGCAGGCATTTCCTCTCCGAAACTCACGGTCTGAATGCGTCCGCCGCTGATTCCTTGCGAAATCAGGGCCTCGCGAACCGCCAAAGCACGACGTTCTCCCAAGCCTCGATTGTATTCCTCGGTGCCACGCTCGTCGGTGAAGCCTGCGATGATCAAGTCGCCCGATGAGTTCTTCATCGCCTGGGCCACTGCTTGAACTTTGGGCATTTCCGATCCGCTCACTTCGAAGCTGTCGAATCCAAACTGCACCGGCGCGAATTGGCCCTTGGAAACATTTCCGCCGAGAAACGAGGCGCCGTCCTGCCGGTCAGGCAATGGCACGCCGCTCACAAAATCGCCGTCAACTCCGGCATATTGATCTTTCTTCGTGGCGCATGCTCCCAAAGAGGCAGCCAACAAGACCGCCCCAGCTAATCGAAACAATTTGATGAATTTCATGATTTTTCAGGGTTGCGGACTCAGCGTGACCAGCTTGGCTCGCTTACTTTGCCCAAACCACTCACGATAGTTGTCGTCCGTCCACTCGCCACGTCAAGGAGATTGAGGCTTGATCCTGCGCTGTAGATAAGATGCCGCGAGTTGCGGCCCCAGACAGGATTTTGCCCGGCAGCCACGATACGGGCTCCGCCGCCAGCCAAATCCATGACCGCAACCGAAAACCCGCCGCCCGAGCGCACTGTAAAAGCCACTTTTTTGCCATCGGGGGACCAACTGGGGTCGGTGCAATAGCCGAAACCAGTAGAAATCATCCGGCCGCCACCACCGCCCGCGCCGATCCGGTAAAGCTGGGGACTGCCTCCGTCATCCGAGGAATAGATCAATTCACGTCCATCAGGCGACCAAGTCGGTGATGATTCCACGCCACGCGTGCGTGTAAGTCTTCGCGCCGAACCGCCTCGCAAACTGGTGATGTAAATCTCGGGATTTCCATCTTTGCTCATGGTCAGAGCCATCGATCCACCATCTGGAGAGATCGCCGCACCCGAATTCGTGCCGGGAGCGCTCACTACGCGATTGCGCGCGCCGGAAGCCACATCAATGACGTAAACATCCGGATAGCCGCTCTGATAACCCGTGTAAGCCAGATGACGAGCAGCGGGCCCAAGCGAGGGAGCCACACTGATGCTGCGGTCACTCGTCAGCCGCCGTGAATTGGAGCCGTCGTAATCCGCCAAGTAAATTTCTTTTTGACCGCTGGCCGTTCCGACAAAGGCAATCTTCGTAGTCGCGATACCGGGATTGCCGGTGAGTGTTTCCACGATGTCATCGGCAAACTGGTGCGCAGCCGCACGGTCGTTGCCCGAGTAGCTCTTCGATAATACAACCGCGCCGCCGCTATCCGACACACGGCCCTGCAAAGACCCGCCGCTGGCCGTGCCGCTCACGACGTAGCTCGCTCGCGCGTCGGGAACCATTTGAAACCAGCCCGAGAGATCAAGGTCGTTTTGCAAAATCCTCGTCACTGCAGGGCCGGCCGGCCCGCCGATTGGCGCTACGGCCAAAGACACACGGTCACCCTTGCGCACTGTGATTGTCGGCGCATCCTGCGCCCAAGCCGCTGAACAAAAAACAACACAGATCGAGATTCCGGCAACAAAACGAGTCATCACCCTACGCATATAACCCGCGACCGTTTACCTCGTCCAGACCGCAAAAGCCGCTTCGGCGGACTCAAAAATCCATCGTCTGTCCGATTTTGGGCAGGCGAAGGTTGATGCCTCGATCGGCAAATGAGCGGATGGCATCGTTGTGATCAATCTCGATCGGCGGAAAGGTGTCGAAATGCACGCCAACAGCCTCATTGACCTCGAGGAACGCCGCAGCACGCGCTGCATCTCCGGGTCCCATGGTGAAGTTGTCACCGACGCACAAAACGGCAAACTTCAAGGAAGCGCTGTCCCCGACAAGTTTCATGTCCATCGTGAGAGCGGTATCGCCCGAGTAATAAAAATGACCCTCGTTGGTCTCGACCAGGAAGCCACCCGGGTTGCCGCCATAGGTTCCATCGGGCAACACACTTGAATGGACCGCGTTCACCATTTTCACGCGCCCGAAAGGGAACTCGCGGGCCCCGCCGAGATTGAGAGGATGCACTTTTGCCACGCCCTGTTGGCCGAACCAATCAACAATCTCGTAGTTGGAAATGACGGTTGCGCCGGTTCGTTTGGCGATCTCCACAGCGTCGGCCACGTGGTCGAAATGTCCGTGCGAGACAAGAATGTAGTCGGCGGGGATTTTTTTGACATCAATGGCCGAAGCCTTCGGATTCGGCGTGATAAATGGATCGAATAACAAGTTGGTGCCGTTCACCTGCACCCCGAAACAGGAATGTCCGTAATATGTCAGCTTCATGGCCGTTGTTTTCAAGTAAAGCGGACGCTTTATCATTGTCAAACCAGCACGGAAACTGGCGAACTTCGCAACCCGATGCGACGCCAACTCTTAGCCTCCGCGAATTGGTTTCCCGTTTGGGTGCTGGGAGCGGCCTTGCTGGCATTATGGCAACCACCGCTGTTCACTTGGTTCAGCGGTCCATGGATCGTCAGTGGCCTGGCGTTGGTGATGCTGGCCATGGGGATCACACTCAGCTTGGAGGATTTCGCTGCCGTGTTGCGTTTGCCGCGGGTCGTTGCTCTCGGGTTTATAGCCCAATACACCATTATGCCCCTGCTCGGCTGGGCCATTGCCAAAACACTGGCCTTGCCCGACATGCTCGCCGTGGGAGTCATCCTAGTCGCCAGCTGCCCCGGTGGGACAGCTTCTAACGTGGTCTGTTACCTTGCGCGCGGCAATGTCGCGTTGTCCGTCCTGATGACCATGTGCTCCACCTTTGCTGCAGTGGTCATGACGCCGCTGCTGACCGGATGGTTAGCCGGTGCCTACGTTCCGGTGGATGCATGGGGTATCTTCCTCACCACTTCCCAAGTGGTGCTCGTTCCTCTCCTGCTCGGCCTGTTCCTCCATCACAAGACGCCACGTTTGACAGAATTCTTTTTACCCGCAGGACCGTTGTTATCGGTCCTGGTCATCAGCCTGATCGTCGGCAGCATCATCGGGCAAAATGCGGCAGCCATCATGTCGCACGGTTTGTTGCTCCTCGCGGCGGTTGTATTGCTGCACGGTGGGGGATTTGCCCTCGGCTACGTCATGGCGCGGTCAATGGGCTGCGATCGCACGATCGCCCGGACAATTTCCATAGAGGTCGGCATGCAAAACTCGGGTTTGGGTGCTGTGTTGGCCAAAACCCGCTTCGCGGCAGAACCGCTTGCCGCCGTTCCCTCGGCGCTATCCAGCGTGTGTCACTCGCTCATCGGGAGCCTGCTGGCCGGATGGTGGCGCCTGCGCAAATAACCGGTTCACTCGCGCCCAATCCTCAAGCGCATGAGATCAGCAAAACTCCGCCAGCCATCCGCCCAAAAACGAAACTTTGTTTCCTCATCGTTGATCCACTCGACCGGCAGGTCATCCACCCGCAGTCCAAGCCGACGGGCTATGAGCAACACCTCCGCGTCGAAGGCAAACCCGTCGATCCGCGTCCGCGCAAAAATATCCCGCGCCGCTTTACGCCGGAAAGCCTTGAAGCCACATTGCGTGTCTTTGCTTGGACTCAATCCCAGTGCGCGAACAACCAGATTGAACCCACGACCTGCCATTTCACGCAATGGATGCTGGCGCCGTGTAATTCTGCTCCCCGCATGGCGCCGGTCGCCGATGACCGCGTCGGTCTGCGGATTTGCGTCAAGGTGATCCACAAACGGAGAAACGTAAGACAAGGGCACGCTCAAGTCGGCATCCATGAAAAACACGATGTCGCCGCGCGCCTCCAGCATCCCGGCGCGCACGGCGTAACCCTTGCCGCGGTGAACGGCACACTCCACCACCCGCACCACTTGGTCCCCAGCGGCCGCCGACCGCGCCACTTCCGCCGTGCGGTCGCCCGAGGGCTCCACCACGACAATCACATCAACCAAGCGGGGAAATTTTTTTGCCAGATCGCACACTCCACGCACCGCCGCACCGATGCGACGCTCCTCCCGGAAAGCGGGAATGACAATTGACACCTCACCGCGGTGCGATTGTGTCATGCTAACGCGCCTCCATGCAGCCGATGCCTCAGCTCAGCCGCTTTCCATGCGATCTCCTGGCCATTGTGATCTTGGCCGCTTTGCTGCGTCTGCTTTTTCTCGATCTCAAAGCTCCGCATTTCGACGAGGGCGTGAACGGATGGTTTGCCGACCAGTTGCGCGAGACGGGAACCTTTGTTTATACGCCGGATAATTTTCACGGGCCTTGGCATTTTTACACTGTCTTTGTCGGCCAAGAGCTGCTGGGACGCAACCTCTGGGCGCTTCGACTCCCGGCCGTTGCCGCCAGTGTGTTGACCGTTTCCGTTTTTTTCATGTTCGGTCGTTGGTTCGGAAGAAATACCGCTCGTTGGGCCGCGGCGGCCTATGCCGTGTCTCCGGCCGCGGTGTTTTACGGGAGATATTCCATCCATGAACCCTGGTTCGCTTTATTCACGATGATTTTTGTGTGGGGCGTCATTGCCCTGTGGCTGGATCGTGATCTCTCCGGGCTCTGGGCTGCCGTGCTCGGCTTCGCAGGCATGATTCTTAACAAAGAAACGTATCTGATCCATGCCGGCTCGCTGGGCTTGGCCGCCGTTGTCTTCGCCGGATGGTGTCGTATTTCTCCGCTGCACCCCCCGACCATCCGGGCCGCCAGACGCGGGTGGTCAGCTCGCGATGCTTGGACATCCGGACTCGTGGCGCTCTTGCTGCTCGTCTTTTTCTATTCGGGAAATTTTTTCCATCCCGCCGGGCTGGCCGGGCCGTTCGAAGCGTGGTTTGCGTGGGCTCAGACCGGCACGGCGGGACACGGGCACGAGAAAGAAGCTTTCGAGCTTGTACCTTTCATCAATTACTACTGGATCGCTCTGCTGGCCCGCTACGAGTGGCCCGCGCTCATCGGTCTGGTCTGGTCGGTGCGCTACGCGTGGCCGGGCCCGGCAGTCCCGCGGTTGCTGGCCATCCTGGGCGGCGGGGTGCTCCTCGCCTATTCGCTCGTGCCCTACAAGACCCCGTGGTGCATCGCCGCGATCATGTGGCCGTGGTTTCTTTTTTTCGGCGCGGCCGCGACCGCGG
>Ga0207937_1000506_pt1 | contig 13720 bp, 10 predicted proteins | sample LakMenEpi04Sep11_FD_150668 | JGI IMG/M metagenome (GOLD analysis project Ga0207937, IMG submission 150668) | Freshwater microbial communities from Lake Mendota, WI - 04SEP2011 deep hole epilimnion (SPAdes) | ecosystem: Environmental > Aquatic > Freshwater > Lentic | place: Lake Mendota, Madison...
CTAGAGTTGAGCGTGTGAATCTGCTTCGCTCAAAGATAGCCGTTTGTTTCTTTTTTCTATCGGGCGGTAGCGCATTGGCGTTGTGGGCAGTACACATTCCCCTGATTGAAAAATCCGTTGGAATCAACTACTCAGTTCTGGGAGCGCTACTGATGTTCAGCGGTCTCGGTGGTTTTTTGGCAATGCAGCTCTTTGGTTACCTGGTTGATCACATTGGTTCGAAAACTGCGACACGAATTGGCGGAGTTGCAGTTGGGCTATCACTGTTGGGACCGGCTTTTGCCAGCGATGTCGTAACGCTTGGTCTAGCAATCCTGCTTCTCGGCTTTGGAATTGCTGGGGTTGATGTTGCTATGAATGCAGCAGCGCTGCACGTTGAGCGAGAAAACAAAAGAGCCATATTTACTTTCTTCCATCTGTTCTGGTCAGTCGGAGGACTGGTGGGTGCCACGCTCGGCTTTGCAACCATCGGCGCTGGATTTGTTCAGTCTCAAACCCTGACAGTTGTAGGAATATTCTTGGCTATTGCAGGTTTCTTCATTGCCTCTTGGCTGCTACCGGATAGGCCAAATGTTGCCAGCGGTGATAAGAGTCAGGACCGAGCGCATGGAAAACAAAACCGGAGAGTCCTAGGATTTGTGATTCTTGCCGGACTAATGAGCGCTTCCGGAGCCATTATTGAAGGAGTTGCCCACGACTGGTCTGCTCTATATCTGAGAGACATTCAGCAAACCGATGTGGCGACTGCCGCCTGGGGATTGGTCGCTTTCAACATCGGAATGATCACGGGAAGAATCTTCATCGACAGAATTGTTGAGAGAAAAGGTCGCGGGTTCATAATCACCTGGGGATCTCTAGCGGCAGCATTAGCAATTGGACTGCAGGCGATTGCGCCAAACCTCACCCTCTCCCTGATCTTTTGGTTCCTTCTGGGGCTTGGCATCTCGGGAGTGGTGCCACAGCTTTTTGCTGCCGCAGGTGAGATTGGTGAGGTTTCACACCAGGGAAGAAACATGGCACGTGTAGTTGGCATTACCTACATCGGCGGCCTTGCTGGTCCATCAATCATTGGTCTTTTGACCCTTGCCATTCCGCTAAATTACGCAATTGGTTGGGGTGCTGTTCTGGGATTGTTTATTGTTTTGTCCTGGCCAAGATTGGAAAAACTAAACCGATGAGCAAGTTATTCACTCCAATCAAGATTCGCAATCTCGAGATTAGAAATCGGCTTTGGGTTTCGCCGATGTGCATGTATTCCTGCGAAAACAAAGACGGAGTCGTCGGCGATTGGCACCTTGTTCACCTCGGCTCTAGAGCGATTGGTGGAGCGGGTCTGGTGATGGCTGAAGCCAGCGGCGTTGTTCCTGAGGGAAGAATTTCTCCATGGTGCCCGGGCATCTGGAGCAAAGAACAGATTGGTGGCTGGAAGAAAGTCACTGACTTCATTCGTGAGGCAGGAGCTGCTAGCGCCATACAGCTTGCACACGCAGGAAGAAAAGCTTCTGTCTACAGAAGCTGGTCCGGGACTGGATCTGTTCCGCTCTCAGATGGCGGTTGGCAGTCGTATTCATCAACCGATGAGGCTTTTCCCGGTTATGCAGCACCAAGAAAGCTCGAAACCGAAGAGATTCCAAAGCTCGTCGAAAGATATCGAATTGCAGCAGCGCTTGCGATGGAAAGCGGTTTTGATGCTCTCGAGATTCACGCAGCTCACGGTTACCTTCTGCACCAGTTTCTATCCCCACTGACAAATAAACGCGATGACCAATACGGCGGCTCGCTTGAAAACAGAGCACGTTTTCTTCTAGAAATCGTCGAAACCGTACGCACCGAAATTGGCGATGCTCCGCTCATGATTAGGTTTAGTGCCACCGACTACGTTGAGGGTGGCTGGGATGAGAATCAAACTAACCAGGTTGCCGCATGGGCTCATGAGCGAGGGGCGGACCTGTTTGATCTTTCATCCGGAGGATTGGTTATGGGCGTAAAGATTCCACTCGGTCCTGGCTATCAGGTCCACTTCAGCGAGGGGACCAAGAGCGCCACGGGCGCAAATGTTTCGGCAGTAGGACAGATTACGGATGCCAAACAGGCCGAGGAGATCGTCGCATCCGGAAAAGTTGATGTTGTGATGATGGGTAGGCAGCTACTTAGGGATCCATATTTTCCACTTCGAGCAGCTCACGAACTAGGCGCAGAAGTTGCCTGGCCAGATCAATACACCAGAGGAATGTGGCCTAGCGCGTAGTTGAGTCCTGGATTTCTCCGACCAACACTTCAATGATGTCCTCTAGGAACAAGCACCCCGTGATCTTGCCATCAGCTGAAAAGGTTCTAGCAACATGCGCCCCGTATTTTCTTAGCTGAGCCAAGGCATCCTCCAGTTCGGCCGCCTCAGAAACAGAAATCAGTGTTCGCATTCTCTTCGACTGAAGTGGCTTATATAGCCTTTCTGGATCATCTATCAGCGCGTCCTTGATGTGCCAGTAGCCAACCAAATCTCCGGCTTCGCTCTTAACCGGATACCTGCTGAAGCCGTGCTCACTGACAGCCTCCTGGAGCATGGCCGGAGTTGCATCAGGCGGAAGTGTAATTAGAGAGTCAAGCGGGTGCTTTACATCACCAACTATCTTTTCGGTGAATTCAAAGGTTTTAGAAATAGTCTCGGAAGCATCCGCAATTGTTCCACTGCGCTGCGATTCTTCCACTATGTCTTCCACCTGCTCAAGAGTGAAAGCAGAGTTTGCTTCATCACGAGGCGTGAAACCAAAAATTCTGAGAATGCCATTTGAAATCTGGTTCATAACCCAGACAATCGGCTTCACAACCTGGGCGACGAAGTAGAGCATCGGTCCGAGAATTAGCGCTGCCGAGGTAGGTATAGAGATAGCAATGTTCTTAGGAACCATTTCGCCCAGCACCACATGCAAATAGGTAACGAGCAGCAGGGCGATGATGAAGCTGACGACCGAGGTCGTGGCGTAATCAAGACCGATAGCGCTGAGTGGATCCTCCAGCATGTATTTGATGGAAGGCTCCGCCACAACCAGAATCAAAAGCGAAGACACCGTAATTCCAAGTTGCGCAGTGGCAAGCATTAGAGAAACGTTCTCCATCGCTTTTAGCGTCACCTTTGCCGCAGGATTTCCCTTGTCGGCCAGAGGTTCAATCTGCGCACGTCTTGCAGAAATAACGGCAAACTCTGAACCTACGAAAAATGCATTCGAAATTAGCAGCACAACCAGCCAAATCAGGCCCGAAAGATCAGTCATTATCTTCCTCCGAAGGCTGGTACTTGATTCGGTCAACCCTTCGGCCGTCCATGCGGATCACCTTTAGCTGCCCGGTTGGTAATTCAACAACATCACCATCTTGCGGAATCTTGCCAAGCTCACTCATAACAAAGCCGGCGATGGTGTCGTAGTCCTCGTCGTCTGAAATCTTCAGTCCAATTTCCCTCAGCTCCCCCGGTCTTGCTAAACCACTGAAGGAAGCAGATCCGTCTGAGTATTGAACGATGTGCGCCTTGGTCCGATCGTGCTCATCAGATAGATCACCAATTAGCTCCTCGACGGCATCTTCGAGTGTTGCGATTCCGGCGGTGCCGCCGTATTCATCTACCACCACTCCAAACTGCAAACCTCTCCCTCGAAGCGTAAGGATCAGACGATCTAGGGGCATGGTTTCAGGAACTCTCACGGGCTCAACCATGATTGCGCTCACAGGTACCTGTGCTCTGCGCTGGGGAGGAATTGCAACCGCCTGCTTGACGTGGGCAACACCAACGATGTCATCGGAGTCTTCGCCGAGGATTGGGAATCTTGAGTGGCCGCTCTCTCGAGCAAGATCAATGAGGTCCTTCGCGCTCTGTTCTCGCTCGAGTGTATGCATCTGGGGCCTTGGGGTCATGATGTCGCTGGCAAGCAGCGAGGTGAGGGTCAGAGTTTTTTCAATCAGCTTTGCTGTGTCGCTTTCAAGTGTTCCCAGGGAAGCCGAGCGTCTTACCAAAGATGTAAGTTCCTCAGCACTCCGAGCAACCGAAAGCTCTTCCTTAGGTTCGATTCCAAACCTTCGAAGAATAAAGTTTCCGTTGTTGTTTAGAAAAACAATCAGGAATTTGAAGATGAAAGTAAACCCAAGCTGAAAAGGTGCGACACCTTTCAATACTTTCTTAGGAGCACTGAGCGCCATATTCTTCGGAACCAGCTCGCCCAAAAGAAACGATGCGACCGTTGCAATGGTCATTGCAACAACGGTTGCAAACACTTCCGTGCCCGATTCGCTAAATCCCAGATCAGAAAGTGACGGGTAGAGAAGTCTCGATAGAGCAGGCTCAGAAACGAATCCTGTAAGCAACACTGTCAGGGTGATACCGAGCTGAGCCGAGGAAAGCTGAGTGGCAGTGGTCGCAACAGCCCGAATCGATAGATCCAGACCTTTTTCCCCAGCCGAGCGCCTTGACTCAAGGTCAACCCGGTCGAGATTGATAATGGCGAATTCGCTGGCCACGAAAAGACCCGTGCCGACAACCAGCAAGACCCCAAATAAAAGGAGCAGGTAATCGCTCAAGCAATCACCTGCGGGCTACGTTTGTCATGCTCCATTTCAAGACAACACTATAGCCCCCATTGATTGATTAGACTTTAGGGGTTCCGACCCTCAAACTAAGGGAAAAAGTTGTCCTCGAACACCAACGGCAATTCACAGGCAGATTTTGGCGCAAACGAGTGGCTAGTAGCCGAAATGTATGCCCAGTGGCAAGAAAATCCAGACTCCGTAGATAAATCCTGGCTCCCTATCCTCGAGCGCTACCAGCCAGCAGCTTCAACCGCTTCCGCGACCGTGTCTGCACCAACGCCAGTTACGAACACCGAGTCGATCACCATGCCAGTAGCCAAGACCGTTGTTTCCAGTCCAATCTCTGCTCCCGTTCCAGCCAATCTTCCTGCCACCGGTTCTATCTCTGTTGCGCATTCGGAAGAAGAGGCCCAACCTGAGGTAAACATTTTGCGCGGTATGGCAAAGACGCTTGCATCAAATATGGATGCCTCGCTGAGTATCCCAACTGCCACCAGCGTTAGACAGATTCCGGCCAAGCTACTGATTGATAACCGCATTGTGGTCAACTCACACCTAAATCGCACACGTGGTGGCAAGGTTTCATTCACCCAATTAATTGGCTATGCGGTGGTGCAGGCACTGAAAGAGTTTCCAAGCCAGAACGTGTTCTATGAAGAGGTTGATGGAAAACCAGCAGCCATTACTCCAGCTCACGTGAATCTTGGACTTGCTATCGACATTCCCAAGCCCGATGGCACCAGGGCGCTGCTCGTGCCAAATATCAAGCGCGCACAAAAACTCAACTTTGCCGAATTCGTCTCCGCCTATGACGATCTTGTCTATCGAGCAAGAGAAAACAAGCTGACGGCAGATGACTTTGCCGGAACAACTATTTCGCTCACTAATCCCGGAGGAATTGGAACGGTCCACTCGGTTCCAAGACTGACCAAGGGCCAAGGCTGCATTATTGGCGTTGGTGCTTTGGAATACCCAGCTCAGTTCAAGGGACTATCGGAAGAGATGCTGGCTGAGCAGGGAATCGGAAAGATTCTTACCCTGACATCCACCTACGACCACCGCGTGATTCAGGGTGCGGGCAGTGGTGAGTTCCTAAAGATTGTTGAAGAGCTGCTTCTAGGTGAGCGCGATTTCTACGTCAAGATTTTTTCAGATATGCGCATCCCCTACACTCCTGTTGTCTGGGTAAATGACTTCCACTGGGATTTAGCAGATCAATCAGGTAAGAACACCAGAATCCAGGAATACATCAATGCCTTCCGCGAGCGCGGACACCTTATTGCTGACATCGATCCACTGGAATACGTTCAGCGCTGGCACCCAGACCTTGATATCCGAAGCTATGGGCTTTCACTTTGGGATCTCGATAGAACATTCAAAACCGGTGGTTTCGGCGGGAGGGTAAAAGCCAAGTTCCGCAACATGCTTGGCATTTTGCGCGACACCTACTGCCGAACAGTGGGCATCGAATACATGCACATTCAAAACCCGGATGAGCGGAAATGGTTCCAGGATCACCTTGAGGTTCCCTACCGCAAGCCATCCCGCGAAGAGCAACTGAGAATCCTTGGAAAGCTCAACGAAGCAGAAGCCTTTGAGACCTTCCTGCAGACAAAGTTTGTTGGCCAGAAGCGTTTCTCTTTGGAAGGTAGCGAGTCCCTGATCCCGGCCCTCGATGAGATTCTGCAGTCGGCCGCCGATGCGGGGCTCGATGAAGTTGCCATTGGCATGGCGCACCGAGGAAGACTGAATGTTCTTACCAACATTGCCGGAAAAACCTACGGCCAGGTCTTCCGAGAGTTTGAAGGATCCACCGATGCCCAGGGTGTGCAGGGCTCAGGAGATGTGAAGTATCACCTAGGAACCAATGGTGTCTTCACATCAGCTAAGGGCAATCCGCTCAAGGTTTATCTTGCAGCAAATCCCTCACATCTAGAGGCTGTGAACCCAGTGCTCGAAGGTATTGTTCGTGCCAAGCAAGACCGACTAGGAAACCCCGAAAGTTTCCCAGTGATGCCAGTTTTGATTCACGGAGATGCAGCCTTTGCAGGCCAGGGAGTTGTACCCGAGACCATGCAGTTCTCTCAGCTTGAGGGATACAAAGTTGGCGGAACAATTCACCTGATTGTTAATAACCAGGTTGGTTTCACCACTTTGCCCAAAGATGCTCGCACCTCTGTGTATGCCACAGATTTTGCCAAGGGCATTCAGGCACCGATATTCCACGTCAATGGTGATGACCCTGAAGCAGTTGTCAGGGTTGCCCAAATCGCATTCGAGTACCGTCAGACATTCAATAAAGACGTCGTTATCGACATTCTTTCCTACCGCAGGCGCGGTCACAACGAAGGTGATGACCCCTCGATGACCCAACCAATGATGTATAACCTGATTGAAGCCAAGCGCAGCGTCCGCACTCTCTACATGGAAAACCTGATCGGACGAGGAGACATCACTCAGGAAGAGTTTGATCAGGCCAACCTCAGCTTCCAAGCCAAACTGGAAAGCACCTTCGTTGAGGTTCACCAGGCAATGAGTGAACCGGTGGGACTTCCCGAAAGACCAGTTGGTATTGGAACTACCGCTAGTGAAAAGCAGGAGATTCAGCATCAAACTGCCATTTCGCGAGAGATCGTAGAAGCAATTGGTAATGCTCATGCCAATCTCCCGCAGGGCTTCACCGTTCACCCCAAACTTGCTCAGCTTCTTCAAAAGCGCGTGGAGATGAGCCGCGAGGGCGGCATCGACTGGGGCTTCGGTGAACTTATTGCCTTCGGATCGCTACTGCTAGAGGGAATCAATGTTCGCCTAGCTGGCCAGGATGCTCGCCGCGGAACCTTCGTTCAGCGCCACGCAACCTTCTTCGACAGAGAAACAGGTGCCGAGTGGATGCCACTTGCTTTCATCTCTGAGCAGCAGGCTAGGTTCCAGGTTTACAACTCTCTGCTAAGCGAATATGCGGCCATGGGATTTGAATACGGCTACTCCGTAGAAGACCCCAAGACACTCACTCTCTGGGAGGCTCAGTTTGGTGACTTTGCCAATGGTGCCCAAACCATCATTGACGAGTTCATCTCATCCGCCGAGCAGAAGTGGCAGCAGCACTCATCGCTGGTGCTGCTTCTTCCTCACGGCTATGAGGGACAGGGTCCAGATCACTCATCGGCGAGAATAGAAAGATTCCTGCAGCTGTGTGCTGAGAACAACATGACCGTGGCTCAACCATCGACTCCTGCCAGCCACTTCCACCTGCTTCGCCGCCAGGCATATGCAAACCCTAAGCGCCCGCTGATTGTCTTCTCACCTAAGTCGATGCTTCGCCTAAAGGCAGCTTCTTCTGAGGTTTCGGACTTCACCTCCGGTTCGTTCCAGCCACTTATCGAAGACCAGCAGGGTCTGAATCCGCAAAGCGTTAGAAGAGTTTTGTTCTGCTCAGGAAAGATTTACTGGGAGCTTCTGGCAGAAAGTCAAAAGCGTGCGCTGCAGGACACGGCCATCATTCGATTAGAGCAGCTGTATCCAACACCGGTTGAAGAGATGAAGGCTGCGATTGCAAAGTATGCAACCAGCGATCTTCGCTGGGTTCAGGATGAGCCTGCCAACCAGGGACCTTGGACATATATGGGACTGTTCATGCCAAGATACGGAATCAACTTCAAAGTTATTTCTAGACCTGCCTCAGCCTCCCCCGCCACCGGTTCTAGTAAGCGTCACGCAGCCGAGCAGGCCGATGTTATTGCCAGGGCGTTCGCTGACTAATGCGCTCAATCAGAGTGGTGATTCTTGGCGACGAGCTTCTCACTGGAGCCGGAGACCCAAAGGGTCTTGGATGGCTCGGACGCGTGCAGGCAAGACTGCCGCAGGGTGAAGACGTTGCCTTTTTTCCACTAGCAAAAATTTCTGAGACAACCGGAGCACTACTAGAAAGATGGCGCAGTGAAGCACTGCCGAGATTCTCTCGAGAAACTGAAAACTATCTGGTTGTCGCACCGGGTTCCAAAGATATTCAAGCCGGCACTACTTTTTCGCGCTCGAGACTCAATCTTGCATCGCTACTGGACGATGCTATTCGAGAAGGCGTGAAGGTTTTTGTTGTCGGACCTGCGCCAACCGGAGTCAAAGAATATGACAGCGAAGTTGGCGAACTAAATTCAGGCTTTGCGGATGTGGTCAAGCGACGACAGCTGAAATACGTTGACTGCTACTCACCGCTGAAAGACCATGATGGATTTTTGCAAGAGGTAGCTGCTCACCCCAGAAGATTGCCCGGACAGGTCGGTTACGGCCTTATTGCGTGGCTGGTTCTGAACAAGGGTTGGTTTGAGTGGCTGGGGATGACTGAAACTCAGTCGTGACCCTGAATCTCGCGAAGACGCTGCTTCACTCGCTCGGCTAGCTCTTCGGTTGGTGCCTCATCGCAGGAGCGCTGGATCACCTGGTTGAAAACCACCTCAATGTCATAGTGCTGCTCGCAGGAATCGCAGTTAGCGATGTGGGCAGTAATGTCCATCAAATCGCTCTCCTGTAGCTCGGAGTGCAAAAACTCATGGACGTTGCGCTTTACTTCCTCGCAGTCGACCTGCTTCACTCCGGCACCTCCTCTGTCGAATAGCCCTCTTGCGTGGCGTAATCATGCAACAAAGTTCTCAGCATTTTCTTCCCGCGGTGGAGCCTGGACATGACCGTCCCAACCGGAGTTTCCATAACTTCCGCTATTTCCGCGTAGGGAAGCCCCTCTACGACCGCGTAGTAGACCACCATCCGAAACTCATCAGGTAGCTCGTTCATGGCATTTTTGATGATTTGGGCCGGCATGTTGTCTAGCGCTTCGGCCTCGGCGGAGCGGGTTGTGACCGAAGTCAGGCTCTCGCCCCCTCCCACCTGCCAGTCCTCGAGGTCGTCCAGGGCGGTTTTAGCCTGGTCCTTAGACCTCTTGTTATAGAGGTTGATGTGAGTGTTGGTCATGATCCGAAACAGCCAGGCCTTTAGGTTGGTGCCCTGTTCAAACTTGTCCCAGGCTGCGAACGCCTTAGCGAAGGTTTCTTGAACCAGATCCTCGGCATCGGATGGGTTTCTGGTCCATCTGAGCGCAGCACCAAAAAGTTGCGGCATTAGCGGCAGGGCTTGCTCTTCGAAGCTTTTCAGCTTGGCCGACTTATCACTCATCAGGTGAAGTCTAGGCGTGGAGGATGTGAAAGGCGAAAACTAAAGCCAGCAAAGCCCTTCACGGGTATCTTGGATGAGTGTCGAGTTCGAAATGGGTAGCCCCAACCACCAGCGGGTTTGTGGCTACTGTTCGCCTACCCGGATCTAAATCTCTGACCAATCGTGAGCTGGTTCTATCTGCCCTCGCAGCATCGCCCTCCGTGCTTATCAATCCACTTGTCTCTCGTGATAGCGAGTTGATGATCCAGGCACTTAGAAATTTAGGTGTTGAGATTAGGCAGCAAACAGATTCGGTAAAGATTTTTCCCAAAGAGCTGATGGGCGAAACCAAAATCGACTGCGGGCTGGCAGGAACAGTCATGCGTTTTATCCCGCCGCTTGCTGCTTTGGCCAAGGGCAGCGTTGAGTTTGACGGTGACCCACAAGCAAGGCAGCGACCCATGGGTACAACCATCGACTCGCTGCGAAAGCTAGGCATAGAGGTCAAATCACAAAACCAAGCCCTCCCCTTTACCGTGATTGGAAGTGGGCAGGTTGCTGGTGGAAAGCTAGAGATAGATGCATCCAAGTCGTCACAGTTTGTTTCGGGACTTCTGCTAGCCGCACCCCGATTTGAACAGGGATTGACACTTAGCCATGTTGGCGAGCACGTGCCATCTCTGCCGCATATAGATATGACTCTGAAGTGCCTTCAAGAAAGAAATATCTCTGCACACGCGACTTCTGAAACCAGCTGGGAGGTAAAGCCCGGAGAGATTGCTGGTGCCGAGGTCGAGATAGAACCAGACCTGTCAAACGCCGGTCCTTTTTTAGCAGCGGCGCTGGTGACAGGATCCGAGGTTAGGGTCGATGGTTGGCCAACTAGCACAACTCAGGTTGGAGATGAGTTTAGAAATCTTCTGAGTCAGATGGGAGCTGAGGTTTCGCTATCGGGGTCAACTCTGAGAGTGAGGGGAACAGATCAGATTCTTGGTATCAAGGTGGATATGTCAAAGGCCGGCGAGCTGGTGCCAACCATCGCCGCAATTGCTGCCTTGGCAAGTACTTCATCAGAGATCACTGGAATCGCTCACCTGCGCGGACACGAGACCGATCGCATCAAAGCTTTGGTCACAGAAATAAATCGGATTGGTGGCCACGCGGAAGAACTCGAGGATGGAATTGCCATCACTCCAGCCAAGTTAGGCGGTGGGATGTGGCACACATATGCCGATCACCGAATGGCGACAGCCGGGGCAATCATTGGGCTCAGAGTTCCCGGTATTGAGATTGAAGACATCGGCGTCACCTCTAAGACGATGCCCGAATTTCCAAGCCTGTGGCTAAAGATGCTGGCGGGCAATTGAACTGGCGAGATCTAGATGAGGACGATGTCCGAGTAAGGCCAAACCCGAGGGGATCAAGGCCTAGAACGAAGATCAGACCAACCCATGAAAATGCGCCCTGGGGCATGGTGCTGGAGGTTCACTTAGCTCGCTACCGAGTTCTTACAGATGATGGTGTTGAGGTGATAGCAACGCTTGCCAAAGAGCTTCGAGCAGATGGCTGTGTGACATGCGACAGAGTCGCTCTCGATGGTGATGTCAGCGGCGAAAAGGGAAGCCTGGCCAGGATTGTCAAAATAGCGGATCGCTCAAGCGAGCTGACAAGAGTGAATGACGAAGGATTAGAGCAGACAATTGTCGCCAATGCCGACTCGCTAGTAATTGTCATGTCCGCAACTAATCCAGAACCAAAGCCCCGACTTGTGGATAGATTCCTGGTTGCAAGTTTCAGACAAAAGCTAAAGCCATACCTAGTTATTACCAAGTGTGATCTGGCGGATCCAAAGGACTTTATTTCTCTGTTTGCTGGGGTAAATCTGGAGATCATAAAAACCTCCAAGTTGAATCCAAATCTGAGCGAACTGAACAAGATGATTGCTGGAAAGAAGAGCGTTTTTGTCGGACACTCGGGTGTTGGCAAATCCACCCTAATCAATCAACTCGCACCACAAACTTATCGTCGAACTGGTGACGTGAATGAGCTGACAGGAAAGGGAAAGCACACTTCTTCATCGGCGGTTGCAATTTCCGTTGAAGACGGCTGGATCATTGACACTCCTGGAGTCAGGACTTTCGGAATTTCAGGAGCTACTGCAAGCGAAGTGCTTCAGGGTTTTGATGATCTGGCAACCGTTGCAGAAGATTGCCCAAGGGATTGCTCCCACCTATTGGGCTCACCGGATTGTGAGTTGGATGCTGCAGTCGAGCGCTCGCAAATTAACTCTCAAAGGCTCGAATCTTTTAGGCGACTTTTAGACTCAATTTCATCGGTAGATTGGCAGTAATGAGAGATTTGGAACTAGCCCTGCTTCTGGCGCAGGCGGCCGATGAGGTATCACTCTCTCGCTTTCAGGCTCTTGATCTAAAAGTCGAAACTAAACCCGATAGAACCCCAGTCACCGATGCGGACCAGGCCGTTGAAACAAGAATCCGGGAACTAATTGCGCAGCACGCACCTGGGGACGCTGTGATTGGTGAAGAGTTTGAAGATACCGGCAGCGGCTCAAGACAATGGGTGATTGATCCAATTGATGGAACCGCAAACTACCTTCGAGGCCTACCAATTTGGGGCTCATTGATAGCTCTTCGAATCGACGGCGTTGCTGTCACCTCAGTTGTTTCTGCTCCCGCACTGGGAAGACGATGGTGGGCCACTCAAGGCGGTGGAGCTTGGACGTCTGATGTCGATGGTAAACAAAGAAAGATAGAGGTCTCCAAGGTTTCGCGCCTTGAGGACAGCTACATTTCCTACAACTCTTTGCAGCAGTGGCAAAGGCTGGGAAAGACCGCAAACCTTGAATCGCTCTCCAGCAAAGTTTGGAGAATCAGAGCCTTCGGTGATTTTCTCAGCTACATGTTTGTGGCAGAGGGGGTTATCGATGCAGCTAGTGAACCCGATCTGAAGATTCACGACATCGCAGCGTTGGTTCCCATAGTTTTGGAGGCGGGTGGCCGCTTCACGGCGCTCGAGTCCGAACTGACAGATGACTCATCAACGGTATTAGCCAGCAACGGATTGCTGCACGAGGCAGTGCGTGAAGAACTCCTCCGCTAGCCGCTACCTTGCGCTATTTGCCATTGCGCTTTTGGCACTGAACCTCAGAACCGCAGTTAGCTCCCTCTCGCCAATAGTTGGTTTTATTCAAGAAGAAATATCCTTACCGGTTATCGCCATAGGACTTCTCGGCATTGCCTCTCCGCTAGCTTTCGCAATCTCTAGCTCCATCTCTTATAGGCCAGCAAAAAGATTTGGTGTCGAGGCAACTCTGACCCTGACTGCTGTTGCAATTGTTTTTGGGCACCTACTGCGCGCAGTTGCCTGGGACACCTTTGTGCTTTTCCTAGGTTCGATGCTCTGTCTGATGGGTGCGGGCATTGGCAATGTTCTACTACCCGTAATGGTTAGAAAGTACTTCGCCAATCGCGTAGGGCCCGTTTCGGCATTCTATATAACCCTCACCGCTCTCTCTGCTGCCGGTGGATCCCTGTTTGCGGTCCCACTGGCCGATGAATTTGGTTGGAGGTTTTCTCTCGGGCAGTGGTCGCTGCTCGCAGTCTTGGCGCTGATACCTCTACTACCCCTGCTTAGAAATAATCAGCCAGCCACCGAGAGCGAGCAGAGGGTGAAACTAAAGCTTTGGCGCTCGCCGACTGCCATCGCAATTGCTGTTGTTCAAGGAATGACCAGTGTTTTTGGCTACGTTTCGTTTGCCTGGCTGCCTCTGCTTCTAATTGAACACTCGGGTCAGTCGCAAGCTAATGCAGGCAGCCTGCTGGCGCTGTTTGCAATCATGGGATTAGGACCATCGCTGCTAGTTCCAGTGATTGCTGCAAGAAGTTCAAACTCTCATGCACTCATTGTCTATTTCTCGAGTGCGATGGGCATTGCAGGATCAATTGGCCTGCTTCTTTCAAAAGACGTGACCTGGTTG
>Ga0207937_1000511_pt1 | contig 13697 bp, 9 predicted proteins | sample LakMenEpi04Sep11_FD_150668 | JGI IMG/M metagenome (GOLD analysis project Ga0207937, IMG submission 150668) | Freshwater microbial communities from Lake Mendota, WI - 04SEP2011 deep hole epilimnion (SPAdes) | ecosystem: Environmental > Aquatic > Freshwater > Lentic | place: Lake Mendota, Madison...
TCTGTGGCAACTCCGAAATGGGCCGGCGCTGCAGGCAACGGCAATCCAAAGGCAGATACTATTCGCAACCTAGCACCCGTCGTATTGAATTCTCGTGGAGCTAGGCTCGTATCGATAGGGCGATTCGAATCCGAAACAGCCTATCCTTTGTTACTCTCCAACGATGCATTGCAGACAGATTTTTTGCAAATCGGAAAAACGGTCGAGGAGAGCAAGAGGGTGTGGGACGATTTCGCTGGGGTCTATAGTTACTATGCGTGTTACGAACCCAAACCTGGTGCCACACCGTTAGCGATGTTCTCCGATCCAACGACATCGATGAATGGTTCCTTTCCAATTTTCCTTGCAACGCAGTTTTACGGTTCCGGGCGTGTTGCATTTCAAGGGAGTGGGGAGATGTGGCGATTGCGTGACCTCGGCGAAGAGTATTTCGATACGTACTATACAAAACTCGTTCGCTGGGCAGGTCAAGGACGGTTGCTTCGCGATTCTGATCGTGGCATGTTGCTTTTGGACAAAGAGCAAGCGATCGTCGGTGAGCAGATTATGGTGCGAGCGGTTCTGCGTGACGCTCAGTTTCAGCCACTTATCATGACCGATGTTACTGCAAAACTGGTCGATCCGTCAGGCCGATCCTCTTCTTTACCATTGGCTCCCATTCCCGATCCATCGCAACCAGGAGTGTATGTAGGACAGTTTTTCGCGAAAGCGACAGGCAACTACGAAGTGCAACTTCCTGTTGGAGGGTTAGCTGATCAGGTGTTGCTGACTCAGCAGGTCGTTGTTCGGGTACCTGCGGTCGAGATTCAACGTCCCCAGCGCAACGATCCTGTTCTGACAGAATTGGCGAGCAAGACGGGAGGCCGCTATTGGATTGGCATTGATACGCTTGTTGGAGATGGAGCCGGCTCCACGACATCCAGTCCCTCCGAGACGAGTAGCGATGATGCGTTAGCCAAAGGACGCTCAACAATCAACGGGCTTGTGAACGCAATCCCGTCACGAGATCAAACCAACTTTCTGCCGGGAACACCGGACCGTGAATTTCAACAGCGTTTGATGGGGCTTTTGATGGCGTGGATTGTAGGATGCTTGTCGCTGGAATGGCTAATTCGTCGGATGAGCAAACTGGCTTAGCATTCGAGCTGAGCGAACCGTCGGCTAGGGGCTTGAAGAAAAGAAGTTTGCAAAGCCACGCCTACGGTTTCGTATTAAACAATGCAGGCGCGAGAAATGAATAAAGCAACAGCCCGTCGCGTTACGAGTTGAGATTCGAGTGTCAGGCCGGCGAGTTCAGTGCAGTTGCTTGTTATGCATCTGAGCCCGTGAAGCGTTCACACCAGATTCGCGACGTGAACGAACGGCGGCAGCCAGTTCGTTCATCAGTTCGACGCTCTCGTCCCAACCAAGGCATGCGTCAGTAACACTTTTGCCATACTCGAGTGTTGCGATTTTCTCGGGTGTTTGCACCAGCTTTTGGCTACCTGATTTCAAGTGGCTTTCGATCATCACACCGAAGATCGACGTGCTTCCATTAGCGATTTGTTGTGCGATGTTTTGGCAAACAAGTTTCTGGCGTTCGTGATTCTTGTCACTATTCGCATGCGAGCAGTCGATCATCAATCGCTGAATCGCGTTCGCTGATTTCAGTTCCTCAACTGCAGCCGACACAAAAGTCGATTCATAGTTCGGCGATTTGCCACCGCGCAGAATCAAATGACAGTCTTGGTTTCCACGAGTTTGAACCGTTGCAACTTGTCCGTTCTTGTGGATCGACAAAAAGTGGTGTGCGCGGGAGGCGGCTTGGATGGCATCGATCGCAATCTTTATATTTCCATCGGTACCATTTTTGAACCCGACTGGAGCGGACAAACCAGATGCTAATTCTCGATGGACCTGCGACTCCGTGGTTCTCGCTCCGATAGCGCCCCAACTGATTAAGTCACCGATGTATTGTGGTGAGATCACGTCCAAGAATTCGGAGGCCGACGGCATGCCGAGTCGGTTGATTTGAACCAAAAGATCGCGAGCGACGCGCAGCCCCTCGTCAATTTTGCAGCTATCGTCGAGGTAGGGATCATTGATGAGTCCCTTCCAGCCGACAGTTGTTCGCGGTTTTTCAAAATAAACTCGCATTATTATCTCGAGATCATCGGCCAGTCGTTTTCTTTCGGCAACGAGACGCGACGCGTATTCTATTGCAGCCTTAGGGTCATGGATTGAGCATGGACCGATAACGACCAATAGCCTGTCATCTTCCCCAGCCAGCAATTGAACGATCCGTCTCCGAGTCTCTTGCACTAGTCGTTCAATAGGAGACCCAGCAATTGGGAAAAAGCGTAGCAGATGCTCGGGGGGCGGAAGAGGAACAATTTGATCGATGCGTTGATCGTCGGTTCCGGAAGTGCGATCCGCGGGGGATGGATCCAGTAGAGTCATGACTGCAGGGAGAATGGGTTAATTTCTTGCAAAACAACATCGTAGTCCATTCACTCCTAACCGCCTATGTGAAGTCCAAGACTCTTCACAAAATCGTCGTTTCTCTCAAAATCGCCCCCTTAACTCTTTGGAAAGGAGCGGTAATTTGCTCTTTGCGTTTGCTCCCATGGGCAGATCGATCAAAATAGGATTCTCGCGATTCAGCTGCCCCCTCGTTATCAACCCACCATTCATGCGACTCATGATTAGCTACCGATGTTTCCTCGCATTGCTGGTTGCTGCTCTTCCTGTTGGCAGTTTCACTGGCTGCGCACCCGAAAAACCAAAGATAGCAGAGGCACCTGCCGAAGTTTTTGTGCAAGCTCCCGTGTTTACGGTAGAACCTGTTCGTTGGCCCATCCTCGTTCGATGCCAAGGGGCATTGGTAGCAGACGAGTTTACGACGGTCAGTGCGAAAGTTGCGGGACGAGTTCGGTCTGTTCATTTTGAGATTGGAGACCGCGTCTCCGCGAACTCCATTCTGGTCGAGCTAGATTCTGAGGACTATAAGCTTCAGGCCGAGCAGGCAGATGCGCAGTTGGCTCAAGCCAGGGCTTCGGTCGGTTTGAAGCCCGGGGATCCAGTCGAGAATCTGAATCCAGACAACGCACCACCGGTACGTGAGGCTCGGGCGATTTGGGATGAGTCGACCAACGGGCTCGCCAGAATTCGGGCCCTCGTCCTTCGCGATGCGATCAGCGATAGTGACCTTGAGATCGCAGAGTCCGCAGAGAAGGTCGCTTCGGCAAAATATGCTTCTGCGCAGAATGGAGTGCGAGAAAAGATCGCGATCATCCGTGTACAAACCGCACTCAAGAATTTAGCCCAGCAAAGACTCGAAGAAACCAAAGTCTACACTCCGATGGACAGCCAGGTTCAGTCCAAGTTGATCTCCGTAGGCACTTACGTGCAACCAGGACAACCCTTGCTATCGCTGCTTCGCACCAGTAAACTCCGATTTCGAAGTAGTGTTCCGGAACGATATGCTCATCAAATTCAAGTTGGACAGAAGGTTACTTTGCAGTTTGATATGAGTGGTCAAACGAGAGAAGCAGTCGTATCGCGAATCAATGCAGAACTTGACGCAATGAATCGCTCATTGGGATTCGAAGTGGACATTGACAATACCGACGATAGCCTGAAAAGCGGCTTCTTCGGCGAAGCGACGATTGAACTCGACGCAGAAGCGAAGAGTATTGCTCTCCCGCTAGCCTCGGTTCAACGATTTGCAGGAATCGACAAGGTTTGGAAAGTTATCGATGGAAAAGTGAAAGAGCAGGTGGTGCTTGTTGGAGCAACACGCGGTTCCATGGCCGAAATTCGTAGTGGTGTGACAGAAGGAGAAATGCTCTTTCAGGAAGCGAGCAAAGGCAAAGCGGGCTCGTTTCAGGCACCGCAAAAGTAACGCATCGCATTAGCAACACATCTGTCGTTACTAGGCACTTGTTCAGAAGTTCTTTGGCACTGGTCATTTTACAGTCAACCAAAGTCGTTCCAGTGAGTACGCCTGCGGCTGACTGTTAAACGATGAAACTTTCCAACCATTGCTTAACACTCGCACAAACCGCGGGTGGGGCATTTCCGACCGCAACTCGTCTTAGCTCATCGTTGGTTCGATAGTAGCGGACATGCTTCCATTGGGGGACGAACTATGTGGGTCGCTTCCAAAAGACTGAATTTGGTCTCGCTTCAATTCGGCGACTTCTTGGCTGGTGGTGTAGCATATAGCCCGACCGGTTTTATCGACCTCTTCGGCTATCTTCATCGCTTGTATAGCAGAGTGATGAAACAACTTTTGCATCATTCCGATGACGTAATCGTATGTATGCACCGGATCGTCCCAAAGGACAACGTTGTAACGAGGTGGGCGTTTCGGAATTGGTTTCTTTGCAACGGGACGAACGACTGGTTCTGCTACAGCACTATCCGACATTTTATTCACTTCATGTGGGGCCAAAAAACATCGATGTTAGGACGATTCGGCCATTATTGTACATTCGACACTGCCCTACTTGGCAAGCACAATTCCGAAGAAAAGAACAAATGGATTTTCCGTCAGGATCGGGAGAGCCAGCAAAATCCGCAAAATCGGTAATGTCGTGGCTGTCTGGTTTGGGGACTTGCTGGTTTCTTGAATGTTTTTGGGAGACTGCTTCAAGCACGCCCAACCGTAACAAACGCTTAGGAATTATGGACATTTTTGCCATAGTGGATTGATCCGAGGAGATCTTCACGGTTCGTGGGGCAAGCTGCAGGAGAGTCGAGTTCTCCTTGCCACAGCCCGTACTTTAGCATCGCTCTATGAGTGCATTAGTTTCTAATCCTGCATTGAAAAGCATCCTCCGCGGGGTTGTCGTCTGGGCTCCGATGTGGATGGTGTCAACGCTGGTTTTTGGTTTTATTGGCGTGGCGTATGCCTACTTGCTGAAAAGCGACACCTATCTTTCATCGCAAGCTCTTCTGGTTCGTGACGAAGCGAACGGAGCTGTCATGCGTCTCGGTCGATTTCAAAGCCAGGCGGAGATGAAGGCAGCCCAAGAAACCATCCTGGAAATGGCCAAAAGCCATCAAGTGGTTCATGATGCTCTGGCAACGTTAGGTGAGTCACCGTCACTCTTTCGCTGGATGGATTTTAGCTGGGCGGGCATGGGAGGAGAGTTTCCCTCGAAAGAGCTGATCGAGCAAACCGCCAAGAGCGCCATTCAGGTGCATGCCCCAAAAGGGACGGAGTTCGGCGTCACGGAGGTCATCTATTTGGATGTGAAGGCAGCTTCGCCGAAAGAGGCTGTACAACTCAATAAAGCACTGTGCGATTCTTTGGAGGCGCGACTGCAACAGGTTCGCAAAGCGAGAGCAAACGGTGTCATTGAAGAATTGAGTCACGCACGTGAGTCTGCTCAAAGGACTTTGATGAAATGCACGAATGAACTCAACGAAATCGAAAGACAAGCGGGATCTGATCTCACGGATCTTCGAGGAATGACGGATAACCCCAGTGGCGCAAACACTTCGAGAGTCGAGTACGATCAAATCAAGAATGAGATTCGGCAAGCAGAAGCCGCAAAGCAATCGCTATTGTCGGATCGAGAGCTTTTGCAAAGCGCTTCGGAAGATCCAAATGGCTTGAAGCTAGCACCGAGTGCTATTCTGAACGCACATCCTGGCCTCAAACGGATCAATGAAGGTCTCGTCGATTTACAAATCGCAGGAGCAAACATCCTCGGCAAATTCACTCCAGCTCATCCGTCTGCCGTCGCATCGCGATCAGCACAAGATTCCATTACCGATCGGTTTCATCAGGAGTTGAAATCCTCTTTAGCGAGCTTGAACGCAGATATCGAGCTTGCAGACCAAAAAATCGAACGACTTGAAACTCAGAAACGAACCGCTGAGGAAAGACTAAGCAAGCTTGCAAGTGGTCGTGCGAGCTACGCGAACCTCGCAGCCGAAGTGAAATCCCGTTCTGCAATACTGGATGCGTGCGAGAAGTCGCTTGCAGAAGCGCAGGCGGCTCGAGACGCTTCTGTTTCTACGAGTTTATTGACTCGACTTGACGCTCCAATTGTGAGCGATCGTCCCATCGGTCCAGGACGAACTACTCTCGCCGGTATGTGTGCGATCGCTGGATTACTGATTGGTCTCGGAATTGTATTCGTCATTACTCCAATCGATTTCAATCCTTCGTACGGAAGGCACGCAGTGGATCGCGTGACTGGTCGAAGATCCGCGGACTCCATGGCGGATGGGGCGCGAGGAAATGTTGCGACAGAATGGCAAGACGCCAAAGCAAAGGATGAATCTAACATCACGAACTCGAACAACCAGCCGTCGATGCCGGCCACATTGGCTCCGAGGGAAGCTTTTCCGTCAATTGCCGAGAAGCCAAAGGATGATTGGCGTGCAGAGCCCGAAGATTGTCCAACACGCAAAAGCTTGAAATCTAGCGAACCCTTGCAGGGTAACATCGCATCAAGAAGAGCAAAAATGAATTTTGAGGCTGAGATGGAAGCGGTGGATACACTTACAAAATCAAATGAGGCAGTGCTGCCGGATGAAAGCTTGCCCATCGCAGATAGCAAATCGACTGGTAATGAAGCGGTGGACCAAGCATTTCGCGAAATCGCCCGGCTCAAGAGTGCGAAGCCAGAAAACAGAAGTGAAGAAATCTCGGTTCAAATGAAAATCCGTGAACTGCGATCGGTGCTGTCCTCTTTGGGGCATCGAGCCGATACGGAAACGCTCCATCGGGAAGGTTGGACCAGACCTCGCCCTTCGTCCCATCCTTAATGTTTCGGCCTGACATATTCGTTCGCAGATGATTGTTAGCGTTGCGAAGGTATAAATGAGATTCGTCTTTTATTGTAGCCGGATCTGGTCTTCGGTAATCTGCCCTTTGGGTTATGCTAGGCGACCGAAACATTACCTTGATCGCCACCATTGCTGTTTGGATATTCCTACCGACTCGGAGATGGAATCGATCTCGGCCGAAAATCGAACGGCATCCACATAGTAACCCGCCGTTGGTACCAAGGTCTTCGTTGACTTCGACTGCCAAAACTTATTCAAGGACAACATACAAACTTCTCGCAACCATTTCGCAAGAATGGATGCTGCTGCGGACGGTACAAGCGAATCGCCGCCGACTTGGAATTGGCAGGAAAGTGGATAACTCTTCCAGGTCGCATGATATTGGGACAACGTTTTAGATTCCGAGTCGATCGTAAACCATTCGTCGTCGAAACAGTGCATGAGGAGCGATTGATAACGGTTCCGCCCGCCGTGCTTATCGCAGTAGATTTCGATCGACTCGATTTCGTTTCCATCGATGCATTCTCGGCAGAGTTCTTTTGCCAATGCCAAGGAAGATTCGCTGAGGAGAGTCGCTTTGTTTCCGAGATTTTCCATCTGTTGATTGAAGAATGGTTCATCGATGAGCCTCGCTTTGGCTGCCAGCAACTCGATTCCTGCGAAGGCAAGCTTCGAGTCTGCACGCTGTTGCGCATGTTGAATGGCATCGTTGTCCGCTGCCTCAAAAACGAGCAATGGTGCATCTAGATGTTCATACCACGCGACAGCCCGGGCTCGATTCCAGTCCGAACTAGCCAGTTTCGATGCGTGACTCCACCAATCGTCTTGTTGGCCCCAGAGATGTTCTAGCTGCCAACGCGCACCGCTACATAGGCTTTGCCAGCCGTTCTTGCCGACGAGTATTTTTTTTGAGTCTCCGATCGAGATCCAATCATCACTGCGACCTCTCGGAACTGGTCGCAATTCTGGCTCGAGAATTTCTGCCATCGCTGCGATACTGATATTGATTGGAACACGCCATACGGTTGCTCCGATGACAAGAGGTCCCATGCTTGGGCCATAACCTGCTTCGTCGATACCGAGGACCAAACGGTTCTTCATTGTTCTGGACGACGAATCAATTTACCCGCAGGATCGCTTTGCCAAAGATTGCCCGTCTCCAATTCGAAGCCAGTGAGCCAACGACCACCGTAACAGTACGTGTCGATACAAATCAAATGAGGCACTTCAAACACACGTCCTTCTCGATCGTGGGTATGGCCAACAACGGCCCGTTTGCCCGAGAAATGTGGACCTGGAAGCTGGGACGAAATTTTTGCCCAGAGCAACATTTCGATGGGTTGTTCGTCCAAGGCCAAATCGGGAGCATAATTGGCATGCACAATGAAATGAGAAGCCGTTTCATGATAGAGCGGCATTCTTGAAATGAAATCTCGGTGGGATTTCGGGACGCAGCCTAAATCACCGATAAATCCATAGGAATCCATGGTTTCTACCCCTCCGTAATTCAACCAGCTATAAGGCTGAACTCTCCCCTCCAGAACCTCCATCATCATCTCTTCGTGATTCCCCTTCAGAGCGATGAGATTGCAGGTCGTTTCCAGTTCGAGCAGTCGGTCCAATACACCTTTGGAATTTGGCCCACGATCGACGTAGTCCCCGACCGTAATAATGGTGTCACTCGAAGACGGGGAAAATGCATCGACGATCGCATTCAACGCATCCAAGCAACCATGGATATCCCCAATAACGATTGTGCGGCTCATTTTGATAAACTATCGTGCTCCATGGCAGGGAGAAATACTCCCCTAAAGCATATTTACAAACATACCAAAAGAACATGCCAAATACCGTGCCGACTCCGACGAGCGTAGAGACCTCTCAACACTCCCTCAAGATTCGCATACGATATTGCGAGATCGATGGGCAAGGACGAGTTCATAATTCGCAGTATCTTAACTACTTTGAACAAGGCCGTGTCGAGATGCTTCGCAGCTTTGGCATATCCTACAAAGAGCTAGAAAAAACGGGGCTCATGCTCGTGGTGAAAACGATGCATGTAGATTTCCATTCCCCAGCGGAGTTCGACGAGGAACTCGAGCTGATTACGACATTACACCATTGTTACGGTGCGAGAATTCACCACGGATACCGGCTCATGCGAACGGTTTCCGAACACGAGGCGGAAACCAAGATTTCCTTGGTGGTGACAGGGCATAGCAGTATAGCATGTGTCGACCGAACGGGGCGCGTACGACGGCTACCAAGAGAATTGCAATTGTTCCGAGACGAAGCAACGGGAGAGGTCTGAAACCATGATTCGAAACGAAGTCTACTCACTCTGCACAGCGAACTTTCTCGCGATCATTACTCTGCTCACCATCAGTTGCCCAGCCATAGGCCAAGAATCGCTTGCGTCTGATCCTTCGATGGAGACGATGCAGTGGCAGATTGCGAATAGCCAGAAACTCAAAAGCCCCAATGGATGGCTCGCTTTAACCGGACACTTTTGGCTTCGCGAGGGAGCGTGTAGCGTCGGCATCTCGGAGACGTCGATTATTCGGCTTCCAGAGGCAGCGGCTGGCGTGGAAGCTGAGATCACAGTGAAAAGCTCAACGGTTGAGTTCCGCCCCGTGTCAAAACATCGATTCGTATTGAAAGACCAGGAGGTTCGCGGATACCAGTTGCTTCGCATCGACTCATTGGCCAAAGAAGCGGACTCTGAGGATGTCATCCAAATCGAGAATCGATTTTTACTCCAATTGGTTCGGCGATCCGGTCGCTTGGCGATCCGAGTTCGTGATCCTCAGTCCTCCGCATTGGTTCATTTTCCTGGCAAGACTTGGCTTCCAGTCGATCCAAGCTTTCGAATCGCGGCACAGTTCCACCGTTGGCCCCAAGCGACAGAAACCAGTAGCACGAATATTCGAGGCGAAGCGATTCAGCTCGATATGGTTGGTGAAGTGAAATTTCAATGGAAAGGAGCTGAGCATACGCTCATGGCACAACAAGAAGGAGACGAGCTGTTTATCGTCTTCAAAGATCAGAGCAATGGAAACGACACGTATGGACCTGGTCGATTTGTCAATGTGCCGATGCCAAGCGTGGAGCCTGGCGAAAACGTAGCAATCGTTCTAGATTTCAATCGATCCTACAATCCACCCTGCGCATTTTCCACTCACACTCTTTGTCCGCTGGCACCCGCCAATAATCGGCTCCCTTTTTTGGTTCGAGCTGGAGAGAGCTACCTCCCCCGGGAAAAGAGACTTGCAAAAATAGAACGGGTCATGGGTTCAGTACCAAGTGACGAACGCCGCGTCCTACTTTCCATACAGGAGTTAACCCGCGAAAAACTAGAGGGCTATGACCGCGTCAAGATTTCGTTTGCAGCCGAACAAAACGACCGTGTGCCCGCATGGCTGTTGATTCCCCACGGCGCGAGCAAGAGCCCAGCGATGCTTTGCCTTCATCAAACAATCCATATAGGCAAGGACGAACCAATCGGATTGGGACAGCAGGAAAGCAAACGACAAGCGTTACATTTAGTGAAGAGAGGATATGTATGCCTGGCACCGGACTATCCTAGCTTTGGTGAGTATCCATTTGATTTCGACGCTGCCTTTGCGAAAGGGGACTATGCAAGCGGTTCCATGAAAGCGATATGGAACAACATGCGAGCGATCGATCTTTTGTGCTCACTCCCAGAGGTGGATTCGGAACGTATCGGAGCGATCGGACATTCTTTAGGTGGTCACAATGCGTTGTTCACCGCAGCATTCGACCCTCGTGTGAAAGTCGTCGTTTCGAGCTGCGGATTTTGTAGCTTTCATCGTTATTACGGCGGAAATCTCAAGGGCTGGACGAGTTCCCGTTATATGCCGAGGATCGCGTCGGAATACGAGAACGATCCAAAGAAAATGCCCTTTGATTTTGACGATGTGTTGCTGTCGATCTTTCCGAGAGCCGTGTTTGTGATGGCTCCTCAGAAGGATTCCAATTTTGATGTGACCGGAGTTCAGCAGATTGTGAACACGGTTGAACCCATGTACAAGAATGCGAAGTATTCAGACCGGTTCTCTGCAGTTTATCCCGACGCGGGGCATGAGTGGCCTGAATTGGAACGAACGGCAGCGTACGAATTCATCGACAAACAGCTCAAGTAAGGTCTCGACAAAAGCTTGCTTGTGAAGAGACTCGATGGCGTGGGAGCATTTGTGGAGGGATTTCACTTTTTCAAAAACTTCCTCAAGATTCTATCCGCCAACCACGAGGAGAGAGGAACGATTGCAGCAAGCCACTTCGCTTTGGAAGGAACGACCAACTCGGGCGTTCTCTTCTCTGCATGATCCAAGATTTGCTTCGCGAGCTTCACTGGATCCAACAGAGATAACTTGGCACCTCCACCTGGGGCCATGGCGCTGGGCGTATGCAAGCCGCGCGACTTGGCTAGCTCATTGTAACGGCTATTGCTATCGGCTCGCTCTATGGGGCCAGGTGAAGCCAGCATCACATGGACACCGCGCGAGGCTAGCTCCAAACGCCATTGCCGCGAAAGAGCCGTCAATGCAAACTTGGTCACGCAGTAGGCTCCCATGTTCGGTGTTGCAATCAGCCCTGCCAGTGAACCGATGTTGACGACGCAACCGCCGGCCTTTTCTAAAGCTGGAAGAAAGCACTGGATGGCACTGACCGTCGCGAGTACGTTTTCCTGGAAGAGAGTCTCGAACTCAGCAACTCCAATGCTCTCCAAGGTGCCTCGATCGGAGCGTCCAATACAGTTGATTAGGAAATCAATTTTGTTGTCGCGGAGCCATGATTCCACTTCCTCGTTTTCCTTTAACTGCATGACATCGACGCGGATGGTGCATGTTGCATTGGCAACAGGTGAATGGCTAGATATCTGAGAGGCAGCAGATTCCAGTTTGGCTGGATCGCGTCCAAGGATCGTGACGGTAGCGCCGCGCGCTGCCGCTTCGGTCGCCAAGTGCAATCCCAGTCCACTAGAACCACCTGCAACCACGACCTGTTTTCCTGACAACGACAACTTGCTCACTGAATTGCATTTCTCTCGATGGTTTGTTATTGGCTTTCGATGTCGCGTTGCAAGGAATGAGCTCGAACGACAGGTCCATAGTAATCCGGCCGTCGGTCAGCCCATCGATCGATCACGTGTTCGCGTGGTACTCGTACGAGTCGTTTGTTACGAGCTTTTGCGAGATCGATCTCTGCCGTCATGATGCATTCCATTTCATGCGATGCATCAGCTAGAGGATGGCCGTTGGGGTCGCAAATGCGAGAATTGCCGATGAATCGGAAACCGCGTTCCGTTCCTACTCGATTGACGCTCATAAAGTAGACATTGTTTTCTAGAGCACGTGCATTGGGCAAATACCTTGCGAACGTATCGGCTCCAGGCGGCCAGTTGGTCGGCAAAATTAGCAAATCCGCTCCCTCTAATGCTAAACAGCGGGAGGATTCGGGAAAGGAAGCATCGTAACAGATGTGAATCCCGACCTTCATTCCTCCAGCATCCATAGCACAATAGTTGCCCGTCCCCTGCGTAGTGAACCTGTCAACACCGAGAAAGGGCAAATGAATTTTGCGATAGCAATCGATAAGCCCTTTAGGGCCGATCAATGGACAACTGTTGTAAACTCCACCTGCTCCATCCAGCTCTAGCATCCCAAAAGCAACGTATTTGCCATTTCGATAACACCAATCAGCAATTGCCAGGACCGCTTCTCCATCCAAAAGTTGAGCGTGCTTTACCGCTTCCTCTAAGGTTGCAAAACAATACCCGGAAAGCATGCACTCGGGAAAAACGATCAGATCGCTATCTTTCAGCTCAGGCTTTGACAACCACTCCAGCATTCGTTTCAAATTCGCAGCAGTATCAGCAAAGGTGACATTGGTTTGGATGCCGCTAACAATTCGTTTGGTTGACGCCGGGTCCATGCAGGTGTATTCCTTTCGAAAACTTCAGTGGAACCCCGGTCTGCATTCTCAGAACAATTCCGAAAATAATCGGGAAAGGCTGTAATGAACGCTGGAAACGGGGCGGAGGCTGCCTTGAGAAATATGGCTAGTACTTCTATACTTTCAACCCGTTTATTCCCCAAGCCGCTAAGAATAACGCCCGAAAAGTAGCCATGAAGAGCGAACTAAAAGAAATTCAAGAATCCAACCTGCTCGCAGACAAAATCGAGGGGTTTTTAATCAAGGTCAAGCAGAAGCTTCCGCTGATTATCGGCGTCGTAGCTGTTGGCGCAATTTTGCTACTAGCCTCTGGCATTTACAAGACTTGGTCGGATTCGATCAGTGCAAAAGGCTGGTCGGCACTCTACTTCGGCGATACAGAGGCCTCCGATTTGGAGAGTATTGCAGAGGACTTCCCGAATACACCCGCCGGTCTTTGGGCGAGGATGGCCGCTGGAGACTCGCATCTGGCGCAAGGGGTACAGTCGGTCAACACCAATCGTGATGTTGCGGACAAACATTACGAAAAAGCAGTTGCCGAATACGAGAAAGTGGTCACATCCGCGACCGAGGGTTTTCTTTTGGCAAGATCGAATTTCGGCCTTGCTCAAGCTTACGAAGGACTTGGGAAGAAAGAAGAGGCGGCCGCTAGCTATCGAAAGATCACCAAGCTCACGAATGTCGACGCAGAATTTCAAGCCGAAGCATCGAAACGGGCGACATGGCTAGATTCCTCTGAAGCAGAAGAATTCTTCGCTTGGTTTAAGGCGAATCGAACAACTGCTCCAGCGATTCCTCCAATGTCTGGCGGTGTACCGTCTGTTCCAGGATCACCGGTATTCGATCTTCCAGGTATGCCATCGACACCAACACAACCAGAATCAGCGACGCCTCCTGCCAACAGTTCCGCCGATACACCAACGACGGCAGCGCCA
>Ga0207937_1000516_pt1 | contig 13656 bp, 12 predicted proteins | sample LakMenEpi04Sep11_FD_150668 | JGI IMG/M metagenome (GOLD analysis project Ga0207937, IMG submission 150668) | Freshwater microbial communities from Lake Mendota, WI - 04SEP2011 deep hole epilimnion (SPAdes) | ecosystem: Environmental > Aquatic > Freshwater > Lentic | place: Lake Mendota, Madison...
ATCAAGCAGGCAGAGGAAAAAGGCCAAGACATTGCCAAGGTCAGAGACCAACTCGCGAAGGAATACACCTATAACGTGGCAAGTCCTTTCCTGGCTGCCGAAAGAGGTGAGCTTGACGGAATCATTGAACCGGCGGCAACCAGATCTGCGGTTACTCGCTCCCTTCGAGCCTTGAAGACCAAACGAGCCGAACTGCCACCTAAGAAGCATGGAAACATCCCACTCTGATGAAAAAAAATTCCATCGAAGAGATCTCAAAACATCTGCTGGTAAGCGGTGGTAACGAGGATGAACATGCAGCCGCTGCTGCGGTGATTGCATCTCTACTGGCTCATCATCAGTCTCACCAGCAACTGAATAAGTCAGACTGGTCCAAGAGGTTCGGTATGCGGGTTAACTTGGACTTGAGTTGGCAGGCAAAGCTGCGGACTTGAGTGTCCCCCAAAAAGGTTTTCTTTTCCGGACAAAATTGCTTTAACTAAGCGCCAAAAGTGATTACCTATTTGTCAGGGTCTCACGCACATGCAAGGGATGTAGGGGCCCCAATTGGGGGCAGGGGAAGGTTGGGCGACAGTAAGTCGCCCATTTCTTCATTTAAAGCCTTACAAACAGTTCAGGGCGATCTTTGTCTTTTCTTATGGCGGCCATCGTAAGCCTCCAATCATCACCCTTTGCGGCTCGAATAACTACTTTTCCCGCTTGAACAACAGAAAGACGCGAGCAAATTTCAGCCAGGTAAGGCGTTCGCTGCTCCAGGTCTAGGTCGTCTAGTCCACCGTCGTCTAGGAGCTGAACCTCGACGCCTCGCATGCGAGCAAGCCTCACCGCAAGTACAACATCCTCGTTGAGAAGGTGAGGCGCTCTAATTCGATCACGCAGCTCGGCCTCCAACAGAAGGGCTGACTTCCTTTGTTGATCATTCAAGCGCCCTTCGTTTTCACTGATGATGCTGAGAAGGGGAAAGACATCCTTGAGTATTTGATTCAGCCTTTGTGCTCGAACTTCCTGAGAAGCGTTGGCGACTTCAATCGACATATCAATCTCCAAAGATTTCTTTCGAAAATCCTCTGCACTCTTTGAAGTCGACATGATTACCCAGTAAGCAGCTTGGGAAACTGAGATGAGGATTGCACCGCCAATGATTCCGGAATTGAACACGACATCAAAGCCACCCCACATGAGCGTTTGAGCCACTAAAAAGAAAAAGCCTAGCCAGCCCAATATTGGATACTGACGAATAGTGATAACAGAAAGAACAGTACTTACCGCTGCTACGTGCCAGGTTGTAAAGCTTGACTGCCTCACTTCAGCAAGAGAGCCAAAAACTAAATAAGAGATGAAGATTGTCAGGAGCATTATTAAAAGTGCCGCCGAAAACCTCATCTTGATTCCGTCATTATCAAGCAGTGACCAAATCAAACAGAAGAGATAAATTACTAAAGCAACTACTACTGGCATGACCTCTCGATATTCGGAGAGGCTGACTAGTCCAATGAGTGCATGGTAGAGGCCGAACAGAATACTAATCAGCCCAAGTGTCCTTCTAGAAAGGCTAATCAACTGGCCACACCAACTTCACTAATGTCCCATCGCCAGGTTTTGAAGTTATTTCAGCAGCGCCACCGATTGATGTCAGCCTAAATTGAATTGAAGTCTTAATCCCGATTCGATCGCGAGGAATACGATCGACCCTAAAGCCCAGACCGTCGTCCTCGATGATAACCGTCAATTGAGAATTGAAATCGGCAAGCATATGCAAAGTAATTTCTTTAGCCAGAGAGTGCTGAATTGCGTTGTCGAGAGCCTGAATCGTCGCTTCTGTGATTCCCTTTGCGACTTCGGAAGGGACATTAAATGTTGAGTCAACAGGCACGTCAACCTGCACGCGGGAGTCTAAAGATTTTGCGGCAAACGCTATGGCACTAATCAAAGCTGAACTAGTGACAAACTCGGTTTGAGTTACGTTTTTCGATGCCAAAGCTAGGCTACGCATCGCATTCTCAGCTGAAAGCTGAGCTGATTTCTCTTCACTTGGTGATGAAGCCCTAGCGGCAACCAGCAAGCTGTGAAGTACCTGGTCATGCACTAGCGCATCAATTTTCTGCCGTTCCTTTTCAAAAGCCTCGACTTTTGCATTCGCAATAGCGCTCTGGATTGCTTCAGTGTTTGCGGAGTCCACTCTGGCTGCCGCTTGCCTGACGACGCCAACCAACCCAATGACAGCCAAAGCGAAAATTAGGAAATATGCTGAGTCAAGGGACGCTTGAAGCAGGCGGTCTTCACCGAAGGTTACGATCTGCACAACGAGCCAACTCGCAGATACAGCCGGAAGGTAAAGTCTTGCGTATAGATCACTAGAAAACACGCCGACTAAAATTACGGTCAGGCCAATTGACCACCAGATCCAAGGCCTTCCCTCTGGCCCAAGCTCCTGTAGATCTAGGACTCCCATTGGAGCCATCCAGATAAGAATGAAAACGCTCATCGAGTGCAAGTTCAGCCAGGTAACACCGAGATTTAGCCATAGTCCAGCAATAGACATGACAACAAATAAAGCAAAGAGTCCAATTTGAACAACTGGAACAGGATCTCGCAAGGAAACTTGGAGGGTGGCGTTAATTAAGGTCTCAGCACTGACTAGCGCTAAAACGACAGCGCTAATTCTGCGGATTTGTTTTTCTAATTGACTAGATGCAATTGAAGCAAGTTGCTGCACTAAAGCATCTCCCCTGAGATGATCCCGTCTTCCACCGCGCGCTTGAAAAGATCGACTTTTGTTGCAGCCTCTCGACCGAGTTTTGCGTATTTGATGCGAACCCTGTCGATGTGCTCTTTGGCGGAACTCTGCTTTATCCCTAGCTGGAATGCAACCTGCTTCAGACTCATCCCGGATGCGTATAGAGACAGCACCTCGCGTTCCCTCTCGGAAAGCGAAGCTTCCTTAAACTTTGCATCAGCATCTATGGTGGCTGAAGTTTCGGCATTGTTGATAATCGCGCCTTGGCTTGCCAATGCGATTGCCCGAAACAAAGCATCCATCGGTTGACTCTTCGGCACAATCGCCGTAGCCCCAGCTCGAACTGCGGCTCGCATCAGGGAAGGCTTGTCGGCTATCGAGAAGATCAGCACCGCAGGACCTGAGGCAACGAGCCTAGAAACATTTTCGCTAACATGCGATCCATCCGAGAGGCTGAGATCTGTAACAACTACCGAGCAGTCTTGGTCTGCAATCTGTTCAAGTAGATCATCAACGGTTGCGGAAGATCCAACAAGTTCGAATCCGACTTTCTCACAATAATTACTAAATCCCAGCCGAATGGCTTCGTGGTCGTCAACAATTGCAACCTTGATCCCCATATTTATAGATTACTGAGCTGAAAGGACATTATGGTTTCGAAGTGGTGGGTGTGGGGAAAGAGATCTAAAGATTTGATATCTCTTAGTGTGTAACCGATTTCAGACAGCTGCTTGATGTCTCTTGCGGCCGATACGGGATCACATGCAACGTAGACAATATTCTTCGCTCCTAATCTTGCTAAGTGACTAAGCACCTTGTTGTTTGCTCCTGAGCGAGGTGGGTCAAGCACTACGGTGTCTAAGGACTCTGCTCTCTGCCTCAAGTAGACCAAGACATCGGAGGTTTCGAAGGATAGATTCTTGAGATCCCTTGAGCTCTTTTTGCCGTCCTTTACAGCCTGTTTATTCAGCTCTACCGCCCTAACAGAAACGGCTGGGTATCTAGCTGCAGAAGTCGCAGCAAATAGTCCGACACCTGAATAAAGATCAAGTAGCTCAGTAACTTGGAAGTTGGCCAGTAGATTCTGCACCTCCCCAGCCAGTTTTGTGGGCGCTAACCGATGTGCTTGCCAAAAGGTTTGAGGCGAAAGCTCGAAGAGTCTTTCCCCAACTACTTGGGAAAGTTGTGCAGGCGACTTCTGCTCCGAGTCAACTATGTTGCCAAAACTGTCAATGGCAAATGAAACTCTGGCATCTGAGTACTTATTTGGGTTACTGAGTGCCACATCCTGCAGCGCTTTCTCAGCCAGAGGATAGGAGCGTATTGGAACAAGCTCATCACTTCTAACTTTCTTGACAGAAGCTCTCGCTCTTGAGTCAAAGTGAATTTGAATGCGAGTTCGGTAGTGCAGGCCATCAGTTTCATCCAGTGGCTCAACCGCAACATCTGATTCAATTCCCGCAAACCTCGTCAGCGCCTCTCGAAGAACCTGGCTCTTGAGCTCTCGCTGATACTCAAGCTGGATGTGGCCAAAATCTGCTCCGCCTGCGCCTCGCTCCGAATCTTCCCAAATGTGTTTCTGTCTGTGTGGACTAGCCTCCAGGATTTTTGTCGGGGTGGCTCGCAGAAAGTTTGATTTCTCATCAATGATTTCTGCTTCTACGATTTCACCTGGTAGCACGTGTCCAACAAAAACAACCTTGCCCTCTGGCCGGGCAACAAAGACTCCCCCATGAGCCACTTTTTCAATTTTCAGTTCCACTGACATCCGCCTAGTGTTTCACAGCTAACCTTGTTGTGTGCCAAAACTTTTACTTGCCTCGACTTCTCCTGCTCGCAAGAAACTGCTCACGGACGCGGGAATCGAATTTGAGTCTCTGCCCCCCGGTGTGGACGAAGAGTCGCTGGTAGAAAAACTTCGCCCTGGCACTGCAGAAGAGCTGACTTTGCTACTCGCCAAAGCCAAGGCTGAGGCAGTTGTGGGCAAGACATCTGCCGAACTCATCTTGGGCTGCGATAGTGCCCTGGAATTTGAAGGTCAAATTCTTGGTAAGCCTGTTCTAGATAGCGTTGCTATTAGCCGCTGGAAAAGCATGCGGGGTAAGTGGGGTACTTTGGCCTCAGGGCACCACCTGATCGCATCCAATGGAAAATCCGCCAGTTTTTGCAGCAAGACGAGGGTGCTATTTGCCGAGATAACCGATGGCGAGATTGAAAGGTATGTAGCAACTGGGGAACCTCTGGGTGTCGCAGGCGCTTTCACTATCGATTCCATAGGTGGCAGCTATGTTGAGCGAATTGAGGGCGATTACCACACCGTGGTCGGACTATCCCTTGTGGCTCTGAGGAAACTCATGGCTGAGCTGGGTCACAATTACCAAGACTTCTGGCGTTAGCATCAACAAAACTGCCATTTTTTTGTTGATAACTTATAAAATCTGCTGCATTTAGGCCAATAAGCTATCCGATTATGGCTGAGCGACAAATAAAGAAGCTGCTGATTGCTAACCGCGGTGAGATTGCCGTCCGAATCATCAGGGCGGCCAAAGACAGCGGAATCCAGACCGTTGCGGTCTATGCGGGGGCGGACAGAGATGCCCAGCACGTCCAGCTAGCCGATGAGGCTTACTCGCTCGAGGGAGAGACAGCTGCTGAAACCTATTTGGTCATAGAAAAGCTCCTAGGGGTTGCACGCCGATCAGGTGCAAATGCCGTTCATCCGGGATATGGGTTCCTTTCAGAAAATGCTCAATTTGCCAAAGCTGTAGTCGATGCTGGGCTGATCTGGGTTGGTCCGCCAGCTTCAGCAATCGAGAGATTGGGAGACAAACTCTCCGCCAGACAGGTAGCCGAAAAAGTTGGTGCCCCATTGGCCCCTGGAACCAAAAACCCTGTTGCCTCGGTATCTGAAGTTGAAGAGTTTGTAAACAAGCACGGTCTTCCAGTCGCCATCAAAGCTGCCTATGGCGGTGGTGGAAGAGGAATCAAGGTTGTCAAGGATAAGTCCGAAATAAAGGAACTATTTGATTCCGCGACTCGTGAAGCCGTTGCGGCTTTTGGTCGTGGTGAGTGCTTCATCGAGAAGTACCTTGAAAAACCCAGACACGTGGAAACGCAATGCCTTGCGGATGAATATGGAAACGTCGTCGTTATTTCAACCAGAGACTGCTCTCTCCAGCGCAGACATCAGAAGCTAGTTGAGGAAGCTCCTGCGCCTTTTTTGAGTGATGCCCAAACCAAAGAACTCTATGAGGCATCGAAGAAGATTTTGAAAGAAGTTGGCTACGTTGGTGCTGGCACCTGTGAATTCCTAGTTGCACGCGATGGAACCATCTCCTTTCTTGAGGTGAACACAAGGCTTCAGGTTGAGCATCCCGTTTCCGAGGAGGTCACTGGAATCGATTTAGTGCGCGAACAGTTCCGCATTGCCGAAGGCGCAAAACTTGAATATCAAGACCCCGAAATCAATGGCCATTCAATCGAGTTTCGAATAAACGGCGAGGATCCTGGTAGAAACTTCCTGCCTTCACCTGGTCCAATCCATCTGTTCCTGGCTCCATCAGGACCTGGAATTCGAGTCGACTCTGGGGTGGTCTCTGGTGATGTGATTTCTGGAAACTTTGATTCCATGATGGCCAAGCTAATTGTTACTGGCAAAGATCGAAATCAGGCCCTCGAGCGAGCTCGAAGGGCGCTTCAGGAAATGCAGGTTCATGGTCTGCCCACGGTACTTCCGTTCCACCGACTGATTGTTTCTGATCCAGCATTCACAGCCGATAAAGGCAGTTTTGACGTTCACACCAGGTGGATTGAAACTGAATGGTCTAATCCAATTGAGCCTTGGAGTGGCCAGCAAGAGCAGCTTCCAGCTTCAACTCAAATGAAAGATCTGGTGGTTGAGGTTGAGGGCAAGCGGCTAACTGTCAGTGTCCCCCGATTCCTGGTAACGGGCGAGAGCTCATCCATCCCGAAGATTCACCGTCGCAAGAAGACTCACCAGGCATCCACTCACACCGGAGCCAAAGGAAACTCTCTGCTAGCTCCAATGCAAGCAACAGTCGTGAAGCTTGCGGTAAGTGATGGACAAATGGTGCAAGAGGGAGAGCTAGTTGTTGTGCTGGAAGCCATGAAGATGGAACAGCCACTCACCGCTCATCGCGCTGGAAAAATCGCGAATGTTGGGGTTAGCGTTGGATCAACTATTTCAGCTGGTACAAGGATTCTGGATATCCTCGACTAATCAATCGCCGGATGCAGGGCACTGGCCGCCTCGGCGATAGAAGCTGATAGCGATGGATAAACGGTGTAGGTTTTGGCGAGCTGATCAACGGTTAGTCTGTTTTCGATGGCAACTGCAATTGGATAAATCAGATCCGAAGCCTTAGGTGCGACAACCACTCCACCAATCACTGTTCCAGATCCAGTTGAGGCAAAAAGCTTGATGAATCCCTCGCTAAGGCCCTGCATTTTGGCTCTTGGATTTGAATCAAGCAGGACTTGGTGGATCTCTCCGCGAACAAGACCTTCCTTGATTTCCTGCTCTGACCAGCCGACCTGAGCGATTTCTGGGTTGGTGAATACGTTGCTGGCAACATTCCTTTGTCTGGTTGGAGTCGCAACGTCTCCCAGCGTGTGATATACGGCCGTGCGTCCCATCATTGAGGAAACAGACGCCAGCGGAATGGACGTTGAGCAGTCACCTACGGCATAGACGTTAGCCCTGGAGGTTCGGGCTACTTTGTTTACAATCACCCTGCCGTCTTCGGCTAGTTTCACTCCAGCCTCTTCAAGTCCGAGACCCTTGGTATTGGGCGTCGCTCCTACAGCCATCAAGCAGTGTGAACCACTTAGCACCTGGCCATCAGAAAGGTGAACTTCTACAGACGAATCATTGCTGATTACTCGATTTGCTCTGACCTTCTTCAAAAGATTCATTCCAGAACTGATGAAGACCTTCTCAAGCAGTTCGGCAGCATCATGATCATTGCCTGGTAAAACGTTGTCTCGTGAAGAAACTAAGGTGACTTTGGAGCCAAGTTGCAAATAGGCAGATGCAAATTCTGCTCCTGTCACACCCGAACCAACCACAATAAGGTGCTCAGGAAGCTCGTTCAGTGAATAAAGCTGCTTCCAATTAAGAATTCTTATTCCATCGGTTTTAGCATCGGGTAATTCTCTTGGCGATGCCCCAACTGCCACAATTATTGTTTTCGCTTCAAGTCGGACTTGCTTTCCAGCTTGATCAAATACGACATGATGATTGCCATCGAGCTTGGCACGTGCATCAATTACTTCGACACCTTCTCGCATCAGAACTGATCTCATCTGCTGTGACTGACTCTGCGCTAAAGACAAGAGCCTTTTGTTCATCGCTCCAAGGTCAACCTCGACATGGGGATTGATTTTCTTCCCGTCATGGCTGAAGCCAAGTCCGAGAGATTTTGCCAACTCAATCTGCTGCGCGGCTTCCGCAGCTGCTATCAAGGTCTTAGATGGAACAACATCCGTGAGTACGGCATTACCGCCAATTCCGCTTTCTTCAATCAAGACCACTTCTGCACCCAGTTGTCTGGCAGTTCTTGCAGCCTCGTAGCCACCAGGGCCCCCACCAATAATGACCATGCGACCTAGAGAAGAGTTACTCATCACCTGTCAATTGTTCCCTAAATCCGCGGTGGAGATTAGAACTAAACTTGAAAACATGGCTCATCCACTAAATGAAGAAGGGGTAAACCCCTTTGAATTTGCCGAAAAGGCAGCAGCAGCAATTGCCCAGAAATCCGGCGTTCCTAAGCATGACCTAGCCCTGACCCTCGGTTCGGGTTGGTCAAAGGCGGCCGATCTAATTGGTGAAACGGTTAGCGAGATTCCAGCCAACGAAATCCCGGGATTTCATAAACCAGCTGTTGCCGGGCATGTGGGGACCATCCGTTCCATCAAGTTACCGAACGGAAAATATGCACTGGTCATTGGAGCCAGGACCCATTTCTACGAAAATCATGGGGTCAGAGCAGTCGTTCACTCAGTTAGAACGGCTGCCAAAACTGGGGCCAAAATAATGGTCCTGACAAATGGTGCGGGCGGAATTAAGCCCCAGTGGCAGGGCGGAGTTGCTGTACTTATTTCGGATCACATAAATCTCACCGCTTCATCTCCACTCGAAGGCGCGAACTTCGTGGACCTAACCGACCTGTATTCAAAAAGACTTAGACAAATAGCAAAGCAAGTTGATCCTTCTCTAGATGAGGGTGTCTACGTTCAGTTCCGTGGTCCTCACTATGAGACTCCGGCCGAGGTTCAGATGGCGAAACACATGGGCGGTCACATTGTTGGCATGTCTACTGCACTCGAAGCAATAGCTGCCCGAGAGGCAGGCATGGAAGTTATTGGTATGTCTCTAATAACCAACTTGGCTGCCGGTATTCAAACAACGCCTCTGAGTCATGAGGAAGTTATAGCTGCTGGTAAAGCTGCCGAAGGAAAAATCTCAAAGCTACTCGCGGAGATTGTCACCAGGTTCTAGATGTCTCTACTGGAAAAAGCAAAATCTTGGGCAGCACATGACCCAGATTCAAAGACCAAGAGTGAGCTAGAAGAGCTAATCAATCAAGGCAACCACTTAGAAATCGAATCTAGATTTGCTCAATTGCTGCAGTTCGGAACCGCTGGACTCAGAGGTGAGCTGGGGGCTGGGCCTAATCGGATGAATAGGGTTGTAGTGGCCTATGCCGCTGCGGCCATTGCCGAATTTCTGAAAAGAAACAAGCTTCATTATGAAAATCCAGAAGGAAAGCTGAGCGTCGTAATTGGCTTTGATGGCCGCGAGAACTCAGACGTATTTGCCAAAGATACAGCTCAAATAATTTCCGCTGCCGGCTGTGAGGCCCTTCTTTTCGACCAAAGAGTTCCCACTCCAGTAGCCGCTTTCACCGGCAAGCGCTTGAAAGCATCAGCGACGATAGTGGTAACCGCAAGCCACAATCCCCCTCGCGACAATGGATACAAGGTCTATCTAGGTGGAAAATTTGGTGGTTCCCAACTTATTTCACCGCAGGACAGAGAAATTGCCCACCTCATTGAAGAAAACTACAAGCAACTCACTTTTGACAGGATTCCCAAGTCAAATGACTATGGGACTCTTTCTTCAAATGATGTTGATCATTACATAGCTAGGGCTCTGGAGCTTATTCCGCAGTCCAGTCCTGCTCGATCGACAATAAAAATTCTCCACACAGCTCTGCATGGGGTTGGCTCGACTGTCGTGGAAAAAATCTTCAAGCGTGCGGGTTTTCAGCTTTCTGTGGTTGAAGAGCAAAGGAATCCCGATCCTGCATTTCCAACCGTTACCTTCCCAAACCCCGAAGAGCCAGGGGCAATGGATTTGGCATTTCAAGAGGGCAGCAATAACAGAGTTGACCTGATCCTTGCCAACGATCCAGACGCTGATCGCTTGGCGGTGGCTGTGCCAAACGGTAACGGTTGGAAGATGCTGACTGGTGACGAGGTGGGTATCTTGCTCGCGGACTATTGCTCTAGCAAGGCGAAATCTGGTGCGATTGCAAACTCAATCGTTTCGGCCGACATCTCAGCCCTTGCATCCTCATACCAGCTTGATTATCAACAGACTCTCACGGGTTTCAAGTGGATTTCAAAGGTTCCAAACTTGATCTATGGCTATGAGGAGGCGCTTGGATACTGCGTCGATCCAAACTACACACCAGATAAAGATGGCATTTCAGCGGCGCTTGTCGTAGCCGAAATAGCTGCGAATCTGGCTTCACAGAACCAAAGTCTGACAAGCAAGTTGGATGAGCTTGCGAATAAGTTCGGGAGAATCTCAACCGGTCAAGTTTCAATCAGAGTCAGTGATCTCAGTCTCATCGGTCAAGTTATGAGGTTTGTTCGGCAAATGCCCCCTACTTCTTTCGAGGGCACGTTAGAGATGAATGATCTTCTCAAGTCACAGACACTCAAAACTGACGCTGTGATACTCAGTAATGAAAAAGCACGGCTCATCTTCAGACCAAGCGGAACCGAACCCAAGCTCAAGTGCTACTTGCAATATCAGGGCGACCAGAACGGACTCGAAAGACTAAAGGTGTTTGCTAGCGACCTTTTGCGTAGCGCTCAGCAAACCGCCTGATACTCTCTGGAATCGCAAGTCCTCTAGCCTCATCATCTGCAGGAATTGGTTCACCAATCACTGTCCTGATTGGCACAATGCCTGCCCAGTAGCCAAGGTTTAGATCTTCCTCGGGGTCGTCAACTTCATTCTTAGAAATCTTCACTGAAGTTTCATTCAAATTGACCTGAATGATGATGGTCGCCGCCAGCTCTTTTTTTGTTGTTGGACGTGTTTCCGCCACCCTGCCCGGAATTAGTCCATCGCTAAGAGCATCAAGAGCCTCAAGTTTCTGCGCATCCGGAACAAGTTCCGCCTTTCCAAAAATCACAGCTGCCCGATAGTGCATGCCAGTGTTGAAGGTGCTTCGAGCAACCTTGAGAGCATTGAGCTCTGTGATGCTTATGCAAACGGCTGAATTTTCTGCGAGGAGCCGCATAAGTCTTGATCCGGTTGAACCGTGAAGATAAAACTTGTCACCCACCCGCCCATAGGTCATGGGAATCACCACTGGAAGTCCATCTTCAATGAACCCGACATGGGCCACAAGATTTTCATCAATGATGGAGTAGAGATCTTGCTGACTTTCTGAAGCCTTGTGAGCAAGTCGCTTTAGTTTTGTCTTGGCTGTGCTTCCTGGTTGCATTCAATGATGTTAGCCGAGAGCTTGTGCTAGCGCCTCTCGGATTTCAGTGAAATCTGTAACGGTTTTGATTACCACAACTTGGCTTCTGCCTGTGTGCAAAGAGCTAACGATGTCTTCGGTAGCAAGAATCAATTGAGCAGGGCTACTTGAATCGATATCTCCTAGCGCTACCGCTTGAACCGTTCCCTGAATTTCCAGCTCAGCGAGTGCTCTTTCGGCGAGCCTTGCCATTATTACGCTGGTGCCGATGCCGGCTCCACACACGCAATAGATTCGCATGCTTTAGTAAAACAGTAAATCTGATTGATGGAAAGAAACTACTGCTGAGCCCTTGCAAAGCCAAGCTCAATCATGTCCATCAACTCTTCTCGTTCTGTAAGACCCTGGAAAGCGCTAGAGGCCGCATTGAGCTGGAATTGCTCAAGATCTGCAAGCGTATAACCGAAAGTCTCGGTCAGAATTTCCAGTTCCTTAGTAAGCGATGTTCCGCTCATGAGACGGTTATCGGTATTGACAGTGACCTTAAAGCCAAGGTCATAGAGAATGTCAATCGGGTGGTCTGACATGGTCTCACCCATCATTGCGAAAGCGCCGGTCTGAAGATTAGAAGACGGGGAGGTTTCAAGAGCAATCTCCCTGTCGTGAACCCACTGAGCAACCGGACCCAGAACCACCAGATCGGTGTCGCCCTCAGTGCGGGAGAACATGATGTCCTCTATCAGCCTCACGCCGTGCCCCAACCGAAGGGCACGACCATTCACAATCGCATCCTTAATTGATTCAATTCCATCTGCCTCCCCAGCATGAACTGTGATTGGGAAGAGTTCTGCTGCCAGATAATCAAAGGCGACCTTGTGCCGAGATGGTAAGAAGCCCTTCTCTGGACCTGCAATGTCAAAGCCAACTACACCGTTATTGCGATGTCTAACAGCCAGCTCAGCTATCTCGAGGCCCCTGTCAGAGTGACGCATGGCTGAGACCAGCTGGCCGGTTCTGATGAAGCCACCTCTAGAAGAAACTTCCTCCATACCTCTTTCAAGTCCATCCTGAACGGCTTCGACAGTTTGATCTAGCGTCAAGCCACGAGCCAGGTGTTGCTCGGGAGCCCAGCGCAGCTCTCCGTAAATCACTCCATCCTCGGCAAGATCCATCACCGCTTCATACGCCACACGCTCTAAGCCCTCATAGGTCTGCATGACGGCGACGGTGTGTTCAAAAGCTTCTAGGTACTTGACTAGCGATCCGGAATTACAAACTTCGGCGAACCAGGCTGCAAGCTCGGGGCCTGTGCTGCGCGGAAGTTTGTGTCCAATCTCCGAGGAGAGCTCAACAATAGTTTGTGGGCGCAATCCTCCATCGAGATGATCGTGAAGGGAGATTTTTGGTAGTGACTGAATGTCCAACTGTTTCCTAACCTACTTTGCCGAGGACAATGTTTCTTTTCTCGGGACTTTTCTCAGAGTACTCCACGCCTCCGCTAAGGGAAGCCATGGCCCTTTCAAACTTTTCATCTGTATCCGTATATAAGGTCATCAGCTTCTGACCCTTTTCCACTCTGTCTCCATACTGCGCGTGTAGCTCGATTCCGGCACCAAATTGGACGGCATCCTCTTTTCTCTCCCGCCCAGCACCTAGTCGCCAGGAGGCAACTCCCACCGCTAGGGCATCCAGTTTGGCGATATAGCCAGTTTGCTCGGCTAGAACGTCATGAGAATATTTCGCTTTTGGAAGATCTGCCTTGGAATCCCCGCCCTGCGCCTGAATCATTTGGTGCCACTTATCCATGGCTTTGCCGTTTTTTAGATTCTCAAGTGGATCTGCGTCGCTAAGGCCGCAGTGGGAAAGCATTTCTTTGGCTAGGGCGACGGTGAGCTCAACAACATCACTGGGGCCTCCCCCAGCTAAAACTTCGGTAGATTCCTCGACCTCTAAGGCATTGCCAATCTTTCGTCCGAGAGGTGTAGACATATCCGTCAGCAGCGCAGATGTCTTGACACCCGCATCATTACCGATCTGGACCAAAACTTCAGCTAACTCCTGAGCTCGTTCACGAGTCTTCATGAAAGCGCCACTGCCAACCTTGACATCCAGCACAAGGGAAGAAGTTCCCTCGGCGATTTTCTTGCTCATAATTGAAGAAGCAATTAGCGG
>Ga0207937_1000517_pt1 | contig 13656 bp, 7 predicted proteins | sample LakMenEpi04Sep11_FD_150668 | JGI IMG/M metagenome (GOLD analysis project Ga0207937, IMG submission 150668) | Freshwater microbial communities from Lake Mendota, WI - 04SEP2011 deep hole epilimnion (SPAdes) | ecosystem: Environmental > Aquatic > Freshwater > Lentic | place: Lake Mendota, Madison...
CCTCTTGTCATTGCTGCAGAGGACGACGAATTCTGCTTGCGTGTTTCCAGGCAACTTGGAGGGCTAATTGTTCGATTGGATAAAGATATGTCGCTCCATGATGCTGCGATGACAACATTCCCACAGTGGTGGCGAAGAATGATGCGTGCAGGATACGGATTTGCACAGGTAGGTGCAATTCACCCAGACCATTTTGTTGGGGCCCGCCGCAAAACGTGGCTGTGGGGTCTGGTGCTACCGCTAACCATCTTGATCGCTGCTCCACTTACGCGCGGCTTGAGCTTCCTTCTTCTTTCTCTCTACGTCCTATCGTTCTATCGAACGCTGCGGAATCGCGCTCGTAAGGGAGATTCACTGAGCGATGCATACTTGTATGCCTACTTTGTTACAATTAGCAAGTTTCCAAGCCTCTTTGGCATGCTTACTTATTATAAACGGCGTTTCTTCAACGAAGCGAATACGATTATCGAATATAAATGACTAACAGAAATTCAGGAATGAAGCGGGTTGGCTTGTTGGGTGCTGGCTACATAGCGGATTGGCATGCGTTTGCTCTGCGCAAAACAGGGAATGTCGAAGTTGTTGCGGTTTGTGATACTGTCAGAACACGAGGCTGTCGTCTAGCAGAGAAAGCGAAAGCGAAACATCAATTTGAATCTTTGGATGCAATGCTCGATGCAAAAGTTTGCGATTCTATTCATGTATTGCTTCCACCGCATCTTCACGCACCTTTCGGAAAGAGAGTTCTTGAACGAGGTGTTGATGCCTATATCGAAAAGCCACTCTGTTTAGCGGAAGGCGACTGCCAGCAGTTGATCGATACTGCGGCGCGTAGCAATGCGCGGCTTGCCGTATGCCACAACTTTCTATTCTTGCCAAGCTACGAAAAACTGAAGTATGACGTAACCAATGGCCGACTAGGCAAATTAGACCACGTCACGGTTAACTGGCAATTTCCCCTCAACCAACTACAAGGAGGCCCATTTGACAGCTGGCTTTTTTCAGAACCCACAAACGTTTTATACGAAATTGCGCCGCATGCCTTCGCGTTCGTACTAGACCTAGTTGGTCCGCTAAGAGTGCTACACGTTCGAGCCTCCAACCAAACAGCACTTCCCGGCGAGAAAACCTTCTTCCGGCGATGGCAAATCCTGGGAGAAACCAATCAAGGCACCGCAGTTGCTGTGAATTTGTCTTTTACAAACGGTTTTCCCAATCGCAGTGTGGAAGTACGAGGAAGTACAGCCCAAGCCCGCTGCGATTACGAACGCGACATTTACTACAGGGACGCATTTAATGATGCCGGAGTCATTTTCGAGCCTCTCAAGGCTGTCCGATTGCTGAATAAACAACTTCGAGCTGAAGCACGTACGAATTTCATTAGACAAGTAAAGTCGGCGAACAAACTTGCTCCTTTCGGACTTAGCATAACACGTGCTTTGCAAAATTTTTACGGCAATCATAGCCTCGACTCGCGCCTTAGCGGTGATCTCGGGCGTGACGTCATCAAAACTATTAGGGAAGTCGCTGATTTATGGAAAGCTACTCATACGGTGCCAAGTAGCTTACCTGCCTCGCAACTCAAAACGAATGACGTTGTTGCAGTACCATCACCTAGCGTATTGGTTCTAGGAGGCACCGGCTTTATAGGTACACATTTAGTCGATGCGTTAGTCCGCAATGGCTACAGTGTGCGAGTCCTTACGCGTAGCACGGCACCTGGAATCAACTTGCATAATGGATGGGTTCAGATAATGTCGGGCCAACTTGGCGATGAGCTCGATTTAACCCGCGCATTGAACGGTATCAAGGTCGTCTTCCATTTGGCACGTGCGTATGCGGATAACTGGGAAGAATACCGAATCAACGACGTTGAAGTCACAAAGCGAGTGGGAGAAATTTGCGCTAGGGCAGGCCTCGAACGCTTCATTTTTACAGGGACCATCGACAGCTACGATGCCGCAACCTTAAGAGGGGCCATTACGGAAGATACCGGGTTGGATCCGAAAATCCACCGCCGCAATGACTACGCGAGGTCTAAGGCGATGTGTGAAGCGGAACTTCTGAAAATCCAGAAACAAGAAGGGCTACCGCTGGTTATCGCAAGACCCGGAATTGTAATCGGCGACGGCAGCAATCCTGTGCACTGGGGTGTAGGTATGTGGCCTGCTCCGAATGTATGTCGATTGTGGGGAAGTGGCAATGTCAAGCTGCCACTCGTGCTTGCGACGGACTGCGCTCTTGGATTATTAAAGTGTATGACTACCCCAAATATAATTGGGGAGTCCTTCAATCTTGTCGGCGACCCGATACTCTCCGCACGTGAATACTTGGCTGCCTGTGAAGAAGCGAGTGGAATCCACTTTGAAGTTGTCCCAACCTCTATCTGGCGCTATTATCTTGTCGATTTGGCCAAGTTTGTCGCAAAAAAAACGCTTGGGTTGGCGCACGCCAAACCCTACTACAAAAACTGGATGAGTCGCAGTCAGCGTCGCGGGTATGACAACTCCAAAGCAAAGGCCATCCTGAACTGGCACCCCGAGTCGAATCGTGGTGCATTGGTAGAGCAAGGCATCGTCATTCCCGTTCGCAAAAGTTTGTTATAGTCCTGCCTCTATTGCTTATCAGCCAGCGATTGCTTTGATGTGCATTGGCCTAAATTCGACCACAATTAACGTTTCAGAAAGTGGGCGATCCACCAGTACACCGATTGCATAAAGCGATTCAGAGAATTTGAACTGGTCGGCGCCCTCATCAATCGTAAGCGTCCGATCAACCGCATCTCGAAAGGGGGCGTGGGGTTATTTTGATTTCTTTCGGTTTCGGAGTTGGCGTTTGCGAGATTCTTTGCGACGACATTCCTTTCGTCGCATTGCAACTATCTCCCAGTTGCCATCCGGTTGGGCCTCTATACGCGAATGGCTCAACACCATTGAGTCTTGAGGCTCGGTGGATGACTTGGTTCGCTTGCTTCGATAGTCACTATTCAAATCAAGAGGGCGAGTCGATTGACTCGCCCTCTTGATTGTCTTTAGGCGATTGGCAAATTGGAATTCAACGCACTGCGATTGGGATCATGATCCGGATTCAAAATTTGTAATGGAATATGGTCCCGCACTGCGAAAGGTATTTTGCCGACTGCATTGTCACGTGGATAACGAATGGCGCGGCTGACCGCGCATTGATCCGGCTGGATCAGTCGCTCCACTAGACCAAGTCTTTGAGCTAGACCATGTCTTTGAGCTTCTTGAGAGCTCGGACCTTGACGGTTGTAGAAGCTGGCTTTGGATCTGCCCATTTCATTTCGCCAGTTTGTGGATTTCGCACTTGTCGCTTTGGAAGTGCCTTCTTTTGGTGGCGAAGAATCTTGCAGAGGTCAGGAATCACGAAAGCGCCAACGCCCTTTTTGCCAATCGAGCTGGCGATTTCAGCCTTCAGCGCATCAAACACTTCTGCTACTTGCTTCTTGGTCAAGCCGGTTGCTTCGGCGATGTTGGTGAAAATCTGGACTTTTGTGAGTGGCTTTTCTGCTTTGGCAGCTGCTTTTGCCATGTGACGAATCCCTTTCAAACGATCACGGATGGGTTCCATGTCCGACAATGAACATGCGAGTTGGCTGAATTAAAGGATGCGGGGGGTAAAATGCAACCGGGAAACAAGCAAAACACCCAAAAAACACTGGGAAATGAAGTATTTAGTCAAAAAAACATTGAAAAAACGAGATGGCGGTTGGTCTAGACCGGATATTTCTTGGCATTCTTGACCATTTTCGCCTCCAACGTGCTTGCCAAATCGATACACATCACGCTAGCCAATCGCAATACATACGACAAAACGTCCGCGATTTCCTCGCCAATCTGCTCCCGCTGCTCCACACTCAAGGTGGCGTCCGGTTCCAGCCATTGAAAGTGCTCCATGATTTCTGCCGCTTCGATCGCAATCGACATCGCTAAATTCTTCGGCAAATGAAACTTCCCCCAATCCCGTTCGGTCGAGAATTCGTCCACCCAACGTTTGATTTCGGCAATCGTCGTTTTCGTATCCTGTGCATTAGGGTTATCGATGCTATGCATGCTTTTGCCTTGACGAATGCCGAACATTCGGGAGTATGGAGGTTAGTTACTAGTTCTGGTCTTCGCAGTGATACCAGTCTACAAAGCGTATCGATCGTAGCGAATAAACAAAGAGATTCGGAGTAAAGCAAAATGGCAGTCTTGGTCACCAAACCCGCACCTGACTTCAAAGCACAAGCAGTCCTGAAGGACGGTTCCTTTGCAGAGGTTACACTCAGTCAATTCAAGGGGAACAAATATGTGCTGCTGTTCTTTTACCCACTGGATTTCACCTTCGTTTGCCCAACGGAAATCATCGCCTTTTCCGACCGTGTCAAGGAATTCAACGATCTAGGAGTGGAAGTCATCGGTGTTTCCGTCGACAGCCATTTCTCGCATTTGGCCTGGAGAAATACCCCTCGAAATCAAGGTGGCATCGGACAAATCGATTACACGTTGGTCGCCGACCTCAACAAACAAATTTCCAGGGACTACGACGTCCTTATGGGAGACGCTGTCGCGCTTCGAGGTTTGTTCTTAATCGACAAAAATGGTGTTGTCCGCCACCAAGTCGTCAACGATTTGCCTCTCGGACGCAGCGTGGATGAAGCGTTGCGAATGGTCCAGGCTCTGCAGTTCTTTGAGAAGAATGGCGAAGTCTGCCCAGCCAACTGGCAGGAAGGCAAGAGCACGATCAAGCCAACTGTCGACGGTAGCAAATCGTTCTTCAACGCTGAATATGCTGCGAAAGCTTAACTAGCAATAGCTAGGCTTCAGTATCGAACCAAAATGCAGCGGCCAAACGGTTACCATCCGCAGAACTGGTCTCCAAGGCCCGTCGGACACATCCGACAAAAGTAGTTGGTATGCGGCGTCGTGCCGTCCGCTCGTAGGCATTTGCTGGGATTCTAGGTGGACGGCACATGGAATGTGCCTACTACTTTGACTTTTGTCGACTTTGTTCCGTTGAGCCAGTTCGATCGCGTTAAGACCAGATTTGCGGCGCAGAATCGGACGCTAAAGCGTTTCGGCTGATTTCGGCGATAAGCCCTGAAGCGATGGACTGGTCTGTACCGCAATTATTTCCGCGATTCTTCCGCGGTCGGTTAAGTTCGAACTTCGTAAATCGGTCATCGACTAGGCCTTTTTGGGAAACAGGGTTTCGAGTAGGTTCGAAGACCACCTCGCACCCTGAATCCCAAGGAAACACTGGCTATGTCGTCTTCATCCTCCAAACCTCCGACCAAGACCGATCCCGAGACAATGACTCACGTCGATGAACGTGGGGCCGCTTGGATGGTCGACGTCGGAGCCAAGCCGATTTCGAAGAGAGTCGCAATCGCGTCCAGTAAGGTCGCGATGTCCGCCGAAGCGGCGAGTGCAATCCGAGCGAACGCAACCGCCAAAGGGGACTGTCTTCAAGTCGCGAGAATCGCTGCGATTCAGGGAACGAAGTGGACGAGCCATTTGATTCCCCTTTGTCACGCCATTCCAATCGATTCGGTAGAAGCTCATTTTAGTTGGCTTTCCGAGACGGAGTTGGAATGGAAAGTAACGGTAAAGTCGACCGGAAAGACGGGTGTTGAGATGGAAGCGCTCTCAGGAGCGAGCATCGCAGCGCTCACCGTTTACGACATGTGCAAGGCGATTGATCGTTCCATTACCATTCGCGAAATTTGCCTAATCGAAAAATCAGGCGGTGAACGCGGAGATTACGCGAGAGAAATTTCGTAACATGAATGCACCCGAGGCTGGTATCCGTTCCGCGACTGCAAACACATCGGTGCACCGAAGAAATATTTCCGTCCGGCTTGTCCCGCCCGCTCGGTTCAAGGATGTGCGAACGGCACCTCAGCCTGAATTGGATTACCGACAAGTACTCGGGGCAGTCACCGCCTCCATTCAATCTGAATTGAACGAGGTCGAGAAGTGGATATCCGATGGTCTTCGAGTTGCCAATCCATCATTGCAACCAATGTTGGACCATGTTAGTGAGCTTGGTGGAAAACGACTGAGACCTATCTTGACGTTGTTGAGTGCGAAAGCCTGTGGCAACATTACCGAAGAGACGATCCGGCTCGCTGCCGTCGTAGAGTTGTTGCACACCGCGACTCTTGTGCATGACGACGTATTGGATGGGGCGGAAAAACGACGACACCGCCCAACGCTTCACAACATATGGGGCGTTCCTGCCAGTGTATTGGTTGGCGATTGGTTGTTCACCCATGCGTACGGGTTGGCCAACCAAGGGGAATCCACTCAGCCCGGCCGATGGATTGCAAGCGCAGCCAAAATGGTTTGCGAAGGGGAGATACTACAAGGGCAAAGCGTTGGAAACTTTGATATTTCCGAGGACGAATACTTCGAACTGTTGAAGGCGAAGACAGGTGCATTGTGCAGCGTCAGTTGTCAATTGGGTGCTTGGTCTGCTGGAGTGCCTGCGGATTGTCACGAAAAGTTCGCCGAGTTTGGGATGACTTTGGGCCTGGCGTTTCAGATCTACGACGATTGGTTAGATGTTTGGGGGGACGATTCCGTTGCAGGCAAGACGCTGGGAACCGATCTAGCGTCCTTCAAGCCGACTCTTCCCGCGTTGCGAGCGATTGCAGTCAATCCTCGTTGCGAATCGGACTTGTTACCCAGACTTCGGGCCAAGGATCCTCTGGCTAGCCTTGAGCTTCGAAACTTGATGGAACTCTCGGGTGCGTCGGGGTACACGTTGCAAAAAGCTCGGTCGCTAGCGTCGGATGCGTGCAATTGTGTTGAAAGTGTTGGAATCCGCTTGGATCGGACCGTCGTGGAGCAATTGGGAAGACTGGCGGTTGCAGCAACTCACCGGCCTGGATAACGTAATAATTGACCCCAGTGGGTCTGTGCGGTATGCTGGTTGGATGCGGTGAGTGCGAGTCACGGCCCGAACACCACCAAAACCTACCTATATTATCAACATGGCTCGTCCCCGGAGCCATCTTTCGGACACGGTCTTAATATGTCGCTTGGATTTCATTGGCGATGGCCAACTTCACTTTGCCTGATCGTTGCAATCGCATGTTTGCTGGATGGAAGACTTGCTAGCGCCGACGCAGGTGCAACGGTTAGTTTCGCTAAAGACATTTATCCCATTCTTCAAGCGAATTGCATGGGATGTCATCAACCTGCCAAAAAACAGGGTGGCTATTTGATGACTGATTTCGAATCCCTCCTAGCCAAAGGGGAGTCAGGCAATCCGGCCATCGTTCCTGGCAAGTCGAGCGAGAGCTACATAATCCATGAAATCGTCCCAGTCGATGGCAAGGCGGAGATGCCAAAGAATGGCAAACCGCTTCATGCATCCGAAATCGAATTGATCCAACGTTGGATCGATCAAGGTGCGAAGAACGATTCGACACGGTCAGAACCGAAATATAGTGTGAGCCAACCTCCGCAATATGTACGCCCTCCGACAATTTCCAGTTTGCGTTTCTCGCCGGATGGGTCTGAGCTGATTGCGACTGGCTTTCACGAAGCCTTGATTTTCAAAACAGAATCTTGGCAACTCAGCAAGCGATTGGTCGGAATGAGTCCTCGCCTTGAATCGGTTGCGTACTCACCGGATGGCAAATGGATCGCTATCGCTGCGGGTGAACCTGGCGTACGAGGCGAGTTGCAGGTGTGGAACAATGAGACAAAAGAACTGGAGGATAGTTACTCGATCGGGGCCGATACTCTTTTCGGGGTCAACTGGTCTCCCGACTCGGAGCTGATCTCGTTCGCTTGCAACGACAATTCCGTGCGTGCAGTGAACCGACAAGGTGTTCAAAAATTATTCCAACGTGTTCACGAAGACTGGGCGCGATCCACAACCTTTACGGTGGATGGCAAGCATCTGGTTTCTGCCAGTCGCGACATGACGGTGAAGCTGACGGAAGTTGAAACAGAACGATTTATCGACAACATCACTTCGATTACGCCGGGTGCATTGCGCGGTGGCATGCAAGCAGTGGCGGTTCATCCGAATCGAAATGAGATCGTAGTCGGTGGCGCCGATGGTTCGCCCAAAATCTATCGCGTGTTTCGGCAAACCGCGCGTGTCATCGGTGATGATGCTAATCTCATTCGGCAACTAGAACCTATTCCTGGCCGCATTTTCGATGTTGCTGTCAGCAAAGATAGTCGCTTCCTTGCCGCAGCATCGACTGTCGACAATCAAAGCACCATTCGCGTATGGGCTTACGATGTTGATGCTCAATTGCCTGATGATATCAAAAAGATCCAATCCAAACGTAGCCAGCAACGAACCGAGGAAGAGAAGAAGAAACTAGAGACCTACGTCACCGCGCAGCCAGCAGTTCTCGCGACGTGGAACGTGGCGGATTCAGCGATCTACTCGATCGCTATCGATGACAAGGGTAGAGTTGCGTCGGGCGGATCCGATGGCAAAGTGCGAGTCTGGAACATCGCGGACCAACAATCGGTGGCTAGCTTTGACACGACCCCACCGAACTCGAATGCGACCGCGACCGCGGCGTCGATGTCCGAGGGGCGAACTGCTCGTCTTCAACAGATTGCCGCTTTGCATCAATCAGAACGAACCGCCCCCGAGTCGCTCCAAGAGCTTCACCAGTTCCCGATATCCAAGTTGAGTGGGATTGAAGTCTCCCCCTCGGAAATCAAGATGAACGCTTGGAACGAATCGGTGCAGTTTGTTGTTATGGCGAAACTTGACTCTGGCGAGTTGAGGGATATTACGAGGCTTGCTAAATACTCTAGCTCGAGCGCTGTTGTTTGGACCTCCGACCGTGGTTGGGTACAGCCGCTGGAGTCGGGCGAGTGCAAGATCATCGTCCAGTTTGCGAATCAAGCCATAACAGTACCTGTGACTGTCGATCTATCGAAGCCCCAGTCCGCAAACTTTATCCGCGATGTGAATCCGGTTCTTTCGCGTTTGGGTTGTAACTCGGGAACGTGTCACGGTGCGCAGGCTGGAAAGGGAGGATTCAAACTCTCGCTGCGCGGTTACGATCCCATATTTGATATTCGCTCTTTGGCTGACGATCTGGCTAGCCGCCGACTCAATACAGCTTCGCCACTCTCTAGTTTGATGATGACGAAACCGCTGGGCAAAGTTCCACACGTCGGCGGCAAGCTCTTTCAGGAGAGCGATTCGCATGCATTGATTATCAAACAATGGATTGCCGAGGGAGCTCGGGTAGACTTGACGACTCCGCGTGTTCAATCGATTGCGTTGAGCCCGACAAATCCCATTTCTCCAGATGCTGGTACGGTGCAACAGTTCCGGGTGATGGCAACCTACACCGACGGCACGACACGCGATGTGACTCGCGAAGCCTTCGTCGAATCGGGCAATGCAGAGGTTGCAGGCGTGCAAGAGGGTGCGAGGATTGTGGCAGTGCGTCGCGGTGAAGCTCCGATCTTGGCTCGTTACGAAGGCGCCTATGCCGCAACAACATTGACCGTGATGGGAGATCGAACCGGGTACGCTTGGAAACCATCGCCAGGTAGCAATGTGATCGACAACTTCGTCGCGACCAAGTTGGAGAGAATGAAGATCGAGCCGTCGAACCTCTGTACGGACAGCGAGTTTTTGCGGCGAGCAACGATCGATTTGACAGGTTTGCCACCGACCGCAGATCGCGTTCGATCTTTCTTAGCCGATACGACCCCGTCGGCTCAAAAGCGAAACAATCTGGTCGACGAATTGGTGAGTAGCGAAGCGTTCGTCGATCACTGGACCAATAAGTGGTCGGATCTGCTTCAAGTGAATTCCAAGTTTTTGGGTAAGGAAGGCGCGAGCGCTTTCCGAGATTGGATTCGGTCGAGCGTTGCGAGCAACAAACCGTACAACCAGTTTGTGCATGAGATCGTCAATGCGAGCGGATCGAACAAAGAGAACCCCGCTGCGTCTTACTACAAGATCTTGCGAAACCCTGAAGACACGGTGGAGAACACGACCCACCTGTTCCTCGGCGTACGATTCAATTGCAATAAATGCCATGACCATCCTTTTGAACGATGGACGCAGGACCAATACTACCAAACGGCTGCTTACTTCACTCAAGTTACACTGAGCAAAGACGAAGCGTCTGGAGGCAAGACCATCGGTGGAACTGCAGTGGAAGGTGCAAAGCCCCTCTACGAAATCGTTGCTGATTCTGGCAAGGCGGAAATGAAGCATCAACGAACACAACAGAACGTTGCGCCGAAGCTCCCTTTCGATGCAGAGTATTCGGTACCCGAGGGTAGCTCGCGTCGCGCCGTGTTTGCTGCATGGCTGACGAGCTCGAAGAATCCTTACTTTGCCAAAAGTTTCGTCAATCGGATGTGGGGATACATGTTGGGCAAAGGACTGATTGAACCGATCGATGACATCCGTGCTGGCAATCCAGCTAGTATCCCAGAGTTGCTCGAGTTTTTAGAGAAGGATTTTGTTGCAAACAACTTCGATGTGCGACATATCCTGAAGACGATTTGCAAATCCGAAACGTATCAACGTTCGATCCAAACGAATTCTTGGAATGCAGACGACGATCGCAATTACTCGCACGCCATGCCACGTCGATTGCCCGCAGAAGTTCTCTTCGATGCGATCCACATGGTAACGGGTTCGGAGATCAAATTGCCGGGCCTCAAGCCGGGGACTCGCGCTGCAGCGCTGGCAGACGCCGATGCCAATCTGCCAGATGGATTTCTGAACAATTTGGGACGACCACCCCGCGAAAGCGCTTGCGAGTGCGAACGATCGAGCGAACTGCGATTGGGGTCGGTCATGGCTCTCGTGAGTGGTCCTACGTTAGGGACAGCGATCGCGGATCAAGCGAACTCGATCGGCGGTCTCGTGGAACAGTTCCAAGAAGATCGGCAGTTGATCGGTGAATTGTTCATGAGGGTACTCAACAGGCCAGCCACCGAGAAAGAGGTGGATGCCTCGACGACGGTGATGGCATTTATCGAGGCGGATCATGCGAAGCTCGCCAAGAGCCTGGAAGAACGAGAAGCGTGGTGGGTAGGCGAGAAGCCCAAACGTCAGGCACAGTTGGATGCAGATAAAGCACAATCGGAAAAAGATCTGATCGCGAGACAAGATGCGATTCGCGCTGACCGAGAGGCAGCCGAGAAAGCTCGCTTGGAGCGATTGGCGGCCGCAAAGACCAGTATGGAATCGTATGAGTCGAGTATTCAATCCAAACTGGACGAGTTTATTGCGAAAAGAAAAGATCAACCACAGTGGACAACATTGCTAGCCACCAAAGCGAAGGCTTCCAACAAGGCGAAGCTGATTCCACAAGCGGATCGATCGATCGTGGCTCAAGGTGCTGCGGACAAAGGAATTTATACGATCGACACCACAGTGCCGTTCGCGTTCAACTCGATTCGACTCGAAACATTGACGAGTCCCGAACTCAAGGGGAATGGACCTGGCCTTTCGGACGTGGGTAATTTTGTCATCACCGAGTTGGAGCTTTATGCAGGGAACCCAGCGAAGCCGAAAGAGATGCGAAAACTCAAGATCAAACGCGGTTTGACCGATTTTGACCAAGGTGGATTCTCGGCAGCAGCCGTTTATGATGACAAAACCAACGACCAGGGTGGTTGGGCTGTTTCGGGTGCTACGGGTGCGGAACACTGGGCGGTATTCGAATTGGCGGAACCAGCACAATTGGCCGCAGGCGAAACGCTTCAATGGCGAATCCATCAGTTTCATAACGCCGACAAACATCGCTTAGGACGCTTTCGGTTGAGTATCGCTAGCTTTACGGGCGAAGTACCGATCGGGCTTTCCGAGACGCTGACCGCCTTTGCGAACTTGCCGAATGAAGATCGAAACGAACAAACGACTAAAGATTCGCTAGCTTACTTCAGAGCTAGCTCCGGCGAATACCTGAAACTAAAAGGTGCTTTCGACAAAGAAAATCGTCCGCTACCGGAAGACGAACAAGTGGTTGCACTGAAGAAGCGAATCGAAAGGCTGTCTGCTCCGTTAGCCGATGATTCTCGATTGGTGCGATTGCGAAACGATGTGAAAGAGAGTGCAAGCCAGAAGGCCAAAGCCCGACTGACAGCCGCCGAAGACATCACTTGGGCGCTGATCAACAGTCCAGCCTTTTTATTCAATCATTAACCTGCCGTTGAGACGAAGCCCGCTCCTAACCCTTTATCATTGCTAACACCGAGGACAAAACATGTTTCGAATCATTGGACGACCTGGCCGGGACTTGTGCGATAATCACTTGAGCGTCTCGCGTCGTGATGTACTTCGCGTAGGAGCTTCGGGGCTCTTCGGACTTTCACTTCCGACGTTGTTGCAATTGCAAGCGGCTCAAGCGTCCGAGAAAACGGCCGGTGGCGGCCCAGGTTGGAACCGGGCCAAACGGATGATCATGGTTTACCTTCAAGGAGGTCCGAGCCATCTCGATCTATGGGATCCTAAGGAGAACGTTCCGGACAAAGTCAAAAGCGTTTTCCAACCGATCTCGACCAAGATACCGGGGATCCAATACACCGAGAATCTGCCAAAGCTCAGCCAGATCAACGACAAGTTTACGATGATCCGATCGATGAGCTACACTCCCAATGGTTTGTTCAATCACACTGCGGCCATCTACCAGATGATGACCGGTTACACGACAGACAAAGTCAGCGCATCAGGACAATTAGAGCCACCATCGCCTAAGGATTTTCCAAACTTTGGCTCGAACATCATCCGATTGCGACCAGCGGACGAACCCATGTTGCCGTTCGTCACATTGCCGCGTCCGTTGCAAGAGTCGAACGTCGTCGGAAAAGGTGGTTATGCTGGCTTCTTGGGCAAATCTTATGATCCGTACACGTTGTTTCCCGAGGGAGACGATTTGGACATGAACAAGATGGATCGCATCAATGTGAGCGATTTACAATTGCGTCCCGAAGTGTTTGCCGTTCGACTGCAACGTCGAGCTGCCCTCCGCGATTTGATCAATGCGCAGATGCCAACAATCAACGCAGCCATCGAGAACCAACAACTCGACGAGTACTTTAATCAAGCTTTGTCTTTGGTCGTATCGGGCAAAGCTCGCGAAGCATTTGATCTAGGGCAAGAGTCGGAGGCGGTTCGAGACTCCTACGGTCGCAACACGTTCGGTCAAAGTTGCTTGCTCGCGCGGCGATTGATCGAAGCGGGAACGCGAGTGGTCGAAGTGATTTGGCCCAAGGTGGCGAATAGCGATAACCATTCTTGGGATCACCACGTGGATTTATCAAAGCGGATGAAGAATCAATCAGCGCCGATGTTGGACGCGGGCTTGACCGGTTTGATCAGCGACTTAGACAGTCGAGGGATGCTTGAAGATACATTAGTGGTAGCGGTTGGTGAATTCGGTCGATCGCCTGAGAGAGGTGTGAGCACCAGTGGCAATGGAAACTCGGACGACGGACGAGATCACTGGCCATACTGCTATACATCTGTCTTGGCAGGTGCGGGCATCAAACGTGGTTATGTCCACGGCAAGAGCGACAAAACAGCGAGCTCTCCTGTCGATTCTCCGGTTCATCCAGCGCAGTTGTTAGCAACGATCTATCATGCATTTGGAATCGATCCCGAGACGATCGTTTACAATCACCTGAATCA
>Ga0207937_1000518_pt1 | contig 13644 bp, 12 predicted proteins | sample LakMenEpi04Sep11_FD_150668 | JGI IMG/M metagenome (GOLD analysis project Ga0207937, IMG submission 150668) | Freshwater microbial communities from Lake Mendota, WI - 04SEP2011 deep hole epilimnion (SPAdes) | ecosystem: Environmental > Aquatic > Freshwater > Lentic | place: Lake Mendota, Madison...
GTTCTGCAGCAGCCGGAACCCACCGATCCTGGGCAGGTTCGGCGCCGCTGTCGGTGTTCCAGGCCACGGGGCTGCTTTCATCCCTTCTTAATGGCTGCTAGCTATGGTTCTGAGCTAAGCCACAGGGGCCGACGTCCCCGATGGCCGAATAGCCCGATGGCCTAGCTGTATGTCGGCATCCCCTGGCGATCCTCTGCCCGATCGGCCCGCTGGGACTCCCGGATCGCCGGGATCACCCGTTCGCTCCCCAATGGAGGCCCACTCCTCCTATCGCTCCCCCGACTGGACGCCCAAGCGCCTGATGTTTCACCAGAACCTGGAGTCGTTCGCCGAAAGGGTGGGGCTGCTGGTGGGGCTGCAGAGCAACGGCAAGGTGAGCCAGGAGCAGGCCTACGCCGAGATCCGCAAGCTCTGGAAAGACCTCAAGGACAGCCGCGGCAACCTGCTGGAGGACTAGCCCCTCAGCCGCTCAGGGGTGGCCTGCGCGGCGCAGTTCCTGGCGCAGGCGGCGGATGGCCCTCTTTTCCAGGGCACGCACCATGTCGCGGGAGATGCCCAGCTCCTCGCCCACCTCCTGCAGGGTGGGGGGCAGGGCGCAGAGAAAGCGGCGTTCCACCACCAGCCGTTCCTGGGCGCTGAGGCAACGCAGACGATGGCGCACCTGATCGAGGGTGCCCAGCCGATGGAGATGGTCGTAGGCATCCTGCTGCTCGGCGGCCAGGACCTCCACCAGCAGGGGGCCATCTCCCCCCTGGGCCGGCTTGTCGAGTGAGGACACCTTGCGGGTGAGCAGCAGCGACTTGGTCACGGCCTCCACGTCCAGCTCGGCCTCCAGGGCAATGCGACTCAGGGAGGGGTCGTTCAGCCCGGAGCGCTGCAGCTGCTCGGCCGTTTGCCGCACCTTGCGCAGCAGGGCATTGGTGTGGCCGGGGATGCGGATCGTGCGGTCCTTGTCGGCGATCGCCCGGCTGATCGCCTGGCGGATCCACCAGGTGGCGTAGGTGGAGAAGCGGTAGCCGAGGGTGGGGTCGAATTTCTCCACCGCCCGCATCAACCCCAGGTTGCCCTCCTGGATCAGGTCCTGGAGGCCGAGATGCTCGGCCCGGTAGTGCTTGGCCAGGGTCACCACCAGGCGCAGGTTGGCGTTCACCATCCGTTGGCGGGCCCGCTCGCAGGCCATGATCCGGCGCTTGAGCTGGGGGGTGAGCGCGCTCAGGCTGAGCTCGCGCAGGTCGGGCAGGGCCCGCACCTGCTTGGCCAGCAGGATTTCCTGGTCCGGGGTGAGCAGGGGATAGCGGGCGATGGCCTGCAGGTAGTGGGCCAGGGAGTCCTGCACTGTCCGAGCATGGCGCCTGGCCCATGTTTGGCAGGAATCCCGCCAGCGGAGGTGTCGCCGATCACCTCCGCCCGGTGCTCACACGCTGGAGTCCTTCTCCAGCTGCTCAGGCCACCACTGCTCAGGCCATGAGGGCCGGCTCCCGTTCACTGCCGGCGATGGCGGCAGGGGTTTCGCGGCGGAAGCTGGTGAGCTTGTGGCTGGCGGCGCCGAGTTCGGCGGCGAGCACGGCACAGGCCCGCTCGGGCATGGTGTGGTCACCGCAGGTGAACACATCCACGGCGGCATAGCCCGATTCGGGCCAGGTGTGGATGGAGATATGGGACTCGGCCAGGAGGGCGAGTCCCGTCACACCCTGGGGCTCGAAGCGGTGGGTGATGAGGTTGAGCAGGGTGGCACCAGCCCGTTTCGCGGCGGCGGTGATGGTGTCCCTGAGGAAGGCTTCGTCGTCGAGCCTGGCGCTGTCGCAGGCGTAGAGCTCGAGGATGCAGTGCTTGCCCACCGTGTCGGAGCAGGTGGCTTGGTTGATCGGCTCTGCCGGGGACGCATCGAGGGGACCGGCCGTGGTCCGTTCTGCAGAGGTGGTGCGTACCGGGGAGATGGAGGCTCCGGTCCATCCCGGGTTGGGGTGGAGGCAGGGCAGGCTCTGGGTCATCGAACACGGCCGAATGAGCGTCACACCTTACGTGTCGGCTGAGGGGAGTGCGCAGCCGGCCTGCATGCGGATCACCTGGCAGTGGTGACGCCAGCCCCCTGTGAAGGCATCCAGATGGGTGGTGCTCACCAGGCACTGGTGACCGTCGCCCACCGCGTCGAGCAGCAACCCCTGGCGCTGGGGGTCGAGTTCCGCCAGCACGTCGTCCAGCAGCAGCAGCGGCGGCTGGCCCACCACCTGCTGCACCAGCTCCAGCTCCGCCAGCTTGAGGGCGAGCACCAGGGTGCGTTGCTGGCCGGCGGAGCCGTAGCGCCGGGCGGGCTGTTCCGCCAGCAACAGGTCCACTTCGTCGCGCTGGGGGCCGACGCTGCATTGGCCCAGACGCAGTTCCTCCGGTCTTTGGGCCAGCAGTTGGCTGGCCATGGCCTGCCGCCAGGGTTCTTCCGCATCCGGCCCTTGGAGCTCGGTGCCGCTGCGATAGGCCAGCTGCAGGGCCTCCCTGCCTCCGCTGAGCCGGCTCTGCCAGGCGGCGGCCAGGGGCTCCAGTCGCTGCAGGGCCCGGTGGCGGCGGCGGTGCAGACGGGTGCCGATCACCGCCATCTGCAGATCGAAGCTGTCCAGCAGGGCATCGAGGGCCTCTCCGCCCAGCCGCCGACGCAGCAACTGGCTGCGCTGGCGCAACAGCCGGCCGTAGCGACTCAGCAGGTCGGCGTAGACCGGCTCCAGCTGCAGCACCACCCGGTCGAGCCAGTGGCGGCGGATAGCCGGTTCCCCCCGCACCAGTTCGAGGTCGAGGGTGCTGAAACCCACGCAGCGCAGGGAGCCCAGCAGCTCGTGCTGCCGCTCCAGCTGCTTGCCATTGCGGCTGGCCCTGCGCCCCCCCTGGCGCCGCAGTTCCAACTGCAGCAGGTCGTCGCTCGCGGTGTGACCACGCACAACGGCGCCGGGCTGACCGTGACGGATCAGGTCGCGATCGCTGCCGGTGCGGTGGGAGCGCAGGCTGCCCAGCAGTTCCACCGCTTCCAGCAGGTTGGACTTGCCCTCCCCGTTCGGCCCCACCACCAGCAGTCGCGGCGCCTCCAGGCTGAGATCCAGCCGCTCGATGTTGCGGAACTGCTGCAGGTTGAGGCGTTGCAGCCGGATGGCCCTGGTGCGATGAGCGGTTAAGGTAGATCCACCCGAGGTGGGCTCTGAACGGGCTCTCACCGGGCGAAACCTCGGTATCGAACCGCGGATCCATCTTCGGATCCATCCGCTTGTTCGTCCCCCTGGTTCATCAGCAGGCCCCTGCCTGGCCTGTCTCTCGGGTCACCAGTCCCCACCTGCCAAGGTCCGGTTTTCGGGCACCTGCGCGGGCATGTAGCTCAGTTGGATAGAGCATCAGATTCCGGTTCTGAGGGTCGGGGGTTCGAGTCCCTCCATGCTCGTTGGCTGCCGAAGGATCCGAGAGTGGGAGATCCCCTTCACACCCGTGGAGGGGATCTTCTGGCATTGACCGGGCTCAATGGCCCCGGCTCAGGAGTGGGGCTCCGGCCGCAGGGCAAGGCCCATGGCCCTGATGCCATTGGGGTCGACCACGAAGCCGCAGCGCTCCAGGGCCCCCTGGGCGCAGGGCGGGGCTGACAGGGAGATGCTGCAGCCCGGCAGTTCCCGGCGCATGCGCCCGAGCGCGGCCTGCACCAGGGCCTGCGTCAATTCATCGCGCAGAGGGTCGTGATGATCCGCCCAGAGGTCCCAGAGGTTGGCGTTCAGGGCCCGGTCACTGGTGGCCCGCACGAATCCCACCACCTGGCCGGCCTCGGTTTCGATGTGCAGATGCCAGAGACTGCGCTCCAGCACCCGTTGCCAGCGCTCCGCCCCGCGGGCTCGGTCGCCCGACTGCACCAGCAGGGCGTCAAGGGCTTCCGCCGTTGGCTGGCCATCGCTCAGCAGCCGGTAGCCCGCCCGCAGGCGCGGGGCGGGCGTGAGGTGGCGGAAGGGGAGCAACAGGGAGCCCAGGGTGACCTCTTGGCGGTTCAGCCGGTATTGCGCATGCCGGCGGCGATGCCGTTGATGGTGAGCAGAGCACCGCGCAACAGCTCGCTGCGCGAATAGGTGCGGCCATCGTGGCCCGGGCTGCCTGGCTCGCTCATCGGCGGCTGGCGGTTCTGATCGCGGAGGCGGCGCAGCAGGGCCACCTGCAGAAAACCCAGGGGAACGATCGTGCGGTTGCGCAGATCAACCGAGAGCTGCAGGGCCGGATCCCCATCCAGCAGGCGCTGGTGTCCCGCGATCTGCAGCACCAGATCGCGGGTGAGGCTGAACTCGGCGGCGATGGTCTGGAAGATCTGTTCGAAGGCCTGGCGATGGCTCTCGCGGCCCAGGGCCTGCACGTAGTGGTGGGCCAGGTCGATATCCACCTTGGAGAGGGTCATCTCCACTTTGGAGATCAGCATGCGGAAGAAGGGCCAGCGCTGGTAGAGCAGCCGCAGCAGTTCCATCTGGGCCGGATCCCGCTCCAGTTCCTCCTGCAGGGCCGCCCCCACCCCGAACCAACTGGGCAGCAGGAAGCGGCTCTGGGTCCAGCCGAACACCCAGGGGATCGCCCGCAGGCTGGAGAGGTCCTTGGCGCCGCTCTTGCGCCGGGCAGGGCGACTGGAGATCTGCAGCTTGCTGATCTCCTCAATCGGCGTGCACTGCTGGAAGAAGGCCACCAGGTCGGGGTTGTCATGCACCAGGGCCCGGTAGAAGTCGCGGGAGCGGGCGGCCAGGCGGCCCATCAGCTCATTCCAGCTGGGGGTGTCGTCCACCGGGGTGCTCACCAGGCTGTTCTGGATCACCGCCGTGGTCACCGTCTCCAGGTTGAACAGGGCCAGCTCCGGCAGGGAGTACTTGGAGGCCAGCACTTCCCCCTGCTCGGTGATCTTGATGCGTCCCCGCAGGGTGCCACTGGGCTGGGCCAGGATCGCCTGGTAGGCCGGCCCGCCCCCGCGGCCCACCGAACCGCCGCGGCCGTGGAAGATGCGCAGGGCCACATCGTGGCGGTTGGCCAGCCGCTGCAGGGCGATCTGGGCCTTGTGGATCTCCCAGTTGCTGGAGAGGAAGCCGGAATCCTTGTTGCTGTCGGAATAGCCGAGCATCACCTCCTGCAGGGGCTCGTTGCCATCGCGGCCGGCCAGCAGCTGGCGGTAGAAGGGTTGCTGGAAGAGGGCTTCCATCACCGCCGGTGCCCCCTGCAGGTCCTCCACCGTCTCGAACAGCGGCACCACCAGCAGGGAGGAGCGCTGGGCCACCGGATCCACCAGTCCGGCCTCCTTGGCCAGCAGCAGCACCTCCAGCAGATCGGACACCGTGTGACTCATTGAGATCACGTAGGTGTGGCAGATGCGGGTGCCGAACTCCGCCTGCAGCCGCTTCACCATGCGCAGCACCGCAAAGGTCTCGGCTGTGGCTTCACTCCAGGTGGCGGCGGCGGGCAGCAGGGGCCGGCGGGTCTGCAGTTCGGAGAGCAGCCAGTCGATCCGCTGCTGTTCGTCCATGTCCCCATAGGGCACCGGCAGCTGCAGGTAGCGACTGAGCTCATCGAGGGCATCGCTGTGGCGGGTGCTCTCCTGGCGGATGTCGAGACTGGCCAGGCAGAAGGCGAAGATCTGCACCTGGCTGATCAGGTGTTGCAGGGATTCACAGCTCAGGCCCGTGCTTTCCAGGCTTTCGAGCACCAGTTCCAGGTCGCTGCGGAATTCATCCACTGAGCTGTAGTGGAGCTCCTGGGCGGTGGGGCCGGTGCTCGCCCCCAGGTTGCCGCCGGGCAGCGGCACGCTGCCGCTGCTGCTCTCGCAAGGAGATTCCCAGCCGGCATCGGCCAGCAGCCGGTTGCGGGCTGCGGTGAGCCGCAGGCGCTCGAGCACGTAGCTGAGCTTGAGTCGGTAGGGCTCCAGCCGGTAGCGGGCCGCCCGTTCCTCGTAGATCTCCGGGAAACGCAGCCGGTCGAGTTCGAGGGATTCCAGCAGCGCCGGACTCACCTGGCTCCACTGCATGGAGATGCTGAGCTGATCGCGGAGCTCGGCCACCGAACGGATGTAGCGCTCCAGCATCAGCTGGCGCTGATAACAGGCCGTGCGCCAGGTGATCTCCGGGGTGACCGACGGATTGCCGTCGCGGTCGGAACCCACCCAGGAGCCGAAGGTGCAGAAGGCATCACGCGGCACCTCCACATCGGGATAGCTCTGGGCCAGGGCTGTGCTCACCCGCTGGCGCAGCAGGGGCATGGCATCGAACAGCACCTGCTGGAAGTAGTGGAGGGCGTAGTCCACCTCGTCGAGCACGGTGGGCTTGAACTGGTGCAGTTCATCGGTGCGCCACCACAGGCGGATCTCCTCCTCCAGCTGCTGGCGCAGATTGTGGCGCTCCAGGGGGTTGAGCCCGCTGCCCTGCTCCAGCTTCTGGATGAGACTGGCCACCCGCCGCTGTTTGTGGCGCACGGTGTGGCGCACGATTTCGGTGGGGTGGGCCGTGAACACCAGGCGCAGGTCGAGGTGGCGCAGCAGGGTTTCCAGCTGGGCCGGCGGCACGTTGAGGCTGCGCAGGCGCTCGAACAGCTGGCGGAAGGTGGCCGGTTCGCTCTGGCTGGCCAGGGCCGGCAGGAAGGGATCGGCGACCGTGGGCTCGTTGATGTGCTTGAGGCTGTCGAGGTAGCTGTCCTCCTCGATGTGCTGCTCGAGGATGTTCACCAGCTGGAAATAGAGCGAGAAGGCCCGGGCCGCGGCAATCGCCTCGGCCAGATCCATCTCCCGGATCAGCTGCACGATGGCGGCGCTCGCCTCGCTGCCGGCCTGGGCCAGCCCCTCTCCACTCTCGGAGGGGTCGCTGAGATGTTTGAGACGCAGCAGTCGCTCGGCCTGATCCGGAGGGCACTCGCTCAACAGCACTGCCTTCCAGAGATCTTCCACCAGCTCCAGGCGTTCACCCAGCAGTCGGGTGGCCCTGGGGGAAGGTTCGGCAACGGGAGGCACGAACTGCCGCATGGGGAACGAACTGGCAGTGCGGGATGGGTCGATCATCCCAAAGTGCCAGGCCGTGCGTCTGTGTGGCTGGTAGCGGACTGGGACGCTTCGGGGTGGGCCTGAAGCTGCTGCTCCTGGGCCGCCATGGCCGCCACCTCCTGCCCCAGGATCCCGGCGATCGACTCGCCCGCCCGCTGCCGGGCCAGCCAGCGCATGGCCTGATTGCCATCCCGCAGCACCCGCACCAGCGGCTCAAGGGTGGTGCTGAGCCCCTGCTGCTCGGCAAGGGGCTGGATCTCATCAAGGCTGGCGGCCAGCCAGTCCCCACAGCGCACGGGGCTGCCATCCCGCCAGTGGTTGAGCTGGGCATCCAGGCTGGTGCGGGCGCAGGCCTGGTCGTTGCGATCGGCCAGCCCTGCCAGATCGGCGGGGGGGAGCTGGCTGGCCTGGAGGGGATCCCAGCGCTGGGGATCGGCCACCAGTTGCAGCAGGCGCAGCTCGGCGAAGGCCGTGATCGCCAGCAGCAGCAGGGGGTCGGCGACCAGATCGCAGATGCGGATCTCCAGCCGGTTGAGATCGTGGGGGCGCCGATCGCCGTTGGGCCGCACGGAGGTCCAGAGGTGGCGCACGTTCTGCATGCTGCCGATAGCCAGTTGCTCGTCCATCCAGGCCACGTAGTGGGCGTGGTTGAGAAACAGCGGCACCTCGGGCGGGGTGAGCGGGAACTGCAGCCAGCGCTGGGAGTGGGCGCCGGTGGGCCGGCCATCGAGGAAGGGGGAGCTGGCGCTGAGGGCCAGCAGCAGGGCTGCTTCGCAGCGCAGCAGCCTCAGGCCCGCGAACAGGGCATCCATTCCCTCAAAGCCGCTGCCGGCGGTGAGCCCCAGGTTGATGTGCACACTTGCTGTGACCACCCGGGTGCCATAGGTGCGCTCGATGTAGCTGTGGTAATGATGGACGGGATCTGAGCGCTCAAACCGGCCGCTGTTCCCCAGACTGAGGGTGCTCCCCGGCAGCAGGGTGAGGCCCCGTTCGGCCAGCCAGAGACGCAGCCGTCGGCGCGGTTCCAGCAGCAGCGCCAGCTGTCTGGCGTAGTCTCCGGCCGGTGGCGTGACGTACTCCAGGTTGCGGTGGTCGGGTTCGGTGACGAAGCCCTCCAGGGCGGCGGCCGCCTCCGCACTGCAGCCCACCACGCTGCCGTCGGGCCGACCGGTGAACAGTTCCACCTCAAAGCCCTTGAGCAACGACGGGATGGCCCGGCGCGGGAGGGTGGAAGCTGGGGTCATTGGCACCATGGCGCTCATTGCAGGCAGGCCAGGGCCTTGAGCATGCCCCGGGCCTTGTTGAGGGTTTCCTGGTACTCGGCTGCGGGCTGGGAATCGGCCACCAGGCCGGCACCGGCCTGCACCTGCACCCGCCAGTCCCCCTCCTCGCTGGGCAACACCACCATCGTGCGGATCGTGATGGCGGTGTTGAGGGCCCCGGCCAGATCCACCGTGCCATAGACCCCGGAGTAGGGCCCGCGGGCATCCGGTTCGAGGGCGTGGATCAGCTGCATGGCCCGGATCTTGGGGGCGCCGCTCACGGTGCCCGCGGGGAAGGAGGCCATCAGCAGGTCCCACACGGTTTTGCCCTCGGCCATCAGCCCCTCCACCTGGCTCACGATGTGCATCACATGGGAGTAGCGCTCGATCACCATCAGGTCGGTCACGCTGACGCTGCCGGGCTGGCACACCCGGCCGAGGTCGTTGCGGCCCAGGTCCACCAGCATCACGTGCTCCGCCCGCTCCTTGGGATCGGCGAGCAGGTCGGCCTCAAGAGCCCGATCCTCCGCCTCGTCCGCACCGCGGGGCCGGGTGCCGGCGATCGGCCGCAGGGAGGCCTTGATGCCGCCGCCTGGCAGTGGATCGGCCTTCACCATCACCTCCGGGCTGGAGCCGATCAGGTACCAGCCGCCGAAGTTGAAGAACGCCATGTAGGGCGAGGGATTCACCATCCGCAGGCTGCGGTACAGCTCGAAGGGATCCCGCTGGATGCGGGTTTCCAGCCGCTGGCTGATCACCAGCTGGAACACGTCCCCCGCGGCGATGTGCTCCCGTGCCTGACCGACGGCGGCTTCGAAATCAGCCTGGCTGCGGTTGCAAATCGGCTGCAGCTTCTGGCCGATGGCCGCGGCCGGTGCGTCGTGCCAGCGCAGGGGCGAGACCCCCGCTGGCAGGGGGCCATGCATCTGCTCCTCCAGCTGGGCGATCCGGGCACAGGCGGCACGGTGGGCCTCCCCAGGATCGGCACCGTCGCTCAGATCGGCGTAGGCCACGGCGGTGATCTGGCGCTTCACCTGGTCGAACACCAGCAGGCTGTCGGCCAGCATCCAGCAGCCATCGGGCGGTGCGCCCTCGACGGCAGGGTGCACGGGCACGCTGGGCTCCACCCAGCGGATCAGCTCATAGCCCCAGAAGCCGAACAGCTGGCCCACCGGCGGCAGGTCGGGGACGGTGCCGCAGTCCAGCGACGCCAGGCACTCCTGCAGCAGCAGGAAGGGGTTGCCGTTCAGGCTCTGCCGGCGACCATCCCGCCACACCCGCTCGCTGTGCTCTCCCCGGCTGGTGAGGGTCCAGAGCGGATCGGCCACCACGAAACTCCAGCGGCCGATCCGCTCGCCGCCCTCCACCGACTCCAGCAGCACGCCATGGTCGCTGGCGGCTCCCACCTTCAGCCAGGTGGTGAGCGGAGTTTCCAGGTCGGCCGGCCAGCGCCTCCACACCGGTACGAAGGTGTGGCCTGCGGCAACCTGATCGCGGAAGGCCTGATCCGGGGCACCGGTGTCCAAGGGAAGCGGCAGCAGGCTTTGCCTTTATAGGCGCCGGGCGTATCCGAACCGCTCGAAATCATCTGTGTAGAGACGGTTCACAATCTGCCGTTCCTCGGGTCCATAGGCCTCGTCGAGCCTGGAACTGGCACCGGTGTTGGTGCCGGCCCGCACGGCCGGCCCGCCAGGCTCAACGCCGTAGAGATGCTGCAGGATGTGGCCGAGGTCGCGGTCGAGGGTCTCGACCCGGCCGATGAAGTCGAAGCGCTCCAGCGGCAGGCAGAGAATGGCGGCCTGGGGAGCCCAGTGCATGTCGAGATACAACCCCCCGGCTTCGAGATAGCGGCAGAACCCCAGGAAACTGTCCGGTTGGTTGTGCCGTGCTGCCCAGGTGAGAAAGCGCTGGCCCTGGTGGCGCTTGCGCCCCACCTTGTCGAGGTAGGCCGAGAGCACGCGGCTGTAGGGATCGCGCACCACGGTGAACACCCAGGCCTCCCGCTCCAGCCGTTCCACCTCGCGAGGGGACAGCCAAAGGGGGCGTTGAAACTGATACTTGGGATGGTGACGCCGGCGCTGTTGGGGGCGGAAGCGGGTGTGTTCGAACAGCACCTGGGTGACGGTGGTGTTCGCCGCCTTGGGGATGCGGTTGTAGAAGAAAGGCTCCAGCGGGGAATAGGCGCCGCGCGGATCCAGCTTGAACAGATCCATCGCTCCCCGATAGGGGAATCGGCGATAGAAGGGGCTGAGCAGGCGAGCACCGACCCGGCCGCCAGCCCGCAGAAGCCCTGAGCCCGGCATGGTGCCTGCCATTGATTCCCGGGGCAAGACAGCACGCCAGCCTAGGGATCCTGCCTGCATGGGCATTGGCCCACCGATCCCAGCCCGTACCATCCACAAGGCTTGCGTCCTCTGGCCCCAACGCGCACCTGCCAACCCCGCCACCCCGCCCAGCCAGGCGAGGGTCGACCCCATCCCCCAACCCCATGGCCGAATCAGAGGAAAACCGGCTGCCGGCTTCTGAGGGATGCATCCCCACTCCCGGGCAAGGCCTGCCCAAGGTGGTGGCGATCGGTTTCAACAAGTGCGCCACCCGCAGCTTGGCTCAGTTGTTTGCCCGCTCCGGCCATCGGACCGTGCATCAGAAGCTGCCGCAGCGCTGGCGCCGCTGCCGCAAACTGGGCGGCATCATGCGGGCCAATCTTCAGGCTGGCCTGCCAGTGTTTTGCGGGATTGAAAACTATACTTTTTATGGCGACCTGATCGACAGCAATCAGCGCGCGACGTTCGACGGCAACTCGCTGTTTCGCGAGATTCTTGCCAGTTATCCGGATACGTTTCTGTTGCTTAATTGGCGCGATCAGGATGCCTGGATCCGCTCGCGCCTAACCCATGGCCATGGAGAGTTCGCTGCGCGCGAGCAGCGGCTGCGGGGGCTCGCCACTGAGGAGGATCTTGTGGCCCAGTGGCGCCAGGAGTGGGATGGCCATCTGGCGGCGGTGCGCAGCTTCATGGCGGATCGGCCGCGCCAGTTGCTCGACTTCAACATCGACCGTGATCCGATTGAATCCCTGATCGCCCGCCTGCCTGCCTATGGCCTGAGGGCTGAGTACTTCACGGACATCGGCCGTAGCCGGGGACGGCAGCTGCCGCCATGGCTGGCGCGCAGTAAGGCCTGGCTGTCGCGGTACCGCCCTCGCGCCCAGCGTTGAGGATGGCCATGCCTCCCCCCCTTGCACCGGGATGATCATCAGCGAGCGGCATCAGCTGATCGTGTTGCACTGCCGCAAGGCAGCCGGCAGCTCGCTCTGCGTGTCGCTGGCCCGCAGTCTTGGTGTTGAGGATCTGCAAATCAGCGCCCTGCCGGAAACGATGGCGCACGGCATTCCTCTCACCCGGCGGGTGCGGCGCATTGCCCTGCGTCAGAGTCGCTATCTCCTCCCCCTCTATCGCCTGCTGGGGGCCCGTGGCTATCGCCGCGCCCTCACCCGCGCGGTGGATCACGCCCACAGGCCACTCCTGGGGCGGAAACCTCCCCATGCCCCTGCGGCCAGGGTGGCCGCGGCCTTCCCTCGGGAGTGGGCCACCTTCCGCAAGTTGGCGATTGTGCGCAATCCCTGGGACAAGACCGTGTCCGATTACTTCTGGCGTGTCCAGGGACTCCGTCATCCCCCTTCCTTCCCCACCTACGTGGAAGCCCTGGCGGCCGGCCATTCTCTCGGGGGCATCGTGCCTTTGGCGTTCCATGACAACTGGCCGATGTACACGATCAACGATCGGGTGGCGGTGGATGGCGTGGTGCGTTTTGAGCAGTTGTTACCAGGCCTGAAGGCTTTTCTGGCCGAGGCCGGTGTCCCTTGGGATGGCTGGTTGCCCCGCTCCAAGGGCGGTTTGCGGCCAGCCGGTGCACCCAGCAACTACCGGGCGTACTACACCCCCGAGCTGGAGCGCCTCGTGGGGGGGCTGTATGACGCGGAGATCAGTTGTTTCGACTATCGCTTTTGAGTGTTTGGCGCTGAATGCGCTCCGCTAGCTCGGCCCGTTCGAGAAATGCGATGGCCCGTTGGTCGTTGATGCAGCGGGCCTCGATCTGCCTCACCGTGCGCATCACCTTGCGGCGGTAGGCCTGACGCTTGGCGTCCAGATTCGGACCGCGATTGATCTTCTGCTCCAATTCCGCGTTGGAGCGGGTGTAGTAGTGATTGAGCTGCAGATGGTTGGCGCTGTAGAACCCAGCCTGCTGCCTGCGGCTGAGCGGCCAGGCTTCCCCCCCGTCGTTCCAGGTGAGGGCGGGGTGCCCGGTGTCCATGCTGTGCACCCGCACCCCACGGAGCCTGCAGGGATCCACCAGACACTTGAAGTTGGCGGATTGCATCGGCTCTGCTGCCCGCTGCCGGTAGTTGGCCACCACGCCTCCGCTGGGGGGGTGCTGATGGCCGTTGCGCCCGAACATATGCCAGGGCAAGGAGAGGTTGCACACCTCCGGCCCCAGATGGGCCAGGGCCCCATCCACGTTGCTGGCCTGGACCGGCACCAGAAATTCATCGGCATCGATGAAGGCCAGCCAGCGGAAAGCCCCGCCGAAGTTGGCCGCCGCATGGGCATAGGCCAGCACCTGGTTGTGAATCGGCCGCCGCAGAACGCAATCGCTCAGCCGTTGGCCCCACGGGATCACGGTGTGCCCCTGGGGGCCTAGTTCTTGCTCCAGTATCGCGAGCGTGCCATCGCTGCAGCCGTCGTCGTAAACCAGCACATGCCGGATGCCAGCCAGCTTGTGAAACCGGGCCCATTCGCCGATGTGACGGGCTTCATTGCGCACCACCAACGCGATTGCCACACCATGACGGTCACGTTGGGGCTGGGGAGGGGTGAGCCCCACCTTGCCGATCTTGATCCTCTGCAGCAGAGCGCTCAGCATGGGCCCATCAAAAAGCCGGGGCCCAGGCCCCGGCAGTGAAAGCTGATCCCACGTGGCGATCAGGAGTCAAAGGTGTTTTTACCGGTGAACTTGAGGTTGGCCGGGTTGGGGTTGGCGCCGATGGTGCGAGAGTTGTGTCCCACCATGGCCCGACCCTCGTTCACCTTCTCAGGGAATACCCCATCTTTGGGATGGAGGAACTCGGTGTCGCCGCCGGGATAGATGCGGTAGATCTTGTAATCCTCGATCCGGGGCTTGAACTTGGTCCGCAGCTGGGTGCCCAGAGCCAGGCACTGCTCCTTGCGGGCGAAATACATGAGGTTTTCGCCTTCATTCATTTCGGCGGCACCGCCGGTGGGCAGCTCAAAGGCTTGGCTCTTCGAGCTCGTCCAGGTGATGGCGTATTTCTCCTCAGTTTCGGCCGCGTTCAGCAGACCGCCGGTGCTGCCG
>Ga0207937_1000522_pt1 | contig 13598 bp, 13 predicted proteins | sample LakMenEpi04Sep11_FD_150668 | JGI IMG/M metagenome (GOLD analysis project Ga0207937, IMG submission 150668) | Freshwater microbial communities from Lake Mendota, WI - 04SEP2011 deep hole epilimnion (SPAdes) | ecosystem: Environmental > Aquatic > Freshwater > Lentic | place: Lake Mendota, Madison...
CGCCGCGCCCTCGGGATCGACGAAATCCACCACTACGACACCTACGTTCCGCTCGTTCCGAAAATTTCCACGCACCTCACATTCGATGAGGCCATCGACCGCGTGATCGCCGCCGTCGGCCCGCTCGGCCCGGAATACACGCGGGAGCTGGCGACCGGACTGCGCGGCCGCTGGTGCGACCGTTACGAGTCGAAAGGCAAACGCAGCGGCGCCTTCTCCAGCGGTTGCTTCGGTTCACCGCCGTATATTTTGATGAACTACAAGCCGGATGTTTTTGCCGACATGTTCACTCTCGCCCACGAAGCCGGCCACTCCATGCACACTTGGTATGCTCAACGCGCGCAGACCTTCCAAGATTACCACTACCCGATCTTCCTCGCCGAGGTGGCTTCCACCTTCAACGAAGAACTTCTCACCCACGATTTGTTGGCCAAGACGAATGACCCGCAGATGAAGGCCTATCTGCTCAACCGCCAGATCGACGACCTTCGCGGCACCATCTACCGCCAGACGATGTTCGCCGAATTTGAAAAGATCATCCATGAACGACAGGAAGCCGGCGAAGCTTTGACGTTGGACACTCTCACCAAAATCTACCACGAGCTGCTGGTGACTTATTTCGGCCCGGACTTCACTCTCGACCCGCAACTCGATCTCGAATGCCTGCGGATTCCCCATTTCTACAGCGCGTTCTACGTCTATCAATACGCCACCGGCATGAGCGCGGCCATCGCCCTCTCCCGCCAAGTCCTCGAAACCGGGGACACCGCGAGTTACCTCGGGTTCCTCCAATCAGGAGGCAAACTTTATCCGATCGACACATTGAAAGCTGCCGGCGTCGACATGACCTCGCCCGCGCCCGTCGAGGCCGCGCTCGAGCTTTTCGCCCGCCGTGTCGATGAACTTGCTGCTTTGCTTAATATCAACCTGGATACCCGCTAACCTCCCCCTGCAGGGTCCGTTGACCCGGCGGGACGCCGCCCTCCAAATGAAACGCGCCTTCCTCGATAAACTCCTCTCCCGTCTCCGGCGTATCCAGCCGCAGGAAGTCGAAGCGTTCTTTGTCGAATTGGCTCGCGACAAGCGTTTCCTCGAAACAATTTTCAACGCCATCCGCGAAGGAGTGATCGTCACCGATGTCGCCGGCACGGTCATCTACCTGAACAATGCCGCCTGCATGCTCTTCGGACTCGATCCGGCCTCGGCCTTGGGTCGCCCGCTGGCCGAAAAAATCAGCGGACTACGGTGGAAAGAACTCGCCCAAGGACAGGATGTCGTCACGCGCGACATCGAGGTGTTCCACCCCGCCCACCGCGTGCTGAATTTCTACGTCGTGCCGCTCATGGGTGAGGACGATGACCAACCGGGCAACCGCCAGCACGTCGGCTACGCCCTGATCATGCGCGACTTCACCGAGCGCCACCGGGCCGCCCAGGAAAATCTCGAGAGCGAACGCATCGCCGCCCTGCAACTGCTCGCGGCCGGAGTCGCGCACGAAATCGGCAACCCCCTCAACTCGCTCACCATTCACCTCCAACTGCTGGAGCGGCGCCTACGCCAGTTAGCCGAAGACGAGCGCGAACCCCTGCTCCAACCACTGGCCATTGCCCGCGATGAAATCAAACGCCTCGACACCATCGTCACGCAATTCCTCAGCGCCATCCGGCCCGCGCCGCTCAACCGTACCCCGCAAGACCTCAATTCGATTGTCCGTGATACCGCCGAATTCCTCGACCCCGAACTCAAGTCGCGCAACATCCTGCTCGAACTCGAGCTTTCGCCCGGCCTCCCCGTGATCGAAGTCGATCAAGACCAACTCAAACAGGCGTTCTTCAACATCATCAAAAACGCCAGCGAGGCCATGAAGCAGGGCGGGTTGCTCAAAATCCGCACAAGCGCGGAGAGCGAGTGGGTCAACATCAGCTTCACCGACACGGGCGGCGGCATCTCTCGCGAGGCCATGGCCCGCGTCTTCGAACCATATTTCACCACCAAGAAAAGCGGCAGCGGACTGGGCCTCATGATCACGCAGCGGATCGTCCGCGCCCACGGTGGTGAAATCATGATCGAGAGCGACCCCGGCAAAGGACTCCGCTTGACCATCCGCTTGCCGCGTCACGACCGCCAAGTCCAAATGCTCCCCCCCAAACCCCTTCCTCTTCCGGCACCGCGGTAAAATGTAGAAGCGCCGTTTTCATCCCGTCCGTTACGGACGGCTGAGGCCGTCCCTCCCTAACGTCCAGAGACAAATCCCTCGACCAACCGCACCGGAACACCGCGTTCCGCCAAAAACTTTTTCACGTCCGCTACGGTGTAGTCGCCGAAGTGGAAGATGCTCGCCGCCAGCACCGCATCGGCACCGGCTTGCAACAGAACTTGAGCCATATGCTCGAGTTTGCCGGCGCCGCCGCTGGCAATCACAGGAATGCCCACGGCTTCACTGACAGAGCGCACCAAATCCAAGTCATAACCCTCCTTGGTTCCGTCGGCATCCATGCTCGTGAGCAAGATTTCCCCCGCGCCCAATTTCTCCACCTCACGCGCCCATGCCACCGCCTCGAGAGTCGTGGCCTTGCGACCACCGTGAGTGTAAACCGTCCAACCTCCCTCCGCACACCGCCGCGCGTCGATGGCCACCACGATACATTGTGAACCGAATCGATCAGCTCCCTCCCGCACCAACTCCGGACGTTCGATGGCCGACGTGTTGATGCTCACCTTGTCCGCCCCCGCATTGAGCATCACCCGCATGTCATCAACGGTGCGGATCCCCCCGCCCACGGTCAGCGGCATGAAACACTGCGACGCGGTGCGAGCAACGACATCGACCATCGTGGCGCGATTGTCGGCGGAGGCAGTGATATCAAGAAAAACCAATTCATCCGCACCCTGCGCATCGTAGGCTTTGGCGCATTCCACCGGATCGCCGGCATCGCGCAACTCGAGAAACTTGGTGCCTTTGACCACCCGGCCGTCCGTGACATCGAGACAGGGTATGATGCGTTTGGTGAGCATGGTGCCAAGAATGCCCGCAGCTCACCCCGTGCGCAATGAGGAGATATTTGTTTTCCTTGGTCATTTTGTTCCTTAGCTTTCGGCGATGCCTCGCGTCTTGCTTCCAGCTTTTGTGGTTCTCGCCGCGTTTTTTTTCACCGGCTGCGCATCCTCTCCGAAAGGCGTGGGACGCTTCACCACGGTGGTTGTCGATGCCGGACACGGTGGCATCGACCGCGGGGCCAAAGGTGTCGACAATCGTTCGGTTGAGAAAACCTACGCGCTTGATACGGCCAAACGCGTCGAGAAAGGCCTCAAAGCCCGCGGTTACCGGGTGATCATGACCCGAAAAAGCGACAACTTCGTCCCGCTGCCCACCCGCGCTGCCATGGCCAACCGCCAGCGCAACTCGATCTTTGTCAGCATCCATTACAACTGGGCCCGACGCTCGGCCGCTTATGGGACCGAAACGTTTTATTATTCACAAAAATCTTACCCGCTGGCCGCCAACATCCAGCGTGAGCTCGGGAAAATCTCATCAAGTCGCGGCGTGAAGAAAGCCCGCTTCCATGTCCTGCGCAACAACGCCAGGCCGGCCGTGCTGGTCGAGGGCGGATTTTTGTCCAATCCCGCCGAACTGCGACGCATCAAATCGTCGTCTTACCGGCAACGTCTCGCCGACGCCGTGGTGCGCGGCATCATCAATTCGGCGCGCTAGGGGCGCCCAACGTCCGCCGGGGAGAAGCGGGAATGTCGGGGATCGGACGCCCAAATATTTCCGGATGCTCGACGGGCTTACGACTCCTTTCGGGGGCGAGCTTTTGGAACAGACGCACATACGAGATACTGCACTGCAGGCGACGCTGCCGGGTATCGATCTTCGGATTCAATTGGATCACCGCTTGCGAAAACGGCGGCTGTTTTTTCCGGCGCAACACCGCGCGCCGGACATCCTCGACCGACTTTGCCGTGTCTTTGACTAATCGATCCATCTCCTCAAGATCGGAACGCGTGATGGGTGCCCAGAGTTCGCGCCACTGCGCGGGATTGATCCGAGCCGCGACGGATTGGACAAACTCCTTGTCGCCGCCCTTCTGCCGCCAAAATCCCACGATCAGCCAAAAAGGCTCGTCGATGTCGAACTGTCTCAAGGCATCCCCGAGCAACACCGGTTCACCGTATTGCGTGGCCTTCGGGTTGACCGGGATGCCCCCGTGGCGGGTGTTGGCAGCGGCCGGAATGTCCCACTTTTGCGTGGTCTGCTCCACCCGGTAACCATCGAAAAACGTATCCGCCACCCACTGCTCGAAGCTCAACCCATGCCTCTGAACCTCCGAGGCGCAAGCCGTCGAAGCCAGCAGCAACACGCAAATGATGATTTTAGCCGGCATAGAATGTGGCGACAGCTGGCCTGCCGCCGATTCTTTGTTTCATGCACCACCAAGGATGGCGGGGCTGGGGGTAAAATCAGGCGGAACGCCGGCGGCGTTTGACGCCGAGCATGGCGAGACTGCGCTTGAGTGTGCCTTCGAGCGCAGCCGCTTCCTCATCGCTCATGTTCGCACTGTTGGCCAGAGCTGCCTGGGCCCGCTCGATTGCTTTGGCGACAGAGTCCTCGTCGATTTCGGCCTCGCCGGCCACCATATCCGTCAAAATAGAAATCCGGCCCGGCGTGATCTGGGCGAATCCTTCGCCGATGGCGGAGTAGTGGGTTTTGCCCTCGGCAATGACAGCCATTTCGCCGGGTTCCAGCATCGTCATCACCGGTTCGTGGTTCGGCAATACGCCGATTTCGCCGGTGGTCGTGGGCAGGATGACCTGATCGACCTCGCCGGTGCGCGAGACACCGGCGGGGGAGACGATTTCGAAATGGATCTTGGCAGCCACTTATTTACGCACCGTTTCGATGCCGCCCTTCATGTAGAAGTTCTGCTCGGGCACATCGTCGTGTTTGCCTTCGAGAATTTCTTTGAAGCCGCGAACCGTGTCTTCGGTCTTCACATATTCGCCCTTGGTTCCCGTGAAGATTTCAGCCACGTGGAACGGCTGGCTGAGGAAACGCTGGATTTTGCGGGCGCGATAAACGGTCTGCTTGTCCTCGGGACTGAGTTCATCCATGCCGAGAATGGCGATGATGTCCTGCAGGTCTTTGTAACGCTGCAGCACGCGCTGCACGCCGCGGGCCACTTCGTAGTGCTCCTGGCCGACAATCTCGGGCGCGAGCGCCTTCGAGGTCGACGCAAGCGGATCGACGGCCGGGTAAATGCCCAACTCGGCGATGGAACGCTCGAGCACGATGGTCGAATCGAGGTGCGCAAAGGTCGTAGCCGGCGCCGGATCGGTCAAGTCGTCCGCCGGCACGTAAACGGCCTGCAGCGAGGTGATCGAACCTTTTTTGGTCGAGGTGATGCGCTCCTGCAAATTGCCCATTTCGGCTGCCAGCGTCGGCTGGTAACCCACGGCGGACGGCGTGCGTCCGAGCAAAGCGGAAACCTCCGATCCCGCTTGCGAGAAACGGAAGATATTGTCGATGAAGAGCAGAACGTCCTGATTTTTCTCGTCGCGGAAATACTCGGCCATGGCCAGCGCGGTCAGCGCCACACGCAGACGGGCGCCCGGAGGTTCGTTCATCTGGCCGTAAACGAGGGCCACCTTCGACTTGGACATGTCTTTCTTGTCGATAATACCCGCCTCGCACATTTCGTTGAAAAGGTCGTTGCCTTCGCGCGTGCGCTCACCCACCCCGGCGAAGACCGAGTAACCGCCGTGGCCTTTGGCGATGTTGTTGATGAGCTCCATGATGACCACGGTTTTGCCGACGCCGGCGCCGCCGAAGGCTCCGCTCTTGCCGCCCTTGGTGAACGGACAGATGAGGTCGATGACTTTGATGCCCGTCTCGAGGATCTGGGCCTGCGTGTCCTGCTCGACCAGCGGAGGTGCGTTGCGATGGATCGGATAACGCTTCTCCGTGACAACCGGACCGGCTTCGTCCACGGGATCGCCCGAAACGTTGAAAATACGGCCGAGCACCGCATCGCCCACCGGCACGGAAATGGGAGCGCCGGTATTCACAACATCACTGCCGCGTCGCAACCCCTCGGTGCTGGACATGGCGACGGCGCGAACCCAGTTCTCGCCGAGGTTTTGCTGAACTTCGAGGACGACTTTCGACTTTTGGCCGTTCACGTCCGCGGTGACTTCGAGGGCGTCGTAGATTTTTGGGAGAGGGGTTCCGCTGAAATCGACGTCCACAACGGGGCCGATGACTTGTACGATTTTTCCGGTATTGCTCATAGCTTTTGGTGAAATCAGCCCATGGTCATCTGCGCGGTGGAAATCTCGAGGATTTCCGTGGTGATGGCCGCTTGGCGGATTTTGTTGTATTCGAGGGTGAGGTCTTTGATGAGAGACTTGGCATTGTCGGTCGCGTTTTTCATGGCGACCATGCGCGCGCTTTGTTCGGAAGCACGGGCGTTGAGGATCATGGCATACATCTCGTTGCCGACATAGAAAGGCAGCAGGGCGTTGAGCACTTCCTGGGGCGAGGGCTCGAACTTGAAGGCTGACATGGCTTCCTCTTCGGAGCTGTCCATTTCCTCCGCAGGTTTGCCGCCCATCTGGAAAGAAGAGATCGGGAGCAATTCGTGGGCCGAGGGCACTTGGGAGAGGGTGTTGATGAAGTCGGTGTAAAGAACGACGACTTTGTCGGCTTCCCCGTTGAGGAACTTGTCGATGATGAATTGCGCGATCGGCTTGATCTCGGCGTAATCGGGTGTGTCACGCAGCGGAAAGTCGGCCAGCAGCGGGCGCTTGGTGCGGGCGAGAAAATCAACAGCTTTGCGTCCGGAGGCGATGAAACTTGTGGTTGCCGGATCGAACTGCTGGACCTCGCGAAACAAATTGGTGTTCAACCCGCCGCAGAGACCTTTGTCGGTGCCGACCAGATAGACCAGTGTGCGATGGACCGGACGCTGCTGGAGGAGCGGGTGCAACTCGTCCTCGGAATGCGCGCTGAGCGAGACGAGCACGCGGTTGAGCATCTGGGCATAGGGGCGGGCATCCAAGGCGCGCTGCTGCGCCTTGCGCATCTTCGCCGCGGCGATCATTTGCATCGCCTTGGTGATCTGCGCCGTGTTGCGGACCGATTTGATCCGGCGGCGGATGTCCCGTGTGTTGTTACCCATGAGCGGCGGTTATTTATAGAATTGGGTGAACTCGTCGAGCGCCGCTTTCAGCTCGCCTGCCAACGTGTCATCGATGGCCTTTTTCACGCGAATGGAGTCGAGTAGCGAAGCTTTGCGGGTTTCGAAAAACTCCTGCAGCTTCGACTGGAAGTCCTTGATTTTCTCGACGTCCACTTTGTCCATGTAGCCCTGCTGCATGGCGTAGAGCACGGCCGCCTGCATCTCGACCGGCAGCGGTTGGTATTGCTGCTGCTTGAAGAGTTCGACGATGCGGCGTCCACGCTCGAGGAGCGCTTTGGTTTTGTCGTCGAGGTCGGAACCGAACTGCGCGAAGGCGGCCATTTCACGGAACTGCGCCAGCTCGCCCTTGATCTTGCCGGCGACTTGTTTCATCGCCTTGATCTGCGCGGCGGATCCCACGCGGCTGACCGAGAGGCCCACGTTGATGGCGGGTCGGATGCCTTGGTAGAACAAGTCGCCCTCGAGGTAGATCTGGCCGTCGGTGATGGAAATGACGTTCGTCGGGATGTAAGCCGACACGTCACCGGCCTGCGTCTCGATGATGGGCAGCGCGGTGAGCGAACCGCCGCCTGCTTCCTCACTGAGGCGCGCCGAGCGCTCGAGCAAACGGGAATGGAGATAGAACACGTCGCCGGGATACGCCTCGCGTCCGGAGGGACGCTTGAGCAACAGCGAAATCTGGCGATAAGCCACCGCCTGCTTGGAGAGGTCGTCGAAAACGATGAGCGCATCCATGCCGTTGTCCATGAACCACTCGCCAATGGCCGCACCGGCAAACGGCGCAAGGTATTGGCTGGCCGCGTCATCCGAGGCCGAGGCAACAACCACGATCGTGTAAGGCATGGCGCCTTCTTTTTCGAGCGCCGCAATGACGCGGGCGACGTTGGCGTTCTTTTGACCGACCGCGACGTAAATCGAGTAGAGCGGGCGGAAGTCCTTGTCGCCCGAAGCCTCGCCCTGTTTGTTGAGGCGGCCCTGACTGATGATCGAATCGACGGCCACGGTCGTTTTGCCGGTGGCACGGTCGCCGATGATGAGTTCGCGCTGACCGCGGCCGATCGGAATCATGGCGTCGATGGCCATGATGCCGGTTTGCACGGGCTGGGTCACCGGGCGGCGTTTGATAATGCCGGGGGCGATCTTTTCCAGCGGATAGTATGTCGAGGCTTGGATCGGACCTTTGCCGTCGATCGGTTCGCCGAGGGTGTTGACCACGCGTCCGAGGAGATTTTTGCCGACGGGGATCGAGAGAAGTTTCCCGGTGGTTTTGACTTCGTCGCCCTCTTTGATGTTGCGGTAGTCACCGAGAAGAACGACACCGACTTCGTTTTCTTCGAGGTTGAGCGCGAGACCGTAGACGCCGCCGGGGAATTCCACCATTTCGTTGAGCATGACGTTGCTCAACCCCTCGACGCGGGCGATGCCGTCGCCGACTTCGCGGACCGTGCCCGTGTTGGCGTGGGCGGCGCCGGCTTGCAGGCCTTTGATTTTAGCTTCGATTTCTTCAACAAGTGTGCTCATGGGCGTTTTTTTCTAAAAGGTTTCAGGAGGGAAGTGCTTCCAAACGTGCGCGAACAGTGCCGTCCCACACATCGCTGCCGACGCGGATACGCAGGCCGCCGATCAAATCGGGGCGGATGTTTGTTTCAAAAGTGAGGTCGCGGCCATGCAGGCGCGTGATTTCCGAACGGACTTCGTTCATCTCGGATTCGCTCAACGGCAACGCGCTTTCGACGACGGCGTGGCGACGCTGCAATTCGAGGCGCACGAAGCGGCTGAAGGCGTGCATGATTTCCAAGAACCCACGCGGCTTCTGCTCGGCCAAAGCGTTCACGACGGCGCGGACCCGGCTGTGGTCGAGAACACCATCCGTGAAAGTGCCGCGGAAAAGCGAACGGGCAGACTTTTTGGCCTCGCGGGAAGTCATGGGGTCAGGCGGCGATTTCCTTGATCGTCTCGTCGTTGAGACGTTTCTGGTCGTCGGCGGTGAGGATCTTGCCGGTGACTTTGGATGTGGTGGCCGCAACCAATCCCACCATGGCGGCGCGGACTTCGGATTCCATTTTGCGGCGATCCTGTTGGATCGATTCGTGGGCCTTGCGAATGACGCCTTCGGCTTCGGCGATCGCTTCCTGCACGCGTTTTTCGCGGACGGCCTCGGCGCTTTGGCGGGCCTCATCGATGAGGGACTTGGCCTCGAGATCCGCCTTGGCCAGAATTTCGTTGTAGCGCTGCTCGGCCTCGGCGAGTTGCTGTTTGATCTTTTCGGCGTTGTCTTGGGCCTCCGCGATACGACGACGACGCTCGGCCAGCACATTCACAATCGGACCGAAAGCGTATTTGTTCAGCACCCAGTAAACGACGATGAAGAGAATCGTCTGGGCGATGAACTTCGGCCATGTCACGCCGAACTGGCTGAAAAGTTGTTCGAGAATCTGCATGTTTACGGGGTTGTTGCGGAAGCGGGTCGCCCCGCGAACGGGACGACCCGATCAAGACTTAGCGTCCGCCGAACGCGAGGATCAGCGCGTAAATGGCGATAGCTTCGGCCAGCGCCATGGCGATGATGCCGAGCGTGAGGACTTTGCCGAAAGCACCGGGGTTGCGGCCCACGGCCTCGACGGCCTTGGCGCCGACCATGCCGATGCCGATGGCGGCAGCGGCGCCGGCTACGGCGAGGGTGAAACTTCCGGAGATACCCGCGGAGGTCGCGGCTTCTGCGATGATAGGTGTTAGCATTTTAGTTTTTTGGTTGTTTGTTCGCGCCGCCCACGCTCTGGGCATGGTCCCGGCGGGAAAGTTCAGTGAGCTTCCTCCTCGTCATGCGATGTGGAGAGCGTGATGTAAACCGCACACAGCAGGGTGAAAACCATAGCTTGGAGCAGCCCGATCAGAAGTTCGAGAAAGTAAAACGGCAGAGGCAGCACAACGCTGGACGCGTAGGCGACAAAATCCGGCATGCCGAGCTTTTTGCCCAGCGTCAACATGGTCACGAGAAGGTTTTCGCCGGCAAACACGTTGCCGAAAAGACGCAAAGAGAGCGAAACCGGTCGGAAGGCAATGGAGACAACCTCAATCACTCCCACCATGAAAAAAATCGGCATGAGCGCTACGGCCATGAATCCCTTTAATCCGCCTTTAACGCCGAACATGTGTTTGAAAAAGCCCCCCACTCCCAATTCTTGGATGGACCAGTAGAGCCACAAAACTGTGAAAACCAACGCCATGGCGAGGGTCATATTCAAGTCCGCCGTGGTCGGACGGAACAAAGGCACTTCGATGTTGGGGACAGTGAGAAAACCGGTTTTTTCGCCAAATCCGATTGATCCCACCCCGGGAAGCAACGCAAACCAGTTTGCCGTGAGGATGAAGAGGAAAAGCGTGGCCAGCAGCGCGAACACCTTGCCCACCATGTGGTGTCCCACGATTTCTTCCACCGTGTCATAGAGGGTCTCGACAACGGCTTCGAAAGCATTCTGCGGTCCCTCCGGCACGAGCTTGACGTCCTTGGTCGCTTTGCGGGCGAAAAAAAGCACGACGGCCACCACAATCAGCGAGACGAAAATAGAATTCGTCAGCCACTCGACTTCCAGCAGCAGGTTGTCTGCATACAAAGGAATATCGGCGGCGATTGGCAGCAACAGGTTCATGAAATAAAAATGCCGCAAGCCAGACTCGCGGCGGGGGTGGCTTATAAGCTGGGCTAATAAGGCGTAGCAAGCCCGAAATCGCTCAACGCCCAAAAACTTTCGTCAATAAAGCTCCACCGGCGAACGCTTGCCGTTTTCGAAGCTTTTCTCGCGGGCTGATTCCTCGCCGAGCACTTCCACCCGCAGGTTCCAGATTTCACGGTTGATCGCCTCGAATTCCGCCAGATCGAACCGCGTCGCGGGCGACATTTTGGCTTTGAAAGCTGCCAAGCGCTCCATCGCCTGAGCCAATACATCCCGGGGCTGCTTTTGCAGAACGTCACGCGCGTCCTCCAGGAGGTGCACCCGATGACAAATCATCAACATGTCATTGCCCGCCGCCAACCCGAGCCCGAGCATTTCCTCAAACGTTACTGTGTTCAAAATCGCGCCCATATCGAGATCGTCGGTCATCACCAGACCACGGAACCCCATTTCCTGACGCAGCAGGTTGTTGATCACCACCGGCGACAACGAAGCCGGGCGCACCTCGGAATCAAGGGCCGCATAATGGATGTGCCCGATCATCATACTGTCCACCGTCGGCGCAAAGTGACGAAAGACCGCCAATTCATTCGCCTCCATCTCGGCCCGGGATCTTTCGATCACCGGAAATCCGTGGTGCGGATCTTCCCCCGCCATGGAGTAACCCGGAAAATGTTTGCCGCAGCTGAGGATACCGCCGCCACGCATGGCGTCGTTGAACTCCCCGGCAAGGTGTATCACCTGCTCCGCCGTCTTGCCGTAGCAGCGCCCGCGCAAGGAGTTGTCCGCCTCGTCATCGAACGAAATATCGAGCACAGGGCACAGGTCGAGGTTGAAACCGAACAACCTGAGCAACTTCGCCGTCAATTCCCCGTGGCGGCGCACCAAGGCCGGATCGCCTTTGTCGCGCAGTTGTTGGGCATTGGGTGGTTCCTCCCCGATCAAACGCAGTCGCGAGACACGCCCTCCCTCCTGGTCTATTGTGATGACCGGCTCGACCTCGGACAAATCGCGCAGATCATCGATGAGCTTACGGAGCTGAACGGGCGATGCAATATTACGCCCGAACAAAATGAATCCCCCGGGCTGCACCCGCCGCAGCATAGCCGCCGTCTCCACATCCAATTCCGTCCCCGGCACCCCGACCAAAAGAAGCTGTCCGACATCGTTCGACATGCGCGTTCAGAAACCAGATCCTCCCTTGGGTGTCGATGCGAAAAGCCTGTAGCGTCGCCGTCCCCGGCGACGAATCGTTGGAACGACCGGCGGTGGGGACGCCACTGCTACATTTCAGAAAATTGCCGGCGCGGTTTGGTCGACAACCAGCCACCGATCGCCGCGAGGAAAACCTGTCCGTAATCGGACAACTTCCTCTCTCCCACCCCGGCCACCTGCAGCAAAGAAACCTCGTCGCGCGGATAGTCCCGCGCCATGTGACGCAACGTGGCATCGGAGAAAACAACATACGGCGGCACGTTGCGGACACGCGCCAACTCGGCGCGCAGTTTGCGCAGCACCTCAAACAGCCCCTCGTCGCATTCCACTTCGCCGGCGCGCGGACGACGCTTTCTCGGGCCGGCGGGGCTTTTGTCCCGCGAGGGCATGACCATCGGGCGGGTCAGGTGCACGGGCGATCGGTCGCGCAACACGTCCAGACCTCGTTCCGACACGCTGATGGTGGCAAATTTGTCCTCCGTGGCCTCGAGCAAACCGAGGCGCAGCAATTGCCGGCCGAGATCGACCCAATAAGCCCGCGGTTGGTCCCTCCCCACACCGTGCGTGCTCACCGAGTCGTGTCCCCAGCGCAGGATTTTTTCGGACTTGCCACCTGTCACCACCTCGACGGCATGCTGCAAACCGGTGCTGAAACCGCTCTTTTGCCGAAGCCGCACCACGCAACTGAGCAACTTCTGCACATCGGTCGTGGCGTCCCATTTTTCGCGCGGCGCGAGACACTGGTCGCACGCCCCGCAGTTCTCCACAGTCCATTGCTCCCCGAAATATCCGAGCAGCGCGACACGGCGGCAACGCTCGTCCTCGGCAAAATGGGTCATCTTTTCCAATTGCACCCGCGCCTCGTTCCGCGCCTGCCGGTCGGAGATCTCCTCGAAGAAGCGCAGATACTTCACCACATCGCCGCGCGAGTAGAGGAGGAGGCACTCGGACGGCAAACCGTCGCGCCCGGCGCGCCCGGTCTCTTGGTAATAGCTCTCCACGTTCTTCGGCAAATCGGCGTGGATGACAAACCGGACGTTCGATTTGTTGATCCCCATGCCGAAGGCGATGGTGGCGCAGACGACTTGCAGGTCGTCGCGAAGGAAAGCTTCCTGGTTGCGCGAGCGTTCATCGCCATCCAAGCCGGCATGATAGGGTGCCGCGGCGATCCCCTCATCGCGCAGAGCGGTGGCCAGCGACTCGGCCGCACGGCGGGATTGGGCGTAAACGATGCCGGACTCCCCCGGACGTTCGCTCACGTATTTGACCACCTGCGCAGCGGCTTTCGCTTTGGGCACGACGCGGTAGGTGAGATTCGGACGGTTGAAACTCGCGATGAAAATCTGCGGGTCGCACAATTCGAGCTGCGCACGGATGTCTTCCCTCACGCGCGGCGTGGCCGTGGCGGTAAGGGCGAGCAGGGGAATACCGGTCAAGGTCTCCCGCACCTCGCGCAATCGCCGGTATTCCGGCCGGAAGTCGTGGCCCCATTCGCTGATGCAATGGGCTT
>Ga0207937_1000523_pt1 | contig 13574 bp, 9 predicted proteins | sample LakMenEpi04Sep11_FD_150668 | JGI IMG/M metagenome (GOLD analysis project Ga0207937, IMG submission 150668) | Freshwater microbial communities from Lake Mendota, WI - 04SEP2011 deep hole epilimnion (SPAdes) | ecosystem: Environmental > Aquatic > Freshwater > Lentic | place: Lake Mendota, Madison...
CAGACCTGGGGTTTGCACCCCAGGCTATTTCATACCGCCCCTCCAGGGCTTCTGACCCGTGCAACCCGCCCCTCCAAGGCTCTGGCCCAAACCCTTCACAGTTTCGCTATTGTTCGATATCATTCGCGAACCTAATTCAGGTGAAATATCAGCGAACTGGACGGTCGTCATGACGGAATCTACTCAAGAAATCACAGATCAAAAGACCAAGCATCTCTATATCGAGACGGTTGGTTGCCAAATGAATGTGCTCGATAGCGAGATGGTTGTCGCGGCCCTTCGAAAAAAAGGGTATGCCATCACCCAAGATCCGGCATTGGCAGATACGATCTTGTTCAACACCTGTTCCGTGCGAGAACACGCCGAGGAAAAGGCTTACCACAATCTCCACCATCTGAAACAGTTGAAGCTCAAAAACCCCAACAAGATTATCGGCGTGATGGGCTGCATGGCCCAAAAGGATCAGAACGGGATTTTCGCCCGAGTCCCCTTTGTTGACCTCGTTGTCGGCCCAGGCCAATTACATCAAATCCCAGACATGATCGAGCGGGCCGAACAAGGAGAAAAACATCAGTTAGCAGTCAGCTTGAGTCGCCGCGATGGAACGCTAGAAGAGATCAAGCGTTCGCATGAGACGTTCGATCCACTGCGTGATCCAGAAATGCGCCCGACTCCATTCCAAGCTTACCTTCGGATCCAAATCGGCTGCGACAAGTTCTGCACCTATTGCATCGTTCCGATGACGCGTGGCCCCGAGCAAGGCCGTTCGCCGGAACAGATCGTTTCCGAAGCTCGGCTTCTTGCCGAACAAGGTGCAAAAGAGATAACCCTTCTCGGCCAAACAGTGAATTCCTACAAACATGTGAACGGCGACAAGACGACGCGGCTTGCAGATCTTCTCCAGATGATTCACCCGATCGAAGGGATCGAGCGGATCAAATTCGTGACGAGCTATCCGAAAGACATGACTCGCGAGTTGTTGGAAACCGTTCGCGATCTTCCGAAATGTTCCCCGTACCTCCATGTCCCTGCACAAAGCGGTAGCGACAATGTATTGAAGCGGATGAAGCGAGGCTACACGGTCGCGGACTACTATACGATGATGGACCGTATCAACGAAATCTTGCCCTCGGCTGCTGTGTCTAGCGACTTCATCGTCGGTTTCTGCGGCGAGACCGAAGAAGAGTTTCAGATGACAGTCGACATGGTCCGAAGATGCCGCTTCAAGAATAGCTTTATCTACCAGTACAGTGTTCGCCCTGGAACAAAAGGGGCTGACATCTACGAGGACGACGTCCCTGAGGATGTAAAGCACCAACGCAATCTAGATCTACTCGCTGTACAGAACAAGATCTCGCTCGAAGACAACATGAAGTTCCTCGGGAAATCAGTAGAGGTGTTGGTCGAAGGTCCCAGCAAATGGTCGGTGAGAAAACACCAAGAAGGTGATTTGCGGCAAATGACCGGTCGAACCGCTTGCGACCGAATCATTGTTTGGGACGGCAACATGCGCCAAGTCGGAGCGATCATGCCGATTCGAGTAACGGACGTGTTCGCTTTCACCATGATGGGTGAAGTAGAGACGACCGAAGTATTGCCCGAAGTGTTCCAGTTGAGTGTTTAGTTCTTTTCGACACTGATGTTATCGATGAAGTACTCAGCGTCGGTCGAATCACCGATGATGCCGGGACTGCCGATCGTGTTGGGCATATCATCGGTTCCTTCTAGAGTCCAAGCTTCGGGTTCCGCCTCATCCTTCTTCCATACTTTGCCCTTCACGATTGCCTTACCGTTACTGTTTTCCACGCGGAACTTCAGAACGTACCATGTTTTCGCGGTCCACTCATAAGGCATCTTCACGTGAAATCGGAAGTCATGAGATCCCCATGTATTGATGACGAGAGACTGAGCGCCATTCAACACCAACGCGTATCTTTGGGCAACCAATCCCATGTCAGGCAGCTTTGTCGTCGGTACTTTGTTCTTGGTATCGAGAGCATAGAACTCACCCTGAATGGTATAGTCACTCATCTTGGGCATGCCAATGAAGCCTTGGCTTTTGGTTCCCTTGGGAATGGTGCTAACCTTGACGAGTCCATTCCCACCGGTAGGGAGTTCGATAGGTTGATGGCGGTACGACGAACCAATCCAGTGCGCGGGCACCTTTTTGTCTTCGAAATCGTATTTCCAAGGCAATGGTGGGATCACTCGTACGCGAGCCACACTGCTCAGTTCACCGGACTTGGCGGTCATGACGACAGGCATCCCCGTTCCTGCTTCTGTTGGTGCAGTAAAGACCTGGCCATCGCCAACGGATCCAGCACCGTCGATCGTGATCTCGGCATCCTCTAACAGTTTCAGGTATTGACCTGCAGCGTTATAGGCTCGCACTTGAAGCTTTGCTTTCTGGCCAGGCACTAGGTTCATTTCCACGGGGCACAGCTGAATTCTCGCAACCGTTTTATCCGTCAACGACGGCTCTGCCAAAGGTTCTGGCAATGGGTCAGCGGTTACTTTTGCATCTTTCGAACCAAAGCAATAAAGCGCCTTGGTCGTTGGGAGATAGAGTCTCCCATTGGATGCAACAAAGGAACCGAAGACCTCGCCTCCGTCGTTGAGTCGCGCTTTGGAAACGACCTCAAGACCTGAATCCGTGTGCTTCAACACCTGGATGTTCGCGGAATTGTCTGCAACGAAGAGTTTGCCGTCGCTAACGATTGGCGAACCGTACATATTGGGCCGAAGCTTCCCTTTGCCAACCAGTTCGCCCGTCTTCGAGTTTACGCCAAAAATCGCTCCGCCGTCGTCCGTGTAATAGATGCGGTCGCCGATCTTCACAGGGCAGCTTCTAGAAACGGCTTTGGCTGGAATCTTCCAAAGCAGTTTATCTTCCGTAATGTCTCCACTGGTGTTTCCATCGAAAGCGAACACTGCCCCCAAAACGGTCCGATCGCTTTCGTTCTGTTCCCCATGTCCCGAATAGACAATCCCATCGACGATCAACGGAGAAACATTAAGACCTCGCGGCGACACTTGGTACTTCCAAATAACTTTGCCAGTCCGAGGTTGCACTGCATACAGTGCTCCATCTGCGGCTCCGAAAACCATCGCAGCTTGTCCGTTCATGACGGTCAAAACTGGAGTGCTGTAGGTCGTGTCCTCCGGACGCGGCTTTGTCGAATTGTACCAAACAGGTGCACCGGTCGATTTGTCTAGTGCCAACATTCGGTGGGCGGGAACCGCGTTCTCTCCCCAAGCGACGACCACTCCACTTATGACGACGAGGTCTTCAAAGACCACTGGAAAATTGGTACGTCCTCCGTAGGCAGAGACCATTCCGAACTCTTCCAACAAGGATCTTTCCCATACAACTTTCCCGGTTTTGCCATCCAAGCATTGGAAAAGGCAACCAAGTCCGAGCACATAAACTCGATCTGTTTCAGGATCGCCGCCTACGCTGGACCAGCCAATCCGTTCCGACGGAGCCACGGTCATGTAGATATTGTGGATGCTTTCCCAAATCAATTCGCCGGTCTCTGCATTCAAACAGACCGTTTTTTCGGCTTCTTCCGGTGTGTCTGGTTTGTGGCGACAAATGATATAGAGTCGACCATTCATGACGATCGGAGTGGATCGTGAACCGTACTCTTCTTTTTTCCAAAGGGTGGTTTCGCCGTCAGCCTTGAAAGTCTCGGGCAGTCCTTTTTCAACGGTCGTACCATTTTGCTGAGGACCTCGCCACGTATACCAATCGGTCGGCTTCGCTTTGTTGGTGGCGTCTTCCGCAAAAGATGAGGATGCGAATCCTAGGTACGCACTGAGTACTGCGGCTGAGAGTTTGGTAATTTTCTGGAGTGTCATAGTTTCGAACACACGTTCACGAAGGTGGGATTTGTCCTATGCCCAAAAATCTTTTGGAACAGGAACTGAGTATTTGAGACAAAAGATTATAGCAGCATGAACTATCTTTCGTAACCGGCACATGTTTTGCGTGGAACTCCCCCTTTTGGAGTTCGTCCGGTTGGTTTCGCCTGGATTTTCAACAAAAGTCTCGCCACTATGGAAGACTGCTGACTTAGGCCCGGCTTGTTGGGTCATGGTGAGCCGTCGGGCGCTAGCCCAGGTTGCCACCTGTGGCGAAGCCACTAAACCGGGGCTAGCGCCCAACGGCTCATTGAATCAGTAGTCTCGCGGGGAGAGGGTTACGAAACCGGACGATCTCCGCGAAGTGGCATTTCCATGACGGAGTGAATTTGCGTAATCTCCAAATTCAAAATGTTTCCGAAGTCTCGAAAGGTGGTCCGCAGCGATGGCAAGAATCTTTTGCATTGCAAACCAAAAGGGAGGAGTTGGCAAAACAACAACAGCCATCAATCTCGCTTGGGCAATGGCTACGGCCGGACAGAAAACGCTCGTCGTAGACTTGGATCCACAATGCAATGCCACATCGGGCATAGGCCTCAAACCTGCGGAGCGTCACCCGTTGCTAGTCGACGCTCCTTTGAGAGATAGCATACTTTCGACGGCCATCGACAATCTGGATTTGATGCCAGGCTGCCGCTCCTTTCAAGATGTCGATCGATTGGCCAAAACGAGCACGAATCAGGTCGCATTGCTGAGGCGACATCTCGAAGTCGGCCTCGGATTGTATGATGCGGTCTTTATCGATTGCCCACCATCCTTGGGTGAACTCACCCAAGCGGCTTTGGCCTGTAGCACAGAAGTCTTGATGCCAATCCAATGCGAGTACTACGCCATGGAGGGGCTAACCCAAATGATTCACGTGATTCGGGATGTCATGCAACAAAGTCCCGGTCGTCTGACTTTCGGCGGCATATTGCTAACGATGGTGGATCCGAGATTTGAACTAACTCATGAAGTAGATTCTGAAGTTCGGGATTTCTTTGGTGACATAGTTTTTGATACAGTCATTCCACGTGACATCGCTATTAGCGAAGCACCCAGCCACGGGCTAAGTGTGCTAGCATATGCACCCCGCTCGCACGGAACGCGAGCTTACATCGAACTTTGCATGGAGGTATTAGATCGTGACTAAAGATCGCAGACTTGGTCGTGGCTTGGCGGCACTATTGGGAACTCCCGTCGAAGAAGGACATGCGGCGACGATTCCGATGACTCCAGAAATCGCGGCGAATGCTAGCAATGCCAACTCGCCGACATCAGCGTCGGTTAGCGTGACGGAGCCCACGCCCCGAGCGGACATCATCAAGCAGTTTGCTTCCGAAGCGAGAGCCAGCGCGGGTGCCTCGATCAGTCCGATTAGTATTCCTGTGCAACCGACTGCAACCTCAGCGGCTGCATCGAGCGGCGGCAGTCAAGAGCTACCCACGCGATTGATCGATCCGAACCCGTTTCAACCTCGGCGGCAATTCAATCAAGCAGAAATTGAATCGCTTGCTGAATCGATCAAGCAGCATCAGCAATTGCAACCGGTGCTCGTTCGAAAAGTCGGTGAACGGTATCAGTTGATCAGTGGCGAACGCAGACTTCGTGCAACCATTCATGCTGGTCTGCTGACCATTCGCGCGGAGATTCGCGAAGCTGACGATCGTATGGTTGCAGAGCTTGCGATCATTGAAAACCTTCAACGAAAAGATCTGAACGCGGTTGAAAAGGCGCTTTCGTTCAAGCGGTACATTACAGAGCATAAATGTACACAAGAAGAACTGGCCAACCGATTAAAGATCGATCGCAGCACGATCGCAAACATGATGCGATTGCTGGAACTGCCAGAGGCGATTACCGATTCATTGCAACGTGAAGAGATCACCGCTGGCCATGCCAAGGCATTGCTGAGCTTGGGTAGCATCAAGGAACAGCACAACTACCTCAAGCGTATCTTGGACAACGGATGGAGTGTCCGCGAAACAGAACGACAAGTTGCTGAAGCGATTGCAGCCGCAGCAGCTTCCGAAGACGGTATCTTGGGAATCGTGCCTCGCCGCAGAGCTTCGAAGACCAGTCAGCTTCAATCGCTAGAGTCTGAGCTCAAGATGAAGCTCGGGACGCGTGTTGACATTTCCCAATCCGGTCGAGGCAAAGGACGGATCACGATTCACTTCACCAGTGTTGAAGAGTTTGATCGTCTTCGAGAGTTGCTATCGAACGACACCAAGAAACGAGCCGCTGCGTAGGCTGCATCACCATGGAAACCATACCTTGGGTTTGGTTGATTTGGGGATTGTTGGTGTACATTGCAACACAAACGATCTTTGGCTTGACCGTTCGTCGAAGAGAGCATCTCAATGGGCTGCTTTCACAGTACATCGAGATCCAAAAAGAAAACCTTCGCCGGAAGAGGCGGATCGCTAATCTCCAGCAGAAAATCAAAAAGCTCAAGGCAGAGGCAAAGGCAAATGCCGCCAAGGACATGGCTGAACGGGAACGCGAAGCAATGGCGGCCGAGGCCGAACGACGCGCCGCTTAATCGAGCGGTAGATGAGATCTTTGCACCCCAACCCGCAGCGTGAGAGACTGATGATTTAGGCCCGGCATGTTGGTTCATGGTGAGCCGTCGGGCGCTAGCCCCGGTTGCCGCCTGTGGCGAAGCCAATAAACCGGCGCTAGCGCCCGCTAGCGCCCAACGGCTCACTAAATCAGCAGTCTCTTGAGCGAGGGACGCAAGATCCCAAAGAATCCCTCGCTCACGCTTCGGGTTGAGATTAAATCAACATGCCATCACGCTTTGCGATGGGATTGTTTCTAACTGCCTCGCGACTTATGTCGTTATCGCTGCGAGGCTAACCATTGCCAAAGCTCTTGCAATGGTGCTAACTCTTGCGACGCAACTTTGCCGCGGGCGTATGCGAGTCGACCGTAAAGCGAACCCAGGCTGACTAGGTTTTGCATCTGCTCCGGGTAACGCTTCCCCAACCGACGAACATATTCGTCCGGCGTCTCTTCGACGCTCCGGACTACCCTTCGTTCGTATCCCCAAGACTGCAACGCTCGAAACATCTGTCGAACGATCTGCTCGGTTGACATGGCTCGGTTTGCAAACGGGTTCTGGAAAGACAAGAATGGCGGAAACAACTCTGCAGTCTCTGCCTTATTCTGATTTAAATCCACCGATGCGTCCACGTCGGCTCTACCCAAAAGATTGCGGAAGAAGTCGACTATCGCTTTCCGGTATTTGATACCGAAGATGACAGCAATGATCAACAATACCAAGACGACAAGCCACTGAAGCAATGGACCAGGGTTCCACTGCATAGACCAGCTTTGGGGCGGAGGTGCCGGTGGAGGTTGATTCTGCGGAGGCTCTTGAGCCTTTGGAGGTTGACCAGCATCCTGCTTGTCGGGCTGTTGATTGGGCTGTTGGTCGTTAGGTTGTTGATTGCCAGGCTGTTTTTGCCTTCCATCCTTTTCCCGAGGATTACCGTCTCCCTTGCCTTGTTCTTTACCCTGGTCTTTGCTTTGCTCTTTGCCTTCTGATCGTTCGTTCCCATTCGATTTCTCTGCCCCTTTGGCTTGCTCGCCTCGTTTGTTTTGCTCGGCTTGTTGGGGTTGATTCTTGGGTGCTTCGCCTGGTTCGCTGTTGTTCGATTTTTTTTGTTTTGAGCTACTGTTCTGGTTCGGCTCTTTACGACGTTCGCTTGGGTTATCGTCATTGTTTCGGTCCGACTTCTTCCCCTGTTGCTGGTCGTTCTGGCCTTGCTTGGCTTCTCCTCCTTTGGCCCCTTGCTCGCTGTCCCCTTGTTCGTCGTTGATCGGTTTACCTTCACCTGGCTTTCCTGCTGCGTTGTTTTGTTCTTTGGCAGGCTTACCTTCGTCTCCGTTCGGTGCATCGGGTTGTTCGCCGTTTTGTGCTCCCGGCGGAACAGCATTCTTGTCCTCAACTCCTTCGTTGCCCCAACCCATTTTGTGAGCTTGCAAGTCGTCACGGTTAGTGATCTTTACAGGCAATTCCCAGCTCCACAAGGATTGGTTCGGGATTGGCAACAATGCAAAAACAACAAGAAGAGCAGAGACTGCTGCAATTCCGATCGATAGCCATCGGATAGCGAACGGGATCTCCATTTCAATCTCGCGTTCACGCAGATACTTGCGCAAACTCAACAGTGAAATCAAGACCAAGAGCGATAATGTACAGAACAGATAGACGAACAATAAACGGTGTGAAAACGTTCGACTCGCTGCATCTCGAATAAAGAATTGACCTACCCCGAACAGAGGCAGCACCATTAGTGCAAAGTAGAGCACCCAAACGCCAGGATTGTGTTTCTTTCGTCGTTTGAGGTAAGCACCGGAGCGGGATTGGAGCTCTTTGCTTTTCTGATAGGTCTCCGCTTTATTGAGCCCGAGAGACTGCAGCAATCCGACGCCAGAACTCGCGTCTGCTTCGTTGATCGACGTGCAATCAAACGTGATGCGGTCGGCAAGAAACGCGATCAGCACCAAAAAGAAAACCAGCAATGGCAACGTGAGCCACCCCATCGGACCTTGGATGGCAATAAATCGAGGAGCCACCAACAGGGTCGCCAATCCCAAGCAGACCATATAGCCCATGGCATAGGTTCGCGTTTGCTCCATCGCAATACGCGCAATCAGGACCGACGCGAAAGTGTACAGCCCGAGAATCCACATGAGCCTGGCGGGATAGTCACCACGGTAGAAGACCGTAATCAGAAAAAACGTAAGCGAGCCGATCATTCCAATGATGAAGAATGGCGCGATGCCCGCTAAAGCATAGTCCACGTTGCTAGGTCGCAGCGTCTTTGAATCTTCGATGGGTGGTTCGGTCAATTTTTCCATGACGCCATTGTAGCTAGAACATCGGCATTCGTCCCGAAGATGGCATCATGGTAAACGACCAATAAGAGCGTCGTAAAACGAACTATGCGTAGTCCCAGTCGGACGGGGCTACAGGCCCGTCCTAATAATCCAAGGAAAGCACGATTGGCTGAACTCGCAGTAGATTAGCGAGACATGTCCGGTTTTCATTCGAAACTCTTTATCATTCAAGACAAATTTTGGCATCTTGCGCATCGAGTACAATATTCGATCGACCAATGTTATCCGCTCCCCGAACGTCCCGACAACCATATGGATCGCGCTTCAATGTCCCGTCGCTTTTGGGCTCTCGCGATTCCGTTGCGATCGTGACAGGCTGGAAGCCTATCCCACATTTGTCGTTAGAGAACACTGCCGGGCCTGGAGCTCCCGTCACTATCGCGGATTGCGTCCTACTGAGGCCTCGGACAAACGCGGATATTGCTGCGGAACAGGCAATACAGCCGCGATAGCGGTTTGGCACCTAGCCATGACTTCCGGCGAAGCGTTCACATGAGAGTTTGCGATGCACGCTCCGATCTGATGCAGTGCGATCCGCGGGGTTTGCGAGTTGGTTGCAATCAATAGATTGTTGACTGTGGCCAATATGCGATATCGCTGATCGCCCGATGTGACCTCATCTCCTTGTCCTCCCCACCAAAGGCCTTGATCGTTGAGGTCAAAATTCAACGCAAGTCCGGCTACGGGATACTGACCGTTGGTGAGTTTGCGAACGTCTTCTTGCGGTGTCCACTTGAACTCGCTCACAATCCGTTGCAACCAATCGCCGTCGACAGACTCGGCTGCCTCAAGGCGACCGGAAGCGTATTGAATATGGCCGTTGACGATGCGCGATTTCCGGATCCCGATCCGTGCCTCGCCTCGCACGGGGCTGCCCAGCGAAGTCGTTAGCGACTCCCAACGAGCTCGATCCAATTCACCCTCGATTTCGCATCCCCAATCGCGAGTGTCCTGCCAAAAATCGGCTGTGCCTCGGAACGCTGCACGTGGACCGAGATATCCCAAAGCAGGCACCCACTCGATCAGCGGTTCGCAGGGGATGCTCGTTTCTTGTGTCTTGATCGCCCAATCGGTTCGAGGGTTCGCCGCGAAGTGATTGCGACGAACGTGAACCTTGGCCGGGGACTGTTTGCCCGGACCAATGGCAAACTGAAGCTTGAGTTCGGATCGATCGAGCGATGGCAAATACTCGACAACAATCTCTTCAAGCTTGGGCCATACGGAAGTTTGCACATCGCCCCGTGGCTCCGTCGCTGGCGATCGAACGGAAAGCGATCCAATGGAGAGCTTCAGAATAGGAACTGCATTATGCGGTCGACAAAGAAACGAATCATGAACAATCGTCGCTGCTAGGTTTGTCTGACTCGAAACAAGTTCTGCTGTTGCGAGCTCAAGCGACCAACCTTTGCTCGTCATTTCACCTTGGACGGATGGAGAGAACAGAATGGGCTGCTGTGTCTCGGGGTGAATGCACATGAACTCCTTGATACGAAAACGGTTTGGAGTCGGAAACTCGATGGAATCAAAGACAACATCCAGCCCCAGATTGTTGTGAATTCGTTCGCGCCAGGCTGCTTTTTGACGCAGTGTATACCACGAAGTTTGGGAAACGACCGCGAAACCGGCGCAGAATATCATGGGGAGAAATCCGAAAAGGAACAATGTGAATCGACACAACCGACGTTGCGTTGATTCGTGGAAAAGTAGCCTTTTTCGTCTCATGAAGTTTGCACAGTAAATGCTTGAAGCCACAGGAGTTGTGGGCTTCTTCTAACCCGGTATCGATAGCAAATCTCGATTTTTATCGCAAGCGAGCTTCGGAGCGAGGCTGCTGGTTTCAGCGGATGGCATTCCCTGGTATAAATGCACGCATTCAAAGAGTTTGGGTTCTCCCGCCCAAAGCCCCACGCAAGAATGATGTCATTATGCCAACAGAGCCAGCATGGCAACGAGAAAATCGCCAACCTCGCGTCTTGATCGTCGATGATGATTTCGAGATTGCAGAGCCAGTCAAATACGCACTGGAGGGACTTGGTTATACCGTAACCCATGTTTCCGACGGAAATAAAGGGGTCGATGCGATCGCAGTCGTGAATCCTGATTTGATGGTCCTCGACATGATGATGCCCGGCAGGAGCGGATTTCTGGTTCTTGAGCATTTACGAAAAATGAAACGCGATCATGTGCGTGTCATCATGGTGACGGGCAACGAAGGTGAACGGCATCAAGCGTATGCCCGAATGTTAGGGGCGGACGATTACATGCACAAACCGTTCGCAATGGAAAAGCTCGTGGCGCGAGCCAAGGAGCTTTTGGCGTTGCCATTTGTCGATGCGTTGGAGAGCAAAAGCACCAACGACGACTCAGGCAAAGACTCCGGGAATCCAACGGAGTTGCCCTTATGAGCGAAGTGGTATCCGTTGCGTGGAAGGGTGATGTGGATGGGCATTTAGAGTTGCTGGACCAAACGATGCTTCCGCTCCGCGTCGAAGTGAAGTCTTACCAGGACACAGCGACATTGTTTGAAGCTATCGTCTCTTTGCGAGTTCGAGGAGCACCCGCCATCGGTATTGCCGCCGCGTATGGTGCAGTCTTGGGGGCTCAAAAAGTTGCCCATCTGCCGATTGCAGAATCGTCGAAGGAGATACTGAAGGAGTGCGACTATTTGGCGACCAGTCGACCGACCGCGGTCAATCTTTTTTGGGCGCTCGATCGCATGCGAGGAGTCGTTCGCCGAAACACTGGGCTTCGCGATACTCACGAATTGGTTCGGCTGCTTTTGCGAGAAGCGCGGCTCATTCACGACGAAGATCGGCAGATGTGCCATGCCATCGGTGAGTTCGGTGCGGCGATTCTTAGCGAAGCAACCGGAGTTCTCACCCATTGCAATACCGGTGGGTTGGCGACTTCGGAATACGGTACAGCCCTTTCGGCGATCTTTACTGCGCAGGATCAAGGCCATGTGTTACAAGTTTACGCTGACGAGACTCGGCCGCTTCTCCAAGGAGCTCGGCTTACAGCTTGGGAGCTACAACAACGACAGATTCCATGCACGTTGATTTGTGATTCGATGGCGGCGCAAGTGATGCGAGAGGGGCGTGTCCAAGCGGTGATTGTGGGGGCCGACCGAATCACAGCGCGGGGCGATACCGCCAATAAGATCGGCACCTATGGTTTAGCTGTACTGGCCAAGTATCACTCGATTCCGTTTTATGTAGCAGCTCCGCGAAGCACGTTTGATCTCTCGATTGTGGATGGTTCTCAGATTCCGATCGAGCAGAGAAAGTCCGGAGAGATTACCCATGGGCTTGGAGTACAAACGGCACCGAACGACACGACGGTTTACAACCCCGCGTTTGATGTCACCCCTGCGGAGTTGATTACAGCGATCATCACGGAGCGTGGAGTCATCGCTCCTGTTTGCGAAGAGCGCGTTCGCGCTATCATTTCCAGTTAAGTTCAGCCCGCTAGGCTGATTCGGCCGCTCGTAGGATGGGACCATTGTCCCGTCCGGATGTCATTTCTGTCGCGACCGAACTCTTGTTTCGACTGCGCCTCAGCCGTGGCACTATTTTAATTGAGGCGCGACACCTTTTATGGCAAGCCATGGCACCATTTTTTGCCGTAAGAATCTTTTGGCAGAATTTTCTTGGATTTTCGCGTGCTGTCGGCGTTTCGACGGACGGAACGAGCTGATGAGATTGCATCGATGTCGTTGATGTGCTCTATTCGTAATCGCCTTGGGGAAGCGGATGCGATCGCTTTGTTTACAAAGAGGAAAGTCCGGGCTCCGCAGAGCAGGATGGTCGATAACGTCGACCGGCCGCAAGGTCAGGGAAAGTGCAACAGAAAGCAAACCGCCGAGGCAACTCGGTAAGGGTGAAACGGTGGGGTAAGAGCCCACCAGAGCGGGTGGTGACATCCGTTGCTTGGCAAACCCCATCCGGAGCAAGGCCAAACAGAAAGCCGGCTTGCATGCAAGCCACACGTCAGCTCGGCGTGTCGTGCTTTCGGGTAGGCCGCTCGACGCGCCGAGCAATCGGCGCGCTAGATAAATGATTGCAGCGCAAGCAACAGAACCCGGCTTACGAGCTTCCCCAGGGCACTTTAGAGGAAGCCGTGCTGCAATGAAGATCGACAGCCAAGCAAAGCCGATGCTGTTTATGAAAAGTCGTCGGTGGCTTCAGGCTCATTGCCTTTAGTCGCAACCGTTCCCGGCCGACGCCCACGTCGCTTTTGGCTGGATGTTGGGATCATGCTCTTGTCCACCTTCTGCAGAAGCCTCGAGATGCAGAGTTTGTTCACACTGACCGCGAGCTCATTAGCCTCTTCGCAGATAGAGTCATGGAGGCTCTTCGGAATACGAACTGTGATCATGCGCTGCTGCTCGTGCGGATCGTTTTCAGGCAGATCTCGCGAACGCAGAACGGTTAACATTTCCAGAAGCTTGCCATGCTCAGCGGAGCACTCAAAGGTGACCATCTCCGGACCGGTGCAAACACACTTTTTCATCACGCCGTCTGCGCCGAGAATTTCTCGGTAAAAGGCAGTCCAGGTTGGGGCGAGCCCGAATAGCTCGGCGGCAGCGACGACGAGCGATTGTACCCGGGCCTCATAGCTAGCATTCAAATTCATCGAAGCCTTTAGCTCGCTCGCGATGTCGTTAAAGACTTTCATTTCTGCAGCTAGCTTTTCACCAGCCTCATCGAGCGGCTTGGCGTTGAGCTTCTTTGCGGCTGGGGATTCCGTTCTCGTGTCGG
>Ga0207937_1000526_pt1 | contig 13533 bp, 4 predicted proteins | sample LakMenEpi04Sep11_FD_150668 | JGI IMG/M metagenome (GOLD analysis project Ga0207937, IMG submission 150668) | Freshwater microbial communities from Lake Mendota, WI - 04SEP2011 deep hole epilimnion (SPAdes) | ecosystem: Environmental > Aquatic > Freshwater > Lentic | place: Lake Mendota, Madison...
GATCATCAAGGTGAGGAATCTGTGCGATGTCATTGAGATCATCATAAAACTCATCATTTAGTTGAGGCACTGTAGATGCGCTGGCGCCTGTTTGATTTTCATTGCTTTTAGCTGACTTCTCCTTATCATCTATGTCAGCGTCAATTATTTGAGAATTTTTATCAATTTCTTCTTCTACTGGATCAAATAATTGTATCCCATTTGGAATGTCAAATGTGTCAAACTTTGCTATTTCTGTAAAATCAAAAGACAAAAAGTCTTGGAATTTATGTAAAAGGACTTTTGATATTTCTTTTGGCAAAGTACTGAAAATCGGGTCGGCGCCGTCGTACTTCTTCAGTGCGTCATTGGCGTACAGGCTGACAAAATTATCTGATAACCTTCTGATTAGACTTGTATTGAATAGGCATCTTACAATTACGCAGGGTGAGTTACTGAATTTTGTCTTTAATGGGCGGGTATTACCGGGGATTTGGGCCCTATCGAGGACAAAAACAATGTCCCCGGGGGCCCAATTTTTTGTAATTCTATTTTTATTTACCCGCTCATGCGCAACTATTCTAGCTTGTGTAATTTTATCTCGTGCATATTCAGTCATCTCTTTTATCTCTTGTGTTATCTTTTCTATTGTCAGCTTGTCAGATTTTATGGAATAGTGGGGTGGAGCCATTTCATCTGTTTGCAAAAAGCTCGGACCGTTGTCGTCTTTTCCATAAATCATTTGTGCTGGCATAATGCCAGAGATGGGGTTAATGCTGTAATTTATTACCTTGGTACATATGTATGTAAGCATATCCCAGTTGTATGTCTCATGTGTTGCTGTTGAGAGATACTTTTTCATCATCAGCTTTACTAAGTTCACTTCGCACTCAGCCATCCCTCTGGCTGATGGGTTTATAGAGGAGGTATTAATTACGGTTACTCCCCATGCACTTAGTAGTTTTAGCCAGTCCATTGAGCGAAAACAACGGGCGTTGTCACTATGGACACGCTGTACCGAGTACTGTAGTAGCACACAGTTTTTGAAGGTACGGTTTACTTCTGATGATGATTTAGAAACGAGTGGTAAAATTAGAGTAAATCCACTCAGTGCGCATTTCACTATCAGTAGATGAGAAAATCCACTGACTTTGTTTAAGTTCTCAGCAAGGTCCACAGATACTTCTTGCATTGCGCGCGTAGGTAGAGGGTACACACCCAATTTGCTACGTCGAGAACTTTTGTGAGACAGAAAGCATGCATAGCACGATCGGATAAATCGCTTGCATATCGTGTACTTTTTCTCAAAGTAATAGCTTTCCATATCGCACATCATTCTGTTCAGCCCCTTGTGGCCTAGAAGATGTGTAAAGCTTAACAGTAGACCAATCATACATGTGGGCAGGTAGATTTTGTAGAACCCACTGTAGATCATTAGCAAATCATTTACTAATTTGTACTTGGTCTTGTTAAGAGAGTGTTCATCAATGAACTCAAAGTCAGTACCTCCTAGACAAGAAGTATAAATATTTTCAAACTCCTTCTTTTGCTCTTTAATTATTTCTGATCTTGACAATCTTTGTTTGATTATGTCCAGAGGGGTGATTATGTCTGTGACATTGGCTAATCCTTGTTGTATCGCTAGCACTGTACTCTTGACGAGTGCTTCTTCATCCACATAGCTGATTGTTTTGTCTTGCCTGATCAACATGTCTGTGACTGTTTTTGTGTCTGTCACAGTCAGATATTGTGGGTTGTCTGCACACCACTGTGCCCACTCTTTCAGAGTGAATTCTTCTTTTGGTAGATGATCCACAAAATCAAGGATTTGTGTATTCTTTAGATTTAACTTCTCAATGTCACCAGGTGGTAATCCTTCCCTGGTCAAAAAGTCGCTTAAGTTTTCGTGTGTTCGTACATAGCGGATCTTAACATTTTCAAAATCACCGATCATTTTATAGCACCATCTTCTTATCTTTTTACAGGAGTTTTGAATTCTCTGATTAAAGAGATAGTATAGGCATTTGCTGTCCGTTAGGAGTGTTACAGGCACATTGGATATGTAGCGTTCAAAATTATGAAGACCTTCTAAAATTGCAACGAGTTCTACGTCCAATATGCCACGTGATTGCATTCCTTCTGGAATTGATTTAGCCATGTAGCCAATAATTTCTATTCTTTGAAAATGGTGGTCCAAGGAAAACATTATATTGCGGTTGTGCATGAATGGTAGGAAAACAAGTTGTCCATCAATTTCATACACTCCGAATATAAGAGGTGGCTTGTCCATATCATGGTTGAATTTGATTATTGAATTTTCTTTATGTTCAGGCAACCTGGACAGGATGATGATGGGCCTCATGAGTGCTTTGGCGAGTGCTTCAACCAGGTAGAGATTTCTATCTACGTTGTGTTGTCCTTGTATGAACTCGTCCAAATACTTTTTGTAATCATTGTAGTTGTTGTTAAAAGCAAAGTCACGTAGTTTTAGAGCACCTACATCTTTCTTCAGCTCTTTGACTGCTAGCTTTCTTAACTCAATGGTAGAGTTATGAGGTTTACATCCATATACTGCAAGTATGGAGGCAGTACCCAGGAATAGGGAGTCGTGAACATTTTCTTCTGTGAATGCTATAAATTTCTCTGGTATGGTGATTTTAGGAGGTATAGTGCGTTCAGGTGAAGGTTTTGGAAGGCAGATAGGAAGTTTTGTATGGACAGGTACTGGTTCATAGTTAAGTTCACGGTCAAAAATCATGCGGTGTATAGGGTCGTCCAAATCTAGGCATGTAGGCACTATTTTCTGATCTGGCACACCTCTGCGCTTTTGGGCGAGTACTGCACCTACTACATTAGAGCTTGTAGATGCATCGACCCATAGGTACTTTTCTGCAGCCTCGTCAATGAGGTTGTTGAAAAGTGGGCCTGTAATCATAGCTGTTTTTATCTTTTCAAAAACTTGGCGTTGAATCTCAGTAGGCTTATATGGTTTTGAGCTACTTGTGAGTGGTGTCAATAATTGGGCGTCCTCCAAGATATTTAGGTAGATTACTCTTCTCAATGAATTGATGACCCCTAGGAAACTTCTCATCCCTTTCTTTGTTTCAGGAAATTTAAATTGCTTAATTTTGATAACTCGCCTGGGATCTGCAATAACAAAGTTATTGCAGATGTACCAGCCGAGGAACACTATTTTTGCTTTAGCAAATTCACTTTTATTTATTGAAACTTTTGATCCGTGAAAAGCAAGCCTTTTTATCAGTTGTTCTAGAATTCTAAAATGTTCCACAAGGGTCTCATGGAAAGTTTTCTTTAAAGGGGATGTACTCAATATGTCATCAAAGTAGTGTCTAACCCATTTTAGAGGAGACGGCACCATCTTAACCACATTTTCGCACTCATATATTGGTTTCCCATCTGCGTCTAACACCGGTTCAGAATGTATCATTCTTTGGCTGACCTCTGCCCAGTACGCTGGGCTGGAGGCCATGCCTGTCGGGACACTAGTCCACTGATAGGCTGCCGAAGGTGTTAGGAAGGTTGAGAGTGCCCGTGAGGCTTCATCCACTTTTAAGCTTAGATAGGCCTGTTTGAGATCTAGAGATGTGTACAGTGCCTTACCTGACAAAAACTGTAAGGTAGCAGAGATGTCAGGTATTATGTTAGGAGGACTCTGTATTAGACTGTTGATAGGACTGTAATCCACTATTAGGCGTCCAAGTGTTCCAGGTTTCGCTCTGGTCACGAGGTAGCTTGCCATTCCATATAAGTGGTTCCCGTCTGGTGTAATTGGTGCTTTAATTAAGTATCCAAATTTTATGAGTAGGGAACAAATGTCATCAAGATGACGTAAGTCAGTTGGTGATATGTGGAATAAGCGTTTACACTTTGGTAGGACTTCACCTGGTTTCAGTCTAATTTGTGTCAGACCTAGGGTTAAGCTTAGGTCTCCTGCGTCTATAGCATGTAATGCAACAACTTCTGGGTACTTGTCAATAAATAGCTCCTTGATGAAAGGGCGTACTTCTTCGTTGTAAGTACTCAAGTCTATAGCTTCTGCTGCATTGGCAAATACCTGTGTAGGTAGTTCTAGGCCTTTTGGGTCAATGAAATCAGGTGTTATTTCAACAGTTCCAGTATATGTAGGTTCTCCTTTCATGATGGCGTTTTCAGGTGTAAAATCTAAAATTCTGACATCTGGCTCATCAAAATTTTCTTCTTGAATACTAATTTTGTTTACTGTCAGGAGAGGGACTGGGATGGTGCTTGTGATGCTGCAAGAGAGGACTTCTCTTCCTAAAGGGTGAGTCTTCAAGCTTCTTTTTATAGTGTCCCTTTTGTCTTCATTTAGCGGAATCACTTGTTTGTCTTTGATTACTTCAAACTTTCCCCATATAAGTCCCTTTATTCTGCTGTTAGTGAGGTTTGCAATACATCCTAGCGCTGTATAGCAATCCTCCTTGTAGTCAAATTCAAGATCTGATCTTGAGGGTAGGATTTGCACTTCTTGCCAAAGGTGGGCAGTGATTAGTACAACATCCGTTCTGACTACAGGCGCTGCCTTGCACAATAGGAATCTAATTGTTTTAACCTCTAAAGGCTCCAAAATGTAGTATCCTACGCAAAATTCTTGTTGTAGGGGCGAGTACCAATATACTGGACTTTCATACTTGACCGGCTTACCTGCTATAAATTTTGGGGGCATTGTGCCAAATTTTAGACTGACATCTGCTTCGACCAGTGCGTCAGCTCCAAAAATAAATGAGGGGACATTCTTATTTGTGGGAACAACAGTCACTATTATTTGCAAAGGGGGATGACCGCGTTTGAAATGAATGTCCATAAATAGCCGACCATATGTTTCAATGTTGTTACCTGAGGCGCTAATTAATTTTATATTTTTATTTTTTGTATACCATCTGGACTTGGAAGGTAGAATTTTGTGTAACAAGTCCTTTTGGATTAATGTTAAGTCACAGCCTGAATCAACTAGAGCAATTATTCTGAAATTATTTATAAATAGAGGAATGTACTGTTTTCTGTCATGGTCTTGTTCCGCTGACAGAACTTGCGGGGAGAAGTCTCTTTCTGTGTGGGCTGTTAGGACGGTATGTAAGTGTGCAGTGGCGGAAATATGTTTTAATCCTGCCATTTCCATTAGCTTTTCACTTAATGTTTTGTCTTGAGGTGGGTTTTCAATAGGCGGAGTTTCAGTTTTTGTACTCGCATTTTTGTCATCTGTGGTGCCCACCTCTGTCCTAACGCCAGACTTCTCGCGTCATTGCGATGACTTCCTAAAAATGCCGGCGGGTCGCCATGGGCATAGCGATTTAGGATGGTGTAAGGTGTTCTTTCTGTTACCCGGGCATTCACTGCAGGTACCTTGGATAGGGTGCAATCTTATGTGGGTCCCGCTGTCTGTCACCATGTTCGGACACGTGTCCGGCTCTTGGTGATTATGTTGTCCACATAGAGAGCAGCTACTCCCTTTCCGTTTATTAAAGGGTCGTCTTGAGCTGGTATTGCTCGTCTTACGTCGTGCGCCATTGCTACCGTTCTGGCCGCCGGACGGATTTTTCTGGGTTGATTTCTCCCGTTTGTGCCCATCTCTTTGAGTTCGTCTAGAGTCCCTTGTAGGAGGACTTTTATATGTGGCCGATTCTGCAAAAGCAGTGGCAGATCTAGACGGGGTAACAGAACGATCTATTCCATAGTTAGCATAAGGTTTTCGTGCACTTTTTCCTTTCTGGAATCTTGGACGTGAGAGGCGTGATGGGTCAGCTCCATTTTGTTTGATATCTCTGTCTATGATGTGTCTCAAATTGTGGAGTGATCTGGACAATTCTGTAGCTGTAGGAGCTTTAGGTAGCATAGTTGATAAGTCTCCATGTGCTCTGCGCACTAGCTCTGAGCTTTTGGCAGGTAGGCTTCGAATAAGCGAATTGCAGAATTCGAAATCTCTAGCCATTGTGCGAGATTCTCCAGGAGGATAGATGTCACATGCTCTGTAAGCTAGAGCCATTATATCTCCTTCAACTTGAGCAAGAGTCTTGTCTTTTGTAGCAACATATTTAAAGAGATCATTTCGAGCTGTCTCGGGATCTATTCTGTTGTCAAATCTCAAGCCTAGTTGGTGATATGTGCTTGCAACATCTTCATTGCTATTTTCGCTCCAGTCTACTAGAAATTTATGAGCTTCGCCTGTGGTGCAAGCCAATAACATTGCTTTGAACTCTTTTTCTGAGAGCTTGGCTTGTTCCTGAGCTGCATTCATGGAATTAATGAATTCTAACAGACTTAGGCTGTCCTTTGGATTTCCTGAGAATTTGTTGTTTCTATTTGTAAACAACTTATAGATTTCTGAAGTCTTGCTGATAGAATTATTTATGACAGGTGTAGGAGAGAAGTATGCAGGAGGTTTGAATGCTTGTTTCTGAAGATGTCCGTTGAGCTGTTTCTGAATCATCTTGTTTTCCATTTCCTGCTGTGTTTCCATCTTGTTTTCTCTCCTTTTGACTTCGTTGACTTGCAGAAATTCGTTGAAGCTGTCGCACATTTCGTCCATGTTTGTATGCATGTTTTTCAAGTTGCACTTTTTTGCTAATTGGAACTGATCTTTCATGATGTTTAATAGGATTCTACCTAACTGGTCAGTGTGTAACCTGTTAATATGCTCTGGCATTTCTCCATCAGAGTCATAGTATGAGTGATCATCGTCATGATCCTCGTGAACAGGGTGATCCGGATCAACAGGGGAGCGCCTGCCATGGGGGGTACCTTCATGTTTATCAGAGTCCCGGCTTCGGCTGCGACGTCTTATGACATCCATAAGCTCCATATTATTTATAGACGACCTGTGACCAGTAGGGAATCGGTGTCTAATCAGGCTTTTCTTTCCGTTAACTGATTAAACTATGTCTTTATCTTTCGCTTACCTTTACTTCTTACAGGTTGACTGTACGAGATTGGGATATCGAGATGCTGGCCAGTGATCTCACCGAGATTACTGGGCACCCTTCCCTTTCTGCACAAGGAAAGAGAACGATAGTTAAAGTATTAATGACCGGTACGTCACCAGTGAAAAGGGGGGTCAGGCTTTCTAAAGGCAAAACCTCTGTAAATTGTATATATTTGTACTGATACTGATACGAGTATGTGATGTATAGTATAACCCCTCCTAGTGATATATAAGTCTTCTAGGGATAAGGTATTAGGGACTAACACCAATACAGGATCTTCTATATCGCGGCTATATGGATATATACAAGTACAGTAGGTGTCGCAACTGAGTTATAAGTACTCAATTGAGTAGAATGTACCCTGTATAGCACTTATATTGATCAGATATAAGTACCGAGGTTAAGATTCAACTCAGAGTTAACTCAGTGTATGGGCAAATGTCGGTTCAGTGTTTGTTGGTAGAATGCTCGTCTTTATAAGTGTGAAACACTTACCCAAATGCAGACAGCCAAATAGAGAGATGAGTTAGAGACTCAGAGAGATAGAGAGAGAGAGAGATAGGTAAACAGAGTTAGAGTTGTTCTGAAGGAGTGGAAAGGTATGAAAGAATAAGACTTGATAATAATTCTTGTATTTTTCCAATATTGTCAAATTTAAACAAGATGGAAACTGATAGTACAATTTATGACAACAAGGCAAAAATATCTAAGATTATTCTTTTAGCGTTAAGTCCCTGCCTAAGGGTTTTGTAAAGCAGGAGGTGGAAATTATGACTTCTGGGCTGACCTTAGGAGTAGTCAGGCAAAACTTAAGAGGCTAAGAAGGAGGGCCTACAACCCTAGATACTTACAAAAGTGGCTTCGCTATTAAAAGCGTGGCTTCGCTATTGTTCACTTTGTAAGCTACTATCCCTTTAAGGGAGTCCACCTTTGAATGTGGAGAGACCTGCTTTACTGCAGCTAGTCTGAACTAGTAGCTGTTCACTGGACACTGGGCCCTGCAGAAGTGGAGAAGGGCTGACTTGACCCAGCTTTTATAGTCAGGCTGAGGTGAGGGAAAGATGAGTCATAACCCTTAGGTGATGCAGGGAAGGGGGGAGATGTTGAGTCATAACCCTTAGTAGATGCAGGAAGGGGGGAGATGTTGAGTCATAACCCCTAGGTGTTAGGCCTGACTAAAACAGGTTTTAGAGGTTCTTGACCTTTTAACAATGCATGATGAAATTCATTCAAACTTAGAATAATCTTTACAATATAGGTTAGAATGACATACACATGCATTAATGCACAAACTTTTAGATAAAAAGATTTGCTTTTGAATATAATATGTGCGCTTATAAATAATCTGTTTGCCTTTAGATATAATATGTGCGCTTATAAATAATATGAAGAAAAGCCCTGTGCTTATAAATAATTTAAATAAAAGATATGTACTTCATAAATCATATCTTTTATGGCCTGCAAATTTGAATGAATGTTATTTCTGTTTTTCAAATGTTGCTTTGATTTAAAATAAACAATCCCCAATTATGCCAAGAAGTGTGAATAATATTAAGCTGAATGAGAATATGATTTTTAGCCCTGGGACAAATCCCACATGTTTACATATGCTGTCTACTGTTAAATAGAACATGTATATTCAGAGAATAAAACCCATCATGGACAAGATATCCACTCCAGTTTTATGAGCACTATGTACACTGTGTCCTTGCACTTTTAGTCCCAGCTTCTTATGTTCATCTATTCTTCACACTGATGTAAGATGATAGATATGCGCACTGGTAAAGATGTCCAAGTGTCTTTTAAGCACTGGTAAAGATGTCCAGTGTCTAGATGATGTTGATGTGAGGTGGATGAGCCCCTAGGTAGGTAGGTGCTGTGGAACCTGGGGAGGCTGTGGAGGAGGTAGGACGTGGCTGTGGAGGAGGCAGGACGTGGCTGTGGAGGATGCAGGACGTGGCTGTGTAACAGAAGGACTGGCTGGATATGGTGAGTCCTCTTTTTGTCCTCGTTTGTCCTCTATATGTCCCTGTACTTGTCCTTTGTTGAGACCATATATGTAGTCCCAAGGTGTCCTCTTGAGGTTGTAGAGGACAGATAACCTCGTAACCTCGAGGTTAAGATCCCAGTAGGGGGGTATAGTGCCATGTAGAACCTACCCGTGTTGAGTAGGTCAGAGTTGACATGCGTCCCTGTGGATGCCTTCCCAGCTACATATTCTTGGGCCAAAATTGTGTTAAGTTTTATGAGGTCACAAAGAGGCCTCGCCTTATTCACTTTCCCCTTGGTCAACATGAGGAAGAAAAATAAAATTTTGTTAAAATTTTATGTCAATTGATTGGGTCAATTGATCGTACAAATTAAATATTGGCGACCTTTAGCACAGTTCCATTCTTGTAATTGTTTTTAATTCTATGGTGCTGTGTATGTAGGCATATGTCTGCCAACCCAATTGCGCAAGTAAAATAATTTGCTTTTAATAAAATAATTAATTTGTCAGCCTAAAGTGGGTGAGAGTCTGCTTCTGTTGTGATGTAGAAGAGATGATGCATGCCCAGTTGTAGCTTCTTGTGCTTGTGGCTGAATATAGAAATGCTTATAAATTTATAAATTTTTAATGAATTTATACTTACGTTGATGCTGTGTAACGTAGTGGTCATCATAATAAATGTGTATAAAATAAAATTTAATAAATTATAAAATTATTATAAAATATTATAAAATTCTTATGGAATGTTTCTTACCCATATCCTGTGATAGGGAATCCTTGTTATTGCAGCGTCCATAAGGAAAACAGTATCTTGATGCAGTGAGTTTGTGCAGTGTCCTGCTGTTGATGGAGATTTTGGAATGAGGGGAAGGGGGAGAGATAGTACTGGCTCTCCCTTTATATTTATCAACCAGATATAGTCATGGTGGGCTCCTATGAGGAGGATCTGCTCACTATAGTTTCATTCCTGCTCATGATCTATACTGCGTTCATACTGACAGCTGCAATCATTGTAGTTGAAGACATCATAGAATATCGCCTGTGGCGATGGCTGCTGCAATGAGGATGTGTTCCCCTGTGGAGATGAGGCGATGTCTTGCATCTCGTTGGAGGCCTAGTGTTCCAACCAATACTCCTGTGAATGGAGTCGTGAGTGAGCTAAAAGTTGAGCAGGGGCTGAGCTCTAGTAACTCAAGCTACTTAGATGGATTTAGCTTGGAGCTAACCATGAGGGTGCTCAGTGTCTATAAGAGGCAAAAGATGCAGGAGCTTCGTGTTGCTGAAGAAGGGGAGGAGCCAGATGCCGATGCCCTGGCATCTATCGTCCGTAATCAGCCTTCTGATTCTGAAGAGGAGTGTAGTGAGCACTCTCTTTGCTATGCCAATGTGAGTGAGCGGGTCAGTGAGGAGCCTGAGGGGCGTGTTCCTGTGTCTTTCTATGAGGATCTCCTCATGGAAGCTGCTGCTCAAGAGGCCGCTGAGGAAGCTGCTGGTGGGGAGGCTGATGCTGCTCCGATGCCTGCTGATGATGAAGCTCAGGTTGAGATGGCCGACGAGATCTTTCCTGGTGTGTTTGATGATCATGGGGTCCCTGATGAGCATGACGCGATGGAGGGTGAGGTGGTGGACGATGACTCTGTCTACTCTTCCTCATCATCTAGTGCTCATGATGGGAATGATGAGAATGAAGCCCAGATAGGTGATGGCCATGATGATGAGGGTGAGCACGTCGAGCATGTGGATGAAGGGGTGCAGATGCCTCCAGCTCATGATGATACTGCTTACCATACTGAGGGCGTGGACCATCTCATGCTTGGATGGTATGCGAACCTGTATCCTACAATGCGTATCAAGAAAATGTTACCTGACTTTGTGCCCTATCCTCACTGCTGGCAGGTGGATGGGTCATGCTCTCCTATAAGGAAGTCGGTCAGCTTTCTGTGTGGACCTGCGCCTGCTGCTGTGACTGTCTACCTGTGGAAGTCAATGAAACAGACCATCATCCTCGAGAGGGGTTTGAATGTGATCAGCTGGGACCGTTGCAGGACCTTTGCTGATGTTGGCGGACACACTGCTCCTGAAAATGATGACTCCTACTATGGGATCTCATTCGAGACAGATGGCCAACACAAGTGGGAGTTGGTGTATCCCTCCAACGATGGAGGAGGAGTTGTTCCGGCCCAGGATCCACTTGACATTGTGGAGATCTGGGATACCTTGTTCCCGCCCAATAAGTTGATTGTGGTCACCCCTGAGAGCGAGCCCCACTCCCTGGAGTCTCTGTGTCGCTCTACTCTGGGTGATCACTTCGTGTGGGCCTACATGCGGAGGCTGAGTCTTCCTATGGAACCTAGTGTGCTGAGAACTACCTTCTACGACCTCTACGAGTATCCTCGCTTCATTCATCCCCTGGATGTTGGCCCTTGTGTGGAGCTGCCTGTGATCCCTAGGAATTTCTAGAATGAAGAATGTCTGTAGAAATTATTAGTGGGTGTAGAAGAAAGTAGTTTCAGAAGTAATATCATTTTTATAAAATGTATGATGATGTTTTGTGAAATAAAACAGTAAAAACTTGCTTATTATGTTGTACAAGTTTCTCGTGATACTGACCCTTTAAATCATGTCTGAAAATAAATGTGCGCATGGAAAAACTCTATGTTAATGGCCTTATTTATGATAAAATGAAATGGGATTTAAAACGCAATATTTTCCTGATGACATGTGTATGAGTGTAATGTACACTATGTGTCGGTACATAGATTTACTGCTTGTCCTACTATGTAGTAGAGTGGGTCAGTATTTTTAGAAAGTTTTGTCTTTTCTTTCTAATTTGAAAAGGAAAATTGTCTTTTTCTTTGCAATAAGAAATGAGGAGAATCTCTCATGATTACGTCAAGATTTATTAATTAGAAATCTCAACAGGTTGACCCATTCTATTGGGTGTATTATGAGCTGTTGCTTTTTCATGGGTTGGCTTCAGCGTTTATCTTTCTAATCTGATACAGTAGGGTAAAATATTGGTGTATCGGGCTTCAGTCTGGTGTTGAACAGTGAAGGAGTGACTCACTAGAAAGGATAGCAATTTATGTGTGAAAGTACTGGCCATAGGATTATTTTTAAACCGTTACCTTTCATTCCTTTCCGCTACATTTCTGACATGTAATTGAACATGAAAAATCCAAACGATACATTGTTGTAATCGTGTATCTCCATTAAAGGAGGTTGTCTTGAGATTTTACTGCTATTATATTTTTACCTTTTTCTTTTGTAGACGAAAAATGAACCTTTTTGAAGAAAGGATTAGAAAGCAGATTGAAAAATCCAAGAAGGAGGCAGCTGAGAAAGCTGCTAAAGAGTATGAGAGATCCTTGACTGTTCAGTATCAACCGATACACAATGTTACTGTAGAGATGGCTACCGTTACTGAGACTCAGAGTGTTTTTGTTACTGAACCTAAGGCCAACAAGGAAAAGAACATTAGTACTGAGAAGACCGTGGTTGTGACAGAAACCCTGTCTTCGTTGCCCTCTTTGACCACTCTGTCCCCATCCAAAGATGTGTATGAAAAGAGGGTGAAAGATGCTGTTGAGAAAGCAAAGAAAGAGAAAAGTGATTATGAGTATCGTGCTGAACAGGAGTATCTGTATCAGAACTTAACCCGGTCCCTTCTGTATCCTGATTTGTCGGCCAAGTCCCCGCCTACTCTGTCTCCGCCCCTGGCCACTATGCCGGACAAGTTGTCCACTGGACTGTCTGTGCAGCACACTGAGGGAGGCTTACTGGTAACGGTGAACTTGAGCACCTACAGTGGGATTGCTGGGTTGCTTGGTGTTATGGGAATAGGTAATTTATTAAAACTAGACTTACTTGCTTATTAGAAAACAACAGGAATTAATTGTGGCGTTGATTATCAGGAGTGCTGTTTGCTGCTATCCTGTACCTGTTTGTGTACCTGTTATGCAAGTGCAAGCTCCGCTGCTGTGCTGGTGTGCAGGTAACAAAAATGTTGCAAGTACTTACCTATATATCATAATTACCATAATACTTATGTTAAGTGGGTCTGCAATGTAGATTTTTAATTGCAAGGTTGCACCTGAAAATGAGAGAGCTGACCTGTCTGGGATTGAGCTGAATGACCAGAATCCTAACATCCTACGAGGTCCGGCGCATGCTCTGTATGCTGGTGAGCCTGAAATTCAGGTGGCTGAACATGACTTCATGTTCAGTGAGGCCACGGGTAGCTCTGGCTTGTCCATGGCGGACCCCAATCCGTTGGTGGATTTGAGGAGGTCCGACGAGAGAAAGAAGTCCGAGTCGGAGGACTCGGAGGATGAGATGAGGAGCATCTCCCTGTCTGGTTGCTCCTACAATCTGCCTGATGACTATGCAAATATGGGCAGGCTTGAGTCCCAGATCAAGCGCAGCCTGTTTGCTAAGGCCTCCATGGCCTTGCTGCTGAAAAGGAGAAATGTTAATTAAATTAGTCCTTTATTTGCATGTGAATTTGCTTGTGTCATAGCGCTTCTCTCAAAAGTAAACGTTTTGTTTCAAAATATTTTTACGAAGGGTCGGCTTTTATAATGCCCTATCATGGATCGGGTTTTA
>Ga0207937_1000527_pt1 | contig 13513 bp, 10 predicted proteins | sample LakMenEpi04Sep11_FD_150668 | JGI IMG/M metagenome (GOLD analysis project Ga0207937, IMG submission 150668) | Freshwater microbial communities from Lake Mendota, WI - 04SEP2011 deep hole epilimnion (SPAdes) | ecosystem: Environmental > Aquatic > Freshwater > Lentic | place: Lake Mendota, Madison...
AAATCGAGCCGTAGTCATAGATTCATTCCCCGAACTGCAGAGGCGTCAATCGTCGCAACGGGCCAAATCATACCCCAAAAACAAACGCTGGTCAACAAAAAATGCCTGTCCTTTTTTAGACAATTGATTGCATTAGACAATTGCATGAATGCGCAGTTTGGCCGAAAACGGTTAATCCACTTCCCGAAATGAGTGCCAATTCGCAACCTATTCTGCCTTGATTCTATCGTGCGTGCTTTCCGTTTTCGCTGGTGGCTTTCGGTTCGGTTGGTGATGCCAATGGATCATTGCGAAAAGAATGAATCGCGAGCATGATGGCTCCTGTAACAAGCACGCTGTCTGCGATGTTGAAGTTTGGCCAAACATAGTCGTTATAGGTCAACAGGATCCAATCTCGCACTCCACCTCGTTTGTCGTCAGGTAGATTCGGAATCCCCAGTCGATCGTAGAGGTTGCCAAAGATGCCTCCCATGATGAGTCCCATCGCAATGGTCAGCCATAGGGATTTCGCTGCCTTCAGTATGAAAAGCCAATAGACAATTCCGATCGCAGCAACAATCGACAGCGCCGAGAACAACCAGCCAAATCCTTGGCCCAGTCCGAAGAGCGCCCCCATGTTCACGGCGGTCTCGATCCCCACATACGGCTCAACAATCCAATAAGGCCCCAATTGACCAGGATTACCACGCCATGCAAAGATCGCATGCTTTGTCCACAAATCCAGCGCAGTGCCTAGCGTGGCCAAAACGAGGAATATCGCAACACGCATACTGGTAATTCTCTTGATGACTCTCGGGTTTGCTTACAACTTTAGGCAACGAACGCATATTCTCGTCTCTGAGTCTGCTTATCGCAATCGGACCACGCGTTCTGCGACGATTTGTTTTGCAGCCAACGAGGGAATATAGCCACGAGCACCATGAACCATCACAGGTTGTTGCAAGTATCGTCGTAGATTGAGTGAAGCGGTCGATTGGACATACGATACGACGTTGCCTGCATCATCGGTCAATGCATACTCAGGTTGCCCCGGTTGACTCGTATGCACTTGCACCAACCAGCCAGACGCGTCACCTTGCCCGGTAACGGACTGCGCAATTCCGTTATGCACAGCAGCGCCAGATGAGGATACGGCAGCAGCAGGAATGACGTCATTCCTCATGTTCGTATTGGGCGCGGCAAACGCATTGCCAAGCCGATTGGTCGCTTGGTTGGCTGCCAACATCGCTCCATCTTCCATCATCCCGATCGTTCGAACTCTCAAAGATTCGAATCGTTCGATTCGGTCGAGAAGCAATCGAGCCTCGCCGCGAACGATAGCTGAGCCTCCTTGTTCAATCCAATTTTGGCATTGGCGGCGCATCGATTCCAGCTCCCACTGCTCCGTAGGTTTGGAGACAACGCGCGACAGATCTAACATGGCTCGTTGGATTTCAGGCGTTCCGAATTCAGCTTCCGAAAGCGGATCCTCAAATGCATCTTTCATGGCATTCGACACGGAAGCTGATTGATTGGTTCGAATCCCATGCCAATCGCGATCACTACGTTCCGATCCCAACAGTGATGCTCGCTGCGCCCTTGGATCATAGGATCCGTATCCAGGATGGTTACCCCCGAATCCCGAGTTGCCAGGCTGCATTTCATACGAACCGTTGCCGGGAATGGGTGCATTGTTGGCATAAGGGGCATTGTTCATAGAGTTTCCGAAGACGGGTTGGTTCGAACTCCACAAACGAGAAAGTACAGGCTGGTTGTTATCGATCGGTACGATCGGTTCTCCGTTCGAATAATTACCGGATGGATCGCTGTAAAGCAGCCCACCGGCTGGACTAGAAACTGCAGGTCGTCGACCTGGACGAGGCAAACGATCCAATCGACTATTCCCCACCGGTCCAACATGTTGTAATGATTGCCCATATTGGACTTGTCCTGCGTTATGAGCGTGGTGTGCTTGAGCGATTCCCTTCTGCACAGGCTGTCGTTCGGCTTCTACTACACTCAGCCCGACCAATCCGAGCAGGCTTGAAACAGGACCGACGCGGAGCTTGGGATTGTTTGACTCTTTGATTGCATTCCAATGTTGGAAAGAGTCGACTTGATGGGCTGCCGCTTTGTGCCGTTTGGCTCGCGCCTTTTCGGCGGTAGTCATTTCAGGCTGTACAGATACGGGCATGCTTGAATCGTCCACCACTTCGCTGCCAATTTCAATTCCTTGGGAACGCAATTCGTTTCTTACGACCGATTGCTCAGATTCGATTTGGCGATTCACTTGTTGCAAAACTTCGGCTTCATTGCTCCAGACGATCTCCCCTTCGGACGTTTCTTGCGCTGCCGCTTGTACAACTTTGCTTTTGTTCCCAGTTGGAGCGTTCGTAGCGGTTGCGAAAGATGCAGTTTGCACAGGGCTGGTGGTATCACTGCTTTTTGGAGCATTGTTCGAGGGGCCGACAACGTCGGAGAGTTGCGAGGTACGAACCCATCGGAACTCACCTTGGGGTGGGGCAATTTGGTACCAAAGCTTTTTCTCGCCGTCGTTAGCCAGTTGATACTCTTCGCCAAGTATCGAAACGGTTTGAGATTTCACGAGTCCTGTTTGCCACTGAAGCTTGCTAGGTTTTTGCGTTTCGCTTCCTACCCACGCGGCGGTTTCATCTTCAACGATTTCAGCCGTTTTGCCACCTGGAAGCAGATAGGCACTCGAAGCGGGAATCCAGTTGTGGCTCCCTTGAGGAGGCCTTATACCCGACCAACCATCGGAGGTCTCGAGGTAGACTTCGACGCGAGCACCTTTCTCCAGCTGGCTTGTCGCGTAGTTTTGTTCTGCCGGTCCTGAACGGACCAAACACTTTGCCATATGGACATAACGAGTCTTGCCCGTCTCGTACTGTTGCGTGATATGTACTTTGGAATCCGACGAAGGTTTGTTTGTCGTTTCTTCAGCGATCAAAACAGGGGATGTAACCGGCAACGATGTAACCGGCAACAAGGTGACGGCCGTGAGCAAGGCGGATCGAATCGATCGCCTTCCTGGATGATTTTGCAGACTGGAGTGGACTGAGTTCATGATTTCATTGCCTCCGTTTTGCTGAATGCATTCAGCGATTGGCATAACCACCAGCGACAAGGGCCTGTTGAATTTGTTGTTGTAAGTATTGATCAGGTTCGCGATGGACAAGCTCGCGCAATCGACGCATCGCCTCGGGATCTTGCATAGACCCAAGGATCGCAATCGCTCGTTGGCGAACTGGTCTATCATTCGTTTGTGCCATCCAGACCAAGAGAGGTAGCGGGTTTATTGCATCCGAGCGAACGATCTCTTCGAGGGCAGAGAGTCGTTGCTGCGAATCACCTCTCGCAAGATCAATAGCGCGATCGATAATCGGTTCGGTAACACCACGTCGAATCAATTCTTCATACACCATGCCGACTCGGCGATCTTGCGTACTTCCCAACATGGGGAACAATTGTTCCAACGGTATCTTGTCGAGACCTTGCACTTCGGACGACGTAGAGTTTGTCGTTTCAAGTGCCGGTACAGTGTCAGCGATACGATTGTTGGAAACCAAACTTACTGGCGCAAAAGGCACAGTGGGCGTCGGGTGAGGGTTAGTGGAAACCATCGACACATCGGATAGTTTCGCAGCCACTGCCTTGGTCTTGGCCGGATGGGTTTTGATTGGCTCTATCGAAGCGTTGGGAATTTCCCGAACAGGCGCGGGTACCGAAGGTAGAGGAACGTTCTCGGTAGACCAATCCGTCAATCGAGCTGTACCAGGAACAGGAACTCGCATGGGTCCTGCATCCGAAGGGAAAGATTCATTTGGCTTCGGTACCTTGGGAACTAGATGTTGTGTTAGTTTGAGCGAATCATTAGTTTCAGCCCCGGTGATGGAAGTGCATAACGACTCAATATTCGGGTACAAACTAGATGACTTGGGAACGGTAGCCAGAATTTTGGATGCCAGTTGATCATGCAACAGCTTGGAGACGGAGCTTTTAGGAGCATTGGACTTAAGCTCACTGGCGATTGCCAAAAGCTGGCTTACACCATCTTGGACCGACTTTGATGCATCGATGTTCTCTGAGAGCGCGCTAAACGCCACCGCTCTCTTCTCAGAATCCACATCGTTCAACTGTCGAACGATGCTGGGAGTTCCTTCATTTCCGAGCTCACCGAGGGCCATGATGACCCCGAGTGCCTCATCCGTTGACACGGTTGTCAGTTGGTTTGACCATTGTGTACGAAGCCAGGCTGTCGACCATTGGGGCCAAGCGTAAAGGACCAAGAGAACTGCGCAACATCCGATCGTTGCTCCAACGACGTTTGGCATAACGGAACGCCGTCGGAAAGGCCTGTGGCGAGGCTCCGGCTGGTCGCCGAGCAGCCAATCGACATCCAAGTAGATTGGGTTTTCTGATGGTTTCGCTTTCTTCGGCATGTCGTAAAACAAAATCTCTCGTCAGACCACTATTTGCAACATTCTTCGTAAATAGGCTAAAGATCGCATTCAGCTCAATACCAATCACGAATAGCCGAGGACCCTAGATTACCTACCTTGCGTGGACGCCCCGGTTGGACGAAAATCTTGTTCTACTTTGTTGAACTCTCCCATTTCCTGAACTGGAGCAAAAATGCGATTCGTTGCATTGCTTGTAGTGTTTTCCGTCAGCTTGCTAGCGAGCCGATTCGCAGAAGCTCAATCCCCCATTCGAGCCCTGATCATCGATGGCCAGAACAACCACAGTGCGTGGCCAAAAACGACAGCGATGATGAAAAAGTATCTTGAGGACACCAAACGATACACAGTGGATGTTGCTCGTACAAAATATACATGGCAAGGTGAAAAGCATCTTGAGAAGTATGCGTTGAACGACGGTGTCCAGCGAGAATCGCTCAAAGCAGCAAAACCCGATCCTGACTTCAAACCCGATTTCTCCAAGTATCAGGTTGTCATTTCGAACTTCGGGTTCAATGCGGCCAAGTGGCCAGACGAAACCAACACAGCTTTTGAAAAGTATGTTGCCGGAGGGGGAGGGCTTGTCATTGTGCATGCTGCAGACAACTCGTTTGGCGATTGGCCCGAATTCAACCGCATGATTGGACTCGGTGGTTGGGGGGGACGAAATGAAAAATCTGGTCCCTACATTTACTTGGACGATTCGGGTAAACAAATTGTCGACCAAAGCCCAGGCGGCGGCGGAAGTCACGGTAGTCAACACGAGTTTGCAGTCATCACGCGAGACGCTGAGCATCCCATTATGAAGGGACTTCCCAAGATGTGGATGCATGCGAAGGACGAGCTCTATGATCGTTTGCGAGGCCCGGGCACCAACATGAAGATATTAGCAACGGCTTACGCATCGAAAGACACCAAAGGATCGGGGCGACATGAGCCGATGGTTATGACGATCGACTACGAAAAGGGGCGAGTCTTTCACACACCCATGGGCCACGAAGACTATTCCATGGAATGTGTAGGATATATAACACTGTTTGTGCGTGGCACCGATTGGGCCGCGACCGGAAAAGTCATTGATACCAGTGTGCCTGCCGATTTCCCGACCGCCGAAAAGGCATCGCAAAGGAAATTCGACTAAGTAGTCGGCGTTCGGAGCTCTTCTACTGACAAACAAGTGTGCTTGCCACTCCGTGGTTGAGCTCCGAAAATCTGTCTGCCGATAGACCACACCTAATATAAAAGTGGTTTTCCATTACACTCAACTGAACGGAAACTACGGCAAATGCATCTAGCAATTGCAGCGTGTATCGCGTATGACAGTGATGGAAGAACATCATTGCAATTTCGTCTTCAAGCTACGTTATGAATAGAAAACAAATCACTCGCCGAATCCTCGAACGAATGACACGCCGCAAGGCGTTGAATTTGAGTGCCGTCAAACGCGAGGATCCCGATTTGGTTCAAGCAGTCTACGACGTCCAGCCTTACTGGGGCTGGAAAGCCGCTCTTCACGATGCGGGAATTGACTATGGTGATATTCGTGTCGAGGTCCTTCAAAGCGTGGAGTGCCAGATTTGCGGAAAGCACCTTCAAGCGCTCAGTAATCACCTGGCTGTCTTGCATGGTATCACGACGGTGGAGTATCTCGATGATTATCCTGATGCAGAACTGGTAAGCGAACGGCTACGCGAACAGGCAACGGGTCGTCTGTATACCAAGCCACATCCGGAGTTTTTGCAACACTGGGAACCAATCTACACGCGTGAGTACGTGCTGGATCGCATCAACGAGTACGCACAGCGAGACTTCTGGATGGATAAGGAGACCATCGGCCAGATTGATTGCTCGCTCATCGCAGCCGCTCGTTCGTACGTAGATCCCGATTGGGACGTATGCTTGCGATTGATCAACATCGATCCGACCGAGTATCGAGGGCTGATGCGGGATAGCGATTTTACGTTGAAAGAACTCCGAAGCTGGCTGGATGATCGGGAACGGAAGGGACTGGGTTGCACGCATGGCGTGTTGATAGCAGAATGCGACGAGTGGCGACGGCCTCCCCGTATCTTCGTCTGGGCTCTGCGCAAGTTCTCCAATTGGCGTGCTGCTCTTGAAGCTACTGGAGTCGATTTGGCCAAGCCGGTTTTCGGTGGCCATCGCTTTCTAACTGAGGAGGAAGTGCTTGCCGAAATTCGGCGATTGAAGCGCCTCGACAGCGATCTTTCGCATACAGGAGTCCAACTGTTGCCACACGGAGGCCAATTGACGAGCGCCGGCGACCGTTTCTTTGGAAACTGGACCGCTGCGTTGGACGCTGCGCGGATCCCAAAGGAACGTCGGAAACGACGCGCAAGCTACGAAACGGCCAGTGATGTGATTGTCGCCATCGAATCGCGAATCAATAATCAGTTCAGTGTTGCACCGTTGATGCTCAACTATGGATCGCGGTCAGATATTCCTCTGTGGAAAAAGGCGTTTGAGCTTTTCGGCAACTGGCGAAACGCCGTCGCGGAAGCGGGCGGTACTCGTGACCATCAACGCGACGCTTCACTGACTCCATTTCCTACCAAAGCAAAAGTCATCGCCGAATTAAAGAGGCGCAAAAAACAAGGTCAACTGCTTGCTATACGCGAAAACTCTCAGTCGGAAACAGACAAACATTTGTACGTTATGGCAGTCGGTTACTTGGGCTCGTGGAGAGAGGCGGTTAGGGCAGCCGGATTCGATACGAAAGAGTATCACGAATGGAATCTGAATCCACCGGGAAAGTACAAACAGGAAAAAGATGTCCTCGCAGCCATCCGTCGCCGTTTTCGCGACAAACAGCCACTCAACGCACGGGGTTTGACACACGGGGACCACCAGGATGTCCCGCTGTTGTATACCGGTCGTAAACTTTTCGGCGGCTGGGAACAAGCTGTCGAGGCCGCGGGACTCGACTACAACGATGTCGCACGAAAAAAGCAAGACTATGAGGCGATGAAGGATCGAACCTATCAAACCTACACAACACGAAAAGAGGTGACGATTGAAATACAGCGACGCATCCAAAAGCAATTGCCCGTCACCTACCGAGCACTAGCGCACGGCAGCCACGATATTCGCGACAACCCGTTGCTGGACGCTGGCAAGAAACTATTTTCTGGCGACTGGGACAAAGCGTTACGCGCCGCCGGTGTTGACCTAAAGGTCATTCAACCCGACTGGGTTCGCGATCGCAAAAAGCGAAACAAAGCAAAGTCGACCGAATAGTCTAGAGAAACTTTGTTCGGCCAGTTCAAGTTGGTTTAATCTTATGGTACTGTGGAATCGACTCGCATTTTCACAGACACCTTCTACCGTAAACTTGAGCCGAGCTTCAAATGCCTTCACCGTCCCGCCTTCGAATCACAACCGTCCTGCGTTATCTGATATTCGCTTTTTTATTTACACTTCAACTCTGTGCCAACTGGGTGTGCGCGGACGAGCGTTCCGACTACATTCGGATGCACTACACCAAGTATGAACTGAAGATCCCGATGCGTGATGGTGCAAAACTGTTCACGTCGGTATACGTTCCTAACGATGCCAAACCGGATCGAAGTTATCCCATTCTTTTGTTGCGGACTCCCTATTCGGTCGGCCCTTATGGGATTGATCTTTACAAGGGAACACTCGGGCCATCGGTGGAGTTTGAAAAGAGTGGCTATATCTTTGCCTTCCAAGATGTTCGCGGTCGTTACATGTCGGAAGGTGCATTCGTCAACATGCGACCTCACATCGAAGGGAAAAAGGGAACGCAATTCGACGAGAGTAGCGACACCTTTGATACGATCGAATGGATGATCAAAAACATCAAGCATAACAACGGACGAGTCGGGCAATGGGGCATTTCCTATCCAGGCTTTTACTCTTCTGCCGGTGCCATCGATTCACATCCTGCGTTGAAAGCTGTCTCACCACAGGCACCGATTGCGGATTGGTTCTTTGACGACTTTCATCGCAATGGCGCCTTTGTGCTGCCAATGGGTTTCAATTTCTTTTCGTCGTTTGGAGTTTCTCGTCCCGAACCGACTCCACTGAGCGAGGAGCGGTTCAATCATGGTACCAAGGACGGTTATCAATTCTTCTTGCAACTTGGGCCGTTGCAGAACGTGAACAAGAAATACTTTAACGGGCGAATCGAGTTTTGGAATGAAATCGCAGCGCATCCGAACTATGACGAGTTTTGGCAATCGCGAAACTTGTTACCTCATTTGAAAAACATCAGCGCGAGCGTTCTAACGGTGGGTGGCTGGTACGATACCGAGGATCTATACGGGCCGCTTCAAACCTATGCCGCTATTGAAAAGATGAACCCAAAGACGCAGAACCGCATCGTCATGGGGCCATGGTCTCATGGCGGTTGGAATGGCGGAGAAGGTGCAAAGCTAGGCACCGCCAGTTTTGGGTTTCCGACTGCTCAGTGGTTTCGAGATCAAGTTCAGTTTCCATTCTTTGAGTACCATCTAAAGGATCAAGGTGCGTTTGGACTCGCGGAAGCCACCGTTTTCGAGACTGGTTCCAATCGCTGGCGAGAATTCGATGCCTGGCCACCCACGGAAGGCAAACCACGCAAGATTCATTTTGCTGCTGGTGGGATTCTTTCCGAACAAATATCTGCACCGATAGCCGACGCGGAGGCTTTTGACGAATTCGTCAGCGACCCGTCGAAACCAGTCCCCTACACGATGGAGATCACGTCAGCCTGGGCAAAAGACTACATGACGGAAGATCAACGTTTCGCGGCTTGGCGTCCCGATGTGCTTGTTTATCGTGGCGAGGCGCTGCGCGAGGATTTGACCATTGCAGGTTCGATAACTGCGGACCTGTGGGTCAGCACTTCGGCGGGTGACGCGGACTGGATCGTAAAAGTGATCGACGAGTTTCCGGGAGCTCCGCTCAATGGCTTGAAACCCAACGATCCTTCCTCGGACGCATTCCCCAGCGGTCGCCAGCAATTGTTGCGAGCGGGTGTGATACGCGGCCGGTTTCGTGAAAACTTTTCTACTCCGAAGCCGTTTGTCCCCAATCAACCTACGCGTGTCCAAATCAAACTCGATGATATCCTGCATACATTCCCGGCCGGCCATCGCTTGTTGATCCAGATTCAGAGTACGTGGTTTCCCTTCATCGACCGCAACCCTCAGAAATTCGTCGAGAATATCTTCGATGCGAAAGAGGCTGACTTTATCAAAGCCAACCACCGCTTGTACCACAGCCCCGAATACCCCAGTCGGATCGAGTTCTCCGCGTTAGCTCGCTAAACCATTTTTGAAAAAATATTCCGTTCGAGTGTATGCGAGGCCACTACCGGCGACACTCGTAGAAGACTGCTGGTGGCAATGCAAATTTTGCTGGCAGCGGTATGTTGGTCAAGGCAAGGTTGTCGATCTTCGTGTCCCAGCCAACAAATGCGGCTTGCCATTTTCCCTTTAACTCCGTTTCCCGCGCGCCTACAACAACTTTCGGTGCGTAAGGAATGCTCGCATCGAACGCTACATCAAAGCGAAGGACCAAAATGTTTGGATCATCATTTCCGAACGTGTCTTCTTTTGTGATGGTAAATCGAAGGGAGTTGTCTTCTGCCTTCGCTGATTTCAATTGTTTCCCGTTAAGCCAAACGCCTGCAATGGGGCCACTTCCATGGAGAGTCGCGAACTGCTCAAGAGTGCCCTCTGGAAAGCGAACAGCACAACGGAGCCAAATCTGTTTGGTTGCCGATAGCGATCTCGAAGGTTCGGTTGGCACAGCAAGCAGGGACCAATGAACCGCGCCGGGATCAGGAGAAGATTGCGCAACCACCTTCGCTACATCGCGTATGGTTCGTGCATCACCCTTGAAACGTATAGGCTCGCCCCCGAGGACTTGATCGCTCGTAATCGTCGGGCATACATATCTCTCTACGTGCGCGGTAACCAAATCGTTGCCTGTAAAGTGGTCAACGAATGGCCAGCGTTTCGGATTGTACATAGAGTCGGTCAAGTCGCGGACCAAGACAACATCCATCTTCTGCTTGACCAATTGCCGCAATCCAAACGGTCTGCCGAGTACACACATGTTCGTATGTACACCTGTCATCAAAACATGCTTGATCTTTCGATGAACGAGTATGTTCCAAACCTCGTCACCTCGGTCGCTGATATAGTCTTTGTTCGCGTCGATGCCGATACCGGGCGATTGAGCGTTCCAAGGCATGCCAGGATTTCGTCCGAGCGCCTTTAACTTTTCTGCCCATTGCTGATGTTCTGCTGGATCATCATCTTCACCTCCGTCCGATTGGTCGACTGGATAAATGGCCGATTCTTCTATAGGTATTTTGGAACACCATGCTGCAATGTCGCTTGGCATCGAAGTCTTGGTGACATCGGTCGCTCTGATCCTTGCGGGATGCCCCTCGTAGTGGGGCATACAATCGCTTGGGGCATGAATGATAATAGCTCCTCGTTTTCGTGCTTCGACGAGCAACGCATTCAAACGCGGTAGTATTTCTTCCAGTCTTCGTACTGCATTGATCGAGTGATGGTAGTCCCAAACGTCGCAAACGATGATAGCCGTCTGCTCGGGTTGCCATGTTGCCGCTTCAAAATCGCGGACTAGGTTCTCGTTTGCATCGACGCGGATACTTCGCTTGTTCAAAGAAAAGACGGAATCGTCTGCGATTAAGTCTGTGGTAACGATCATTGCGGCGATCCCGAAGATGACAACAGCTAGCGTATCGAAAAAAAGTCTCGACATCATTTCCCCCGCAAATAGCAAGTAACGCAATTTGAAACCGTTACTATAGCATTCTTGGGCTTAGCTCGGTTGCGAAACAACGACGATACCGGCGCGGAGTGCATCGTCCGAGGTTTTTTCGCGGTCGATCATCGCGCCTCAGCCTGTAACTTATTGCCTTTTCCAGAACTGGCGGGATTGTAAAACCCCGTTGGGGTTTGGGAATCGCGATTTGTTATGTCCCATGGTGCGCCGCGTACCGCAGCGACCCTGGGCTTTGGAATCTAACGCCGTTGGCGTATTTGTTCGCCATGCTCAAAGCAAAAGGAAAGGTGTAGGTGGTAGAAACGCTGCATGGACCATGCCTGGCACCGTTGGGATTCTCCAGACGGTGCCTTTGTCTTCCTCGTTACCACGTTGCTCGTCAACGTGGTACGATAGCCGAAACCAGCCGCGAGCAGGTGAGATGCACATCACTGCGTTGCTTGCCAACGTAGGATGCTGATTAGATCCCGTGCGTTGACTGGCCATCGCTCCACGCTGACGAGCTGCGTGGAGGCGTTGTTCGACACGGGCACGTTTCTGGTTACAGCTATGGCCCTACGCTGACTAGCAGCGTAGTAGCCATGGGTTTAGCTTGGCAGGGCCCTCAACATAGGGACACACTACTTTCATAGATAACGACAGACAAGCAAACATTGGTTCGAATACGCTTGTGATGGCGGCGATTAGGGGTTCTGGCTCGTAACACGCTCTATTTCACTGGTTCAGCCCAAAATTGATCGGCAGCAGCCGTGTCAGAATTCAAGAGCGTCGAATATTCGCTGGTCGGGCATCAAAGTAGTGAATCCCGACAGAGCGAAGCACCTGCAAAATGGACTGGACATCTTCCCAGTATTCCCAACCAAATTCGGAGAAAAGCTCCTCGGTGGACGCGAGCCAATCGTCCATCGCTTCCTGCGGATAATCAGGCTGGCTATCCACATAGGATTTTGCGAAGTCAATGACGAACGGAGGAGAGACAACTGACATTTCGATGACCAATCTGGTATCATCGAAACCAAGAAGCTCAGGGATGGAATAGTTGCCAATGCTGATTACTTTCCGTTCTTGTAGTCGAATGTAAGCGGCAAGCTCTCGGTCGCACGAGTCTTGACGCATAAGTACCTTGATTGCGGTGTTTTCATTTGTTTCCCAAACCGCTCCGTCGTTACCGTACCCTAGTAGATTGTGTAACTGAATATTGCGATGGATCGCGTATTGTTCAGCGATCTCATTGAGAAGATTTAGGAGATTGGCCATGCTTCGGACTACAGCTTATTCATCGACGGTACGATCTTGGATACGGATTGGTGACTCGCAATTCGAGTTGGGCAAGATCGGTCCGACGTATTGCGTACTGCGTAAGCCGATCCAGCTCGAAGCAAACACTGGAACAATTGTGGTCGAGGTGGATGGTTCGCAACGTCAATCGATTGTACGGAATCTATCCATTTCTAACGAGGACCCATGTCGGTTGGTCTTTGAGTTATGCAGGTGACAGTTGAGCAACCCAGGACACTCTACATTCTAAAGAATAGTGATTCTCATCCTTACATTTCCGGTTGTGATAGATAGCTTTGCCTTGTCATGAAAAGCCACGAAAGGAACAATCAAATCTTTTCGCATTCTTTCGTTCGTCTGGGAAAATCGATGATCCATTGACCGAAAGACAATGAACGGTTGCGAAAAACCGACATGGGGAATCACGATGCAAGGGTGGTGCAGGTTGAATGGCCCAGTCCGTCGCACTTGCCGCCCACCTGAGTTACAATAAAGTCATCCCTAGGACATTCTCAAAGGAAGACTGCAACGTGGATCGTGAAGAACTGATCGAATTGATGAAGGAAGGCACCGTTCGAATCACCATGAACAGCGGTGACCAAGCGGATTTGTTGGCTGGCGAAACTGCTTTGGTAACAAGTATGGCGGTGCATGCGATGGTTCGATCCGATGACGGTATGCTGCGAATGAAGGTCTATCCGTTAATCGCAATTAGCGTGGCAGAAGTACTTTCGCAGGCTAAGTAAGTTTCTAGCTTAGCTCGGTTGCGAGACAATGACGATGCCGGCGCGGTATGCGTCGTCCAAGGTTTTTTCGCGGTCGATTAATGTATATAACATGCCTGGCACCGGTGAGCTTTGGCACGTTTTGGTTTTTCCAGACTTCGCCTTTGTCTTCCACGTTGCTCGTCAACGTGGGACGATAGCCGAAACGAGCCGCGAGAAGGTGAGTTCGCACATCACTGCGTTGCTTGTCAACGTAGGATGCTGGTCAGG
>Ga0207937_1000528_pt1 | contig 13490 bp, 12 predicted proteins | sample LakMenEpi04Sep11_FD_150668 | JGI IMG/M metagenome (GOLD analysis project Ga0207937, IMG submission 150668) | Freshwater microbial communities from Lake Mendota, WI - 04SEP2011 deep hole epilimnion (SPAdes) | ecosystem: Environmental > Aquatic > Freshwater > Lentic | place: Lake Mendota, Madison...
CCTCCAGTCTATTGCTTAAAATTTTGGTATACATATTGAGTGCAGCCTTGGACATTCTATATGCAACTGAATCACTTTTCTCGCAAACATCAATTGAACCCATCTTAGAAGATATATTAATTATTTTACCTCCAACATTCAAGTACTGCAGCATTTGTTCGGTGAAGAATGTAGTTCCTGTCACATTCACATCAAAAGTTTTCTTGAAAGAAATTTCTTCAGGCAATTTAAATTCTAAATCAGGCCCTACACCTGCATTATTAATTAAGATATCAATTTTTATATTTTCAATTTGTAAGTTTTTTTCAAATGCAGTTATTGAATCTAGATTTGATAAGTCTAATGAAAAAGAATTGTAATTATTGTCATTAATATTATCAATACCTGTTGTATTAGTTCCAATAACTCTATAACCATTAATTAATAATAATTTAGTTAAAGCATGTCCAATACCTTGACTTGTTCCTGTTATCAAAACTGACTTACTCATTTTGGAATTATAATTTTTACAAATATTATTTTTGAAAGATATAAATTACTGCTTCTTAATATTCTTAATCTCTTTCAAATCAGCAATATCCTGAATTCTGCCTGACGCAGTTTTGTTCTCTATGAATTCTTTTAAACCTATATACTTTACTTCAATCCCATTTACATCCACAAGTAATTTATTTGGAAAAGCGTCTTCAAATTTCACTCCATCAATGGCATTCAAAATATCAATTCTAAGTGGTGGGTATCCTATTTGTGTAACATAACCCTCTTGCATAAAATCAGATTTTGTTAATCCTAAACTTGCTAGTCCAAATTCTTTTATGGCAAGTACTAATTTTTCAGCATTCGTTTCTGAACTATTAATCCAAATATCTAAATCACCTGTATGTCTTGGCTTACCATGAAATGCTAATGCATATCCACCAACCACCATATAATCAACTTGGTGTTTATTGAGAAGTTTAACAAAGTCTTCAAAATCTTGGGCTAATGTCATGCTTTCAATTTTCTTCTTACTACATGCGTTTTATCCATTCTAGTAGTTTTAAGATCTACAGTTTGTGATATTAGAAATGTCACTGCTTCAAGCCTTTTTACTAAAGGTTGTGCTAACCAATAATTCAAATCATTCATTTTTTCATCTAATGACTTAAGTGGTGCTTTATGTAAAACTGGTGCAATATTCATATTCGGAATTGACTATAAAGTTACTTAAAATAAGGCGCTTTTAGGTGCTAAATCCCGGCTAGGTTCTGAGCCAGGTTTTCACTGAAAACTGGTTAAAAGAGGTGAAATATGAGAAATATAAATCTATTTCAATCTTGTATCCTATTGATTATCAATAAAAGAAAAGATATAGAATTATACCAGAAACCCTCATAATCAGGGGGTCCCAGGATCATGCCCTGGTGGGCCCACTTGGAAATCAACCACTTATGATTCGTTTCATAGGTGGTTTTTTCTTTTCGGCCAAGTTTGGGCCAGGTTTTGAGTTTTTTGAGGGAAAACAAGGGTGAAAGGAGGTTAAGGAATGGAATTGTTGGAACTTGATTAGGATTACATATTTATGTTAGAGTATTTTGGTATTTTTGCACATATTGAAATACAGTTTAGTCATATTATTATTTAGCTCCCTGATTGTTCATACATTTTCAAGATCACTTGTACTTGCTGATTATTTAGTCAACTTGGAATCTTATAAAAAAGAATGTGTAAACAAAGCTAAACCAAAGTTAAATTGTAATGGTAAGTGTCAAATGCTTAAGAAAATAAAGAAGCAAGAAGGCGAATCAAACACAAATACACCTACTCCAAAATTCAATCAGCAAGAATTAATTTTGTCTTCTAAGTCATTTTTTCCAACAATAGAAATGTTCGGAGTTCAAAAAAGTAATTTTTTTTACGCTTACAGTAGTTCGTTTAATTCAAACTACATAAGTTCTATTTTTCATCCTCCTGGAGTTTAGCTTACACTCTGTCTTTTATTTTATTACTAAAATTTAATTTATGAAATTTTATAAATTTTTCATGCCATTAATATTGGTATGTTATATAAATGCATACGCACAAACGAATGTTGCCAATGCTAATAGACATCAGGAAATGATGAATATTATTTTACAAAAGCCAAAAAAGGAAATTAAAACAATTGGCATTTTGGTATATGAAGGGTTTAATAATTTAGATGCAATGGGCCCTTATCAAATTTTGAAACAAATAAGTGGTGCTAAAACTTTTTTGATTGCAAAAAACAGAGGATTAATTAAGAATAATTCAGGTGTTAGAATTCAAGTGGATACAACAACTGATGAAGTAAATAATTTAGACATTATAGTTATTCCAGGTGGGGCTTTAGAAACATTATTATTAACCAAGGATACTTCAATTTTAAACTGGATTAAGTTAATAGATAAAAAATCTAAATACACAACTAGTGTTTGTACTGGAGCATGGATTTTAGGAGCAACTGGATTATTAAAAAATAAAAATGCAACCACAAATTGGTATAGAGCTGACGAGATGCTTCTCATGTATGGAGCAAAATTTAAAGAAGAGCGTTGGGTTAAAGATGGCAAATATTGGACTTCCGCAGGTGTTACTGCGGGTATGGACATGTCGTTAGCCATAATTGATGATTTAATGGGCAGACAATATACTGAAGCAATAATGCTTGATCTTGAATATAATCCAAAACCGCCTTATATCGCTGGCACTCCCAAAACTACAGATCCATTGGTTGCTGATATGATGAAAGAAATGTATGATATGGTTATGTTGCCTATGATCAAAAAAGAAAAATTAAGATTAATTAAAAAGTAATTATTAAGTATTATGACAAAAGCGAAATGGCAAAAAATTATTCGAAAAAGTCATCGCTATCTAGGTCTATTTTTAGGCATACAATTTTTATTTTGGACAATTGGGGGATTGTATTTCAGTTGGACTAATATAAAAAATATTAGAGGCGAAGATATTAGAAAAGAACCCACAACAATTAAGAAAGAAAAACTTGGAAATAGTTTAAATAATATTCTAAATGAAATTAGTAAAACCGACTCGGTGTATAATTTGAAGTCAGTTCAAATTGCTACAATTTTTGATACCCCATATTATCAAATAACATTCAATAATGGGAAACGTATAAAAACTGTTTTAGCTAATACATCAACTAATCAAATAAAATTTCCTATATCCAAAAGCGAAGCAATCTTAATTGCGAAAAATAGTCTAAACGTAAAAGCAAATATAAAATCGGTTGAATATATTATTTCTACAAATGGGCATCATGAGTATAGGGAAAAACCTCTGCCTGCATATGCTGTAAGTTTTGATGGTGATGTAAATACAACCGTTTATGTATCTGAAGAATTAGGTACGATTCAAACCTATCGAAATAATCAATGGAGGGTATTTGATTTTTTATGGATGCTTCACGTGATGGATTATCAAAACAGAGATAATATAAACAATTGGCTATTACGTTTATTTTCCGTTATTGGTTTAATAACAATTGCCTCTGGATTTTTATTATTTGGATTAACTCAAAAAGTGTCACGAAAACAACGTAGTTGATTTATCAATTTTCCCGGCCAGGTTCCGTGCCAGGTTTTAACGAAAAACGGGTTAAAAGAGGTGAAATATGAGAAATATAAATCTATTTCATTCTTGTACCCTATTGATTATCAATAAAAGAAAAAGTATAGAATTATACCAGAAACCCTCATAATCAGGGGTCTCAGGATCATACCCACCTTAGCCCATTTAAAAATAGACAAGCAAAACTGCATGTCCTATTTAAGTTATTGTATTTTATTGCTTAGCGTAATCAAATACTAAATTACAAAATGCTTTCACGCCATTAATGAAACCAGATTCATCTAAATAAAAATCTGGCGTATGATGTCCACCAACTTCGCTTGCTTTTTTACCTTTTTCCATTCCACCTAAACTAAAAAAGAAAGTAGGTGCTTTTTCACCATAAAAAGAAAAATCCTCTGCTGCAGTTGTCCAATTTGCTTCATACACATTATTTGGCCCTGCGACTTTATTTAAAGACAAAGCCGATTTTTTAGCAAGTATAGGGTCATTGTAGTTCACTAATGTTTGCGTTTTAATTTCAACTTCTGCAGTTGCGCCAGAGGCTGCCGCTATTGACTTTGCTGTTTGGCGAATTTTTTCATGGGTCTCTTTTCGCATAGTCGCATCTAAGGATCGAATGGTACCTTCCATCTGAGCAGTTTCCGGTATGATATTCGCTCTAACACCACTATGTAAAGAACCAACCGAAATTACCAATGGCGCTTTTGTTAAATCAGACTGTCTACTTACAATATGTTGTAAGCCTTCTATAATTTGAGCTGACACAACAATTGGATCAATACTACCCCAAGGTATTGCGCCATGACTTCCCTTACCATTTACTACAATTTTAAATAAATCAGAAGAAGCCTGTGCAGCACCAGACTTATAAGCTAGCATCCCGGTAGGTAATTGTGCAGCCATGTGTAAGCCAAATACCACTTCTAATTTAGGAACATCCATTGCGCCTTCTTTAATCATCAATGGTGCGCCACCTTCTTCGTTATTTGGAGCACCTTCTTCGGCAGGTTGGAATAAAAAAACAACTGTACCTGCAAGGTCCTTTTGCATTTCTTTTAAAGCTTTAGCAGTTGCCATTAATATAGCTGTGTGTGCATCATGACCACAAGCATGCATGACACTCACTTGTTGGCCATTATATTCGGCCTTTACCTTAGATGCAAAAGCAATTGGAGCTCTCTCTGCAACTGGTAAAGCGTCAATGTCTGCTCTCAATCCAATCACTGGACCTGGCTTATTCCCTTTTAAAATTGCCACTACGCCAGTTTTAGCAATAGGATGCTTTACATCTAAACCAATAGAACGTAAGTAGTCCGCAATATATTTACCAGTATTAAATTCTCGATTAGATAGTTCTGGAAATTCATGAAAATGATGACGCCAGCCAATTAACTGAGGTTCAATATTTTTAACTAGATCATTAAAGTTTTTAGGCAGCTCTTGTGCATTTGCCATCAGGCTTATAAATACAGCTAGTGTTAAAATTGATTTTTTCATGAATTTGATTTTGAAAAATTAAAATTAGTAGACTCAATTGGCTACTTATAATTGAAGTTATAAAATTAGTTCCATTTTTATATTAGCTCTTTCATAAGCGGATTGTCTGCCAACCACTTCTGTAAAACCTAATTTTCGATATAAATTTATAGCAGGTTCTAAAATGGTATTACTTTCTAAATAAAGTTTTTTTGCTCCTAGTTTTGTTGCCTTTTCTATAATTGCTTCTGCTAGCTTCCATCCAATTTTTTTTCCTTGCGCTTCTGGTGCAACAGCCATCTTAGATAATTCATAATCATAGTCTGAATCATTCATTTTGATTAAAGCGCAAACACCTAAAGGCACTTGATTATATAATGCCACCAAAATATAGCCTCCTTTGTCTATGATATAAGTGTCTGGATGATCTAATGCCTTGTAATCGGTTTCTTCCATTACAAAATATTTGGAGATCCACTCTTTATTTAAATTAGAAAAAGCAGAACGATACGCAGGAGTGTATTCAATAATTTGTAAGGATTCAGGCATGGAAAAAATTTAAATGGTATAACTAAAGCAAATAAAGTAAAAATATATTATAAATTTATGTATAAATAAAAATACTGATGAAAAAATACTACCTACTTATTGCTTTCTTATTACTTAATATTTACAGTCAAGCACAAGGTCCAGAAGAAAATTTAAAAGCACTTGGCATCACCCTTCCAAAACAATCTACTCCTATTGCGAACTATGTGACTTATGTTAGAACAGGCAACTTGATTTATTTTTCAGGTTCAGGCCCTTCGGTAGAAGGCCAAGGTTACATTAAAGGGAAATTAGGAAAAGACATGACAATTGAACAAGGCCGAGAAGCAGCAAGAATTACTGGAATCAATTTGATTGCTAATTTAAAAAATGCTATTGGAGATTTGAATAAAGTAAAAAGAATTGTGAAAGTATTGGGCATGGTTAATAGTACCGAAGACTTTACCGATCAACCAAAAGTAATGAATGGATTTTCGGACTTAATGGTAGCTGTGTTTGGAGAAAAAGGCAAGCATGCAAGATCGGCAGTTGGGATGGCCGCACTTCCAATGAATATGGCAGTAGAAATTGAGATGATTGTGGAAGTGGAAGACTAACTACTTAAAAACATTAAAAAGTAAATACTCAAATTTAAATACGATACCATTTGGTGCTGTTCTTTCCATAGTTGAATACAATTGCCTACGGTATCCAAGATCAACCCTAGCCTGGCTGTTAAATATAAATTGTACCGAAGGTGCAATATCTAAAAATGATTTTTGATTATCGTTCAATCGTTGGCCAATGAATTCAAGCATCAAGTTCACATTCACTTGCTTATAGCTTGTATATACTTTAGGTAGCATTAGTTTACCCGCAGACAAGGTATAATTCATCGCACTATTACTTTCTGTGCTAGGGAATTTATAATTTGGTTTATTGTCCAGTGCCCTTTCATAACTAATTGAACTACTAATAGCCACTTTATGCAATAATTGGGTAGCTATGAATCCCGCCTCGTACCCCGAATTATGCCCCATTGTTTCAATTTCCTGTTGGTGTATATCTGCCCTGTTAAAACTATACCTTCCATACAGCGCCATTCTAAAGTGCTTTTTAAGTGCATCTTTACTAAAGAAACGATACTTAGCATACAAACTTCCTCCCTCGGTTTCAAAGCCACCATCCTGGCGATTACTTATGAACCCCTGCGCGTGTACCATCCATTCTTTATTGATCCCCCACATGAGTTCTGGCATATTATGGTAGTTAAGCTTGCCATCCTTCTCTAGAAAAAATCCATTCATGTCTCTAAATGAAAAAGAGTTAGATGGCATATTACTTGCAGGCTCCGTGAATACAAATAGCTCTTGAGAATTCGAATTCAAGTGAATTAACAGGAATCCAAAAAGTGCTATCTTCCTCATATAGGTAGTTATTTAAAGCGAATATTTAATAGACAAATTTAGCCATTTTTGTTCACTTTAAATTGTAACTTAGGCTTTCATTTTACAATGGATTCTTATGAAAAAAATATTATTTTTTTTAAAATGAAATTATATTCAATCCTCTTTTTATTATTTTTTAGTCAATTTAGTTACGGACAGGTAAAGACAAAAAATATATTGATTGCCTATTATAGTAAAACAGCGAGTACGCAAACCTTAGCAGAAGAAGTAGCTAAAGGAGCGCAATCTATACCAGGCGTTCAGGTGGTCCTTAAAAGTATTGCTCAAACAACCACAAAGGATTTATTGGATGCAGATGCTATTATTATTGGAAGTCCCGTTTACAATGCAAACCTCGCGCCCGAAGTGGTTCAATTTATGAGTGCATGGCCATTTGAGGGCAACCCATTAAAAGATAAAATAGGTGCTGCATTTGTTACTGCTGGCGGTATGTCTGCCGGGGAAGAGCTCGCTCAAGTAAACCTATTACATTCTATGTTGATTTTTGGAATGGTTGTAGTGGGAGGAGATGATTGGACATCTGCATTTGGAGCCTCTGCCATTACAAATGAAAGTATTTTCAAAACAGGGCAGTTAGATAAAATATTTTTACAAAAAGGTTTTACCCTTGGCAAGCGTGTTGCCACGATGACTCAAAAAATGAGATAGTCAATAGGTCCCAGAGGCATCCCCCAGTTAATTTTAATCAAATTTATTTTAACTTTTAGTAGAAAAAATTGTAAATTCAACTACACTTAAAGCATCCTTTATGAAAAAAATCATTCTTGCCATTGGCTTATTTGCATGCACTGCAATTTCAACAACCGTTATTGCCCAAGACACTGCCTTAATTTATAGAAAGCTTGATTCTATTGCAGTGATCGATCAAAAAGTAATGATGCCTATGCGTGATGGCATTCGCCTAGCGTCAGATATATATCGTCCAAAGGGTGATGGCAAGTATCCAATCGTATTTTCTCGTACGCCCTATAATTTTAATACTTGGGTAGATGGTAAAATGACTACCCGTACTTTAGAGGAAGCCTACCAGGCAGTGAGTCGCGGTTACGCTTATGTAGTGCAAAATGAGCGTGGACGATTTTTCTCGGAAGGTGAGTGGGATATTTTAGGAACTCCAATTACAGATGGCTACGATGCACTTGAGTGGATGAGCAAACAAAGCTGGAGTAATGGTAAAGTTGGTTTGATTGGTTGCTCTTCTACCGCTGAATGGCAGATGGCTGTTGCTTCTCAAAACCATCCTGCATTGGCTGCTATGGTTGCGCAAGGTTTTGGAGCTGGTGTTGGAAGAGTGGGTAAATTTATGGAGCAAGGTAACTGGTACAGAGGTGGTGCACAACAGATGTTATTCACGCCTTGGTTATATGGTACACAACACGATAAAATGGGACCTCGTTTGCCTATAGGTATTGAACAAAAAGACTTACAAAGAATTCAAAAGTTTTATGATATGGGACCTGAGATGCCAAGAGTGGATTGGGCAAAAGGTTTAAGTCATTTGCCGGTACAAGACATCATCAAAAATGCACAAGGTGCAGATGGTGTGTATGAAAAGATGGCAGTAAGAAAACCAAATGATCCAGCATGGTTCAAAGGTGGATTGTACCACGATAATATGCCTATGGAAGTGCCTGCATACTGGTTCGTGAGCTGGTACGATGTATCCTCTGCACCAAATATTGCTTTATACAATCATGTAAGAAATTCAGCTAAATCAAAAAGTATTGCAGACAATCAATACCTAGTGATTGCACCGGTTTTACACTGCTCATATAAGCGTGCAGTTGAAAATACGATCGTAGGTGAGCGCAGTGTAGGCGATGCTAGATTAAATTATGACGAATTAACTTGGGGATGGTTTGATATGTTATTGAAGGGTGAGCAAAACGATTTTAAATCAACACAGCCGCGCGTTCGTTACTATACAATGGGATCTAATAAGTGGCAACAAGCAACTTCTTTCCCTTTACCTAATACAGAAATAAAGAATTTCTATTTAGCTAGTGGGGGCAAAGCCAACACAAGAAATGGTGATGGCGTTTTGTCTTTAGCTGTGCCTTCAAAAGATGTTCCTGATGCATTCACGTATGATCCAATGAATCCGGTAAATTCATATGGTGGTAATGTTTGCTGTACAGGCAACGCGGTTCAAGGCGGAAGCTTTGACCAAGCACAAATGGAATTAAGAAACGATATTTTAGTATACAGTTCAGAGCCATTAGCGGAGGGCGTTGAAATCTCAGGCTTCATTGAGTCTACATTGTTTGTTTCTTCAACTGGTTTAGATACCGATGTCACAATTAAATTAATTGATGTATACCCAGACGGTAAGGCTTATAACTTAGATGAAACAATTCAACGTCTTCGTTACAGAGAAGGTTATGATAAAGAAGTGTTCATGGAAAAGGGTAAAGTATACAAAGTAGATTTAACCCCAATGGTGACAAGTAATTATTTTGCAGCAGGTCATAAAATACGTATCGAAGTTTCTAGTAGCAATTTCCCAAGATTCGATCGTAACCTAAACACTGGTGGAAATAATTACGATGAAACTAAAGGTATAGTAGTGGAGAATAAAATTCACCATTCTAAACTATATCCTTCTGTAATTAAACTACCTTTTATTAAGCAATAGATTATTTTAAACTTGCAGGGGGCAAGGTAAAGCCCAAGCTCTCTGCACACCAAAATACATTCATAATATAATACCTATTTTGGTCTTTGAATAGCTGTATGCTATTGATACCTCTATTGGTGACTGGCCCGTTTTTTGTTTCCTTGGTTTCGTATGTACTAAATACATGTGCAATGGTTCCAAAGGATACCAGTTCATGCTTTAATTCTTTTTCAAAGAAACCTGTTTTTATGCGGGTGCTAAAAAAATTAATATAATCGTCGGGCGTCATCTTTCTATAACCAAATACACCTTCAGTACTTTTATTTGTTGGAATTAAAAAAGCATCTTTTGCAAAAAGATATTTAAATCTTTCCCAATCACGAGCTTCACCAGGTTCGCCAGAAATGACTTCATACAATGCATTTATAATTGCTGCTTCTGTTTGTACATCTTTAGTGTAATTCAAAGATGTAGTTTGAGCTTGTGCTAAAGTTAAGCTACTCATGCAAATCAGTAAAACTGTCGTGATTAAAAAATGCTTCATAAATTTTTATTTTAAATTTAAGATAATTTTTTATAACAATCCAATACAAATTCGATACTAATAGTTGTAAAATAAAAAGAGGTCGCATATGCGACCTCTTTCGTTGTCAATCTATATCAACTAACTAGTTTCCTGCATCATATAGATCCCAGTTGATTTCTGCCTGTGGACGAGGGAATTGTTTAAATATCGTTCCTTTATCAAATGAAGTTGGAATGGTATTTAAAATATCATATCTACGCGCATCAATCCATCTATGTCCCCATGGTTCTGCCCAAAGAGAATACCTGCGTTGGTATAAGATTTCATTAATAAGCGCATCTTTTGTAGTTGCACCAGTATAGGCTCCAATTGTTGCAGCGTTTCTTATAATGTTAATTGCACTAACAGCATCTGTATTTTGATTTAACTGAGCGTGTGCTTCTGCCTTAATAAGAATAAGCTCTTCGTTCTTAATGAAAGGCATTGGTGCGGTATTAACTGACCATCTTTTATCTTGGTGTGTACCTACCAATGGTGTTGCATCCGTGGTTACGGTAACAGCCGCTGAACGTCTATGGAATTTTGCAGCAACTCTAGCATCACCTCTTGTGGTATCTGCTAAAACAGAAGGATGTACTACAACAATGGTGTTAATATTGGCATCTAATACAAAAAACAAAGGATTAAATCCGTCTGGAGGTGCGGAATAAGTGTGCGCAGGACCAGCTGTCAAAGATCCAGTCAAATTCATAAATGATAAACTCAAAGCTGTTAAAGCACCTTGCCAGTCTTTACGATAAATAGCCACTCTTGCAGCAATTGCTTTATTCATTCTTTTAAGTCCGTTGATATCATTAAAGCCATTAAAGCCTGCTGTTAATGTAAATGGAAATGTAGTTCCTGCATTGTTAAGGTCTTCATAACCTGCCTTTAATAAAGAATCTATAAAACCTAATGCAGCAGTGTAAGATCTAACAGGTCCAGGCTTTAGCGGGTCCTTTACATCTGTTCTAATGCCATTCTCATAAAGAAAATTTGCAGGAATTAAATATTGATACGCCATGATGGTTTTTGAAAAACCTTCAACCGCTTTTTTCTCCTGAGCAGTCAATAAAGGTGTATTATTAGCTGCATCAATCAATACCTGGCCTTGTTTGATTGCTTGATAAGGTGTTGCATAGGAACCCCCACCAGAAGAACCAAAGCCAAAGTAGGCTGCATCTGGCACACGACCTGCTTGACCAAGCCAATCTGTTTGAAAACGAGGATCGGAAGCATTTAAGTACCAGATCTCTCTTCCAAATGTATTCCATGCTTGACTTACATTGGTTACATAACCTTTATGTCTTTGCTCAAGACCAGTTACTAAAAACTGAATTTGTCTTCTTGATGCATTACTTGAAACACTTGCCTGACTTGGATTATTTGGATCTGTCAGTTCTTTTACTTCTAGTGGATTACAAGCAAAAATGAATGCTGTAAAACTAGATATGAATAGTATTTGAAATTTTTTCATGAGTATTTAATTTAAAAGTCGATTTGTATGTGAAAAAATAATCTTCTAGCAGTTGGATATGGAGCCACATCGACGTTGTTCGCCAATGCTTGCGCGCCAAATGTGGATGTTTCAGGATCATAACCAACATATTTAGTAGCTAAGAATACATTGTTACCAGAGAATCCAATTTTAGCTCTTTGGATCATATTTCCAAATGTTTTACTTATGGTTTCTTTCGGTAAAGTATAATACAATCCAACTTCACGAATCTTTAAGAATGTAGCATCCTGTACCCAACGACCGGCATTGTTATACGGTGCTGGATCACGTTGACGTCCATTTGGAATACCATCATTATTTGAATCATCAAACCAGCCTTTTGTTGTTCCTCCTCCATCTGTTAAGAAAGAAGTTAAATTGATATTGTCTCCACCACTTCTATACTCAGTTAAAACACTCAAATCAAAATTCTTAAATAAGGTGAAATTATTTGACCAAGACGATGTCCAGTCTGGTTGTGCATTACCCCAAACTGTAAATACACCAGGAGAAATAGCTGGTGTTCCTACTATCGTAGTTGGTGAAACATCTTGTTGAACTAAGAATGTTCCTAGTCCAGTACCAAAAGCACCAGTCGTATAAGAAGGAATACCCAACTTAGTAATTAAGATGTCATTCTTCCACCATAATAAGCGAGAGAACCATTTGAAGTTTGCCTTTTCAACAACTGTACCAGACAAGCCAAGTTCAAAACCCTTGTTACGCATTTCAGCCTCATTACTTTGTGTACTAACAACACCCGTCGCTGGTGAAAGCGTTAATGGTTGCAAGTTATCTAAAGTAGTTTTTACATAATAAGTTGCTTCGAATAAAATTTTATTATTTAAAAAGCCCGCATCAAATCCAAATTCAATTTCAGATGCACGCTCTGGAACAATATTAATGTTACCTATACCAGTTGCAACTGTAGCCCCTAATAATCCTCCAATATTCACACCACCTAAAGATGTAAATGTGGCACCAAATGGAACTGGCCCAGCAGTTTGACCATAAGCAACTCTTGGCTTGAATTGAGAAATGGCATTGATTTTCCAGAAATCAAAATTTGCTAAATTGAATGCTAAAGACGCTTTAGGGAATCCGTAAAACTTATTGGCATCTCCATTGGTATTAGATTTATCCATACGCATACCCACAGTTCCAATAATTTTATCTTCAAAGTTCATTTGCTTTTGAACAAAAAGACCCACATCGCTTTGTGTACTTTCAAATTGTGATTCAACTTCTTGTACAGTTGCTTGTTTAATATTTATTTGACCTGGCGCTAATCCTCTACCACGATTAAATAATCCATTATTAACAAAATCAAGTCTTACTAATCCAACTTGTGTATTAAAATTTACACGCTTGATTTTCCAATCATACACAAAAGCTGCTTGAAAATTGGTATTCATACTTTCTTGTTTACCAACTAGCACATCCCCCGGATTTGCTTGTCCACGCTGAAATTGTAAATCGTCTGGTAAATACACTTTTGTAGTGTTTTGGATATAATCAAGACCTCCATTCACCCTAAACTTTAATTGTGAATTTTCGTTTTTAAATAAATTAACGTCTAAATTAAAGGATTGTATAAAACGATTTACCAATGCATTATTAATGCCTTTATCGGTAACATGTACCGGGTTTTCAGCAAAGTAAGGGTTTGCTGGATACACACCATTTACTGGTCTTAAATCAAAATAATTTGGTACATAAGAAATATTGTAACCAATACTAGCA
>Ga0207937_1000530_pt1 | contig 13450 bp, 17 predicted proteins | sample LakMenEpi04Sep11_FD_150668 | JGI IMG/M metagenome (GOLD analysis project Ga0207937, IMG submission 150668) | Freshwater microbial communities from Lake Mendota, WI - 04SEP2011 deep hole epilimnion (SPAdes) | ecosystem: Environmental > Aquatic > Freshwater > Lentic | place: Lake Mendota, Madison...
GGACCCGATGAGCCCTTCACCCTATGGTTCACAGGCTTTGCGCCAGCCGAAGCACCAAGGTTTGTTGTGACGGTGGTTGTTGAAGATGGCGGGGGAATCGGACAAAACGGAACTGGCAATCAGATTGCTGCTCCAATTGCGAAAGCAGTGCTGGAGGCGATTCTGAAATGAAACCAGCAGTTGGACAGCTTTATGGAGACAGATATCGTCTGCAGCTAAAAATCGCCATTGGTGGAATGGGCGAGGTTTGGCAAGCAGAAGACGAACTTATTCAGCGTCAGGTTGCGATCAAAATCCTCAAAGAGGAATACGTAAGTGATCCAAACTTTTTAGAAAGATTTAGAACAGAGGCAAGATCCGCAGCACTCGTCGAACACGAAGGCATTGCGAATGTCTATGACTATGGTGAAGATTCTTCATCTGCATATCTCGTCATGGAGCTTGTTCCAGGTGAATCACTCTCGCGAGTAATTGAGCGTGAGAAGAGATTGAGCGACGCCAAGGTCCTCGACATAATGGCTCAGACATCACGAGCTCTGGCTGCTGCCCATGCAAGGGGTCTGGTTCACAGAGACATCAAGCCCGGCAACCTCCTGATCACACCAGATGGAAAAGTGAAGATTACAGACTTTGGAATTGCCAGAGTTGGTGATCAGGTTCCACTGACTAAAACCGGACAGGTGATGGGAACTGTTCAATACCTAGCTCCTGAGCAGGCAACTGGAAAAGCTTCCACTCCAGCCACCGACCTTTACTCCCTTGGAGTAGTTGCCTATGAGGCACTGAGTGGCAAGAGGCCTTTCACTGGCGAAAACCAGATGGCAATCGCCATGGCACACATCAACGAGATGCCACCGGCCCTGCCAGACACCGTTGATCCGAGAGTGCAGAACCTCGTGCTCAGCTGCCTTGCCAAGAAACCAAACCAAAGACCTGAATCGGCAACCTCTTTGGCAATCAGAGCAGAGGCACTGCTTCGAGAGAAAAGAGGATCAAAGCCAGTTGTTATTGGTTCAGTTGATCCACTGACTGAACTAATTAGCACCGACACCGCTCCTCTTCCGAGGGGTCCAGTGGTCTGGCCATGGATTGCAACCCTTGGTCTTCTTGGCCTACTGACGGTCGTGGTGCTGGTGGCAATTCTTTCTGACCCACAAGCACCAAGCCCATCGCCTTCCCCAACTGAGAACCCGACTCAGAGCGAAACTATCAGCGAGTCACAGCCAGTTGAAACAGAAGAGCCTACGAACATCCTCCTGCTTCGCTCCGAAATTATTGGTCAGGACCTGAGTGATGTGACAGCAAGGCTGACTGAGCTTGGATTTGAGGTCAATGCGATTCCGGGAGAACTAATCGCTGGTGATGATCCAAGGGTCAGAACCATCTACGCTGTTTCGCCAACCGGTTCTGTTCCCAAGGGCAGCACCATTGACATCACCTACTACGTCGGTGACTTCCAAGATATTCCAGTTGAAATTCCATCCACCGAGTCAAATCCAGTTGATCCTGTGACCGACTCTCCTGAGAGTGGAGGGGGCAATGGGTAGTAACACAGTGGTGGTAATAGGCGCTAATAAAGATGAGCGAAAACTAAACTTTGCTAGGAGAAAGAGCAGTTTTGATAAATAACGAAAGATTGATTGCGGGACGCTACCGCATGGGCTCACTGGTTGGGCGCGGCGGAATGGCAGAGGTTTACGAGGGTTACGACACCAGACTCGGCCGCACCGTCGCTATCAAGCTGCTCAAATCTGATCTAGCAAACGACCCAAGCTTTGAGGCTAAATTCCGAGGTGAAGCACAAGCCAGCGCAAAGATGGCACACCCCAGCATCGTCAGGATTTATGACGCGGGTGAAGAAGAAACCGTTGATTCAAACGGCAACCTAGTCAAGACTCCATTCATCGTCATGGAACTGGTGAAGGGAAAGCTTCTACGAGAGCTGACTCACTCCGGAGGAGTTGACACTGCCAGGGCAATCAAGTTCGTGGTCGGCATCCTCAATGCTTTGGAAGTTTCTCACCGCTCCGGGGTAATTCACCGCGACATCAAACCCGCAAACGTGATGATTGCTGAAAATGATGCGGTAAAGGTGATGGACTTTGGAATTGCCAGAGCTGTCTCTGACAATTCCGCAACACAGGCTTCAACCGGAGGAATCGTTGGCACTGCTCAGTATTTCTCACCCGAGCAGGCAAGAGGTGAAGCGGTTGACTCCAGAACCGATCTTTACTCCACCGGAGTAATTCTTTATGAGCTTCTAGCTGGTCGTCCTCCTTTCACAGGCGAGAGCGCAGTATCAATTGCCTACCAGCACGTCAGCGAGCAGGCACCACTGCCTTCTTCCTTCAACCCTTCTGTCACACCAGAGCTAGACGCTGTTGTCATGCGAGCGATGGCAAAGGATCGCGACGAAAGATTCCAAACAGCTGAAGAATTTCGCGAGAATCTAATGGCGGCGCAGGCTGGTTCACCAATAACTCAACCTAAGCCGGTCAGCCAGATGAAGCCAGTTGACGTTGATGCAACAGAGCTAATTGGAACATCCGAAGCCTTGCCAACATCTCTGCTTGAAGGCTTTGAAACAGCACCGAGTGAAGCTGTGACAGTAAGCAGCAACAAGGTTGGTGTTGGAGTTCTCTGGGGCCTTGGCACAGGTGTTGCCGTAATCCTGGTGGGCCTAATCTTCTGGCTCTTCAACCTCGGCTCAGCACCAGCCCCAACCCCAACAGGTAACGGAGTCTTGGTGGCAAACGTGGGGGGATCGCTCTACGAAGATGCCCTCGAAGCACTTACGGCTCAGGACCTAGTTGTCCTAAGGGTCTATGAGAAGAGCGACACTGTTCCAGAGGGTGTTGTGATTCGCCAAGAGCCGGAGGCGGGAACTCTTGTTCTTCCTAAGACCCCAATCACCGTTTATGTTTCCTCGGGTGCAACCGAGGTGAGCGTTCCCAATGTGATTGGCATTAGTGAATCTGCTGCGGTTGCGCTAATTGAACAGAATGGACTGACGGTAGGTTCCATAACCGTTGCGGGATCACCGACAGTTCCAACCGGAGTTGTTATCGCATCAGATCCAGTTGCTAATTCAAAACTTCCTCAGGGAAGTCTGGTGAATTTGATTCTTTCCGATGGCACAGTTCAGGTTCCAGATGTTAGAAACTTGCTGGTGGTGGAGGCAATAAACATTTTGACTAACCCGGCCATTGGCTACACAGCATCGGTAGAGATAACCAATGCCGCATCCTGTAATGGGACACCTGGAAACATAGTTGTGGATCAGTCAATACTTCCAGGTAAAGCTCCGCAGAAACAAAACCTGATTTTGTTCGTCGAGTGTGTGCCAGCTAGCTCTGGGAATTAATTCTCGGAGATAAAGTCGCTGCTTTTTCTCTTGCACCTTTGAGGCCAAGAGATTCAAGCCAGTTCGCCAGCATCGTGTAGCCACCCTCTGTCATAACAGATTCTGGATGAAACTGAACTCCGAAAATTGGTTTTGATTTGTGCTGCAAGCTCATGATCACACCGCTGTCAGTCTGACCTGTGATTTCCAATTCACTCGGAACTGTTTCTCTCACCACCGCCAGTGAGTGATATCTGGTTGCGGTAAAGCCCTGGGGAAGACCTTCGAAGATTGGTGAGTTCTGGTGATTTATCTTGGAGGTTTTTCCGTGCATCAGCTCTGGCGCACTAGTGACAGTTGCTCCCATCGCCTCCGCTATTGCCTGGTGACCAAGACAAACTCCGAACACCGGGTAGTTGGCATCCAGCGCATACTTCACGGTTGGGATTGAAAGCCCCGCGCTTGCTGGAGTTCCCGGTCCAGGGGAAATCAAAACTGCGTCATATTTGGCCAAGACATTAGGAATATCGGCCTCGGAAAAGGCATCGTTTCTGACAACCTCGGTCTGGGCCCCTAGCTGCTGGAGATAGCCGTTAAGGGTGTAGACGAAGCTGTCGTAGTTGTCTAAAACAAGGATTTTGACCATTTGCCAATTAGCCTATTGGGTTATTTGGCCCTGTCTTTGGGTAATAAACTTCTACCCATGTCTGAATCAAGAGCCGACAAGAGAAGATCTAAGCCCGCCAAACCACAGGTGGAGGGCGAGGAAGAGAACCCAACCTGGTACAAAATCGCCATGTTTGGCTTCATGGTCCTGGGTCTTATCTGGATTTTGGTGTTCTACATCTCCTCAGCTCGCTACCCACTTGGTAGCGCAACACCGCTCGATCTTTCCAACTGGAACATTCTGATCGGTTTTGGAATTGCCATGATCGGCTTTTCCATGACTACTCGCTGGAAGTAGTTAGAGCCACATACTCACTTTCCACTGAGTTAGCACAACTAACAAAATCCAAATTCCCACAAGCCCAACAAGCTGCGCGATCTTTTGATTGGGCTTTCGAGTTGCCGCATAGATTCCAGCAATCACTAGACCGGTAACCATTCCACCCAGGTGTCCCTGCCAGGAGATTCCAGAAACCACAAAGCCAAGGGCGAAGTTAATTGCGATCAGAATAAATATCTGACTTCCGTTGCCGCCCAGTGTTCTGATCACGACAAAGTAAGCGGCCATAAGTCCAAATAGTGCTCCGGATGCTCCAACCACTGGCATCTGCGGATCAGATAACCACAGCACAGCCACCGATCCTCCAATGATGGAGGTGATGTAGAGAATTAAAAATCTAAGTGGGCCAAGCATCGGCTCAAGAGCGCGACCAAATAGCCAGATTGCATACGAGTTGAAGAGGATGTGCATGGGGCCCGACCAGTCGTGAACAAAGCCTGCGGTGAGCATGCGCCAGGGTTCAACGATGGCAAGGACTGGTGCGAAAAAGAATTGATTGGTGAAAATGTAGCCGAGGGGAGAGATCTGCCCCAACCAGATAAGAACATTGACAATGAGAAGAGCCGAGGTGATTGGTGCCTCGGCTGCTCTCGAGAGTCTTCTAGCCACTACAGCTTTTCAATAGTGATGGATTCGATTACCACATCATCGAGTGGTCGATCCTGTGCTCCAGTTGCAGTGGTAGCAATCTTGTCTACAACTTTGCGGCTTACGTCATCAACAACCTCACCGAAGATGGTGTGACGACCCTGCAGCCAAGTGGTTGGTGCAACGGTGATGAAGAACTGCGAACCATTGGTTCCCGGTCCTGCGTTCGCCATTGCTAGTTTGTAGGGCTCGCTGAAATTGAGTTCTGGGTGAATCTCATCACCAAACTGATAGCCGGGTCCGCCCATGCCTGTGCCGGTTGGGTCTCCGCCCTGGATCATGAAACCTTCGATTACGCGGTGGAAAATCACTCCGTTATATAAAGGTCCGCTCTGAGCTGCCCCAGTTCTTGGGTGCTTCCACTCAATGGTTCCGGTGGCAAGACCTTCGAAGTTGGCTACGGTCTTTGGGGCATGCAGGCCAAAAAGGTTGACCTTTATGGCTCCGTGATTGGTGTGCAGAGTTGCTACTGATGTTGGTGATGTCATTGCTCCATTGTGGCACGAAAGGAAGATTGACGTTTGTTGAGCTGGCAAATAGTTCTAGCATTGGTCTAACAGACGAGAGTGTCCTATGCAAAAAGTAGCCCTAATCACAGGTGGCGGTTCAGGTTTTGGTAAAGGACTAGCCCGAGAGCTAGTCATTGCCGGCTGGACGGTATATGCCGCTGACAAAAATGCCAAGGCAGCAAAGTCAGCTGCAGAGCTAGGTGCTATCCCCCTAACCATGGATGTCACATCTGACGAATCTGTAAAGGCAGGCGTTAAGAAGATAATTCGCGAACAAAAGCGTTTAGATCTTTTAGTTGCTAACGCAGGTTTTGGAAACTTCTCTTCCGTTGAGGAAACATCCCCAGAAAAAGTAAGAGAGATATTCGAGGTCAACGTATTTGGTGTTGAAAGATGCGTGAGAGAGGTTCTTCCTCAGATGCGCAAGCAGCAAAGCGGAAGAATCATCATGACAACATCGGTTGTTGCTCACGTCTCTTTGGTTGGCCTTGGCTGGTATTCGGCAACCAAGCATGCGGTCAAAGCTGTCGCCAACGCTCTGAGGCAAGAGGTCAAGCACCTTGGAATCTCAGTCAGCACAGTTGAACCGGGAACATCCAAGACTGGTTTTGGATCAGTAGCTTTTGGGCTGCTTGAAGAAGGTCGCAGTCTGAGCGAATATGACGGCGTCATGCGTGGACTGAATAAGTGGCTCGGTGGCCTCTACCGGATTTCCCCGGGGCCAAACAACACCGTCTACAAGATGTATCAGGCCGCAACTGCTGAAAACCCGAAGGCTCACTATCCGGTTTCTTGGGATGTGAGAGTACTGAAATTTGTTTTCTATGCAGTGCCAAGAAGATGGCTTGACGGATTTGTGCTGTGGCTGGCGAAAAGATAAAGCGCTCAGTTGGTAGCTGGGTTGTAATAACTGCATTCTTACTCTCTGGAACTCTGCACCTGGTAAATCCATCGGGCTTCATGTTCCTAATGCCGCCATGGCTGCCAGAGCCAATCCTGCTGATTTATCTTTCGGGCATAGCCGAACTCCTTGCAGCGATTGGATTACTTCTTCGCATGAAGTGGGCCCCTGTCTTCACAGTGCTAGTGCTACTTGCCGTCTGGCCAGCCAACTGGTGGTTTGCCATCGATGCCCTGACCAATAACCCGGATATCGCACTTATTGCCTGGCTCCGCCTACCCCTTCAACTTCCGCTGATTTGGTGGGCAATCCGCTCCCCTATAAAGACTGGGGAATGAATAGAGGGCCAGGGGGTTGAATAAGCCCAGGAGGCCAAAATGAACTCATGGGGTATCGCAGTCCTAATCGGACTAATGCCAGCAATGATCATTATTGGCGCGCTTTTCATGGCGCCACTACTGAGCTACTACGGCGGCTAACTAAATTTCTTGCTTCGGCCCAATGCTCGCCGAATGGATCTCGCTAACTTACTGAGCTTGGTTGAAGTTCCCATTGGCTCAAGCGATGTAAAGCCCTCGCGTGATTTGACGCTAACCACGACCAGCAGCACCCAGCTGATTTCTATCAGCAGTCTTGATTCGGTTAGTGACTGAGCTGCAATCACCAGGAAGATAAACAGCGGATACAAATACAGCGGACTTGTGTGACGGACTGCGATGTGCCAAAGCCTGACAAAGCTCTGCAGCAAAAGCCAAATCATTGCTACCAGCCCAACAACACCAAGCTGCACCCATATATCTAGAAGTGCATTGTGTGCCTGATACATCGGAACAGAATTGATTTCAATCAGACCTTCCCATGGCTCAACACCTGGAATCCAATAACCAATCCACCCCCAGCCCTCAATTGGCTTCTCCAAAACGAGTGAGAAGACTTTCTGCCAGATTTCAAACCTTCCAGAGGCATCGGGGCTTCTACCAAGAAGATCAAAAAGCTCTCTTTGGAAAATTGCTCCGACGATACCAAGACCGATCAGAATCACTATCGCTCTGGCATAAATCCTTCTTCTAATTGATGACTCTTTACCCTCTGCAATGATTGCGATTGCTGCTGCAAAGCTCACTAGCAAGGTTGCGACAATCATTCCCGCACTCTGCGCCAGAAGCGCCATGCTGAGTGCTAGTCCAAATGACAAAGCGGGAATGATCTTCGAGTGAGCCGTCACGATGAACTCGATGACAAATAGGAGCATTCCTAGAACGGCTATAAATGCAATGAGGTTGGCATTTCCTACAATTCCTTGAATCCTCTCTCCTTCAAAGAGGTTTCCCTGTGACCATAGATATGCAGAGGCTGGTGGCTCACCCTCGTAGTTTGGGAAGATGGGCTCGACTGGACCGGTGAAAGCGGCATAGAGCTCAAACAGAAGCGAAGCAGAAAGAATGAAGCGGATTGTATTTCCCAAGATGTTCAGAAGCTGTCGCCAACCGAATTGATTCACAAGGAAATATCCAAAAAGCGTCGCACCAATCTGAACTGTAAAACTGAGAAGAGTTTGCGGCCTGTACTGCGACCAGATCAGGCTCAGTCCCATAAGTAGCAGAAGTAGAGCAAGTGGTTCGGGTGTTCTGCGCAGTGCAGAGCGTGCATCAAATGCAACTAGGAAAACCACTGTGGCAAAAATCCCAAGAGCAATCGCGATTCCCCAACCAAGCCAGCCAATCGAATACCTAACAGCATCCCCGGCCATGAGCAGGAAGAGCCCTGGGTAGGCGAGCAGGATGCCCTTTCGATAGCGCTCCGATCTGGCATCAAATGGGATGCGGATTGGTTGCGTGAGGGAAATTGTGTTTGTCATGAGTGTTTATGCGCCTAGGCCCCTGCGGGACAGATAAAGGATACCTGCCTAGACTCAAGCCATGCACATCCCAGACCCGGAGATAATCGACCCCCAATCCGTTCCCAGCTTGAGATGGGGGGTTATTGGGCCAGGAAGAATCGCGGACTCCTTTGTTCAAAGCTGCATAAAGCACACGGGACAAAAGTTTGTCGCTGTTGCATCGCGAACAGCGGAGAAAGCGGATCAGTTCGCAAACAAGTTCAACATAAGCAGAGTTCACAAGTCCTATGAGGAGCTTGTGTCATCTGATGAGCTAGATGCCGTCTATATCTCATCCTGGCAAAAAGATCACTTTGAGCACGCGATGCTTGCGCTAAATGCCGGCAAGCACGTTCTGGTTGAAAAACCAATCACCTACCTTCCAGATGAAGCAGAGCAAATATTTAGTCTTGCTCAGCAGAAGAATTTGCTTGCAATGGAGGCAATGTGGACTAGGTATCTTCCGCAGTCAACAATCATCAGGAAACTGATCAACGAAGGAGAGCTTGGGAAGCCTGAGCTCTTCACAGCCAGCTTCTGCGTAGATAACCGTCACATCCCAAGGCTTTGGCAAAAAGGTGGCGGAGGAATTATCTATGACATGGGTATTTACACAATTGCCATGGCTCAACAATTCATGGGAAACCCTGTCAACATAATTGCAACCGGCAAAGTGAATCACGACGAACTTGATGAAGAGACCCACTCTGTTTTCCAATACGAAAATGGAGCAAGAGCACAAATCTCTTCCTCCGGTATTGCGACACTTCCAACAACGGCCAGCTGCTCATTTGAAAAAGGTGTCGTTGTTATCGATGAGCCATTCTTTGTTCCATCTGGAATCACAGTTAGAGACAAGAGTCTTTACTTCAAGCAGCAGTCTTGGAGAGATCAATCAGATATTCAAGGTCACGAGGGTTTGTGTTATCAAGCAGTCTGGTTTGCAAAGTTTGTTCAAGAGGGACGAGTTGAATCTCCTGTTCACACAGCCAGCGACACCATTGCAAACATCGAGACAGCACTGGAAATTAGTAATCAAGTTGGAGCAAAGGCTTTTTAGTAAATCGATGTACTAACAAGTTGAATTAGAGACTTTCAGTCAGCTGAGCTACTCGCTGAGGAGAAATACGAAGCAGCACTCCGATGTCTCGCATGCTGAGCCCCTCGCTGCGAAGTCTTGCAACAACATCCCTGACTTCTTTTGATGCCTCTTCCTGAAGCTTGAGTGACTGTCTCATTTTTTCCTGAGCTGCCTCTAAGTCAGACATGATGCCGGGGATGGTGGTCTCGACCTTCAAAATGACGTCGCATCTTTCAACGCCTTCTCTTTCCGAGATAAGGTCCTTGATTTGCTCTGCCGCAAGATCGAGCCTTCGACTCGAGATCATCAGGTCATCTAGGGCTGGAACCTTGACCCACCACTGGCCAGATTTTCTTTCGCACTCAGCCTTAACTTCCATGCAGCAACCCTAACAAGGGCTATTCAGCCATGATAGACAGAGTTTGTCTAGGGTCACTGGACTTAGTCAAACTAGCCATAAATCGACGTAAATTCAGGGTTTTTGGCCCCAGGGGAAACGCCAAACGGGTTACTTGCGGATCCCATAAACTAGAAATAAAATACTAGTAATTTATTTCTACTAAAGGAGTGCCTTGAACGTCCCACTTTGGCTTTGGCTTGCTGTCCTTGGTCTGATTCTGCTCATGCTTGCTATCGATCTTTTTGCTCACCGTCAGGCAAAAGTTATCGCTGTCAAAGAAGCTGCGATCTGGTCAGCAATTTGGGTATCACTTGGTGTCGCCTTTGGTTTTGTTGTCTGGTGGATGTTTGGAGCTGAAAGAGCTCAGGAGTATTTCTCTGGATTTGTGATTGAGAAATCATTGGCCGTTGACAATGTCTTTGTTTGGGCAATGATTTTTGCTGCGTTCTCTATTCCACGCGAATACCAGCACAGAGTTCTCTTCCTTGGTGTAGTTGGAGCTCTGGTCTTCCGAGGAATCTTCATTGCACTTGGTGCAGCTCTGATTTATCAGTTCAGCTGGATTTTGTATGTGTTTGCGGCTTTCCTTCTCTACACAGGTTTCAAGATGCTTCAAACCAGAAATGAACACTACGACCCAACTAAGTCAAAGTTCTATAACTGGTTTAGTGGAAAAGTAAGAACAACAGACAAGCTCTACGGACAAAAGATGTTCGTGAGGATTGGTGGAATTGTTTTTGCAACTCCGCTTCTGATTGTTTTAGTGCTGGTTGAGTTCACAGACATTATTTTTGCGGTTGATTCGATTCCTGCAATCTTTGCTGTTACCGATGAGCCATTCCTGGTTTTCACAGCAAATGCTTTTGCGGTGTTGGGTCTTAGAGCAATGTACTTCCTGCTATCTGATCTAATCCACAGATTTGTCTACCTCAAGGTTGGTTTGGCAGTGATTCTGATTTGGGTCGGTGTGAAGATGATGCTTCACGACATCTACAAAGTTCCAACCACTCTTTCACTTGCAGTAATCATCCTCGTAATAGCTGTTGCAGTAATCGCTTCTCTAATCAAAAGTCGTGGTGAAGCAAGGCACGAGGTTGAGGTCGAAAACAAGAGATTCTTTGAGAGCGCGAGCGCCGAAGATTGGGCCAAGGTTGAACCGCTAGTAAAAAGGAAAAAGAATGAGTAAGCACTGGACATTTTTATCCCATCACGCTCACGTACTTCTGGCGCTGAGTGAAAATCCGAATCTAACCATTGAGGAACTGGCAAAGATCGCCGGCCTAACAAGCAGATCAATCGTCAACGTCCTGAAGGATCTAGAAGATGGTGGTTATCTGCTAAAGAGCCGCGAGGGTAGGAACAATCGCTACGAAATCAACCTCAAGGCTCAACTTAGGCACTCCACTTCTCGCGAACACACGGTAGGTGAGCTTATATCCGCCCTTGGCCAGATTGGTCGGTAGGTAAGTGGACGGACTGCAGTTAGCACTAACAAACCTGACATCACCTCCAGTTTTGGCATTTGCGCTGGGTCTGTTAGCAACCGCTCTGAGATCTGACCTCAGGCTTCCCGATGCTGTCTACCAGGCTCTTTCCATCTACCTGCTGCTTGGTATTGGTATCAAAGGTGGCGTAGCACTGGGCCAATCAAGCTTTGAAGAGTTGGCTGCACCGCTGGTTGGAACTCTGATTCTCGGGGCCGTGGTCCCCGTAGCAGCGTTCTATCTGCTGTCGTTCTTTACTCGACTAGATGCTGTCAACCGAGGAGCGCTGGCTGCCCACTACGGATCCACCTCCCTTGTCACCTTCACCGCGGGAATTGTTTTCCTAGAAGCTCTTCAGATGCAAGTTGAGGGATACGTAAACACACTGCTGGCAGTTTTGGAAATCCCTGGAATCATCATCGGTCTTGCTCTGGCCTCAAGGGGAATTAACCGTCAGATGAGCTGGGGAGAGTCTCTAAGAGAAATTCTGACTGGCAAGTCAATATTTCTTCTTGCCGGTGGTGTTCTGCTTGGTTTCCTAACAGGAACTGCTGGCTACGCCCGCATAGAGATTTTCTTTGGAGGTCTATTCACCGGCGTGCTAACCCTTTTCCTACTCGAGCTTGGAATGGTTGCGGGAAGAAGGATTAAGGATCTGAAAGAAGCAGGGATTGGGCTGTTTCTCTTTGGAACAACATTTCCGCTGATGGCAGGAGCCCTTGGGGTTTTGGTCGGACAGATAACTGGCATGAGTGTTGGTGGAAGTGCGGCGCTGGGAATCCTCTCAGCATCCGCCTCCTACATTGCAGCTCCTGCCGCGGTTAGATTGGCGCTTCCCGAGGCATCCCCGGGAATCTATCTATCTGCCTCGCTTGGCATAACATTTCCCTTTAACCTCGTAATTGGAATTCCCACAATGCTGGCAATTAGTCAGCTACTAGAAGGGTTCGGTCTGTGATGCTGAAGAAAAGAAAGCTAGTGACGATTGTCATCGAGACATCCATCGCACATCGACTCGAGGATGACCTGCTGGAATCTGGTGCGAAGGGATTCACTTCTAGCCTTGCTCACGGAGCCGGTCCTAGAAACTCAAGAAGCTCAGACATTGAAGGCGGAAACGTCAGGATTGAAACTGTTGTCAGTGAAGAGGTTCTAGAAGCAATTCTTGAAAAACTAAAAACCAATTACTTCCCGCACTACGCAATCAGCTGCTGGGTAAGTGACGTTGAAGTTGTTAGGGACGAACGCTACTGACGCCTCTTCGGCAGAGTCAGAACAATTGATCCAATAATCACTGAAAGCATTGGTCCTATTCCTAGTGCCCAGGCAGCACTTATTCCCCAAATAGCAACCAGACCCGTGATGGTGTTTGAAACTATTCCAATCCAGAGCTTGATCTTGCCCCTTCTTGCCAGAACAACCAGCAGCAGATTCACAAGCGAGAGGGCAATGAACCCAACAAACATTGCTGCAACTAAAGCCGCCAGAGATTCCATGGATTCAGCCTAACTAGAGAGAAGTGCAGCGAAATTGACCCAGAGTTAAGTCGCTAAACTGACACGGTGAATAGAGAAGGTGCTCTCAGGGCCTTCAATCACCGTAACTATCGAATTCTTTTCCCAGCAAGCGTTTTATCTAACATCGGCACGTGGGCCCAGCGAATTGCTCAGGATTGGCTGGTTCTGGAGCTAACTGGAAGCGCTCAGCTGCTGGGACTGGTAACAGCCCTGCAGTTTCTTCCCTCTCTTCTTCTAAGTCTCTACGGCGGAGTACTGGCCGATCGCTTCGATAAGCGAACGCTCTTGATGCTCACCAACATTGGCGCAGGCATTGGCTCTTTAGTCATGGGTCTACTGGTTGTGACACGCGTAGTTGAGTTCTGGCATGTCGCCCTGCTCGCGTTTGTGGTCGGGGTTTTCAGCGCTCTGGATGCGCCCGTCAGGACAAGCTTCAATTCCGAGCTTGTAGGGAAGAGTGACATCCCCAGTGCTATCAGCCTCAACTCTGCCAACTTTAACGCCGGAAGATTGATTGGTCCTGCGGCGTCAGGGCTTCTGATTGTCCTGTTCGGCACCGGAGTCTCCTTCATCATCAACTCTTTGACTTATGTTGCCGTGGTGATTGCTCTTTCCATGATGCAGAAAGAGAAACTCTTTATTGAGGCCAAGCCTGACACTTCGGCGAAACTCAAGCAGGCGG
>Ga0207937_1000531_pt1 | contig 13441 bp, 7 predicted proteins | sample LakMenEpi04Sep11_FD_150668 | JGI IMG/M metagenome (GOLD analysis project Ga0207937, IMG submission 150668) | Freshwater microbial communities from Lake Mendota, WI - 04SEP2011 deep hole epilimnion (SPAdes) | ecosystem: Environmental > Aquatic > Freshwater > Lentic | place: Lake Mendota, Madison...
ATTGACGATCGATTATGAATCGTTCCGACGTACTCTAGCCGATGTCGATACGAACAGCGCACCGCGAGGAGGGACAGCCATCGGCGATGCGATTCGAAAAGCGATGGAGGTTTTCGTCACCACATCGCAGCGACATCAAGCGATTTTGCTCATCTCCGATGGTGACGATCAGGAATCGTACCCACTGGATGCGGCTGAGTTTGCTTCGGAACGAGGGGTGACAATCTTTGCCGTGGGGTTGGGGGACGCTTCAACCGGCGCGCGAATTCCAGAAAGACCGAACTCGGGTAGCTTTGTAGAATTCGGAGGTGAGCAAGTGTGGAGCAAGCTAGACAATTCTCTCTTGGAGCAAATAGCCACGAAAACTTCAGGCGTCTACATTCCTGCAGGAATCCAAGCGTACGATTTAGGAAAGATTTATTCCGACTATCTAGCTGGCCGGGAAGGCGAAGCCACCGACATGCAGAAACGAGTGAAACGCGCCGATCAATTTCAGTGGTTCCTTGCGATCGGGTTATTCGCGATGCTGTGCGAGCTTTGCATTCGCGGATACCAAAAGCTGCCGCAAATCGCAAGCATGGCGTCAGGTGGCGTTACGATGAAGACCGCAGCTGGCATTCTATTCGCGTGCATCGTTGTTCCTTCTGTGGTTGCCGAAGATGCCACTCAGCGTATTCAGCAGGGAATCAAACTCTACTCCGAAAGTAAATTCCAAGACGCGAGAGAAGCCTTCGCCACAGCGTCCGAAATTCTTCACAGGGACAACGATACTCAATCGTCCTTAGCGACGTTTGACCAAGCGTGTGCTGAGCATAGACTCGGGAATCGTGAAAAAGCGATCGACCTTTATCTGGAGGCCGCCATGTCCAAGGACCGCTCCCTGGCATCCAAGTCGCAATTCAATTTAGGAAAATTGCAGGTGGAGGCGTTGATGGAGAAATTCAATGCTTCTTCCGCCTCTTCCAATTCTGACCAGCCCTCGAAGCCTGAGGAGATCACCAAGCTTCGAGAAGAGATCGTCGACCTGGCGAAGCAAGCGATCACAGCCTATCGCAATAGCCTCGAACTAGAAAAAGAAAACTTGCCAGCGCGCCGCAATTTGGAAATCGTTCGTCAATGGCTGAAGCTCACCACCGACCGATGGCGCGAAGAAGATCGCCAGAAACGACGTGATGAAACCAACCTGCTGCAGTTCTTGGACTACCTCATCGAAACAGAACAGAGCATTCTCCAAGAGTCAGTGCAACTGAAAGATCTTTACGCACTCGATCGCCATGCGGAGCTTAAACAGGTTCAAGATGAGCTCATCGATGAGATTCCAACACTGCGCAAGAAGATCACGGATGAACTGACGAAAAAGGACCCCAACAACCCTTCATCGAAAGACCCGAGCGCTGCAGCCACCGACAAAGAAGTTGAGAAAGCAATCGAGATGCTGGAAAACTGGGTGGATACGGCTCGCGAGCATATGCGACAATCGTCGCGCACTCTAGGCCAGTTTCGAGCGTCGGAGTCTACTGTCTCGCAGCAAAGTGCCGTCGAAGAGCTAGAGAAAATCTGGGACGCCGTAGCCCCATTCCAAGCGATACTTGGCAAGGCACTCGCAGAACAGACAAAGATCGTAAAGGATCTCAACACAACAGAGAACGATAGCGATCCGTCGGAAGCCGAGGATGAAATTCCAGGGAAGACACTCAAGGATCAACAGCGAACTTTGGCACGCACACGATTGCTCGCACCAAAAGCAGAAGCCGAGTTGTCGATGCTGAAGCAAACACCCACGCCACCAATACCTACTCAGCAAGCCGAACCTGAACCGAGAGCTGGTGACGAAGCGACTCCGGTGCAAATGACAGAAGAACAGAAACTTGAACAAGCCAAGGACGGTCTGCAAAAAGCGATTGAACTTGCCCCCACCGCTGTCGAGGCGATGACCAAGACGATCGCGAATATCCAAAAGAAGAACAGGGCTGACGCAGGGATAAATGCGGAAGAAGCTCGCAAGATTTTGGAGGAGATCGCAAAATCTCAGCCTCCACCACCGCCACAAGAGAACCAACAGCAAAATAACGATCAACAGCAGAACGAATCGAACCAAAATCAACAACAGAATCAAAACAAAGACGATTCGCAATCCAATAAGGACAAGAGTCAAGAGGATCAGAAACCGTCCGAGGATTCAGAAAAAAAAGAGAACGAGAAGGAGCAAGAGAAAAAGCCCGAAGAGAATCAGAAGGAGTCTTCTGACAAGAAGAATACAGAGGCTAAGGATCAAACGAAGCAGAACGTAAAACCTGAGGACAAAAAGATGTCCCAGGATCGAATCGAGGAAGCGCTTCGTAAGGTGAGGGAACGAGAAGCAGAGAAACGAGAGCGAGATCGACAAATGAAAGCCCGGGCTTATGGACGTCCATCGGTCGAAAAGGATTGGTGAGAGAATGATGACGAAAACTCTGAACACACTTTTGATCAATAGTCTTTGTTTGGTGATTGGCTGGTTGTCGATTGCGCAGAGCATCTCGCCAGCATCTGCCAAAGAGCCTCCTTATCTCGAAGTCGAATTGGAATCCGACGAATTATTCGTCGGAGAGTCCACTACATTGCAAGTCGCGGTTCATAACGCAGATCAACCTTCTGCACCCTCGATGAAGCCGTTGGAGGAGTTATTCGAAGTCGCTTTCCTTGGAGAACAATCCCTGAATCAGTCGTCGACCATGATCATCAATGGTCGTATTTCCCAGCAGAATGTCTTCAAACACATTTACCAATATCGTTTCACTCCGAAGTCGAGTGGCACGCTCACGATCCCGGCCTTGGTCGCAAACGCGGACGGTGCCGAGGTTCGAAGCAAGCCGTTGAGCATTCGAGTGATGGAGCCAACGCCTCAGGACGATGTCCTGGTCGAAATCGTTACAGACCAAGAGACGGTTTATCCTACCCAGTCCTTCGAGATCACTCTCCGGATCTTGGTTCGTTGCTTACCAGATGGTAATGAGGACCCACTCAAGCCGCTGCGCCGAAGACCACCTCACTTGAGTGTGCCGTGGATCGAGTCGCCCGATGGATTGAGCGGTCCAGATACGAAAACATGGCTGAGCAATCTACTCTCCGATCGCGGTTATGGATTTACTATCAACGATATCAATACCAGTAGCGGTTTTATGTTTGATGGGCCGAAATCGGCCGTGTTTGATTTGCTGACCGGCAAAGAGAAACGCAAGAATGCCGACGATGAAACCATCGAGTACTTTCGCTACGAATTGACGAAGAAATTCCAAGCGCTCCGATCTGGCGAATTTGAATTTGGCCCAGTGCTTCTAAAAGGTGTATTTGTCGCAGATCGTCAATTGAATGCTAAGAAAATTGGTGCGATCGCGAAGCCGATTCGAGTGAGTGCCAAACCTGTGCCCAGTCCACGACCAGATAACTTTCTAGGAGGCATCGGAGGTTTCGCGATCAAAGTGGATGCTACCCCCACTCGATTACGCGTCGGTGATCCGCTGACACTCACATTGGATGTGAGCACTTTAGACACCGCGGCCTCGTTGGAGATGGTTGCGGCTCCCGATCTCAGCAAAGTTCTTGCAGAAGAGAATGCCTTTGAAGTCATCGACAAAAACCCCATCGGTAGGATCGAAGGCAAAAGCAAGATCTTCACCTATGGTGTTAGGCCGAAGTCCGTTGGGATTTCAGTACCGGAACTTACTTTCACGACGTTTGATCCGAAAACAGAGTCCTTTGTCGAAATCCGTTCCAAGTCCATTCCATTGGAAATTGTCGAAGCGAAAGCATTGCAATCGAGCGAGATCGTAGGGGCAAAAGCAGACAAGGCATTATCGATCCGAGCAGACCAGTCAGGCATCTTCCAAGGAACTGCTGTAACACATCCGATTCGCAACGAAATCCCAAATCTAAAGCTTTGGTCGGGAATAGCTGTCGCAAGCTGGCTGACGGCATTGGGAGTAGTAGCTTTCACCCGAGTGAGAACCAGGAGCAAAAACGACGAGGCCTTGCAACGTCGAAGCAAAGCGAAGTCGATTGCTACGAAGCTGCTCGCAAGTGCAAGAAACGCGATGGAATCAGGTGACCATTCACAGTCTCGTGTCCTCGTTCGGCAATCCATATGTGAGCTATTTGCCAATTCACTTCATTTGAACCCAGAAGGTTTGACCACCCAAGACATTCTCGAACAGGCTGCGAAATTGCAACTTGGACAAGATCACAAAAAATCTCTGGGCGAACTTCTTCAAGCGATAGAGGCTGGACAATATGGTGGCGGATCGACTTACGATTCAGAGCACTTGATCCAAAGAGCCGAAGAATTGTTGTCTCCCCTCTCCGTTGCATTGCTTGGAGCGGTGCGGAAAGGATCAAAAGCAACAGCTGCAACAACCGCTTTCTTGTTCCTTTTGCTGCACGTGCAATCCTCCGCGACCTCGGCGTCTGCTTCCTTTTCAAATGCCGAGACAAATAATAGGGTGCAGTCGACCCAATCGATACTGGACAAGCTACAGGTTGCAAAATCGACAGAAGAGTTTGCAGCCGTGGCTATGGAGTTAGAGGCAATACGCGATGAAGGCATCAAGGGTGGCGCGATCTATTTTCACATCGGAAACGCATGGTTCCGCGCAGGCCAATACGGAAAGGCGATTTACAACTATAGGTTTGCCAAACTCTATTCGCCACAGGACACTTATCTTCAATCAAATCTGATGCAGGCCATTGCCATGGCACCTGGAGCTCTCAAGGCTCAGGATACGCCGATTACAGACAGAATCCTTTTTTGGAGCGGCTGGTTTTCCTACCCATTCAAAATAAAGATTTTTGCTGCCATGCTTTCTATTTCCGCGATTCTCTTTGCGATGGGAATGCAGTTGAGGCGTTCGCGGTGGGTGGCACTGAGTTTGTTGATCGCCGGTATTGGAGTGGGAATTGGCCTAGAAGGATTCCTGCGATCTCCTGATGCGTTGGCATCTCGTTATGGGGTCGTCATCTCAGAAACGATTGCCAGGAAAGGCATGGGGGAAACGTCGGCTCCTGCGTTCGACAAACCGCTCCTCGATGGTGCAGAATTTGAAGTCGTTCAATCCACATCTCAGTGGACATTGGGTCAATTTCCAGGGATCGGAGACGCTTGGGTCCGCAACGACTCGATCCTCACTCGGTAGTGCGAACCGACAGCGAGCTACGACTTTTTCTCTGCGCTGTCATGCGAGCGTTTACTTTCTCCCTGCAAGATCTCATCCGTGCTCTCAGGGTCTACTTTGCGGCAACATTCGACAAGCCGGTCAACGAGCGCGTAAAGAGGTTCTTCCCAATCGGCTTCGCTACTTTCGCTCGGAGCGATCTGCACAATCTCTTCGATGAGTAGAATGAACCGCAGCACATGCCGGAACAAAAGTCCCTCGTGCTTCTGAAGTCCTCTCGCAACGATGTACTTGTTGAAGTCCCCTTCGAATTCGAGCAACTCACCAACCACCCAGACGCCGCGTGTGAATACGTCATGCACACCAGGGAACTCATGATCGAACAATCGTCGTAGCTTTTCGGCCAGCGCTAATGGACGGGGAGGCGGTTCGCCATACGGCTCATACTTGCGGTACTTGCCACCGGCACCACCCGCTTGTTCCGCGAGTTGCTCATCGCTCGGTTCTTCTGGTTCCGCTCTCCCGAGTAACTCTTCCTGAACGGCCAGCCCCAGAGACAACAACTGAGGATGCAAGACTCCTGAAGCCAATGGTCCGGCAGGCATTTGGTCGGGGGGGGGAACTCGCACTAGTTTCGCGATGTTCGGTGGCAATTCTAATACGCTCTCTAGCGCTTGAATCCGTTCGGACTCATCAGCGAACTGCAGCATGTTGACTAGATATAAACCGTAGATCGGATTGATGCTCCGGAGCTGCGACAGATACTGTAGTCGATCGGTTGGCAGTGCTTTCTCTGGTTTGTAATCATCCAATTCATAGGCCACTTGTTCCGCTTCAGTATTCTGCAGCGGCGTCTCTACGTCATCCTCTTCGGCATCCTCTGCTGATTCTACGATTGGAATATTCAGCCAACCGCGCGGGCCAGTTTGGCTCTGACTCGTTTTCGGCTTATGAACCGTTTGCTTCGGTTGAGGTTTCGGCTCGAGCGTTAGGAACCCCGCACGCCAAAGTGTAATCAGCATGCGGTTCAGGTCTCGCTGACCTTTCTCAATATCTTGATTGGTTTGCAATCGTCGACCTACCAAGTCTCGCAACGGTTGAATGCTCGAATTGTTCAACAATAGATAAGCGAGCAATCTCCATGGCAACAAGCCACGGCTCTCAAGTTTGGCTGCCGGCGCGTTGCGAAGCTTTTCGAATTGCTCCTTAGTCCAGTACGTTTCCCCCGCTCGTTTCGTGGGCATCTTTTTCTTGAGCTGCTTCTTTGCCCGAATCAGATTGGGATCTTTCGTGTCCTCTGGAATCTGATCATACTGCATTTTCCATCGCAGATGCTTCACGTCATCTTCATGAGCTAGTACGTAGACAAAACCTTCTTTGTCATATTGCGGTCGACCGGCTCGTCCAAAGATCTGATGAGCAGTGCTCGGCTCCACAATCTTCTTCTTGCCAAACGGACCCTTGACGATGCTTGGCAGAATCACGCTTCGTGCAGGTAAGTTGATGCCTGCTGAAAGTGTTTCTGTACACACAGCCACACTAAGCAACTTTTCCTGAAAGAGCTGCTCAACGAGCCTACGATACTTGGGCATCACCCCAGCGTGGTGAACACCGATTCCGCGTATGAGGATTTGTTTCAATTTCGGTCCGGCCCCCTGGGAAAAATCAAAGGACTCGATCCGCTTGGTCACGAGCGCTTGACGTTCTTTGTCGATGAGCTTCTTTCCTTTAAGCAATTCGGCAACTTGCCAACATTGCTCTCGATTGAAGCAGAAGACCAAACCCGGTGTTCTTCGTCGGGCTTCATCTCCTTCCGCGATGCGTTCGAGATGTTCATCGAGGTAAGCGTCGTCAACATACTCAAATTGCAATGGAACTTTTCTTTCCGTCCCTTGAACAAGCTCCAGATTGCGGCCATGCGATCGATGCATCCAGCTACAAAAATCGACGCTGTTGCCGACTGTTGCCGACAACAACATCGTACGCACATGCTTGGGCATCATCCCGAGGGTTAACTCCCAAACGATTCCTCGTTCAGGATCGTTAAAGGAATGGAATTCATCCATCACGACGGATGCGACATCTTCGAAGCGTTCATTGTCTTGCCCCATGAGTCGGTTCAGCAAGATTTCGGCCACGACAATCAACACAGGTGCATCTGGGTTTACGCGGCGATTACCGGTGACTAACCCTATGGACTGGATGGGGTACCCCCAACGCAACGCGGTTTGCTGGATTTCAAGAAGCTTTTGATCGGTCAAAGCGATCAGCGGAGTGGTATAGTAGCAACGCTTGCCTGTCCGCAACGCTTCGTAGATGGCAGCTTCGGCGATGAGCGTTTTTCCTGTACCGGTTGGGGCACAAACGAGGACTCCTTGCTCGGAAGAAAACCAAGCGTAGATGGCCTCCTCTTGGACTTGGTAGGGAGCGTATGCTAAGCGTTCCAGATACTCGGATGCGATGTCGACGCGATCGATACTCATTGCTTGGCGATGACATCTATCATTGCAGCAGCGAACCACGGAAGATCATCCGGCTTACGGCTGCTTACAAAATGCCTGTCCACTACGACTGGCGAATCTTCCCAAATTGCTCCCGCGTTTTCTAAGTCATCTTTGATCCCAAGAGAACCTGTTACCCGCACCCCTTTGTAGACACCGGCCGAGATTGCCAGCCAACCACCATGGCATATCGCTGCAACACACTTGCTGGCATCGGAAAACTCGCGAATCAGTTGCTTTACTTTGTCGATTCGGCGGAGTCGGTCTGGCATGAAACCTCCAGGAAGCAATATGGCATCAAAATCTTTCGATTGGGCATCAGCGATTCGAATATCGGATACGCAGGGGTATCCATTCTTTCCCGCGTACGATTGCTGTGCCAACTCACCCGCGATGACGAACTCAGCCCCCGCCTCGATCATCCGAAGTTTTGGATACCAAAGCTCCAGGTCTTCGTAGATGTCTCCCACGAAGGAGAGAACGCGACGGTTAACAAGTGGAGGATTCATTCGGTTTGTAACGGTTATAGGATGGAGGGAATGACAGCATGCGTTGATTTCCGCTATGATCTGCTCGGGAATACAACTAAACTGATGCTGTGCAATCGTTTGTATTAGTTTTCCAAGTTGGGATTCTATCCGTCAACAGTCAATTTGAGGAAAGAGTAGATGGGACTCGGTGAATTTTTTGCTGGCAAGGGGAAAGGCCTCTCTTTCGAGCTTTTCCCTCCAAAAACGGATGAAGGCGTCGATCTGCTGATGGGGACGGTCAAGGAACTTCTAGAGTTCTCTCCCGACTTCTTCACCTGCACCTATGGAGCGGGTGGATCGACGACCAGCCGCACTCTTCAAATCCTGGAACATGTCAAAGCAACGCACAATGTACCTGTTGCATCCCATCTCACCTGCGTCGGTTCGACGGTCGATCAATTGCGTGAGTACTTGGACTCGGCAATACGCATTGGAACCGACTACATAGTTGCTCTTCGTGGAGATCCACCCAAAGGGCAATCTGAGTTTACTCAAACAGTGGGCGGACTTCGTTATGCGAACGAACTTGTGGAACTGATCCATGCGGAGTACCCGCAGTTAGGTATCGCCGTGGCTGGATATCCCGAAGTTCATCAAGAGGCCCCGAACGCCGAAGCAGATTTGATAAACCTCAAGAGAAAAGTGGATGCTGGAGCCGATATCATTGTCACCCAGTTGTTCTACCACAACGAAGATTTCTTTCGCTTCGTCGATCGATGCCATACGATAGGAATCGACATTCCGATTGTGCCAGGAATACTCCCAGTTACGAATCTAGCTCAGATCCAGAGAATTGCTTCCCTATGTAAAGCGAGTCTTCCTCAAGCGTTTATCGACCGATTGGAACACAACCTATCACCGGAGTGGCAGTTCCAAGTCGGTGTGGAATTCGCGCAGGCGCAAGTTGCTGACCTGTTGAATCACGGCGTCCCTGGCGTGCATTTCTATGTACTCAACAAATCACAAGCTACCAGCGAAGTGCTGAAAGCGCATTGGTATCAAGCATAACCATGTCGAACACGATTGGATTCTTGGGCGGCGGTCAAATGGCCACTGCGATAGCAAAAGGAGTTGTCGCGGCCGGTGTTACACAAGAATCGGATTTGACATTCTACGAACCGAGCAGTGGACAGCAAATGAAGCTGAAGGAATTGTTTCCTAACTGCTTTTTGGTTGACTCCGCCGAGTCGTTGTTCGCCAAGGCGAATCGAATCCTTTTGGCAGTCAAACCGCAAGTGCTCTCCGAAATAGCCATATCGTTGCGACCATTCGCTCGCGAAGATCATCTGCTGGTCTCCATAGCAGCGGGAATATCACTCAAGAAGCTCACCAGTTGGTTCGAGACAGATCGAGTCATACGGGTCATGCCGAATACTCCCAGTCAATCTCGGCAAGGTGCCGCAGGGATCGCCGCAGGGAAAGGAGTCTCACCTGCAGATGCAGCTTGGTGCGAATCGGTATTCGGAGCAGTTGGCAAATTTGTTCGCTGCACCGATGAGCAACTGCACGCGGTGACTGGCGTTTCTGGCTCTGGCCCTGCCTATGTGCTGATGATGATCGAAGCGATGAGTGACGGAGGTGTGATGGCTGGCTTGAGCCGTCAAACTGCCATGGAACTCGCAGTTCAAACGGTCTTGGGGGCCGCGACCATGGTCCAAGAAACAGGAGTGCATCCCGCTGTGTTGCGAGAGCAAGTGACCAGTCCAGCCGGAACGACGATCGCCGCGTTAGCAACCCTCGAACGCGCCGGATTTCGAAGCGCGGTAATCGATGCCGTCATGGCTGCCACCAAGCGATCGCAAGAAATGGGCTAGCATATAACCGCTGCCACGTTTTTGAATCGTTCGAAGAAGCAGCCCTATGGGCAAACGAATCAGTGATTTCTACTTTCGCGTTGGACGTGGCGGATGGCCAAACCAACCATGTTCTCAAGACCATTGGTCAACTCAGGATGGGGACTGAAACACAGCACTAGTCCGCTTCCAAATCTTCCTTTCGCGATGGCTGTGGTGCCTTTCATCACTCCCTCGGGAGCACCATTTTTCGCGATTTCGGTTTCGAAAGTGGCTAAGGTTTCATAATCCTCGATGTCTGGGCGGTTGGCAGGCGCGAGAAGCGGTCCCTGGGCGTAATGAATCGACAGCCTCTGCGACTCAGCACCCAGCAGTTTTCGTCCTGGCTCTGTCATCGCGATATCAACGGTTCCCCTGCCTCTATTCCAATGTTTGCGATCGATGACTTTCGCATCCAGAATATGAAGCGACCATTCGTAGTCTGAAGATGCAAGATACGATCCCGCGCAAATGCCGACAAAGCCTCCGCCAGCCTTGACGAACCCCCGAATCGACTCTCGACCGTCTTCGCCCAGATGTCGTCCCTGACCGCCGCCACTGCCACCTGGCTGAATCAGCAAATCCAACTCAGCAAGCTTTCCGGATCGGATATCGCTCGCTTTGAGTTTTGTTACGGTAACACCTTCGAATCTACTGAGAACGGAGAGCAAGTCATTGACACTGTTCCCTGCCCCTTCATCCACATAGACACCGATACGCATTGGGTTGCTTTTGTTCGAGCTAGCGCTCCCGATGCTAGATTGGGCTTCGACGGATAAAGCAGATGGATTTCCTACAGAATTGGAGTTGGACGTCGGTGATTGCGCTTCAAGTCTCAGCTCAATCAGCGCAACAAAACACAACCACCAACAAAAATGCCAACAACCAGCTCGTAGGTAATAACCCACTATCCGTCTCCCTCGAATATTGGAATCAAGCGGCAGAAAAAATGCTTAGCATGATTCACGCCACTGTTGATGGCTAGGCATTTTGAATGTGGATGAACGCGTGAACGTGTGGAGCTCCTCGGAAATGAATACATGTATTCTTTCCGACGATGCGCCACATGTCCCAAATGCTATCCGACTTCATGTCGTCCTTGGCGAAGTACTGGAGATACAAGGACTTTAAACCACCGACTTCCTCCAACAATTCTTTGGCTTCCTTGGTGTCTTCTTCACGATAAACGCCGAGAATCGAAGTCAATGCTTCGTTCACTAACTTCAGTTGTTCTTCGTTCATCGCACCGACGGACAGGCCTTCGTAGGAGTCCTTTGTCTGTACCTTTACATTCGACTCCGCTGGAATCGAACTTTGCAGTAGCGCTTTTGCTCGTTGCTCACTGCTAAACGATTCGAAAACCTTGTTGACCTTTAACGTTTGGAAGTAGAACAAATTGTCCTCAGGGGCGGACTCTTCTCCATGCCCGTAAACAATGGGACCGCCGAAGACAACCTTTTTCTGAGTGTTTCCATCCGCTCTCAAGGTGAGGTGTCTGCCGGTAAGCATCCATTCAAACTGCGCGTCGCCTGGTTTACCGAACCAAGCAATGCTGTAGGCATCTAGTCCTCCATCGTCGTCTTCCATTTGCTTGGACAGTAATTCGAATCCGCTTGGCGAGGTCAAATTCTTGACGATCTCATGCGCCATCGATCGCTGCGATTTTGAGTAAAAACTCGATCCCACGATTGGCTTCACCACATGCCAATTCGCGTTCACTTTTTGTCGCAGCGGATCTGCAAAGGTTTTGCAAACCTCGGCTCGTTGCGACTCGGAAAGCGATTCATAAAGTTCACCAATGACGGATTCCGCCGTGCTTTTCAAGCTGGTCGATCCATGCACTGATGGAAGACTACCTACCACCCCAAGTGCACCGAGTGCCGTGGTGGTACCGAGGAATTTGCGTCGTCCGATAGGTTGAGAGGTCATTTTGTTCTCGCTCGAAATGAAAGTTCCTAGATCCAAACGAATCACATCCATTACTGAGCTTCCAGGCTCCGACATTGAGCGGAACGTCGCAATCGCAATCAGAACCAAAAGAAGGGCTCAGTTAGGGTGGGAACCCCATTTTAACGTATGCCGTTCCGGCAGGTGGGGACTAAACAGATATTTTCATCCTTCAGAAGGTGTGGCGAGTTTGGGACTTTATTCCGTCCCCCCTTGCTATTCCGCCAAACAACACGACCCTACAATAATGCAGATTCCAACATACGCCAGTCATCGAAAGTTGCTGTCCACCCATGGTTTCCGAATCCACTCCCGGTCAAGAGTCGCGCGCCATCTGGAAACTGAGTCTCTACGTACTCTGGGTTTGCGTGGTTAGCTCGCTGTTGTTCGCTGTCAACACGGGAATGGTTTTTGCCTTTTCCAAGGGTATTGAGTCGAAGCTACCTGATGTTTTGGGAATGGACCAGATTATCCAATTCAGTTTGTTCATTTTTCCGATCGTCCTTCTCTACGCAGAATGGTACGCTTGGGATGTGCTAACCACTCGACGAGCGCGATAGCCATGTTGCCATCCTTCGCTCCATCAGGATGGAGTCTACGACAAGCCCGAAAGAGTGCCGGTGCTACTCCCGAATTCCTCCAGCTCGAGGCCGAGATGCTGAAGCGCATTCACCCACAGATTGCAGAGTGGTGGTGAGTTCTTAGGATTGTGAGCCAAATGTTGTCCATGCCGGAACTTACTTCCGGATACAATCAATGGAAGATCGGTCGCATCGTGACTCGACGCATTTCCCATTCCTGCACCAAGGACGGCAAATGTATGGTCGAGCAAACGTGAGTTGCCCTCTCCGGTCTCTTTCATCTGGGATAGAAAAATCCCCCATTGCTGCAAGAGATCGCGTTCAAGGATCGCGAGTTGGTCTATCTTCTCCGAGTCCTGACCATGATGACTGAGGTCGTGGTACGCGAAACTCGCGCCTGGCTTCGAAGGTGACTTGCTGCTCCCAACATAGTAAAGAGTAGCGATACGCGTCAGATCCACCTGCATTGCCAAGCGGGCCACTTCCAGCAGCAGTCCGAATCGTACAATATCTTCGCCAGGGGCTGGATCCTCGAGGGGCTGAGTACCAATCGACGGCTTGGGCTGGCTTGCATAGTGTTCCGCTTGGATCATCCGTTTCTCCAAATCGCGAACACTCGAGTAGTACTGATCCAGCTTCACTCGATCGGTAGGTCCCACTTTGCGCTCCAGTCGTTTTGCCTCGGAAGCAACTCTGTCCAGAATCGATCGCCCTTCTTTTACACGCATTACCTCGTCAGCAACTTGAGCAGGCGTCCCGCTGATAAAGAGCTTTGCAAAAGCTCGTGCCGGACTGATTTCCGGTGGGAGTGCAACTCCATTTCGCGTGTAGCTACAACTATAGGAAGCACTGGTCGAGAAGTTGAGCGACGAGTAACGAGTCTCGTGACCTATGGCTTCCGCA
>Ga0207937_1000532_pt1 | contig 13436 bp, 8 predicted proteins | sample LakMenEpi04Sep11_FD_150668 | JGI IMG/M metagenome (GOLD analysis project Ga0207937, IMG submission 150668) | Freshwater microbial communities from Lake Mendota, WI - 04SEP2011 deep hole epilimnion (SPAdes) | ecosystem: Environmental > Aquatic > Freshwater > Lentic | place: Lake Mendota, Madison...
CATTGTGTGCAGAGATGTGTTCGCCGTGCTTACCTCAGTGGCGTGGATTCCGTTACTGGAACGGACTATTCCTACAGAAAGGAATGGATTCGACAGCGGATCGAAAAGCTAGCATCGGTTTTTGGTACAGATGTGCTTGCGTATGCGATCCTATCCAATCACCTGCACGTTATCTTGAGAAGCAGGCCGGATGTCGTTGCTACTTGGTCGGATCGACAAGTCGCTCTTCGGTGGTTGCAGATTTTTCCGGGAAAGCGAATCGAGGAACAACTGGGGGACCCTACCACAGCGGATGTGGAATCGCTAGCGAATAATCCGGAACGGATGGCAGTCATTCGGCTTCGATTATCCGATATTTCGTGGTTTATGAAAGCCCTTTCGGAGCCGATCGCTCGTTTTGCCAATAAGCAAGAGAAATGTACAGGCTGCTTTTGGGAGGGGCGGTTCAAAGCGCAGCGGCTTCTGGATGAGGCGGCGTTGTTGGCTTGTTGCATGTATGTGGATTTGAATCCAGTTCGGGCGGCGATGGCGGAATCGCCAGAGTCGTCGACGTTTACTTCCGCGTTCGATCGGATCAAGGCTGCGCAGGGCAAGACAATAGAATCGGCTGCTGCTCCGATGCAGACGATCAATCGAGACGATGCTGCGAAAATATTCAAGAGCAGCACACCCGAGCAACTGGCAGAGCGTCGAAAAGCGGCCAAGTCGAGGCGAGGACCGCGAATTGCACGTGATGGGTGGCTGGCACCGCTTGCGTTGAATCCGCGGGTTACGGGTCCTGCGGTGAATAAGGATGGGGTGCGTGCGAGCGATAAGGGGTTTCTGGATATGAGCCTAGAGGACTATATCGCATTGTTGTATTGGACTAGGAGCCGGGGCAAAAGAAAGTACGAAAGTGCTTTGTTTGATCGTTACTGGATTCAGCGTGTGAAGTCGTTGTGTTTACGTGGAATCAGATTGCTAATGTGTCGAGGAGCTACGGACAATTCTTTTTCCGTTGCTGGCGCGGCCCTCCGCTAGTCGATGGCAATGGTGACTTCATATTGCATTCGCAATTATTGTTTCGGACTGACAGTTTCCGAGTCATGACGCCGGATCGAATGGACGACGATGCCCGGGTTTTCTCTCTCCAAAAATTTGAGATCCCATTCTGACTGCAACAACACAGCGTTGTAACCAAATTGGTCGGTGACCCATTTGCCTGCGTAAGGTAGTGTAAGCTCGGTGTCTTTCGGAATATCGACCCACCGAGCTACCTTGAAAGACCGCCAATTCAGTTTCGATGGTGCGTTGTATTCCGATTGAAGCCTGAACTGAACAACGTCGAACTGCAACTCCCCTACAGCCCCGAGAATCATCTCTCGCCTCGTGGCCTTCGCATCATAAAACATCTGGATTGCCCCTTCCTCGACAAGCTGAGCCAATCCGCGGTCGAATTGCTTGCGTCGGCTTGTGTCTGCGCAATCCAACACCGCGAAGAACTCTGGCGAAAATTGAGGCAATCCCTCGTAGTTCACGACAGGACCCTCGCACAAAGTATCGCCCAATCGAAACTCCCCAGGGCAAATCACTCCAATGATATCTCCGGGAAACGCTTCGTCGATGGTGATTCTCTCTTGGCCAAAAATACGCATCGCCCGAGCGAGCCGGATCTTTCGACCTGAACGTGCAATCGACACTTCCATATCGCGTTGAAACCGACCAGAACAAACTCTTACGAATGCAACCCGATCTCGGTGCCTCGGATCCAAGTTTGCTTGAATCTTGAAAATGAAACCTGAGAAGTTCTGGTCATCAATTTCTCCTTGATAAGCCAACGTTGCTTGATTGCTCGGCGGTGGACAGAGTTTCAAGAAGCCGTGCAAAAAATGTTCGACCCCAAAGTTGGTCAATGCGCTGCCGAAGAAAACGGGGGTCTGCTCGCCTGCCATAAACTTCTCACGATCAAAATCGTCTCCGGCGGTTCGAACTAAATCGATCTCTTCTTGAGTCGACTCGATCAATTCTGGACGAAATGATTCAGCCAGTTCAGCATCTTCCCACGCTAAAACTTTGGAGGCACTGCGTCGTGAGCTCTGACGATCTTGAAAAAGGTGAATATCGTCCGTGTGTAAATCGACGATCCCACCAAACTCAGCCCCAGCCCCTATCGGCCAATTCTGCGGTATCGGTGTTAATGAAAATCTTCGCTCAATCTCATCCAATATTTCGAAAGGAACACGCCCTGGCCGGTCTACTTTATTCACAAACGTAATGATCGGAATCTTTCGCAAATGGCAAACTTGAAAGAGCTTTTCCGTTTGAGTTTCAATCCCCTTCGCCATATCGATCACCATGACCGCAGCATCTGCCGCCATCAAGGTACGATATGTGTCCTCACTAAAATCATGGTGCCCAGGGGTGTCCAGCAAATTGACTTGGCAGCCGGCAAACTCAAAGCTGAGTGCAGTTGAGCTCACAGAAATACCCCGTTGCTTTTCCAACTCCATCCAGTCGGAGGTTGCTGACTTTTGAGTTTTGCGACCACGTACGGCCCCGGCGACGTCGATCGAACCGCCAAACAGCAACAATTTCTCGGTCAGTGTGGTTTTTCCCGCATCAGGGTGAGAAATAATCGCAAACGTCCGCCTACGAAGCCTTTGTACAGCCGGATCATGAGCCTCCTGGCTCGCCAAAGGGCGATCGAGTATTTGCCGATCGAGTGTGGATGGCCGGGTGGGCGTCGAATCGTTAGGTAGGTTGTCTGAAGTACTCATACCGCATTTCTATGGCACCTCTCCACGAAGGTCAATCGCATACTCGCGTGTGGCAACCTTCTTAGTTCGCGAATGGGAATTAGCCGGGGGAACTTTCCGATCCCTCGCGAATGTTGCGGTTGCTTGTTGTTATTATTATTGATCGTGAAAAAATCCTCGCCCTGTCTTTCCCTACGAAATCGAAACCATGATTTCCAACCTCCTCCCATCTTCATCTCCAAGAAAACGTCGTTTGGAGTCCATTCCCCTCATTCTTTATTGGATCGTCTTGCTACCGATCAGTTTTCGGGTGTCGACCGTAAACGCTGCCGATCGCCCGAACATCCTATTCATCGCCATCGATGATCAAAACGACTGGATTGGTCCGATGGGGGGCCATCCTATGGCCAAGACCCCATCTTTGGACAAACTAGCAAGTAGGGGTACATGTTTTCTCAATGCCCATTGCAACGCTCCGCTTTGCAACCCCTCGCGAACAAGCCTTTTACTTGGACTGCGACCTACGACCACGGGCATCTATGGCCTCGCTCCTTGGTTTCGGACATTGCCCGAATGGAAAGATCGCGTCGCATTGCCGCAACACTTTGCCAATCACGGTTACCGGACTGCGGCGACAGGCAAAATCTACCACGGCGGAACGGGTGGCGGAGCAAGTCGACCGAACGCCAAAAAGGGAGGCATTCCAACCTTCACCCCCGAATTCCAATTAACCGCGCCGTTCGGGGGCGTTGGCACCAAGCCTCCGAAGAAACTGGTTGGCGACACACCCATGGGCAACAACCCACTGATGGATTGGGGGGTATGGCCGCTCGATAACGACGACACGCAAAAAGGGGATTACCAAGTTGCTTCATGGACAGTGGAGCAGATTAAATCAGCCCCACGCGATCAACCCTTCTTCATTGCCGCAGGTTTTTTTCTTCCTCATGTTCCCTGTTATGCAACGCAAAAATGGTTTGACCTCTATCCAGATGACGATTCCGTTTTGCCATCTGTGCTCAAAGGTGATCGATCAGATACACCTCGGTTTTCATGGTACATCCATTGGGAGCTTCCGGAACCTAGATTGAAATGGGTCCAAGAGAATAATCAATGGAGGAATTTGGTTCGCAGTTATCTTGCGAGCACCAGTTTCGTCGATGCGCAAATCGGACGTCTGCTTAGCGCCTTGGAAGAGTCAGGGCACGCGGAGGATACGATCGTCGTCGTATGGGGAGATCATGGGTGGCACCTTGGAGAAAAAGAGATCACCGGCAAGAACACGCTATGGGACGATGGAACTCGCGTACCTCTTCTGTTTGCCGGGCCGGGAATCGCTCACGGGAAACGTTGTACACAACCTGCCGAACTCCTCGATATTTATCCTACGCTCATCGATCTTACCGGCGTTTCTCCTCGCAACGACCTGGAGGGACTCAGTCTGCTACCTCAACTCAAAGATGCGATGGCCAAACGGGAGCGACCTGCTATCACCAGTCACAATCAAGGAAACCACGGAATCCGAAGTGAACGTTGGAGATACATTCACTATGCTGACGGGAGCGAGGAACTCTACGATATGGTTTCTGATCCCAACGAATGGAAGAATCTCGTCGCAGATCCAGCATTGTCGCCAATCATTGCGGAGCATAAAAAATGGTTACCCAAGATTGACTTGCCACCCGTACCAAACAGTGCCAGTCGCATTTTGACGTACGACCAAAACACGGATGAAGCTATTTGGGAAGGAAAAACCATAAGACGCGGCGATCCGATTCCCCAATAGAATCCTTCGATCAATCTAAGGTCGCTTGTTCGCCTGTTTTCAAGATATCCAGGATTTCAGCCGAGTCACTCGCGATGCGCAGTCGACCTGGTATGAAATCACTTTCGTCCATGATCGTAGCAATAACGGCTTGTAGCCGTTGGTGGATACGGGGTTGCCCCGCGGGACTTAGCAGTACGAATAAAATATTTGCTCGCTCTTGATTCCCTCGATAGGGAATACCCTTTTCAGATCGGAGAAAGAAGACCACAGGCTTGGACAAGCCTGCAACCCGCGCATGGGGCATTCCTAATCCTTTACCGAGATAGGTCTCGACGACACGTTCTCGTTCATCGATGGCTTTGACAATGCTCTCTTTGCTGACCGGTAGCTGCCAGTTGGTCATGCGACTGAAGGCAACTCGTATGGCTTCTACCGAGTTGTTCGCCTCTATTCCCAAGCAGACACGTTCATCGGACAATGCATCGGATAAGCTGACTTGTTCTTCATCCTCGAACTCATCGCGGATAGTACCGATGATCTCTTCGATAACATCTTCAAACGTCAGAAAACCGGTCCACGCTCCGGCTATGTCTTGGACCAATGCGACGTGAATGCGACGGCGCTGCATTTCAGCCAGTAGCGACTCCAACGACGAATTCTCTGGTACGGTGATGAATTTCCGCTGTAGTTGCATGAGATTTGGTTCATCTTTGTCCGCAAGTAACAGGTCCTTAATATGAATGATCCCAATGGGGTCTGGCGAATGTTCATGAATGAGCGGATATCGGCTGAATCGATACTTTTGCAACTGGGCACGATTGATTTCCCACGGCACATTGGCTTGAAGGACGCGGACTTGCGATTTCGGACGCATGGCATCTTTGACTCGCAATTCACCGAGATCGAATACGTTCTCCACAAAGAGCAAACGCCGAAACGACATAACACCGCCGGTCTGCGCTTGGCTCAACAAGATGCGCAGTTCATCTTCGCTATGAGCTTCCGGCCCTTTATAGTCTTGCAATCCAATCGCCTTTAGAACGAGATTGGCGGATGCATTGAGGAACTTGAGAGGCACGTAGAAAAGGATCCGAAAGACTTTCAGCGGTCGCGCGCTCCATAATGATGCGCGATCGGTCAATCGAATTGCGGCAGACTTGGGCACAAGTTCGCCAACGAGAATATGCAAGAAGCTGACGATAAGGTAGCTAATGGTGAACGCTATGCCGTGGGTGGTGACCCAAGCAGTCGTGGAATTCTCAGGGAACAAGTCCATCCAAACGACAATCGGCTCGATCAATCTCACCACGGCCGGTTCTGCGACAAACCCCAAGCCGATCGAGGCGAAAGTAATCCCTAACTGGCAAACCGACAGGTACTCATCCAGGTGATCCTGTACATGCTTGACAGCCAGTGCCCCAGGAACACGGTCGTTCACCATCTCTTCGACGCGTGATGGCCTCATCTTGACAGCAGCGAACTCGGCCAAGACGAAAAAGCCATTCAAAGCCAACAACAGAATGGCAATGAACAGGAAAAGGAGAATCATTGGTTTAGAGCCACAAGGAAGAAACGGATGGGGAGGGATTCGAACCCACGGTAGCCTTACGACTACTCCGGTTTTCAAGACCGGTGCATTAAACCGCTCTGCCACCCATCCAATAGCGATCGCTTATTCTAGCGTTTTGGCGGAGTTCCGTTAGTCCTTACTCCAAATTTTAGTCCGCAACAGGGCCAAAGCGACACCGTCGACAAAAGTAGTACCGCTCTTCAAGATTTGCAGGGATTCTTTGCAGGGATCACGAACTAGACTTGGACCGGATGACGGTTCTAATAAAAAGTAGTCGTTACTGGGCTACGCTGCCGGACGCTAATGTAGGCTAAGAGTATAGTACAATTTCCCCCCCGTTTGCCAAAATCTTCGTTCTGTAATTCACCATCCTGACGCTAAATCGAACTGATGACCAACTCGATACCCAACTCCATCCAGCCAAGCACTTCTAGACTTGTATCTCTCGATCAGTTTCGAGGGTACACCGTGGCCGGGATGTTCCTAGTCAATTATTTTGCGCATTTCACGGTCTGCCCTCAGGTGTTGCGACATACGCATGATTACTGTAGCTATGCTGACACGATCATGCCTCATTTTTTGTTCGCAGTCGGCTTTGCATTGCGTCTAACATTCGGTAGACGCATGCAAACGCAAGGGTCTGTGTCCGCGTACTGGCGCATGTTTCGCCGCATGCTCGGGTTGATACTAGTGTCCTTGATAGTCTATCAAGTCGGCGCACGTGCTCAGAATTGGGAACAACTGCAAGATATGGGTTTTTGGAATGCGATCAAAGACCCACTCAAACGTGAATGGTTCCAGACATTGATGCATATCGCCGTTACGACGCTTTGGATCCTACCCGTGATTCACGGCAAAGTCTTGACTAGGGTTTACTGGTTGCTGTTTTCTGCCGGGGCTCACGTCGTATTGTCCTACTGGTTCAACTTCACGTGGGTCAACTCTCCACCCAGTGGAATTGATGGTGGACCGCTTGGCTTTTTGACCTGGAGTATTCCAGCGCTGGTTGGCTCCTTCGCGTGCGACGCATTTGTGAATTGGAATCAACCGGGGAAGTCCGTGTGCCAACGCATTGCATCTATGGCGGCCATTAGCTTTGTCTTGATGCTGGCAGGATACGCATTTTCGTGCGGTACTCGTTTTTATGACGTGCCTGTCGACAAAGTTGAAATGTATCGGTCCGTAAAGCTGGCACGCGATCCGGTTTGGCCTTTGGCTGTTCGTGTTCGAGACAAACTAAGCAACGCAACCTTGGTCGATATTCTTGCTGAACCACCTTTTGTGAAACCGCCGACTCACACCGAACGCAAATGGAATTATTGGATGATGAGTCAACGGGCGGGTACTCTTTCCTATTTGGTCTTCGCAGCTGGATTTTCTCTGCTGGTTTATATCGTCTTTTTTATTGTTTGTGATCTCTGGGGGCTTCAACTACCCTTCTTTCGAACACTCGGGACGAATGCGTTGTTGGGTTACGTTCTTCATGGAATGGTTAGCGATGCTGTCCAGCGTTTTGCTCCTAAAGATGCACCGAGTTGGTATGCCTACGGCAGTTTGGTACTCTTTTTCGGGATCAATTGGCTGATACTCCGAAGCTTCGAAAAACAAGGGATTTTTCCTCGAGCCTAGACGGACCAGCATAAACCATTGAGTTCAATGGAGAAATCAGCCTTCGTGATCTCAATGCAAGTGAGGTCGACGCGTTTCGGACCGACCGATAGTCTATGAATCTCGTGGCCTGCCACTTCGATGCTCACTCATGAAATCAACACCTTGAACCATTCTCGTTCCGTTCGTTTCGCCATCCTCGCCTTGATCGGAGTGAATGCTCTTTGGGGGCTGTCATTTCCCGTGATGAAGGCGCTCAATGAGATTATGGATCGAAGACTCGAGGTATCGTCCGCTTCCATGTCGATGACGTATTCAGTGTCATCTTCTGCGGGGATGATCGCCGTTCGTTTTTCTATGGCGATGTTGTTGATCACGATACTTCTTCCGAAGCTGGTGCTAGGTGCCAAAAAGGAAGAGTGGATTGCAGGGTTTTGGATCGGGCTGCTTTTCTGTATTGGATTAGTGCTTCAAGTGATCGGGTTATCCACGATTCCAGCATCGCGTAGTGGTTTCTTGACTAGCCTGACTGCAGTATATACCCCGCTCATGTACGCAGTCATGACCAAACGCTTACCGTCGCTTCAACTTTGTATTGGTATCCTACTCGCTTTGATCGGCGTTGCGACGTTGTCGAATGCGTTGACATGGATACTACCCCAGTCCGAAACAACAGTGACAGAGACAACGAACATAATCCCGCTCAATTGGGGAGACTTGTGGACAACGCTTGGTGCGATCTTTTTTAGTATTCAAGTTCTCTTGATTGATCACTTTGGTAGTCGCTATCGATCCGCATCCTTTACGCCTGGCATGTTTGCAACCGCAACGCTCGTGGCTGCCGCGATCTTTATCGGAATTCAGTTTTTCCCCCAGGGGGATGCTTCGAGCATTGAGTTATCCAAGTGGACATCATTGCTTGTGCAACCTGCATTTCTTGGCTTGGTCTTTTTCCTGGCACTTTTTTGTTCGCTCATCTCTTTTCTTGGGATGAACACCTACCAACCCTACATCACAGCATCCCAAGCGTCTGTCATCTACAGCACGGAACCATTGTTCGCGTCGCTTTGGGCGATGATTCTGCCGGGTGTGATCGCGAGCTTCATCCCTCTGATCTATCAGAACGAATCGGCGACTTGGCAGTTGATCGTCGGTGGATTGTTCATCTTGGCAGCGAATGTGATCGCTCTTTGGCCTACCAAAGCGGATAGAACGGAAGCAGAGTCAGCGATGTAGCAACAGACTTAGGTCGGTTGCGCATTGAGTCTACGACTTAGGATGAGACTTCATCAGGCATACAACGAAATGCTTGCGGCAAATAGTGAATCAAATCTGTCGACAACGTACTGGGTGTCCCAAGTTCTCGATGCGCGATATCGGCTGCCAATCCATGCAAATAAACGCCGAGAACCGAAGCATCCATGGCGTTCATTCCTTGGCATACCAGTGCCGTAATGATGCCGGTCAGTGCATCACCGCTTCCGCCGACGGCGAGGCTTGGATTTCCTGTGCGATTTTCATAACAACGTTCACCGTCGGTAACCCAAGTCTTTTGCCCTTTGAGAACAACAATCGCATTCCATTGTGCGGCAAGCGTATTCGCTTTTTCTATTTGGCCAATGCGGTCGTGAGAATCCACCCCGCAAAGACGTTCCCATTCCCCAGGATGTGGAGTCAGGATTCGCTTGCTCGTCGATGCGCGCGGCGTTAATCCATCTTCTGGGCTGTTCTCGCTCAACGCATTAAGTGCATCCGCATCGCATACGAGCGTGTTCGGCCATGCTTGATACAAGCTTCGGACGAGTGCGTCTGTTGCGCTCGATCGCCCTAGCCCTGGGCCGATCGCAATAGTGCACCGTTGGTAGCGATTGGTATGCAACAGAGTTCGCAAATGCGTGTCTGCTTGATGCCAATCCACCCCAATCGTCATGTAGCATGGGTCAGCAGACGCTGCTACGATTTGCATTGAATCAGGAACCGCGACCGTAACGAGTCCCGCTCCGCAACGGAGCGCTGCACGGCCTGCGATGATCGCTGCGCCCGTCATACCCTTCGCCCCCCCGACAACGACGGCGTGACCAAATCTACCTTTGTGATCGCCTGGTAATCGATCGGGTAAATGTGGGACAGAAATAGATTTCATCGTTAGCGTGGGTCCGAAGCTCGACCGTCAAGCATTTGAGAACGGGGCAGATACTTACAAAGCAAGATCCCCAAAAAGTACAAAAACAAAAGTGGAACGGCCATCGCGACCATACTTGTCCAATCACCGCCTGGTGTCAAAACCATCGAACCAGCCGCGATGGCAAAGGCGGCGATGCGCCACTGCTCGATGTACGTTTTGACCGTCATGATTCCAAGCCGTTCGATGACGAGCATTACCAATGGTAACTGAAAAGAAATACCAAAGCCTAGCGGCAAAAGCAAAGCGAAGGACATGTAGTCTTCGAGTCGCGGTGTCGTACCCACGCCCATCATCGAGTTGAAGTTGATCAAGAAAGTGATCACAATCTCGAAAACCACAAAAAACGCGAACATCGCACCGACGAGGAAAAGTCCGACACTGGAAGGAAGAAAGAAGTAGACATATCGACGTTCGTGAGGGTACAGCCCCGCAGCCACGAACCCCCACACATGATAAAAGATTCCAGGACTCGCAACAATAAAGGCAACCATCAATGCAGCCTTGAACCAAATGAACATTCCCTCCTGCATTTTGAACGCTTCTGTTTGCGCTTTGATCGGCTGGAAAATGCGAAGCTCAACCATGCGATCCTGGTTGGGCAAACCTAGCGAGTCAGCCTTCCCATATTTTTCCTTCATCGATTGTTTCTTCGCGAGCGACGATTCAGGTGCAAGATCTGACTTCGGAACGCTTGCAGCATCAGGCCGAGTCAATTCTCGAAGTCGATCGATGTCGACTTCGAAAATCATGCTAGATTTCTTACTCGTTTCCATCCATGACTTGAATTCTGCATCGACCTTCTCACCGGTCGTCTTTTCCATTTCGGCGACGTTGAGGTTGATTGCATTCTGCTCGATCGCAGCCTCCAAGGGAGTCTGAACGTACCTTACGACCGAACTAGCCAACGGCACACCGACGAATAGGCCTCCCAACAGCCACATCGACGCCTTGACCAAAGCGCCGCGCAGCTCCTCAAGGTGGTCTCCGAAGCTCATGGAGCTTTTTTCAAAAAGATCGTCCGATTTCTTTAGGCCTAGGGTGCTTTTCAGCATGTCTCATCTCTCCGATAACATATAAGGTGCTCTCTAGCTTTGTTCCGACAGCAACTTTTGGCAATCCATGTTTTTACCAGATCATCCACTTCGTTTTGACCCGATCTTCCGTTCCTACATCTGGGGAGGAGAGCGACTCGCATCCCAATTGGGCAAAAAACCGCCTGCTTCCGGCATTTGGGCCGAAAGTTGGGAGATCGTCGACCATCGCGAAGGTGAGTCCTGCGTCTCCGAAGGGCCATTCCAGGGCTGGACAATTCGTCAATTAATCGAGTCCTTTCCTATCGAAATTACCGGTTATGACACTCCCAGGGATAGATTTCCCCTCTTGCTCAAGTACCTCGACTGCCAACGAGTCCTAAGCGTCCAAGTGCATCCAGACGACGAATACGGCTCCAAAATGGACACACCCGACCGTGGAAAAACGGAAGCGTGGTATGTCATCGATGCACAGCCCGGCGCGGTCCTTTATGCCGGACTGAAGGAAGGAATCGACCGTCCGACGCTGGTCAAGGCGATCGAGGAAGGGCGAACCGAGGACTGTTTGCACGTCCTTTACCCGAAAGCTGGCGACTGCGTTTTCATTCCTGCCGGAACCGTTCACGCCTTGGGGGCAGGCCTACTGGTCGCTGAAATTCAGCAGGCGAGCGATTGCACATTCCGGCTCTTTGACTGGAATCGAGTCGATAAAGATGGTAAACCCCGCGCACTTCACGTTGAACAAGCTGTCGAAGTGATCGACTATGTTCGTGGGCCGGTTTCGTTTGCCAAATCCTCGGAAGAAAGTGACTCTTCCACGGCATCCAAGTATTCGACTCTGTGGCGGTCGTTAGTAGAATGTGACAAGTTTCAATTGAGCGAGGCGACATCGACATCGCCATTACCACTACCCTCCAATCGAGTTTCTATTCTGACCATCCCGAAAGGTTCTGCAACTCTGCTTTGCGGCGAGACCTCGCTGGAACTCCAACACGCAGAAACCGTACTTGTGCCCGCCGCCTGCAAAGATTCCATTCTGCAGTTGGGACCAGACTCGATCGCACTTCTGTCGACACTTCCCAATCCTTGAGAGCCGATCCTGTGTTGCGAACGAATCTATCACAACTGCGAGTCCAACGCTGGGCGCTCCTCGGATTCAATCCATGGCATCGCGTTCTGCTTCGTCAATCGATCTCCGAGGCAGCAAACGAACAAGGTATCTGTACGCAGTTTGATGCACACGACCATGAAACTGTCGCGTCGATTCACCAGAATGAACTATTGAAGTTGGTTTCCACTTCTCATGTCCTTGTCATCACGAAAGAAACATTTCTCGCGGCAAGTCGATCGTATGAGCAACCGCTGGCTCGCTCGCTGTCAAAGGATCAAATAGCGATCCTTTGGGATTGGTCGGCTCTGGGACCAGATGCACTTTCCTGGGCGACCTGCGTTGGATTTGGCGGAGTAATCTTCGATATTGCAACACTTCGAAGCTGGTCGAGCATCGCGGTACAACGAGGAGTGAATTGCCTCGAAGAACCGCACCCGATTCTCTCGAAAATCCAATCGCTATCATTAACTCGAGTCGGAACTCAGGCATGACAAGAACAATATTGGTCACCGGAGCTGCCGGTTTCATCGGATTTCATTCGGCTCTTCGTTTCTTAGCTCAAGGGGAACGAGTAGTCGGAATCGACAACTTGAACGACTACTACGATGTTCAATTAAAGCAATCTCGCTTGGATCTTTTGCTTCAAGATCCGAATTTCACGATGTACCGTGCAGATCTTCAAGATAGAACAGCGATCGAGAGAGTGTTTTCAGAGAACTCTTTTGACAGAGTCGTACATTTGGGCGCTCAAGCCGGGGTGCGATATTCGCTTGTTAATCCCTACAGTTATGTCGATTCTAACATTTCAGGAACTTTGACCATCCTCGAGGGTTGCCGACACCACCGCGTGCCTCATCTGGTCTACGCCAGCAGTTCGAGTGTGTACGGCAGCAACACGAAACAGCCTTTCTCTGTAGAAGATTCCGTCGATCATCCCATCAGCCTTTATGCCGCGACCAAAAAAGCCAATGAACTGATGGCCCACACTTATTCACATTTGTACGGGATTCCGACGACAGGATTGCGATTTTTCACCGTTTACGGCCCGTGGGGGCGACCCGATATGGCGATCTTCAAGTTTACAGACGCTATCCTGGCAGGGCGGTCCATCGATGTCTACAACGGAGGTGCAATGAAGCGAGACTTTACCTTTGTCGACGACATTGTAACGGCGATCGTTCGCGTGACCGACCGAATTGCCGAACCCGCTAGCGAGTTTGATCCCTACCATCCCGATCCGGCCACCAGTTCAGCACCCTATCGGGTCTACAACATCGGCAATCACCAACCAACGAACTTGTTGGATTTTATCGCCGTTTTGGAGCGGGCCTTGGGAAAAACAGCAGTCAAAAACATGCTGCCGATGCAACCTGGCGATGTAGTTTCTACCTATGCAGATGTCGAAGCTCTTCAGGAAGCAGTTGGTTT
>Ga0207937_1000533_pt1 | contig 13434 bp, 7 predicted proteins | sample LakMenEpi04Sep11_FD_150668 | JGI IMG/M metagenome (GOLD analysis project Ga0207937, IMG submission 150668) | Freshwater microbial communities from Lake Mendota, WI - 04SEP2011 deep hole epilimnion (SPAdes) | ecosystem: Environmental > Aquatic > Freshwater > Lentic | place: Lake Mendota, Madison...
GAACTTACGATGGATTGCGGCGAGTGCGGTGGTATGCGCCATAAAACTCTATCAAATGAAGCGGTATCAATCTGCTGTCGCGCGCGGTCTCGTTGATGGTATCAAGCATCGTCCGAGAGGACTCAGCAACAATGCTGGTAATAAAACCAAATCACCGAGGATGGAACTACCGATCATCGCAATCATCAAACATGCGAACTGCTTCGTAGGAACAAAGTCGGAGAACATGAATGGTAGCATTGAAAGGCAGCTAATCAACATGGTGTGAATCATAGCAATGGCACAGTTCGACATAGTGTCTATGATCGCGTTTTTGCGGGAGTCACCAACCGACAATCGATTGGCATACCAATTGACAAAGTGCAACGTGTCATTCACGGCGATCCCCATGGCGACACTTGCTGTCAGAAGTCCAGCAATGTCCAGTCGAAAACCCAGCCATGCCATCGAACCAAAAACTAATGTTTCAGGCAAAACGTTAGGGATCATAATCAAAAGCCCTGCCCTAAATCCTCTTGCGATGAGCATCATGACAGGAGTAATGAGAACAAAGGCTGTCGTAAAGCTTGCACCGAGATCTCGAAGCAACATCTTTTGCGTATCATGCATCACAGGAGATAAGCCGGTCAGTTCGACTTTTGGTTTAGCTTCCGGTGCAGAATTTGCCAACGCACGATCGATTGCCCCTTGGACATTTTGCGTCACAGATCCGTAGTCATCGATCGTCAAAACAGAAACCTTCGCGGTAAGTCTCCAAATGGTTCCAGCCTTCGTTTGGGCGACCCATTTTTGTTCTATCAGTTTCGGGATCGCATTCGCGAGTTCGCGTCGCATGATTGCTCGACGAGCGACGTCTCGAATCTTGCTCGACTTGGGCAATACGGGCAAAAAGGAACTGCCGGAAACAACGGCCCCAACTTCTGGTAGTTGGAGAACTTCCTCCGCCACTTTGTCTAAACAAAATGCTTGACTCAACACATCGTCTTGAGGCCCGAAAGGAAATTCGAGGAGGACTTCGACCGACGAAACCGGTCCAATGTGCTTTTCAATGAAACTCAGGTCGCGAACGGTAGGACTGTCGCGAGGAAACAATTCAACGAATTGGGTCGACGATTTAAGATACAGCAATCCCCAGAAACTCACTCCTAAAATTGCAAATCCTATTCCTGAAATCAGAATCGCGTTTCGCTCTATCAACTGCACGTATTGTGCTACAAACGGTGTATCCAATGGAGCCAATTCGACACTCTTGCGCTGTCCGAGCCCATTCTTACCGCATAACAAGTCGGAAATGAAGGGAAAACCTAGCAACAAGAAAATCGTCGCCGCGGACAAAGAGACGGCGGAGTAAAGACCAAACTCGCGAATGGGTAACAATTGACTTGCGGCCAGCGACGCCATCCCAAGCGATGTGGTAATGCTAGAAAGCAAGCTTGGCTTAAAGCCCAATAACATAGCCCTGCTTCCCAAGTGGTCGTTATGTGCTACTGAGACATCTCGATAGTAGTTCATTAAGTGAACGGCACCTGACAAGGTCAACATAAACACGAGTGTCGGCAATACGATCAATACCGCACTGAATTTCCCACCCGAATAGTACACGGTGGAGATGGCAAGCAATTGCCCTACACCTGCGATGGTCAAGACAGCGATGGCTGCACGAATACTCCGAAGACAATACCATGACAGCAAGATTCCAATCAAACACGACGGCGCTACCAACTTCTTTAAGCTCTTTTCCGCAGCCTGATCGACTGCATACGATTCATAAACAGTGCCCGCGACTCGCAGTGCATCGCGTCCTAGTCCGGGAATATTGTCCGCATGTTGGTAAATGAAGGTCATTGCCTCCGCTTGATGACTTAGTCCGTATTCCGTCAAAATAACGATCATCGACGCCGTACCATCGGAACCGAGTAAGATTCCCCTTAGCCGAGCACACGCTTGCTTGAAGGAAATGCTCACCGGTGGATCCGTCAATGATCTGAGAACATCGTTTGTCGTCTGGACAGTCTCTACAAGTTGGTTTTGGTCCGGGGGAAAGGACAAAAGTGCGGTTTGGAAATCCGCGAGCCGCGTATCCTCCAGGGAGCATCCTTGCCAGGAAATGATCAGGAATTGGTCGTTTCCAAAGTTGTTTTGAAAACGCGTATATCGGTCTTTTTCGGGAAAGTTATCAGGCAACCACTGGTGGACGGACGCGGAGCCAATGGGAAGATGCAAAAGGCCGTTGAGAAGCAACGGAGTGAGACAGAGCATCAGCCCTACGCTCCAACGTGACCAGCGATCCATTTTCTGAAACATCCAATTTTTTCCGAGTTCGTCGAAAACTTTTCCAGCGTATTGATGGAAACACCGTGTCGTAACACAATTGATTACAATCCGAGCCGGGATTCTTACGACGCATTGGTCGCATCCAATTCGCCATCCTTCGATCCCCGCTGGCGCATCCTCTCCAAGTGTATCAAAGAAAGTCCAACATCATTAACAAAAACCAAAAGCCCTATGAGACACAATCGATGGACTCGGGAAGAGTTGGTCGAACACCGTTAGAGTCCGCTCGAATTAAAGCTTTTGTTCGGCTACTTCCTCTCCTGTTTGTTTGCTACATCATCGCGTATGTAGACCGAACGAACGTTGCAGTTGCCAAGCTGACCATGGGAGAGGATTTGCCACTCTTCGATAGTTGGGTATTCGGATTCGGAGGAGGTATTTTTTTTCTTGGGTACTTTCTTTTGGAGATTCCAGGCTCCATCATCGTAGAACGCTGGAGTGCACGAAAGTGGATCTGTCGAATCATGGTAACCTGGGGGATCATGGCTGCAGCTACCGCATTTGTGACGACACCCATGCAGTTCTATATCGTCCGGTTTCTCTTGGGAGTCGCCGAAGCGGGATTCTTCCCTGGCGTGCTCGTCTATTTGACACATTGGTTTGCGTCCAAGGACAGAGCCCGAGCGATCTCCTATTTTCTAGTGGCTTCTCCAATAGCCATGATTATCGGTCCTGCTATCTCACGGCAGTTCATCGATATTGGACGAACGTACGTTGTCGATGGTGTGACGATAACCAATCCATTGTTGCTTGGGCTCAAGGGATGGCAATGGATTTACATTTTCTGGGGAATCCCAGCAGTCATCGCCGGAATCGTAGTTCTTTATTATTTGACGGATCGTCCAAGGTATGCAAAGTGGCTGACGGCTGAAGAACGCGATGCTCTAGAGACCGAATTGGCAACAGAAAAAGCAAAGCGTGTTAATGCGAAACACCATTCTGTTTGGACAGCCCTTACAAGTCCCAGAGTTCTATTACTCTCGGCAGCATACTTCGGTATTGTGACCGCAAATTACGGGATCGAGTTCTTTTTGCCGAGTATTTTGTCACAATGGTACTCGCTCGAACCGGCAGCTGTTGCCTATCTGGTCATGATCCCATCGATGCTGGTTATCCCTGGCCAACTTCTGATCGGCTGGAGTTCCGACCATTTTCATGAGCGTCGTTGGCACTCCGTATTGCCCGTTGTCATCGGCGCAAGTCTATTAGTGCTTTCGACATTGACGCAGGGAAACATCTATTGGTCGATGATTTGTTTCTCGATCGCGGCGGCCGGAATGAAATCGTACATGCCAGCGTTTTGGGCGTTGCCAAGCTTATTTCTAACTTCGTCTGCCGCTGCCGGAAGTGTTGGCATGATCAACTCTATTGGAAATTTAGGAGGTTTTCTAGGTCCATCGGTGATGGGATACGTCGATAAAAATCTTGGGTCGTACACCTATGGCCTATGTTTCCTGAGTCTGACAAGCATTATGTCGGCCGGATTGATCGCTGTGATTCCGTTACGAAACGCCCCTGACAATGAACTTCCGAAATCTTGACTCACGCCTTTGGGCTCGAAGAACTAAGTTCAAATCTGCATTTTTTGTTGCCGCGTAAAGCATTGACGACGCTGTACAGATCACAACGGCCACCACCGGCCAGTTGACATATACGAGTGGCAACTCTTTAACGAGCCAGGCCGCGATCGCGTCTCCTGGCTAGGCCCAATGCCAATGTGAACGCCGCATAACCAGCGTATTTGCGGGACTTGACAAAGCGATAGTTTGCTACCAGCGTCAGAAACGCATACGAACTCATCACCATGGGAAAGCTGACTTTTGATTCATTCCGAGCAAGCTAACCACAATGATGAAGAGGGCCTAATCCACTACTCCCCAGACTAAACGACTTTCTTGATTTCGCTCTTCCGTCAACTATGGCCAATCCCATGTATTCGACTTATGCTAGGGCATCTTGTCCGAATCTCTGAACCTAGGATTTCGACAACGCGATCAGTCGAACGAAGGCCAACACCGAACCCCAAACTCTGTACTTTCGTGCATTACTATGGCACTGCACTGGAAAATTCTCATTGGTTTGAGTATCGGCGCAGTATCCGGCCTGCTTACCAATGCGTTTGTGGACAAGGAAACGGTTGCAACGCTTTCCTCGATAGGGGAGGCCGTGGGTCATTTGTTCCTGCGAATCATCTTTATGGTCGTTGTACCACTGGTATTCTGCGCTCTCACATTAGGTGTTGCGGGGATCGGTGATGCGAGGAAGCTCGGAAGGATCGGATTACAAACGCTTGTAATGACTCTAGTGTTTTCTTCGGCTTCTGTCTTGATTGGGCTTGCTCTCGCAAACACCGTTCAACCCGGAAGTCGACTTTCTGAAGATGCGCGGATGAGCTTGCAAGAAAAGTATGCGAGCGATGCTTCAAAAACAACCGCGAATGCGAAGAAAGCGAAGTCGCTCAAGGACACTTTGCTAGACATTATTCCCAAGAATCCACTTCAAGAAGCAGTTGGATCTTTGGACGGAAGTTCTCCGGGCAGCGGAATGCTTGGGGTCATGTTCTTTTCACTTTGTATGGGAGTGGCGCTGACCGTCATTGGTGAAAAAGCAGCCCCTGTCCTCGCTGTGCTTGATGGTCTGTACGAGGCCATTATGGCGATCATTCGCTTTGCAATGAAGCTTGCTCCATATGGCGTTGCGGGGTTGATTTTTTCAATGACTGCAACCATCGGCCTAGAAATCGTGCAGGCGCTCGTCTGGTTCGTTGGCACTGTCATTGCAGGTCTATTGATTCAACTGCTGGTCGTGTATTCGATTGCAGTTTATTTCGTGGCGCGTCGGTCCCCCGTGTCGTTTTTCAAGGACATCATGGAGGTGCTACTTACCGCCTTCGCAACATCGTCTTCGAACGTCACACTCCCGACATCTATTCGAGTGGTCGATGAGAAACTTGGCCTGGATAAGAAGATTGCCCATTTCGTTTTAACGGTCGGTTCCACTGCGAATCAAAATGGAACGGCACTTTACGAAGGTCTTACCGTGCTCTTTATTGCACAAGTGTTTGGGATCGATTTGACTTTCTCGCAGCAGTTTCTCGTCGTCCTTATGTCGGTGTTGGCTGGGTTAGGCACGGCGGGTGTACCCGGCGGTTCCTTACCGTTGGTTGTACTGGTTTTGCAATCGATTCAAGTCCCAGTGGAAGGCATTGGCATTATCCTCGGCGTCGATCGATTACTAGACATGAGTCGCACGACGGTGAATGTTGCTGGGGATATTGCTGTTGCAACCTGTGTTGACCGCTGGGCGTCCTGGGGCAAGAAGAACGAGTCTTGAAAGCGTTTAACTTCATGCATCCCATTCTCTACGCTAAGGATAGTCCGGCCGATATTGGGGATACGGCTTCTCCAAAACCAGGTATAACCTCTTCCGATTCCACAAACGACACGCCGAGCAACATTGTCGTGACAAAGTACCGAAGATTGAAATCGTCGATTGTAGTATTTTCAGGGATAGCGATTGGCTTTGCTGGAGGATGGTGGTTCGCGACGAATCAAATCCACTCGCAATCGAAAATTCGACTGGATAAGGACGAACTGCTTTCTGAGCCAGAATCGATTCCAATCATGGTCGCTCAAGTCAAGAACAGACTGATACGTCGCCAAATTGACGCGATTGGTTCGGTGGAGGCTTTTGAAGACTTTTTGATTTCTTCCAAAACCACGGGTAGAGTCGTCCGAATTCATTGTGATCTTGCCGATCACGTATTGCCGAACACTTTGCTTTTGGAGGTCGATCCGACGGATCATCAGCTCGCAGTCAAACTTTCCGAACGAAGCCTAGAAGCCGATCGTATTCGTTGGGGAATCGGTACAACTACATCCAAAGAAATTGATATCTTGCAGTTGCCGCCGGTGCAATCTGCCCGTCTGCGGATGGATTTGGCAAAAACAAAGCTTTCGCGATTCGCAACATTACTAAAGACCAAATCGACTTCACAAGACGAACTTGATCAATCTCAATCCGATGCTTCGATTGCCGAGTCCGAATGGCAGAATCAGACGCTACTAGCGAGAGCTTCGGTGGCAAACATTTTGCTCAAGGAAGCTGAACTGGAAATCAATCGACAAAAACTGAGAGATACTCAGGTGTTTTCCCCGACACCGACGGAAGAGCTTCGCGAACAAGATCGGTTTTACTCCATCGTAGAGAGAATGGTGTCTGAAGGAACGATGGTACGTCCCGGTGATCCATTGTTTCGCCTGACTCTGGGTCGAAGCGTCAAAATAAACCTATCCTTACAAGAAAGACACCACGGATCGATCATTCAAGGGCAAGAGGTGGAAATCGAGACTTCTTCGGCGGGTGATATTGTCCGTGGATGCGTTACTAGAATCAGCCCAGTGGTGGACTCTTCCACCAGAACGTTCCTGGTGGAAGTCGAAGTCCCCAATGAAGAATCGAAACTTAAGCCAGGTGGATTCGTGAAGGCAAGAATTCTCGTTGGTCGAGAAGAATCTGCACCGACCATTCCCGTTGTGGCTTTGGATACATTCGCAGGAGTTCATAAAATTTTCACGATCGAATCTGAAAAGGCAAACGAGCATTTAGTCCGAATCGGTGTTCAGGGGCCGGATTGGATTGAAATTGTCGACCCAGTACTTCATGAAGGCGCGATCATAGCGATAAGCGCACAACGTTTACTCTCGGACGGCATACAGGTAACGATCAAGAATAGGGATCAAGCAATGCCTGTCCAATCACTCGAAAGCGCCCCATCGACGCAAGCTTCCGAGGAAGTTTCGCGATGACATTGTCTGATGTTTGCATACGGCGCCCCGTTTTCACCTGGGTTCTTGTTGCTATTCCCGTCGTGCTAGGACTGGTTGCTTATACTGAACTCAGCGTCGATCTATTCCCAAAGGTAGATTTTCCAGTCATTGCTATATCCGCTGCTCTCCCCGGAGCAAGCGTTGAGGAAATGGAATCGACTGTCACTAAGCCGCTCGAAGAAGTAATCAACACCATTTCGGGAATCGACGAACTTCGATCCATCACGCGAGAAGGTACGTCAACAGTTATTGTTAGGTTTGTACTCGACAAAAGCGGAGACGTTGGTGCGCAAGAAGCCCGCGACAAAATCTCATCCATTATCCGCGGTTTACCCGAGGGCATGGACGTTCCAATCGTCAATAAATTTGACTTGGATGCAGCTCCCATCATCACGATAGGCGTCGCCGGAAATCGCGACATTCGTGAAGTTACCGAAATCGCGAAGCGATTGATTCAGGAACCACTACAAACAGTCCCAGGTATTGGGAATGTGTTTCTGACAGGTGGTAGAAGTCGAGCAATCAATGTCCGAATCGATTTGGATCGACTCCAGGCCTACAACATCTCGATTGAAGAAGTTCGAGTCGCTTTAGCAACACAGAATGTCGAGTCGCCTGGTGGCATCGTCGATCAGGGGCAACGGGAACTAATCCTTCGAACTTTGGGCCGAATTGAAAAGTGAAAGCGATTCAACGAACTCATTATTGCGAATCGAAACGGGGTTTCGATTCGCATTTGTGACATTGGTTTTGCCGAAGATACGTTTGAAGAGCCACGTGGATTGAGTCGACTGAATGGAAAGAATGCCGTCAGTCTCTTTGTGCAAAAACAATCTGGCACCAATACGGTTGCAATCTCGGAAGCAGTCCAAGAGCGAATCGATAAAATTCGACCGACGTTACCTCAAGACATTTACGTCGAGACGATTCAGGATCAGGCTCGTTTCATTCGAGAATCGATGGACGAAGTAAAGTTCCATCTCCTGCTCGCATCGGTATTGGTGGGTGGAACGATTCTCCTCTTTATTCGCGACTGGAGAACAACAATCATCGCAACTTTTGCGATTCCCACCTCGATCATACCGACTTTCTTGTTCATGCAGATCATGGATTTTTCGCTCAACAATATCACGATGCTCGGGCTTATCTTGGCGATTGGAATCGTTATCGATGATGCTGTTGTGGTGCATGAGAACATTTTTCGACACATGGAAGAGAACGGCCTAGATGCGATGACGGCATCGCGGATCGGGACAAAGGAAATCGCCCTAGCCGTGCTTGCGACGAGTCTATCGCTGGTCGTTATTTTCGTGCCTGTTGCCTTCATGGGAGGAATGGTTGGGCGTTTCTTCAGTAGCTTTGGACTAACCGTCGCGTTTGCTGTTCTCATGAGTTTGTTTGTGTCCTTCACCTTGACGCCAATGCTCTGTTCTCGATTTCTTAAGCTTGAAGCGAAAGACATTGGACAGTCACACTCAAAGTCGGGTTGGCTCTATCAAGCTCTCGATCGGTTCTACGGGTATTGTCTTGCGTGGTCTTTGCGCCATCGTTGGCTAACCTTAGGGATTTGCATTGGAGTCGTCGCTTCCACGATCCCGATTGCGATGAATTTAGGCGCAAATCTTGTGCCTCGCGACGATCAGAGTGAATTTCAAGTTGGTTTCATTGCACCCGAGGGTTACTCACTCGAACGCACCAACACATTGATCAGTGAGATCGAAGAACGACTCATGAATTTACCAGGAGTCGTTAGCCGCTTTGTCTCGATCGGCGAGAGCAACGGGGTCAAAGGGCAAGGTGACGTAACTCGCGGCTCCATTTATCTCAGGATCCGAGAGCTTGAAGATCGTTCGTTCACACAATTCGATCTAATGCGGCGTGCCAGACGCATTTTGCTAGATTATCCAGAGCTTCGAACGTCCGTGTCCGACGTGTCTGCCATCGGTGGAGGAGCCAACGGAGACAGTCGTATTTTCCAGATTAGTCTTCAGGGACCAGATATCACGAAACTGGCAACGTATGCAGATGAACTAAAGAGCAAACTTCGGAAACTTTCTGGATTAGTGGACATAGACTCGACACTTTCGATGAGAAAGCCAGAGATCCAAGTGAACATCGATCGCGAGCGGGCAATGGATCTAGGAGTGTCCGTACAAACCGTCGCGAACACGCTTCGTACTTTAGTGGGAGGGCAGATCGTCTCGACCTTTAAAGAAGACTCGCAACAGTATGACGTATGGCTTCGCGCCGACAAACCGTTTCGGTCAAGTCGCCGTGAATTAGAGATGTTGTCGATCCCGTCCTCCAAAGCAGGTTTAGTTGAGCTATCCAGGCTGGCGACATTATCCGAAGAACAAGGCCCGACGCAGATCGATCGATTGAATCGACAGCGGACAGTTACGATTCTTGCTCACCCCGATGAAGTCTCACTGAACGACGCAGTCAACTATACAAACCAAGTCATTTCGGAAATGAACCTTCCTCCCGAATACCAACGGGTGTTTGGAGGGCAAGCGGATTTGCTTTCCGAAACCGCATACTATTTTTTAGTAGCCTTGGCCTTGAGTACAACTTTCATGTACCTAATTCTCGCGGCTCAGTTTGAAAGCTGGCTCGATCCAATTAGTATCCTTGCCTCCCTCCCCGTGACCATACCCTTTGGTTTGTTATCCCTACTCCTGTTTAGGACGCCGATGGACTTGTACGGCATGTTTGGGCTTTTCATGTTGATCGGCATTGTCAAAAAGAATGGCATTCTTCAGGTCGACAAGACGAATGAATTGAGACACAACCGTTTGGTTGATCGTACCCAAGCAATCCTAGAAGCCAATCACACCCGTTTACGACCGATTTTGATGACGACCGTGATGCTGATGGCAGCGATGGTGCCGATTGCATTGGGAAACGGGCCGGGTGCTAGTGCGCGTGCAAGCATGGCCAAAGTGATCATTGGTGGACAGGCTCTGTCTCTGTTAATCTCGCTACTTGCAACGCCTGTGGCCTATTCGATCCTGGACGACTTTAGACGCAAGAAAGGCCCGAAGCAAATTGATAGTTGATATCAATTTCACCGGGCCTTTCCATTAAGTCTAGATGACAGAATCTTGCAATGGATCAGCCGTTGGGCAAGTCTCCGGCTGTACGCAGTTTGCTGTGCCGATATCCGTACACAAAATAGATTGCTAGCCCTAATAACAACCAAAGCAGAAGTCGCAACCAGTTCTCGCCAGGCAACGAAAGCATCAGTAGGAAACACAGAACGATTCCCATAAGGGGAAACCATGGTGAAAACGGACACTGAAAGGGCCTTACGCGATGTGGATCTGTAATCCGAAGAACGAGTACCGAAGTGCAAACGAGCGCGAAAGCGAAAAGGGTCCCAATACTTGTCAAGTCAGCCAAGATGTTTAGAGGAAGCAGACTAGCTGCAGCTGCAACGACCAAACCTGTCAACATGGTTGATTTGTGGGGTGTTCGAAACTTGGGGTGAATAGCTCCAAAAAAACCAAACGGCAATAAGCCATCTCTTGCCATGGCCAAGAAAATGCGTGGCTGTCCCATCATCATTACCAAGAGTACCGACGTAATTCCCGCGATCGCGCCTAGCGTAACGACGAACTGTGCGAAAGCGAACCCGACTTTTTCAAAAGCACTTGCTACAGGTGCGTTTCGATCGATCTCAGCATAAGGGACCATTCCCGTCAGAACTGCCGAAACAAGTACGTAGAGAACGGTGCATATAACGAGCGAACCGATGATACCAATCGGCAAGTCTCGCTTAGGGTTTTTGGCTTCTTCAGCCTGAGTAGACACAGCATCAAACCCGAGATAAGCGAAGATAACTCCAGCCGCACCCGCCATCACCCCTTTCTCCGACCAGTCGGAGATCTGGTATCCAAACATCGTGATCCCCCCGTAACCGTAGGGAGCGAAGTCATTTGTCCAGTTTGCGGGATCGACATAACGAAATCCTGCGATAATCACAAATAGCACCACCGCAACTTTGATCGCCACCATGACGCCGTTTGCGAACGCGCTCTCTTTGACACCGCGAACTAGGATCAATGTGACCAATGCCGTGATGAGAACTGCCGGAAGATCAAAGTAGAATCCCGTTGAAAAAAAGGAACCAGCAGCGACAGCAATTGTCTCGCCTGTCGCAATTGTTTTTTCCACTTGCTGATCTGCCGAATTGAAATCAAAAGGGGCGTCTGAAAATCGATAGAGGAAGCCCTGTTCCGAGAAGACATTCGCATTCAGTTGCTGTAAGAGCTTCTGTAGATACTTGGACCAACCGTGTGCAACCGTCGAGGATGCGACTGCGTATTCGAGAATGAGGTCCCAGCCAATAATCCAAGCCATCAACTCACCCAAAGTTGCGTAGGCATAGTTGTACGCGGATCCAGCAACAGGAGCCATGGACGCGAACTCGGCATAGCAGAGCGCGGCAAAGACGCAAGCCAATCCGGCCACAACGAACGATAACATGATAGCCGGTCCCGCCTGGTCGGCAGCGGCCTTCCCTACCAACACAAATATTCCTGTCCCAATGATCGCTCCAACACCGAGGGATGTTAATGCCACAGGCCCCAATGATCGCTTGAGCGATTCCCCACGCTCCATTTCGTCAACCATGGAGTCTAACGATTTTTTTCGAAAAAGTTGATTGCTTGCCACGTCTAACTTAACCCTTTCAAGAATTGCTGGAGGATAATACCTCGAAACGAAGGCACCAATATAATCAGCACCCCAGGCTTTTGGATCTCCGTTACCAAACAAACAATACAATCTCTCGAAGAGGCAAGAGATCAGCGCGACCTTCAGGCAGCGCTTTGGAGTTTCGAGCCAGACTTGTCTTTCTTGTCTGTCTGCGTTGTTCGTTCGAACCGCTTTCGGAACTGATATCGAAAGATCAACATCATGCGGCCAATTGCTGTATGCCGAACTTGACGCGGTTCAAAAACCTTCCCAAGAGGACCGGCCAAAATCGCAGGCAACAAGATCAATTCGGCCACAACACCTGCAATCAAAATCGTCAACATCAGCCATCCGAATCGTTGCGTCGGAGTAAATGTGCTCAACGCGAAAACGGAAAGCCCCAAACCGCTGATGCACGCCGCTTGCAATGTTGGAGTCGCGCATTTCGCGTAGCAGGAGATGATTGCTTTATTGCGGTTGCGATAATGATGAACATCTCCTCGGAACCATGAAAGGAAATGAATGGTGTCGTCGACCGCTACGCCCAATGCGATACTGGCCGTCATCATTGACCCGATATCGATCGGAATGCCAAGCCATCCCATCGCACCAAAGATAACGATCACCGGTACGACGTTCGGGATCATGGCGACCAAACCAGCTCGGAAACTCCTTGTGACAAAGATCATCAATGGAGTGATGGTCAAGAACGACCATAGGGTGCTCTCGACTAAACTGGTCAACAACGCACGCTGTGCTTTGTAAACAATCGGAACCACACCCGTATAAACGGAGTTCACCCATTGCTTTGGCGTCTTCGAATCATCCGACTGCAGATCGATCACTCGATCTAGAGTGACCCCGAGGGTTCCAACTTCACCATTGGAGAAGCTGCCAGTCATCACAACGGCATCGACATCATTAAGCTTCTGCATCTGAACGAGAGGAATCGAAGATGGAGAAGCCTCTAGTCTCGAAACCTTGACGCGAGATTTCGCCAACAAGCTTACGAGCTCGTCGGATCGAAGTTTCGATTTGGTCGCTTCCTCTTCAGAAAGCCCACGGATCATCGGATCCCATAGGACGATCTCTTTCCCTACCATCTTGGCTTCGCCAGACCACGCTGCGACTTGACGCAAAATTCGAACTCGGTCGTGCTGGGCTTGAATGATTGGGAACAATGAGTCTTTCAGTTCCGTGACGAATTGTCCGTAATCTACGCCCTGGAATGCAGCAACGCGGAGGCTGATTCTCCATAATTCGCTCCCCGTTTGATCATCGATGCGCAGGAAGCCAGACTTCATGAATTCCTCTCGATTGCTTTCGAGAGTCTTGTTGTATGTTCTACGCGTCAAATAGGTCTGAGTGCTAGTGCCGCTCGACGGCAAACTGGAGGCGAATGTAGCTGCGGACATGCTGCGCCCCACAATCTTGGTACCCTCTTCACCGAACTTCTGCTTGATGACATCTTGGATTCGAACGACAGTCTCCATGCGCTCCAAGAAACTCAAACGCGTCAAATCATCGTTGAGGGCCTCTTCTGTTTTGGTCGCATCTGCCGATGTTGCATCGC
>Ga0207937_1000534_pt1 | contig 13422 bp, 10 predicted proteins | sample LakMenEpi04Sep11_FD_150668 | JGI IMG/M metagenome (GOLD analysis project Ga0207937, IMG submission 150668) | Freshwater microbial communities from Lake Mendota, WI - 04SEP2011 deep hole epilimnion (SPAdes) | ecosystem: Environmental > Aquatic > Freshwater > Lentic | place: Lake Mendota, Madison...
CATGTCCTGTGGAAATTCCAAGACATTATTATATTCCTTAATAGCTGCAAACTTGATTAGCTTCTTTTGGCCCATGGCGCAAAGATAGTATTAGAAAGGTTTCTAAGATACTAATTGTTTTATTTATTTTTTATCAAATACCTAATTACACGTATATTTATACTTTAAAATACACGTGTAATGAAAACTAAACTAACCCTTGTGGTGGAAGATGAAGTGATCTATAACGCAAAAATTTATGCCAAGAAAAAAGAGGAGAGTCTTTCTTCTTTGGTTGAAAACTATTTAAAAGCAGTTGCAGAATCTTCTAAATTGAAGAATCCGAAAAAGTCTAATTCAAAAAAGGCAATAAGTTTAATTGAAAAGTATAGAGGTATTATTAGTTTACCAGAGGACTATGATTATAAAAAAGAAATTGGATTGTATTTATTAAAAAAGTACAATAAATTAAAATGAAACATATTTACCTAGATACAAATATTATAGTTGACATTTTCGCTGCAAGAGCGCCACATGATATTGCTGCTATTGAATTATACAGATTGGCTAAAGACAATAAAATTAAAATCTATATTTCAGCTGAATCATTTACGACTATATATTATCTTTTAAGAATTAGTAAAATTGCACATAATAAATGTCTTATGATTTTCCAAGATCTATTGAAAACTACATCTGTTATGCCTACAAATGAACTAATTATTAATAAAGCAATTAATAGTGAATTTGATGATTTTGAAGATGGAGTTCAATTTGTGTCAGCAAAGTCCAATTTTAAAATCAATCTTATTGTAACTAGAGATAAAAAAGGGTTCAAGAAAAGTGATATACCAGTAACTGACGCTCATCAAGCGCTTCAATTGTTTGTAAATTAAATTTACCCCTTCATTAATTTCAATGCTTTCTTAGCCACAATTGGTGCAATGGCAACTCCCATGCCACTCATGCGCACTGCACAGTAGACATTGGGTTGCACTTGTTCGATGATTGGTTTTTTGATTGAACCTATTCCCATGGTACCACTCCACCTTAATTCAATTTTTGGTTTCTTGGATCCCTTAGGCAGGATACGTTGCATCATAAAATCCTCTAACACTTTTTGTATGGTAGCCGAAGTCTCTAACGAATATGTTTTTTCATTTTTAAAATCTGCATTTCTTGCACCTCCTAATAATAAACGATCGCCTAGGTTACGGAAATAATAATACCCTTCATCAAAGTGGAAGCATCCTTTGAATTTTAAATTTTTAATTGGTTCAGTGACAAATACCTGACCTCTTGCTGGCACTACATCTAATCTAGGAATAAGTTGTTTTGCAAATCCGTTGGTACAAACTAAAAATTGTTTTGTCTCTAAAACTGCCTCTAAATTTGTTGTGATGGTCACACCTTTTTTATGACTTTTGAATTTTTTAACCTCAGTATTAAAAAGAATTTGTACACCTTTTGACTGCACTGCTTTTTGTAAAGCCAATACTAATTTTGCTGAATTTAATTGTCCTTCTAATTGATTAAATGCCAAGGCCTCGATACCTTGAAAACCTAATTTTTTAATATCCTTACTTGCATTTGTATAAATAGGCAAATATTTACCATTCTTTTTTGGCGTCTTTAATGCAGGTGCCAATATTTTATTTAAATAAGCGATATTCGATTCTAGTTTCGAAATATCATACATACCACTTTCATCATTTCTTGCTCCTTTTTTTCCTTCAAATAATTCATAACCACCCCACTGGTTATAGTCTATCTCTTTTGCTTTAAAGACTTCTTGAATTCTTTGTAGTCCATCATAGCGCATCTTCACTGTTTCTAGCATCGTAGCTTCACCCATCAATTGAATATCTGACATCAATTCGGAGACACTTCCAAAACAAGAGAAGCCCGCATTGCGCGTGCTTGCTCCAGACGGGATGGTGCCGCGCTCTAGTATGGTAATGTTTAATTTCGGGTTTTGGTGGATGGCTTCATAGGCTGTCCATAATCCCACAAAACCGCAGCCTACTATCACCAAGTCCTTGGGTGCAAAATAGGTAGACTGTTCCCATACTGATATCGCCATAAACTTGAATTTAGATTTCTAAGTTCCTACATTTTTTTCAATAAACAATCTTCTCAAATTCATTCATTTTTAAAGCGTTCATTGAAATGTCTAAATGACTTATTCATGTATAAAAAAACGCCCCAATTGGGGCGTTTTAAAGTTAGATCGTTTTTGATTATCTACCGAAGATGTAACGGATTCCTAATTGAGCACTCCACACATCAAATACTGATGAGTTGTACTGATAAGTATCTCTAGCTAAAATAGTAGAACCATCTGTTAATCTTTGTGTTGCTAATCTGAATGTTGGAACATTTGTAACTGCATCTCTGCTTACAAAGTTCAACAATTGAGGTGCTGTAACTCTTTGTGTCACACCGAACTTATTATTCACCATGTTACCAAAGTTTAAGATATCCATTCTAATTTGGAAAGCATTTCTCTTTCCGCCTATATTAATAAATACATCTTGTGCTACTGATAAATCGAATCTATGTAAGTATGGTAATAAACCGCCGTTTCTTTCAGCATATTTACCTCTACGAGTTGACAAGTATTTATCTTGGTCGATAAACTTATCAAATGCAGCTTGTTGTTCTACTTCAGTATAAATTCTTGTACCAACTGTTAAAGGTGAGAATCTGATGTCAGAAGCTTTTGTTGGTACAAAGATTAAATCATTATTGTTTACTCTATCACCATTCAAGTCGCCTGCTGCGATATAAGAGAATGGATTTGATTGTTGTCCTACATAACCTAAAGTGATTGTAGTAGCACCACCATACTTAGAACCATATTCAATCTTATATCCTAATAAACCAACAAATCTATTTTTAACAAATGCATCTGCAAATGATAAATCTAAATTATTATTACCTGCAATTGATAGAGCTGATTGCCAAGAACCACTTGCGATTGAACCTGCACTCATATAATCTTTTGAGTTAGCAGTTGTCCATGCGAATGAACCCCATAAACCTTTTTGATATGGTTTCTCCAATTTCAATGTTAATGATTCATGATAAGCGCCATCTCTTGTTGTAAGCACTGCAGCTCTACTTACATTGTTATTTACTCTTACAGTCGCATCGGTTCCACCGAAACGTGGTCTATTATCTACACCACCTAAAGTTCCAACTGGATCTCTTAAGTTAGCTTCATAATAATGAACTGCGTTTATTGTTTTATTGTATAAGTATTCTGCCGTTGCTACTAATCCAAAGAATGGTAATTTTTGGTCTACCGCTAAATTAGTTTTCCAAACTTGTGGGAATTTGTAGTTAGGATCTGTTAAAGCCAAATCAAATGTTGTTGGTAATGTTGGCGTTGATGGTATAAAGTATTTGTTAGGGTCTGCTGTGAAACCATAGTTAGTTGCAGCTGCACCACTCACATCAATAAATCCAGTTAACACACCATTGTTACCGATTTGATTTGATAAAAATACATATGGAGGTCTTCCTGTAAATACACCAGTTCCACCTCTAAATTGTGTTTTCTTTTCACCTTTTAGGTCATAATTGAAACCTAATCTTGGCTCAAATAAAACTTGTGTTTTAGGCATTACACTTGTATTCCATTTTTCACCTTTTGCAAAAGTTAATGCAGTGATTGTTTTGTTTTCTAAAGCAGTATTTTCAAATCCAATAATGTTTACTCTTGCACCAAATGTTAATTTTAAATTTTTAGTAGCATTATACTCATCTTGTAAGTACAAATCTAATCTATCCGATTTTAAAGTTTGCATTGGTTCAATTGCTCCAGGTAATGCCGAATAACGGAATTGGAAACGAGCTGGTGCAAGTGTCGATGGCTTGCCACCATTTGCTATTGACTGATTAGCTGCATTGTAAAAATCTGTTAAACTGTTGAAGATGTAGACTCCATTAGATGCAGGAAAGAATAAGTTATTAGACTGATACTTTTGGAAATTAAAACCACCAACTAAAGTATGCTTACCAGCATATTTTGTTAAGTTATTTGTTATATTGAAAGTATTATAATCTAATTTGTTGCCTGGAGTAAATGGATCAAAGCCAACTGATGTAAGTGTTGTAGATCCTTGTAATATATCAATCGTTGGGAACATTTGAGACATATAACCTCTATTCTCAATTTGCTTATCGTATGATACAATTAAGTTATTGTACAATGTATTTGAAATCTTAGAGTTTAATTCTAATACCGCAGAACGCGTGTTATCCTGAATAGTGTATCCACTATTTTGGAAAGACATTGCGTTGATGTTTTGTGTTCTATTACCAAAACCCGCAGATTGTGAGTTAGAAACGCCAATTTGAGCTTCAGAATTATGATGAACATAACGAGCAGTCAATTTGTTATTTTCATTGATATTCCAATCTACTCTCACTAAGAATTTCATAGATGAGTTAGTATTTGAATAACCTTCAAATGGACCAGTTTCATAATTGAATTTATCTTTCATAAATTTAGAAAGATCAGTCAATTGTTGGAAAGTTGGTCTACTTACTTGTGAACCTGACAAAGGAGAACCTGTTGATGTCCAAGTTGTACCTGGTTCAGTTCTTTCAATAGCTTCATAGTTACCAAAGATAAATAATTTGTTCTTAATGATTGGTGCACCTAAACGGAACCCTTGTACTTTCTCATCAAATTTTGATGGCGTAATTTTTATATCCCTTGCATTATTACCAACATAAGTAGAAGTATTATTTCTTTGTGTTAGATATGCAGAACCTTCAATTTCATTTGTACCACTTCTTGTTACCGCATTGATACCTGCACCAGTAAATCCAGACTGACGAATATCAAACGGAGCCACATTCACTTGTAATTGATCAATCGCGTCTAAAGATATTGCTGAAGCACCTGTTCTACCACCTGCTTGTGCAGATGAACCTAATCCAAAATTATTATTAAACTGAGATCCGTCAATTGTGAAGTTGTTTAAACGTGAATCTTGTGCACCAAAAGAATTACCGTTACCAAATGGATTATATTTAGTAATACCATCGATAGTTCTTGCACCTGTAATAGGAACTGATTGTAACTCTCTACGAGAAAATTGTTGTGAAGCACCAGTCTTTTCTTTTGAGAATAATCCTGATTTTGTTCCAGTTACAACTACTTCTTTAAGCGTTGAATTTTCATTAATTAAAATAAAGTTCACGTTTGTAGTAACACCCAATTGAGTATTAATGTCAGTTTCCTCTACTTTTTTAAATCCAACATAATTTGTAGCTACTGTAAATGGTCCACCAACCCTTACTGCTGGGAACACGTAGGCACCTGTTTTGTTAGTAACTGTTTTGTAAGTTGTACCTGTTGGAACGTGTGTTGCCACAACAGATGCACCTACCATTACTTCCTTCTTCTCGTTTACAACTACACCAGAAATTGATGAAGTGGTAATTTGAGCAAAACTGATGATAGTCATCATACAGCTTGCTAAAAACAAGATTGTTTTTTTCATTTGTTTTGATTTGATTTCGAAATGCTTATTTGAATTGGCCACATTTAAACAGGTTTTGGATTTGACAAAATCTTGTTAAAATGCATTCGCGAAGTTAAACCAAAACAACAAGTTTCAGTGCCTTTGGGGAGTTAAATTGACAAGAATTAATAGTTAATTAATATAAAATAAACAAAGGCATAATATATCTATTTAAACCACTCACTTTTTCCAATAAATTGTTCATAATTTGTTAATATTTCAAAAAATATTCTTATTCTTAATTGAATTAAATCAAGAATACGAGTTGTTGTTTTGTATTCACTACTTTCAACCTCTATAAATGGTTAATTTTAAATAAAATCCAATGCATTTTTATCGCATCTTATTGATCCTAGCTTTATTTATGGCCCAGACTCATGTCCAAAGTCAAGTTCAGCAAGATCCAGTATCGGCCAATGAGTCTCTATATAGACCACGTTTTCATTTTACCCCAGAACAAGGTTGGATGAATGACCCCAACGGCATGCTTTTTTTAAATGGCCAATACCATTTATTTTATCAGCACTATCCAGATGGAACAGTATGGGGTCCAATGCATTGGGGGCATGCCATAAGTAGGGATTTAGTGCAATGGAAGCAACAGCCTATTGCTTTGTATCCAGATTCAATTGGGATGATTTTTTCGGGCTCGGCCGTATTGGATAAAAACAATACAAGTGGTTTAGGACGCGGCGGCATAGCTCCTTTGGTGGCTATTTTTACACAACATTTTATGCCCGGTGAAAAAGCAGGTAGGAATGATTTTCAGAATCAATCCATTGCATTTAGTTTGGATGAAGGAAAAACCTGGACGAAATATACAGGCAACCCTGTACTTAAAACCCCTAATTTAAAGGACTTTAGAGATCCAAAAGTAATTTGGCATGAGGCTACACAAAAATGGATCATGAGCTTAGCGGTTGCTGATCATGTTGAATTTTATAGTTCACCTAATTTATTGAACTGGAGTAAGGAATCCGAAATAGGTAAAAATTTATTTGCCCATGGAGGCGTTTGGGAATGTCCAGACTTATTGTCTTTTAATGTGAACGGAAAAACAATATGGGTTTTATTAGTCAGTATGAATCCAGGTGGACCAAATAGCGGATCCGCTACACAATATATAGTGGGCGATTTTGATGGGCATACATTCAAGCCTTATTCTACTAATATTAAATGGATGGATTATGGTCCTGACAATTATGCGGGCGTGACTTTTTCAAATGTGGGGGATAGAAAAATATTAATTGGATGGATGAGCAATTGGAATTACGCGAATCTAGTGCCTACTGAAAAATGGAGAAGTGCCATGACGGTGCCTAGGGAATTAAGTTTGGTAAAACAAGCTTCAAATTCAAACGAATTTCTATTAGTATCCAAACCAGTAATGGAAATGAAAAATGCTTTTGCTGAAATAATCTCCAAAGAAAATCTTATTCCAAATCGTATTGACCTAAAGAATTTGAAAGTAAAAGATTTTGAAATTATTCTTTCCAATACATTGAATGAAAAATTAATTGTTGGTTATCATGCGGACAAAAAACAATTTTTTATTGATAGAACCAAAGCAGGTGTTTCAAATTTTAACGAGGGATTTGCCGCAGTAGCAGTCGCACCAAGGCTTTCATCTGCAACAAATATGGACTTGTCTATTTTATTAGATAAAACATCAATCGAATTATTTGCAGATGGCGGACTTTCAGTGATGACGGCTTTATTTTTCCCTACTTCCCCCTATACAAAATGGGAAATAGTATCCAAAGAAAAGATAACTTCAGGCTCCATTAACTTATATTCCTTTAAATAGTAAGCAAACTTATTCATCTTTCATTTGTTATTTATTTATGCAACAATATAGTCCTGTCGAATGGCAGTCTTGGGAAAGATTTTATAGAGCTAATTTCATCAATAGCTTAACTGGTTTTAAATCGGCTAGCTTAATTGGTACCTTCAATGCGCAGGGTGTGCCTAATTTAGGGATGTTTAGTAGCATGGTTCATATTGGTTCCGATCCTGCATTAATTGGTTATATCAACCGACCTCTTGCTGCGGCGCCGCATACTTTGGCCAATATTAAAGCAAATGGTTTCTATACGGTCAACCATATTCAGTCTTCATTTTTAGAGCAAGCACATCAAACAAGTGCAAAATATCCCGACGAGGTCAATGAGTTTACAGAAGTTGGGCTGACCGAGGAATACCTTGATGGCATCAATGTACCCTTTGTAAAAGAGAGCACTATCAAATATTTGCTTTCTTTGAAAGAGATTGTGCCTATTACATTGAATAACACTTTTTTAGTGATTGGGCAATTAGAACAGGTGTTGATAGACCCTTCACTTCGACCAACTACAGACGGCTTTCTTCATTTAGATCAAGCTGGAAGTATTTGTAGCAACGGATTGGATGCCTATTACAATACAACCCTAATTGACCGTTATGCTTATGCCAAACCTGGCGTGCCTGTAGAAAAATTATAGCTGTACAAGCTATTTTACTTCGGCCGATTATCCATCTTTTTTTTGAATACGCTTTCTTTTTTGGTAAATTACATCAAATCGTTGTATATGAATCCTTGTCAATTTGATGGTGCAAGAAGGGGCTTTTTTAAAAAATCAGCCGCGGTTGCTGCAATTTATTTTACGCCATCTGTTTTAGTGAAGACTTTTGCTGCAGACAGCTTAGTGCCGATGCCTATCGCAAAAGAAAAATTAAAGTTTATTTTAAATGGCAAACCAATTGCACTTGAAATTGATGCAAGAACAACTATGCTCAATTTATTAAGAGAACAAATTGGATATACTGGAACTAAAAAAGGTTGCGAGATGGGGCAATGTGGCGCTTGTACCATTCATGTGAATGGTAAGCGTTTGAAATCATGTACACAATTGGCATTGAATCATCAGAACAATCAAATCACGACTATCGAAGGACTCGCGAAGGGAGATCAGTTACATCCAATGCAGGCCGCGTTCTTAAAAAATGACGCCTTTCAATGTGGCTATTGCACTTCGGGACAAATCATGTCAGCAGTGGCATGTGTAAGAGAAGGTAAAGCGACAAGCAGGACAAGTATTCAAGCATACATGGATACCAATATTTGCAGATGCGGCGCTTATCAAAATATTGTAGATGCTATTGTAGAAGTTGCAAAATCTGGTGTTAAAATTTAATCCTTTTAATTTTCATTTATGAACAATATTAATTTAGATAAGAACAATACAAATCTTTTTAAACTTGACTTAGCAGACGAAAGAGTAGACGGCGCAGATAAAGTAACTGGCAAAGCAAAGTACACTGCAGAATATAATTTACCGAATATGGCTTATGGCGTATTCGTGACTAGTGCCATTGCAAAAGGCATGATCAAGAATATTGACACTGCAAAAGCATTGGCATCCCCTGGTGTCTTAGATGTAATTTATTATGCCAATTGTCCTTCTGTACCTGGTTATTTAACGAATGCTGCAGAACGTCCAAAAAATGTTTCTGAATGGCGCGGACATAAAGTCTTATACGATAATCAAGTACGTTTTTTTGGTCAACCCATTGCGTTGATTGTAGCAGATAGTATAGAGAATGCGAACGCTGCAATTCGTTTAGTGCGTGCAGAATATGAGTCACAAGCTTTTGAAACAAATTTTGATGTAGTAAGAAAAGAGCCTTCTAAATTAAAAGGGACTGTTGTCTATAAAAGAGGTACAGAAAATGCATTTAAAACTGCACCTGTTTTTATTGAAGCAGAATATGCGATACCTGCCGAAGTGCATCTTCCAATGGAGATGCATGCTACCATTGCGTTTTGGGAAGGAGAAGAAAAAGTAACGCTATACGATAAAACACAAGGACCTAAAAGTACGCAAACTGCGATAGCACGCACTTTTGGTTTACAAGATAAAAATGTGCGTGTGATTGCAGAAAATGTAGGCGGTGGATTTGGTAGCGGTTTAAGAAGTTGGGCCAATGTACCAGCTGCTGTGATTGCTGCTAAAAAATTAAATCGTCCTGTAAAAATTGTACTTACCCGTCCACAAATGTTTTCATTAGTAGGCTATCGTCCACAGTCTTGGCAGAAAATTGGAATTGGTGCAGACGCATCAGGTCGTTTTATTGGTATCACACACGAAGCCATTAGTGGAACTTCTCGTTACGAAGATTTTAGAGAAGGGATTGTGAACGTTTCTAAATTTTTATATGCTTCAGAAAACGTGGATACCAAATACAGTCTGCTTCCACTCGATATGAGCACACCTGTTTGGATGCGCGGACCTGGTGAAGCCACTGGTTCTTATGGCTTAGAGTCTGCTATTGATGAGCTTTCTTATAAATTAAAAATGGATCCTATTGAACTAAGGTTAAAAAACTTTACCTCTATAAATCCTGAAAATAAAATGCCTTTCTCGGATATCAATTTAAAAGATTGTTATGCGTATGGTAAAGAAAAAATTGGTTGGAAAAATCGTCCTTCCACACCAGGCACATTAAAAGAAAATGGTTGGTTGATTGGATATGGTATGGCCAATGGCGTATTTGGCGCAGGCAAGGGCAGTGCATCTGTTCGTGCTTTATTAAATAAAGAAGGGAAATTAACTTTAGAGTGCGCAGTGAGTGATATGGGCCCTGGCACGACGACTTCCATGACAATCATAGCCGCCAACGCAATGCAGATGCCCATTGAAAAAGTAAAATTCAAATTAGGAGATTCTGATTTACCTCCTGGACCATCACAAGGTGGATCAGGCACCACCTCTACCGTAGGATCTGCTGTGGACTTGGCTTGTACCACATTAAAACAAAATTTAAAAGACCTTGCGATCAAGTCTGTACCTTCTTTTGCAAATCTTAAATCTGATGCACTAGAAGTTAAAAATGAAATGGTGATGGTTACAGCTGACCCAACAATAAAAATTACCATTGTTGATTTATTACAATTAAGCCCCGATAAACAACTTGATTTGACTATTGCATCTTCAGGTAAAACAGCAGAGCAATTAAAGTTTACAAGTAATTCTTTTTCTTCCCATTATGTAAAAGTGGCTGTGAATTCTAAAGACGGCACCATTAAAATTTTACAAGTAGTCACTACGGGTGATGCTGGAAAAATAATAAGTCCTAAAACTGCAAGAAGCCAAATGATTGGTGGTGTTGTGGGAGGGATTGGAATGGCATTGACAGAACAACTAGAAATGGACCATGTGTCTGGGCAAATTATCAATGCAAGTTTTGGTGCATACCATGTGCCATTGCACTCTCAAATTCCACCAACCGATGTTTGGTTTGTGAACAAGCCAGATGTGAATATGAATTCGATTGGTGCAAAAGGGATTGGTGAAATTGCATTGATTGGATTTGCGGCAGCAGTGACTAATGCGGTGTACAATGCCACTGGAAAAAGAGTTAGGGATTTACCTATTACGCCTGCTAAGCTAGGATTTAAGACAAAAGCTTAATACCTATTTTTTTGCCGTGAAGTAAATGACCCTTTTTTATACACTTTCTATAAAGAATTAATCCCCCAAAGCACCATTTATCTATTTTATTTCTTTTTTTGAACTTTTTACTTGTAAGTTTAATACATGAAATACTTGAAGATTTTATATGTACAGGTTTTAATAGGTATTGTTTTAGGCATCGTTGTAGGTCTTTTATTTCCTGCATTTTTTCAAACAGGTAAAATAATTAGTGACGTTTTTATTAGTTTAATAAAAATGGTCATTGCGCCAATTATATTTTTTACAGTTGTTTTAGGGATTACTGGAGCTGGCAACATGAAGAAAGTGGGAAGGGTTGGAGGGAAAGGGATTCTTTATTTTGAGATTGTCTCTACCATTGCTTTACTGATTGGCTTAGTAGTGGGTACTTTTATTAAGCCAGGTAAAGGCGTAGTATTAGCAAGTACAAATAATGAAAAAGTAGCTGCCTATGTAGATCAAGGTAAAGAAATGAATTGGGTAGACTTTTTTACACATATTGTTCCTGATAATATCATTGGTGCATTTGCCAAAGGCGACATCATTCAAATTTTATTTTTTAGTATTTTTTTCGCTGTAGGATTAATGATGATTAAGAAGGGTAACGAGGGGATTATCAATACATTTGGCGTCATCAATAAAGCCCTGTTTAATATTTTACATATTGTCATGAAACTCAGTCCTATTGGTGCTTTTGGCGGCATGGCCTACACCATGGGAAAATTTGGTATAGGAAGTTTATTGATCTTAGGAAAATTCATGCTCACTTTTTATATCACCGTACTGATTTTCATCTTTTTGATTCTTAATGCAATCATGGGATACTATGGTTTTAGTTTAATTAAATTATTAAAATACCTTAAGGAAGAAATTTTTATCGTAATTGGTGCAAGTAGTAGTGAAGCTGTTTTACCTTCTGTGATGGAAAAATTAGAACAAGCTGGATGCGAAAAATCTGTTGTTGGATTAATTATACCAACGGGCTATAGTTTTAACTTAGATGGCACTTCTATTTATTTAAGTATGGCAATCATATTTTTAGCACAAGTGTTCAATGTTGAATTTTCTATATCACAACAACTAACCATATTTGGTATTTTGCTGATTACGAGTAAGGGGGCTGCTGGTGTTACGGGAAGTGGCTTTATCGTTTTAGCATCTACTTTAACTGCCATTAAAGTCATCCCTCTAGAAGGCCTTGCCTTACTCATTGGAGTTGATCGTTTTATGAGTGAAGCAAGATCGGTCACCAATTTTATTGGAAACGCAGTGGCTACCGTGGTTATTTCTAAGCACGAAAAGGCGATAGATATGGACACCTTTAAGAAAGTAGTAGGCGTTTAAATTAAATAAAAGTATTTTGAAACTATCCTCACAAGAATTACTCTATCACCAAAGCAAAGTTGCTTATTATAGGGACGAGCAATCCTATAAGCGCCTATTTCTATATTTCCATCCTATTTTGTACAGATTTTCTTTTAATATTCTTCAAGATAGATCTGTTAGTGAAGAAATAGTTTCGGATATGATGTTGAAAATATGGGAGATGGGCAACAAGCTTTCTCAAATCCAACATTTAAAAATATTCCTTATTACTTCGGTTAAAAATGCCTGTTTTACTTATTTGTCTTCTAAAAAACACAAGCAATCCTTAAATGAATCAATTGATAATGAGGAAATTAGTATTTTTAATGAGGACAGCCCTGAGCAGCTTTACATATACTCCGAAGTGACTCAAAGAGTGAACAAAGTGATTACTTCCCTGCCAATAAAGTGTCAATTGGTGTTTAGGTTAATAAAGGAGGAAGGGTTAAGCTATAAAGAGGTCTCAAAAGTCCTTGAAATATCTCAAAATACGATTGAAACGCATATGAGGATTGCCCTAAGGAAGATTAGAATGGATCTGCAACAATTTTTAAAATAGCCAATAACCATAAAATAGTATAAATAAATAGGGTTTGCCTTCACGGCAAGGTCGAATAATTTAGTCTTAGTAGTGTATCATAATGAATAAACAAACAGAACAATACTTTTTTGACCTGATAAGCCTTAAGCTTTCGGGTGATGCGACTGAATCACAGTTGGCAGAAATTTCTACAATGCTGAAAGCCAACCCTTCTTTACAGTTTTTATATGATCAAATGATTGAGCCTGTCTATTGTGACAAGGAAGCTGCTTCTAGAGCAGATCAAGCATATGCCACTCATTATGTTAAGATGCAATTAGCAGGCATGTTTGATTCGGCAAATGATCAAAGCTTTGAGCCTCAGGTAGAAAAATCTCCTAGTTTTTCAAAAAGAAAATTTGCTTTGATAGGGATTGCAGCCTGTGTATTTACCGTCTTCTTTATCAATTATTCCCTTCTGTTAGATAAGAGTGTTATCAAACAAAATAATAACGCTTTTGTAAATGAAATCGTCACTAAAAGGGGT